>Ga0126379_10001151_pt1 | contig 15731 bp, 14 predicted proteins | sample PanSoiMetPlot_24_FD_92640 | JGI IMG/M metagenome (GOLD analysis project Ga0126379, IMG submission 92640) | Tropical forest soil microbial communities from Panama - MetaG Plot_24 | ecosystem: Environmental > Terrestrial > Soil > Tropical forest > Bulk soil | place: Panama | collected 2016-02-17 | reverse complement strand
GCGCCTCGTTGCGGTCAATTGGGTGGAACTCACGCAAGGGCCGATGGCGCTCAACAATGTCCCGCCCCTGAAACTGGGTATACCCGAATTGTTCGAGCTGTCGTTTCTGCGCAAGCCTGCCTACTTCTATGTGGTCCTTGCAACAGCCATTGCCTGCTATGTGATCATTCGCCGTCTCGTGCACTCGCATGTGGGCCGCGCCATGATCGCACTGCGCGAGAATGAGCCACTGGCAATGTCGGTCGGCGTCGACGTCACCTGCTATCTGGTGCTAGCGACGGTCGTCTCCGCCGCCATGGCCGGTGCGGCCGGCGCGCTTTATGTCCACTACGTGCGTATTGTCGATCCGGATATCTTTCTCTTCATCTACACCGTGATGATGGTCATCATGGTGGTGACCGGCGGTAAGGGTACGCTTGCGGGTCCGATCGTTGGCGGCGCCATTTTCGGTCTGCTGCCTGAGCTGCTGCGCGCGTTCGCAATCAAGCCCGAAGTACAGTGGATCGCGTTCGGGGCCATCATGATCCTGGTGGTGTTTCTGCTGCCGCGGGGAATCGTGCCGGCGCTTGACGACTGGTGGAGAAGCCGCAAGGGGCCGTCGCCCGATGCCAAGCCGCCGGTGCAGGCTGCGTCGGGGGCGCCCCAATGATGGCCTCTGCGTCGATCGTGCTTGAGGTCATCGGGCTCACCGTCAGGTTCGGCGGTCTGATGGCGATCGATGACATCACGTTTGAGGTGCGCAATGGCGAGGTGCTCTCTCTGATCGGCCCCAACGGCGCCGGAAAGACTTCGGTGTTCAACGCCATTACCGGGTATTTGCGTCCGCAAGTCGGCGACATTTTTTACAACGGCCGCCGCCTCTCCGGCCTGCAGCCCCACACAATCGCCGCCAGGGGCGTGGTGCGCACCTTCCAGAAAACCAGCTTGTTCGGCGGTCAGACCACGTTCAACAACGTGCTCATGGGCTTGCACCTCAGTGCGAGGCAGCGGCCGCTTGCCGTCATTTTGGGCCTGCCCTCGGTGATGAAAGATGAACGCAAGCTCAAGGATTCGGCTTGGGACATCCTGCGGTTTAACGGCCTGGAATCCCGCGCCCATGAACTCGGCTCCGCCCTGTCTTATGGGGAGCAACGCCTGCTTGAGGTCGCAATTGCCCTCGCTGCCCGTCCAACACTCCTCCTGCTGGATGAGCCGGTATCGGGAATGAACCCGACCGAGAAGGTTCGCTTCATGGGGACATTGGACAAAATTCGCAGCAAGGGTACGACCATCCTCCTGGTCGAGCATGACATGCGCACCGTCATGGGAGCATCTGACCGGATCATCTGCCTCAACCACGGGCGCATCATCGCTGACGGCGTGCCGGGCGAGATTCAATCGCATCCCGAGGTCATTCGCGCTTATCTTGGAGAAAGGGCCGCGCGTGCTGGAAGTTGAGGGATTGCAATGCCGATACGGCAGGGTCGCAGCGGTCCGGAGGCTCTCGATCGTCGTGCGCCGGGCAGAGCTTGTGGTCCTGATTGGCGCCAACGGGGCCGGCAAGACCACGACCTTGAAGGCAATCTCGGGGTTGATGGCTCCCGCCGCTGGGCGCATCGCTTTCGAGGGCAAGGATGTGACCGAAGCATCATGTCACCGCATGCTTTCGCTCGGTATTGCCCATTGTCCCGAGGGTCGCCGCGTGTTCCCCTATCTGACTGTAGGTGAAAATCTGCGAATGGGCTGTTATCTTCGCTCGGACAAGGCCGGTATCGAGCAAGACATGGCGCGAATGTTCGATCGCTTCCCGATCCTGCGGGAGCGTTTCAATCAGGCGGCCGGCACGTTGTCGGGGGGCGAGCAGCAGATGCTGGCGATCGGCCGCGCATTGATGTCCCGCCCCAAGCTCCTATTGCTCGACGAGCCGTCGCTGGGTTTGGCGCCCGGCCTCGTCGCTCAGACATTCGATGTCATCCGCCAAATCCGCGCCGACGGCGTGACGGTCATCATGGTCGAGCAAAATGCCTTCGCGGCTCTCGAGCTGTGCGATCGCGCCTATGTCCTGGAGCAAGGCTGCATAACCAAGACAGGGACGGGGACCGAGCTGCTCAGCGACCCACGTGTGAAGAGCGCTTATCTTGGCATTGGAAATTGATTCCGACTGCCTGTTTACTCAAAGGAGACGAACTATGAATGCCGCGCCCGTCTACGATCTCATCATCCAGGGTGGACATGTCATATGTCCTGCCTCCGGCATCGACGGCGTCATGGATATTGCGATCGCTGACGGGAAGATCGAATGCGTGAGCGAAGACATTCTACCGTCATCGGCGAAGCAGGTCATCGACGCGCGCGGCAAGCTGGTGCTGCCCGGGATGATCGACACCCACGCACATATCTATCGCTATGTCACCGGGCGCTTTGGCCTCGATGCCGATATGGTAGGGGTTGCAAGCGGTGTGACCGCTCTGATCGATCAGGGCGGCGCTTCATGCATGACATTTCCGGGGTTCCGCCACTTTGTGGCGGAAAAGGCGGTGAGCCGATGCTACGCCTTCATTTCCGCCTATCTCGTCGGCGGCCTCGAAGGCCATTACTATCCGGCGTTGTATTCGCCGAGCGGCATCGACGTGGCGGCGACCGCAGCTGCCGCCAAGGCCAACCGCGATCTCGTCAAGGGTATAAAGGCGCATGCCGAGATCGGCGGCTTTGCCCGCTGGGGTACGGCAGTCATGGAGATGGCGAGCGAGATCGGCCGTAAAGCCGATCTGCCGGTCTATGTTCATTTCGGTCAGCTGTGGGCGTTGCCGCCGGAGGGCGCAAACGGGGTGGATGCCGACACCATCGTCGAGCGCACGATCCGCCTGCTGCGCCCCGGCGATATCCTCGCCCACCCGTTCACGCGGCATCCCGGCGGCTTCGTCGACAAGAACGGCAAGGTGCACCCGATCATCCAGGCTGCCATCGACATGGGGCTTAAGATCGATGTCGGGCATGGCAGCCACTTCTCGTACCGGCTGGCGAGAAGGGCGTTGGACGCAGGGATGGTGCCGCATACGCTGGGTGCCGACATGCATGGCTACAACACCTTCATTCCGCCTCCGCCCGGGACCCCCGGCGCGCATCCGGACGAGGAGAACCATCCGTTCGCCGGGCAGGCGCGTTTCAGCCTCGCTCAGGCGATGAGTTCCATGCTCGCGCTCGGCCTCAGCTTGCAGCAAGTTGTCCCGATGGTGACCAGCAATGCCGCGCAAATGGCGGGACTTCCCGGCGAGATCGGCGCCTTGAAGCCGGGCTTCACTGCCGACGTCTCGGTGCTCAACGATCTTCGGGGCCGCTTCAGGCTCCAGGACAACGAGAAGACGCAGATCATCGCTGAGCGCTTGCTGGAGCCCGCATTTTGCCTCCGCGCCGGCAAGCGTTTCGAGGCGACGGCACCAATCCTGCCGCATGCGGTCGCGGCGTGACGGATGCGGCGACGGTGGTGATCAACGAGTGGCTGAGCGGTTATGAAATAGTTCAGTCTGCAAAAACCTGGCTGGACGCGTGCAGATGCCACCGAAATGGCGTCGGAAGGAAGCGTCGGAAACACCCGCCATGGCCAGGGGCTGCGGTGGGGTTCGGTGCTTAGCGTGCCACTTGGGGCCGGGACCGCGCATGTAGTGCCTCTCAGGCCGGTAGGAGTCGAAGATATCCTTTTTCAGCGAGCGCCAAAGTGAGGCGATGGCAACGCTCACCAGCGGGCCCTTGTTGCTTGGGTTCGGCATCAAACTTGTCCGTTCTAAGAATGGTCGCTCCATAACATTGGCCTGTCGGTTGCCGGCTCAGGTTCAGTGGTCCATTCTCGGGCGAATAACGTTAAAAAGCGTCATAATCTCTACGCAGCTGCTTTAGCGCCGTGAAACTTCAACGCCGCCTCGACGCGGTTGCGAACGTTAAGCTTCTGCATGATGTTGGTCATGTGATGCTTTACGGTTCTCTCGGTGCAATTGAGGCTTCTCGCGACTTCTTTGTTGGACCTGCCCTGCGCGACAAGCGCGAAGATTTCCTCCTCGCGAGAACTAAGATCGCGCCGATCATCGTCGGCGGTGACCTCGATCCGGTTGCCCCTTTTGATCAGCAACCGCGCCGCGAGACTCGGCGCCACATAGGACTCGCCCCGAACGACGGCCCGCACCGTCTCGACCACCTCATGCCCGCTGCTGCCTTTCAACATGTAACCCCGCGCACCTGCCCGCAGCGCCGAGGCGACATCCTGCTCGTCTTCGGAGGCTGTCAGTATGATGGTCCGCACGTTTGGACAGGTGCGGGCAATGCTCGCGACCGCTTCGACGCCGCACCCCGGCAGACGAAGATCAAGCAATATGACGTCCGGAATGCGTTCCCGAGCGATCTTCAGGGCGTCGCTTGCTGTCGAGCCCTCCCCCACAACCTCAATTCCATCTGTGCCCGTGAGCACTCCCACTGTACCCTCGCGAAACATCGGATGGTCGTCGATGACTGCAATTCGGATCGAATCAAACACCTTACCAGTCGTATGAATGTTCATTGTGGTTGCCTCGTACATTCTCCGGCTCTTCAACCGTTCTGCGCTGCAGTATCCTGGACCCACGTCCTATATCTGCCTGTTTGGTGTTCTCGAAACAAACATACAGGTCATGATGACGAGCCGAAAAGTGAGACCTTGGTCCATTAGGTAGAACGTCCATTGGCCCATCGAGACTGCCGGACAAGGCGGCGAGAAACGACGATCCGGAGTTGTTGCGACTCATTCGCGAACCTACACCATTGCAATACCTACGAGCCTGCCAGTCGGGCCTGCCGTGCGGTTAAGTGCAGTTCTCGCAGGGCCAGCCAGCCGGCGGCGAGCACTGCTCTCCGCTTGCCCTTTGCGGCCGGCATCGCTACATCAGCACTCAACTTTCCCGAAATTTTCAATGAGGCAGGCCCGCAATGGCCCGACAATTCATCTATCACATGCAGGGGCTCTCCAAGACCTATCCGGGCAACCGCAAGGTATTGGAGAACATCAACCTTTCATTCTATCCCGACGCCAAGATCGGCGTCCTCGGCATCAACGGCTCGGGCAAATCGACGCTGCTGCGGATCATGGCCGGCATCGACAAGGAGTTTACGGGCGACGGCTGGGTCGCGGAGGGTGCACGGGTCGGCTATCTGCCCCAGGAGCCGCAGCTCGATGAGACCAAGACCGTCCGCGAGAACGTCATGCTGGGCGTTGCCGCCAGCAAGGCGGTCCTCGACCGCTACAACGAGCTCGCCATGAACTACTCCGATGAGACGGCGGACGAGATGACCAAGCTCCAGGACGAGATCGAGGCCAAAGGGCTATGGGACCTCGATTCCAAGGTCGACCAGGCCATGGAAGCGCTGGTCTGTCCGCCGGACGACGCGAGCGTCACCACGCTGTCGGGCGGCGAGCGGCGCCGCGTGGCGCTATGCCGGCTGCTGCTTGAGCAGCCCGATCTTCTGCTGCTCGACGAGCCCACCAACCATCTCGATGCCGAGACCGTGAACTGGCTCGAAGGCCACCTGCGCAGTTATCCGGGCGCGATCCTGATCGTGACCCACGACCGTTACTTCCTCGACAACGTCACCGGCTGGATCCTGGAACTCGACCGCGGCCGCGGTATCCCGTACCAGGGCAACTACTCCTCCTGGCTGGTGCAGAAGCAGAAGCGCCTGGAGCAAGAGGGCCGCGAGGAAGAATCCCGCCAGAAGACGCTTGCCCGCGAGCAGGAATGGATCGCCGCGAGCCCGCGCGCCCGCCAGGCGAAGTCCAAGGCACGCTACCAGCGCTACGAGGAGCTACTTGCCAAGGCCTCCGAGAGGGGGCCCTCCACGGCTCAGATCGTCATTCCGGTGGCCGAGCGGCTCGGCCAGAATGTGATCGATTTCGACCATCTTTCGAAGGGATTCGGCGATAACCTGTTGATCGACGACCTCACCTTCAAGCTGCCGCCGGGCGGCATCGTCGGCATCATCGGTCCCAACGGCGCCGGCAAGACGACGCTGTTCCGCATGATCACCGGGCAGGAGAAGCCCGATAAGGGCACGATCAAGATCGGCGAGTCGGTCAAGCTCGGCTACGTGGACCAGTCGCGCGACAGCCTCGACGGCAAGGCGACCGTATGGCAGGAAATCTCCGGCGGCCTCGACATGCTTCAACTCGGCAAGCGCGAGGTGAACTCGCGCGCCTATTGCGCGGCTTTCAACTTCAAGGGCGCCGACCAGCAGAAGAAGGTCGGCGCGCTGTCAGGCGGCGAGCGCAACCGCGTGCATCTTGCAAAGATGCTCAAATCCGGCGCCAATTTGCTGCTTCTCGACGAGCCCACCAACGACCTCGACGTCGACACCCTGCGGGCGCTCGAGGAAGCGCTTGAAGATTTCGCCGGCTGCGCCGTTATCATCAGCCACGACCGCTGGTTCCTCGACCGCATCGCGACCCACATCCTGGCCTTCGAAGACGACAGCCACGTGGAATGGTTCGAGGGCAACTTCCAGGACTACGAGGCCGACAAAATGCGACGCCTCGGCACGGATTCGATCATTCCGCACCGGCTGAAGTATAAGAAGTTTTCGAGGTAGCGCTGGAATAAGTGCCGGCCCGCGCTTATGAGATTGGCGCGATCAATTCCACATCGGGGAAATATGTCTGGTAGCGACGCACGTCGCGTGTGAGGAGTGGCCACTGCGCGACTTGGGCATGGGCGCCGATGAAAAAATCCGGAAGAATGGTAGTTCGTGGACCTCCCGCCAATCGATACCGCCGGAATGCTTGGCCTGCCATGAACAGGGCCGATATCGGTGTGCGCTCCAATTGAACCCCAAGGTCCGCGAGTGCGGCTTGCAAATCAGCCTCGGTCTCTATTCGCACTGCCATTTCAGCATACGCGATTCCATTGATGTAAAGCGATCCCGAATAACGGCACCGGTCAAGCTGCTCCGCGGACCACGTCAACCAAATGAGGTCGTTGGTCAGGATATCGACCAAAATATTCGTGTCGATCAGCGTCATTGGGAGTCGACAGGGGGGTCTTCCGCTGGATCTCCACGGGTCATTTTCATCAGTTCGTCGGTGCTGATACCGCGGATCAGTCTGCGTTTCGCGAGTGCGTGAAGCCGGGCCTTGTAGTCATCGCTCGCACCCGCCTTCCCGATGTAGACGCCGCCCGATGCGGTGGCCCGCACCTCGACTTTGTCGCCCGGCTTGAGGCCGACTTCGTCCCGAACTTTCTTCGGCAGTGTGACCTGGCCTTTGACCGTAATGGTCGTTGTCATGATCTGCTCCAGTAATACATTTTCAAAAAAAGTAATACTTGTCCGCCGCAGCGTCAATGCAGGACTGCACTTCACGTTAAAGCTTTGTTTTGCCGATCCGGAACCGGAATCGCGGCTCAATCTGCCTTCGCGCCAGAGAACTTGACCACCTTGCCCCACTTCTCGGTTTCCTCCGCGATCAGTTTGCCGAAATCCTCCGGCGAACCTGGAATCACGGCGGCGCTGAGGTCGGCAAACGTCCCCTTCAGCTTGGGATCGGCGAGGCCCGCATTGCTCTCCCGGTTGAGCAGGTCGATGATGTCTCGGGCGGTGTTCCGCGGTACGCCGATGCCGTACCACGCACTCGATTCGTAGCCCGGCACGAAATCGCCGACCGTCGGGATATCCGGCAGTACCTCGGAGCGTGTCGCCGTCGTTACCGCCAAGGCCCTCAGCTTACCGGTCCGCACATATTCGAGCGAAGACGGCACGTTGTCGAACATCACCTGCACCTGTCCGCCGATCATGTCGGTCAGTGCCGGCGCAGCGCCGCGATAAGGCACGTGAACCATGGTGATGCCGGTCATCATCTTGAACAACTCGCCGGACATGTGGATCGTCGACCCGTTGCCGGAAGACGCCATGTTGATCCGGCCCGGATTGGCCTTGGCATAAGCGATGAAATCCGGAACCGTCTTGACCGGGACCGAGGGGTTCACTTCCATAACGTTGGGAAATCGGATGAGGCCGGCAACCGGTGCAATGTCGCGAATGAAATTGTACGGAAGCCTTTCGTAGAGCGTCGCATTGATGGCGTTCGCGGGAGCCACAAGCAAGATCGTATAGCCATCGGAAGCCGCGCGTACCACCGCATCGGTGCCGATGTTGCTGCCGGCGCCCGGCCGGCTTTCGACGATGAACGGTTGTCCCAGCCGGTCCGACAGCCACTGGCCGATCAGGCGCGATGTGATGTCGGCAGAGCCTCCCGGAACATAACCGTGGATGAATCGCACGGGCTTTGCCGGATATGCCTGAGCATGGGCGATCCGCGATACCGCAGGAGCTGCGACCGCAACCCCAGCGCATTTAAGAAATTGACGGCGCGCAAGTTTCGTCATGGTGTCTCCGATCGGCGGTTGAGCACCTCCATAGCGTAGCCAAAGGCGCTTCATTGTGCACGTACGATCGCACTGTCGGATGGAGCGCGTTGACGTATATCAATGAAGCCTGACCCAAGTGACAATATTGGCCGGTTATCCGTCTGCTTTTTCGCACGATAGGTTTCTGGCGGGCGACAAGGGAGGTTTGAATGTCTTTGCATCTGCCGTCCATGATCAAGCTGGCCATCGCAGGGCTTGCCGGTTCGCTGTTCTTTCTCTTTTCCGATGGCGCAAGAGCGCAACGGTCTGACACACCCTTCAATCAGATTTACAATGAAGCGCGCGTGCCCGCGGCCAGCATTACGGAGGCCACACAGACGCCCGGACCCGCGCCCCACGATCACGGCACGCAAAACATGGCCGCATCGGCGCCTTCGCCGTCTGCGACGAGCGGGCAGGCTCCGTCCACTCCTTCGGGCGGTACCTCGATCGCGGACGGCGATGCTACAGCCGGCCGTCTGGTGTTTCGCAAGTGTCAGGCATGCCATTCGCTGGAGCCCGGCAAGAACCTCCTGGGACCGTCGCTTGCCGGGATCATCGGCCGCAAAGCCGGCAGCGAAGCCGGCTACAACTACTCATCCGCGATGACGCAATCGGGCATCGTCTGGGACGCAAAAACCCTCGATGCGTATCTCGCCGATCCAAAGACGATACCGGGAAACAAGATGCCGTTCCCCGGTCTGAAGACGGACCACGATCGCAAGGACGTCGTCGCGTTCCTTGCTTCCGTGGGTGGCAGCACCCAAACGTCCCCGGCAGCACCAAGCCTAGCCCAACAGACGCCGCCGGCGGCGCCATCCGCATCCACGCAACAGACGCCTGCTCCGACCAACCAGGCGCCGCCAAGCGCCGGCGCGGGCGTCAGTTACATCCCGGACGCGAAATACACGCTGCGTTCGGGCATCGCCGAAGGGCGCATGGTCTACCTCGGGGTGGGCGGCGAAATCGAGGGCAAGGTCAATCCCGTCCTAACGGCGGCCGAAGGGCAGGCCGTGCAGCTGACGCTCATCAACGGCGAGGGCGCTGAACACGATATCGTCTTCCCGGACCAGGATGCCAAATCACCCCGCGTGACCGGGAAAGGAGCCAGCACGACTATTGCTTTCCGGGCCGCGAAATCCGGCGATTTCATATATTTCTGCAGCGTTCCCGGACATCAACTGGCCGGTATGCAGGGTCAATTCATCGTTACGCAGCGCCCGCCCCCGCAAACGATCGCGGAGGCGGACATCTCGCGCGAACCGACCGATCTGCCGCCGCCCATCGTCAAGCGCGAGCCGCAGACGGTCCGCGTCGATCTGCTTAGCGTCGAGGTCGAAGGGCGGCTCGCTGAGGGTACGACCTTCGGCTACTGGACCTTTAACGGCAAGGTGCCGGGGCCCTTCATAAGAGTGCGCGTCGGCGACACCATCGACATCCATCTGAAGAATTCGGCCGACAGCTCGATGATCCACTCCGTCGATTTCCACGCGGCGACAGGGCCCGGCGGCGGAGCGGCGGCGCTGCAGGTCGATCCCGGGCGGGAAAAATCGATGACCTGGAAGGCATTGGTGCCCGGCCTCTATGTCTACCACTGTGCCACGCCGATGGTCGCCGAGCACATCGCCAACGGCATGTACGGACTCATTCTGGTGGAGCCCGAGGGTGGCTTGCCGCCGGTCGATCGCGAGTTCTACGTGATGCAGGGCGAGATCTACACCGATTTGCCCTATGGTCAGCACGGCAGCGCGGAGTTCAGCGTCGAGAAGCTTCTGAACGAGCACCCCGAATATTTCGTTTTCAACGGCTCGGTCGGCGCGCTGACGAAGCTGCATCCGCTCCATGCCAAGGTAGGCGAGACCGTCCGCATTTTCTTCGGCGTTGGCGGTCCGAACTACACGTCGTCCTTCCATGTCATCGGGGAAATATTCGACAGGGTCTACACGCTGGGCGGCCTGCAAACGCCTCCGCTCCAGGGAATTCAAACCGTCACGGTGCCGGCGGGCGGCGCGGTCGTCACCGACTTCAAGTTGGACGTGCCCGGCAACTACATACTGGTCGACCACGCGCTGGTTCGTGCCGAGCGCGGACTGCTTGGGATACTGAGCGTAGAGGGACCTCCAAATCCGGATATCTACAACGGTCAGATCACACCCGGAATGGGGCATTGAACGCGGCGGCGACTGTTGACGGTTGCCTCGACGAGAACGACGTGGATGCCCGCGCAGGCCGTTGCCGCAAACTCGGCGGCAAGCGCGGGCTTGACGATGGAGGAGTATGTCGATCACACGCAGCCGCAGCCGCGCTGTGCAGCCACACCAAACATAGGCCTGACAAATCGTGTTGGCGCCGCTATATTTGCCTCCCAACGGAGCGGAAAATGGCGGCAGTTGACGAGGACGACCGGCCGAAAAAGAAGCTTGTCCATGAGATTGGACAGGACTTGGCGTTATTGTCCGTCGAAGAGATCAACGATCGCATTTTGCTGCTGAACGACGAGGTCGCCCGCTTGCAGGACGCTCTGGCAAAAAAGCGCGCATCGCGTTCGGCGGCCGATCAATTCTTCAAACGATAGGCACAGTTTTCGGTCTGTGGCGGGAAGTTGGCGCCCGAATGCCACGCCGGTGCCGCACCGGTTAAGCTTGTCGGAAAAACAGCAGGAATTTACGTTCTATTAAGGTTCTTCGTCCATGACATGACTGTCCATTCCGTGGACACCGAGTGGCTCCTGTCCACTCTCTTTTACGCCTCCCTGTTATCACTTGAGCCGCCTGATGTGGCGGCTCTTTTTTTGGCGGCTTCAAGAAAAACAGATCGCATCGATAGCGCGCCGGAAACTATCGCTAAAGAATTTGCCGACACAGCTGGACAGAAACGCTGTTCGGGGGCATGCTTTTGCGGTTGTGAGGCGTAAACATGTCCGACCGATTGATTGATGGGCTGCAGCCGGTTTCGTTCGGCGAGCGGCTTGCTGCGTCGCAGAATTTTTCCCAACTGTTTCGCAACGGCATGAGGCTTGTGGAGGAGACGGCGGCCTATCTCGACGGCCCCGGCCGTCAGGAATCCAGGCTGCTCGATCGCGCCGCATCGCTCTCTTATGCCACCGAAAGCATGCGTCTGACCACCCGCCTCATGCAGATTGCCTCCTGGCTCCTCCTGCATCGCGCCGTCAATGAGGGCGAGATGTCGCTCGCGCAGGCCAACAAAGAGCGCAGGAAGATCAAGCTCTCCGCTGAGGGGTGTCCGGAAGATGCGGCCATAGCGCTGCCAAAGCGGCTCAATGATCTGATTGCCCGATCGAACAAACTGCAGGACCAGATTCGGCGCCTGGATGCGACTATTCATGCACCGCCGCCGACCGCGCCGGCCGGTAGCAACCCGTTTGAATGTCAACTCGGAATGCTGCGCGCTGCCTTCGAGCGTCGCCCCCTATAGCCGAGCCCGGGTGTCAGAGCGTAGCGAGCGCGTCGCGGAACGCCTTGCGCACGTGAGGGCTGTGCAGGCGCGTATAGTCGCGCTCCTGCGGGCCGCTGGGCGTGATCTTGAGATCTACGAACACCGGCCCCGGCTCGGACAACACGGCGCCGATCTGCTGCTCGAATATCTTCAAGTCGGAAAATTCATGGACCGCGCGGTAGCCGGCCGACCGCGCGAAGCCGACGAAATCCACCCGGCCGCGGCCCGGGATCGGGTGGCCGCCATTCGCCTCGTAGGTGCCGTTCTGGCACACGAAGTGGTACAGATTGGGCGGCGCCTCCGCCCCGATCGTCATCAGGCTGCCGAGATTCATGAGCAGGCTGCCATCGCCGTCGAGCACGATGACACGCTTGTCCGGCCGCCCCAGTGCAAGGCCGAGGGCGTGAGACGAGGCGAGCCCCATGGCACCATGGGACAGGTAGTTGAGCGGATGCGGCCTGATATCGATCCATTCGAAGGCGGTCGAATAGACCGGCAGCACGATGTCGGCGTCGGTGACATGACGCGCCAGCACCCTAAGGCATTCGTCATGCTTCATCATGACGGCCATCACGACGGTCTCTTGCCGACCAGCAGCACCACCGGCCGAGGGGCGAGGCGCCAAAGGATGTTAAACCGGACTTGAAGCGGCCCGAGGTCCTCGGCAACGTTCCCCTCTGGATTTTGACTCTTCGAGCCTACACCATCGCACTTAAAAATCTTGAGAACATGCCCAAAGCAAAGAAGGAACAGCATCTTAAGGTAATTCTCGAGGGATGGTCGACCGTGATGCTTTATGCCTGCATCGCGTTCAAGGAAATCATCGAGAAGCGCGAAATTCAATTAGGCTCGGTGAAATTCAAGTTCGACCTGCCCAAAGACATAGATGCGAGAGTAGTGCGGATCATCTTTCTCCATATCCCAATAGTGATCTCCGACATAGTACGCCGCGACCTTGGTTCGGAAAAACTAGCTGTCCAATTGCGGAACGAAAACCTTGCGAGTACACTTTCGGACCTGTTTTTGCAAACATCTGTCTATGCAGATTTGAAATTAGATGAATACCTGAAACAACTTAAGGCATTGAAAGATAGGGTCACAGCGAGTGGATCTCGCGTCTTTCTAGAATCTATACTCATAAAGATGAGGGAGATTTATCTACGTCTTGGTCTACGCGCTGACGAACAAGATGGTTTCTTGAGGGTCGCGGCTGAGCTTAGTGCCGAAATTAAGGGCTTGACGGGCGAGGAAAGGAAGCGGGAAATAGATCGCTATAGTAAAGACTTACGGCGAAGTGACCAAATACAAAAGCTACGCGAAACGAGAGCCTAACTACAACCTAAGGGAGGCCGTGTTGCTAGAACAGCGAGTTAGCAAAGTTGTGTTGTCAAATAATTCACATCGAGGAATTGCCATCCGTCTTTGTGCTTGTTTCGAAAGTGTGGTCCTTTCCTCCATTTAAAAGAAAACACCGCGGAGGCTTTGTTCTATACTTAGTGCCCACTTTCATAAGAACCTGATTCGCGTTTGAAGCCCGCTCTCTTAACCTTACCTCTCCAGGGGTTACGCTTTCGATCTTTAAGGAATATCGGCATAGGTGTAGCTCCTCGTCGCAAGTGGTATGATAGTACCTGTGCCGCAAGGGTGCCAAAAATCAACTCGTCTGAAATCTATTGAGTTATCAGTATATTAGCATCTTTCACAATCGCCGCCCATTTGCGGTTCTCGGCCGCGAAAAATGCCGCGAATTCCTCCGGCGTGCCGGTGTTTGGCTGAAGGCCGAGCTGTGCGAACCGGGCTTGAAGCTCAGCAGACGCCACGCTTTCGTTGATGGCCGCATTGAGCCGCGCCACGATGGCGGGGGATGTGCCGGCAGGCGCCACCACACCTTCAAAGCTCGTCACCATGAAGCCAACCACCCCGCTTTCGATCATGGTGGGCACATCGGGAACGAGTGGAAAGCGGTTCGCCGTGGTGACGGCGAGGGGGCGCAGCTTGCCCTGCTGCACCAGTGGCAGCACGCCTTCGATCGCCCCGAACGCCATGATCACTTGTCCGCCGATAAGCCCCGTCAAGGTGTCCGATAAACCCTTGTAAGGTACGTGGACGATATCGACGCCGGTCTTCGACTTGAACCATTCGGCCGAAAGATGCGTGGCGTTGCCGTAACCCGAGGACCCGTAATTGAGTGTGCCGGGATGGGCCTTGGCGTAGGCGATGAACTCGCCGACGGAGTACACCGGGAGGGCCGGATCGACTACCAGCACTTCCGGACTGTCCGAAACCTTTGCGACGGGCGCGAAATTCCTGGCCGGGTCGTAGTCGCGATTGCGGGTCACCGCCGGGATGACGGCAAGCGTGCTGACGTTGCCGAAAAGGAGCGTGTACCCATTGGGCTCGGCGTTCGCGACCGTCTTGGCGCCGATCACTCCGGCGCCGCCGGCACGGTTCTCGATGACCACGTTTTGCCCCAGCGCCGGCCCCATGCGCTGCGCCACCAGTCGCGCCACCAGATCGACCGGCCCGCCCGGCGTGAACGGCACCACGATCTTGATCATCCGGTCCGGATAGGTCTGTGCGCATGCCGGACCCGCGGCGAGGTATGTCAACGCTCCGACAATGGCGAGCGCCGTGATAGTCATATGCCCCGGAGGTCGCTTCATCCCATCCTCACAAACCGCACGATGCCGTGTCGTGCGATCGTCGCAATCCTAGCCTGGGCGGCGCAAAGCGCAATTCGGTGAGGACGACAGGATCACCGGTTTTCATTGATACCCGCACCGGCGGCCCATCCACGTGCACTTGATGGACCCAGCCGATCCAAACCAGACGATCCAAAAAAGAGCCCCGGCTGTGAAGACGACCGGGGCATAACCGAAGCCTTCGCACGCAAAGCGGGGGGAGGGGGAATTGCGCGCGAAAATACTGGCTTCTGGTGTCGAAATAGTACCACCACGCCGATTCGAAAAGTGACTGGATGCCGCAGTGCGCGCGACCGTGGGTCGCGCGGCGGAATGTCAGCGCAAGGTGTGCGGCCAGCCTTGCGGTCGCCGGCTTACGGAATATTCATGAAGATATTTTCACTGTTCCCTGAGCCTGCATGTCACAGGCTTGTCGCGGAATTCGGCAACGAAGGATAATTGCGCATTGCACCCGGCATGTGGCGTCGCGTGCGGCATCAATAAGGAATTGCGTATGCCGATGTTTCCATTTCCCAAATCCGTATTTCTGACGCACGGGGTCGGCGTGCACCGTCACGCGCTCACTGCATTCGAATATGCGCTGCGCGACGCCGACATAGAACAACAAAACCTCGTCACCGTCTCCTCGATCCTGCCGCCGCACTGCGAGCTGATTAGCCGCACCGTCGGCGTCGCCACCTTGAGTCCCGGAGAAATCACGTTCTGTGTCATGGCGCGCGCCGAGACCGACGAGGCGGGCCGCCGGATCGCGGCCGGCATCGGCCTCGCCCGACCGAAGGACCCGGCCCATTACGGCTATATCTCGGAGCACCACGCCTTCGGCATGACGGAGGCCGAAATGCGCGATTACGTGGAAGACCTCGCCGCCACGATGCTGGCCTCCACGCTCGGCGTCGAATTCAATCCGGATGCGGCTTGGGACGAACGCAAGCGGGTCTATCAGATGAGCGATCTCATCGTCGACAGTCTTTCCATTACGGCGGTTGCCGAAGGTGCGTCCAACCGCGATTGGACCTGCGCGGTCGCAGCGGCGGTGTTCCGGTATGCAGCGTCGGGCGAGCTAACGGGCTCGTCATGACGGCTCCCCCGACCTATGCGGTTCCGGCGAGTTTTCTCGGCGTCGGCCGGCGCGACCCGGCATCTCCGATTTGCGTCGCCGGAATTCCGTTTGACATCG
>Ga0126379_10001150_pt1 | contig 15739 bp, 11 predicted proteins | sample PanSoiMetPlot_24_FD_92640 | JGI IMG/M metagenome (GOLD analysis project Ga0126379, IMG submission 92640) | Tropical forest soil microbial communities from Panama - MetaG Plot_24 | ecosystem: Environmental > Terrestrial > Soil > Tropical forest > Bulk soil | place: Panama | collected 2016-02-17 | reverse complement strand
GGCGGAACGTAACCGGCTACACCCGTAATTTTTGCAAAAACGCGGCGAGACATGATTCTCCTTGGGGAATCTCTGCACCCTGCACGAACCATCGATTGTATGCGATGCCCTTTGCCGGAAACAAGCGCGGACGTGGTTCACACGGCAGGAAGAATTTCGTAGCGCAGCGTGATCTTGGCGGTTTTCTTCAGCATGGCCTCGACTGAACAATATTTCTCCTCGCTCAGCGCAATGGCGTGTTTCACGGCATTTTCGTCCAGCGAGCCGCGTAGCCGGTACATAATTTCCAGCTTCTTCCACACCGTGGGGGGCTCCGCAGCGCGTTCGCCCGAGCAGATCACGTCCAGGGATTGCAGCTTCTGGCGCTTCTTCACCAAGATGATCACGATGTCTGTGGCGGTGCACGCACCTAACGCCATCAGCACCATTTCCATCGGGCCGGGGGCCTTGTTGGACTCGCGGTCCGAATCGAACGGAACCGCGTGGCCGGACGGACTGGTGGCCAGGAATTTCTGTTCGCCGGTCCACTGAATGGTCGCTGTTTGCATGAGCAAATCCTCTTGATAGATTGGAGTCTCACCACTTTAGCAGAGTTGGGTACGACGGGGGGCAGGCGGCCGCTACAAACGAGCTCCCTTTCGCCTTTTCAGCAGGAACACCAACTGCTCCGCCGAATTGTCCAGCGCAGTTCGTTCAAGCGATCCGTATTCCTCATAAGGCTCGAGGCGCAGAGGTGGGTAGGTTTAGTAGGACATGATTTAAGGGCTCGGTTTCTTCCTTGTGGAGTTGGTTACCCAGGTAGGTCCGGAAGGAAAGCGTGGCGGTGAAGATCTGGTTGATCTTGTCGACGGAATCCGTCCGAAAATAGCGACGGATCACTCTGCTCGTGTCTGCGGAGTCGCGCCACTCAAGTTCCAATATTTCTTCGCATCTCCAACGGGTATCTTCTCAAACTTTGGGAAGAACACATCGAACGCAAAAATACCGTCCTTCTTCAGTTGAAACGCCGCAGAGGACAGGGGGGCGAACTTGCTCGTCCACGGTACGCATGTGTTGCAGCGGCCCAAAGGGCATGATCACCAGGGGATATTTTTTTTTGTAGCCGGAATTGGCGCATGTCTGCGCGATGAAGCTGCACGTTCCGTCGAACTTCCCGCGATTCCTGCTTCAAGTGGGTTTTTAGGACGCCCAGCATCGCCGTGAATCTCTATCCCTTGTCGCGCAATCGCAAGTAGCACCCGCCCCGTGCCGCAGCCAATTTCCAGAACTGGTCCGCCGAACTTCTTGGCCAAATTCACATAGCAAGGCAGATCGACCAAGCCTGCCTTCACGGCATATCCGCCGTCATAGTATTTCGCAGAGGTGCGGTACGATCGAAACAGATTCTTCACCGATGAGTTTCCGCGGCACTATGCCAGCGAGCGCCAGAACGCCGATACCCAACAGGGATAGCGAGGCGGGCTCGGGAGTGGGGGCCGGAGTGGAAAAGGTGACGCTTTGCAGGATGCCAGTCCAAGACTCACCGGAAATCTCAGACAAATTCACTGCTCCAATAGGCGCACTTTCCCCGGAGTCGGTCGAAGTGATAATTGATTTATTCAGTGCGACAGCGTAGCTCGAGAGAACCGTGGTGTCGTCTGCTCCGAAGACGGTAATCATTTCCAGTCCTCCGGCAGGTGCCCCCCCGGGAAGATAGTATGCGAAGTCGCGAAGGCTGATCGAGAACGAATTCTGGGGGACAGTGAAAGCGATAGTCAGATCACCTTGGTTGCCAAGCAATTCGTAGTTTGTCGCGCCGTCGAATTCCGGAGAGTCAAGCTGCACCAGGCCAGTGGTATACAAGGTGAAGCCAGGAAATGCCACCGAAGGGCCGATATTCATCGGTACTCCTTGCTCGGGGAGAATGCTGGCGCCATAGGCCTTGAAGGTCTGCGTCTCGGCCCATGCACGCGCGTTACCCAGTAGAACCGTGAAGGTCAGTGCCAGAACGAACTTTTTCATAACCTCTCTCTCGGCGGGACGGCCTTACGCAGCAACCTTGGGGTCACGCTGGGACAGCTATCATGGCATGAAATCGCCCGGCTTCGGTACTGTGAGTTTGCGGGGTTTCGTCAGTCGTTACGTAAAGCCACCTTGGGGTCAATGCTGGAGGCGCGGCGCGCGGGAAAGAAGCCGGCCGCGCAGGCCACGCCAGTCAGCAGAAGAATCATGATCACGAAGGTGGCGGGATCGGCGGGCGCCGTGTGAAACAGCAGAGACGAGATCCACCGGGCTACGGCGAAGGATGCAATGGCGCCAAAGCCGATTCCGAGTGTGGCCAGCCGCATGGCTTTTGAGACGACTCCCAACAGCACCTGCCCGGCGGTAGCTCCTAGAGCCATGCGGATACCGATCTCCTGTGTCTGCCGCGTGACGGAATACGAGATCACGCCGTAGATGCCGAGCGCCGCCAGAACCAGGCCAAACCCTGCGAAAATCGACACCAGCATCACAAAGAAGCGTCGTGGCGACACAGTATGATCCACGAGCGTCTGCACAGGCTGGAAAACAGTGGCAGGCTGCGCGGGATTCAGCTTGCGCAGCGTGCTCATCACCATGGGAGTAAGCACGTCGGGAGGAAGTTTGCTGCGCACCACCAGTTCCGAACCTTCCGGAGACGCTTCTGTAACAAGCAGATACATTTCCGAACCCGGCGAAGTTTCGAGGCTGCTGACACGCACGTCGGCGACTACGCCGATCACTCGGTCCGGATCTTTCCCCATGCCGCGGGCGAGCCGCCCGATGGGACTCTCGCCGGGCCAATGTCGGCGAGCGCCGGTTTCATTGATAATCACTACGCCTTCGGTTTTCGCGGCGTCCTGCCACGAAAAATCGCGGCCGCTGGTCAGCCGGATGCCCATAGCATCAAAATATCCGGGCGTCACGATTCGCACGATAGCGCCCAAGTCCTCATCCTTGGGGTACGCGCGCGACGGATTTAGCAGGCCCCAGCTTCGATTGCGCTCCAGTGGCAGCATATCCGCGACGCCGGCAGCTTCAATGCCGGGAAGCGCTTTCACTTGCCTGAGAATCTCCTGCAGGATGACACCGCGCTTTATTCCGTCGTTTCCATCGTCATAGTTGATGGTGATTGCGGCAGCGTGGCTGGGCTGAAAGCCGAGTTCAACATCCAGGATGCGAAGAAAGCTACGCAGCAGCAGCCCCGCGCCGAGGAGTAGAACGAAAGAGAGCGCCACCTCGGAAACCACCAGGGCAGAGCGCATCACATCGTGCTTCCTGCCTTCGCTTAATCCACGCCCTGCGTCTTTGAGATTTTCCGAAACGTTCGCTCCAGACAGAATCAGGCCGGGTGCGATTCCGAAGAGAACCCCAACCGCCAGAGTGACGGCCACGGTCCATGCCAACGCCGTGCCGTCAACCCGCACGCTGCTAAGCAACGGGAGCACGATCGACCCCTGGTGCGCCAGATAGTAAGTGACCGCGTAGGCCAATCCCACTCCCAACAACGCGCCCACACCGGACAGCACCAGGCTCTCGGTTAGCAATTGGCGAATCAGGCGGCCGCGGCTCGCTCCGAGCGCATTGCGCACCGCGAACTCCTTGTTACGCGATGCCAGACGCGCCAGCAACAAATTAGAAAGATTCGCGCACACAATCAACAGGATCACACCGACAGCGCACCATAGTACGATCAACGACCGCCGCAGTTTGCCGCTCACGTAGTCCTTCAGCGAACTCAGGTCCGCGGTGTATTCCATAAACCATTCGGGATGCGCGGCCTTTAGTTGTGGCAGCAGCACATTTGCTTCCGCCTGGGCTTGCGCTACCGAGACGCCGGGCTTGAGCCGGCCAAAAATCGCCACCGTATTCCCCCAATTCCGTATCTCATCCATGACTGCCGGAATGAAAATCTCGGCGCGAAGGCCCGGCCAGAAAACAGACGGAAAGTCGAATGAGGCGGGAAGTACCCCAATCACCATCGCAGCCTTGTTATCGAGCGTAATGGTCTGCCCAACAATGGCAGGCTCCGCGCCGAACTGCTGCCGCCAGAACGCATGCGTCAGAAGAACCGTTGGAGCCGCGCCCTTTGCGCATTCCGTCGGAAGAAAAATGCGGCCGCGTGCAGGCTGCACGCCGAGAGTTCGGAAAAAGTTGTCCGCGACCATCACGGCCTGCACGTGTTGCGGCTCGCCGTGCCCGGTCATGTTATATTCCGAACTACCCCAGAAAGTTTGAAAAGAGGTCAGTTCCTGAAACGACTCATTGTGCCGGCGAAATTCCTCGTACAAGCCGACGTTGTAGGTGATGGCAGAGAGGCCTCCCTTTCCGTGGAAACCAGCCAGCCATACCAATTGCTGTGAATCGCGAAAGGGAAGCGGCCGCAGCAAAAGTGTATTCACTACGCTGAAGACGGCAATGTTGGCGCCGATGCCCAGCGCCAGAATCAAGATTGCAATCGAAGCAAACGCGCGATCGCGCCGCAGCGTGCGTATGGTGTAGCGCAAGTCTTGCGACAAAATCTCCAGCACCGGCAGCGAACGCGCTTCGCGATGATGTTGCTTGGCTTGTTCCGTGCCTCCAAATCCAACCAACGCCTGACGCCGCGCTTCTTCCGGCGACATGCCGCGCTGAAGGTTCTCTTCGATGGCGAGTTCCAGGTGAGCTGCCATTTCCGTGTCAAGTTCCCGGTCGAGTTGCGGCTTGCGGAAAAAAGCGCGGAAGCGGTGGAGCGATTCCCGAATCCAGTCAATCATTTGCTGTCTCCGTCTTCCGCCATCGAGAGTACGCGGCCCATCACGCCGGAAAGCCTTTGCCAGTAAGCGGTGTCTTGCGCAAGCTGCTTGCGGCCCTTTTTGGTGAGTGAATAAAACTTGGCTTTGCGATGGTTCCGCGACGTGCCCCACTCCGCGGAAATCCAGCCGCGCTGCTGCAGCCTTACGAGCGAGGCATAAATGGTTCCCTGATTCAGCAGCACTGCGTTGCCGCTTACTTGCTCGATGCGCCGGGCGATGCCGTAGCCGTGCAGAGGCCCCAAAGCTGCGAGCGTTTGTAGAACCATAAGGTCGAGCGTGCCCTGCAGCAGATCAAGCTTGCATTCCGGCATAGGGTCTCCTGTGCGATGGCCACATCAGGATGCCACAACTTATGTGGGGGTACCACAGGAATCGCGACGCCAGCGCTACTCCCCACGAGCGTCACATGTTTCGTGAGATTAACGAGGTAACTTCGATGATGGGATTGGGAAGTTGGCGCATGGCTCGAACGAACGCGGCCACTAGTTGTCCGTCAAACTGCGTGCTGGCGCAGCGTTCCAGTTCCGAGAGGGCTTGCTCGGCGGTGCGGCCCTTCTTGTAGCTGCGATCGCTGGTGATGGTGTCGTAAGAGTCGGCGATGGTGATGATGCGCGCGCCCAGGGGAATGGTTTCGCCGGTGAGACCGTTGGGATAGCCGGAGCCGTCGAAAAACTCATGGTGGTGCAGCACCATCTCGCGGATGTGCGCCAACGGCACCAGCGGTTCCAGGATTTTGCCGCCGAACACCACGTGCGCCTTCATCACGTCCCATTCCTCGGGATTCAGCGGCCCGTTCTTGTTCAGGATACTCTCGGGAATCCCCACCTTGCCGACGTCGTGCAGCACCGCGGCGAGTCGAATTTCCTCGACCTCCGGTTCGGACATTCCCAGCGCTTCGGCGAGCAGCGCGGCATAGGCAGAGACTTTTTGCGAGTGGCCCTGAGTGTATTGATCCTTGGCATCGATGGCATAGGCCAGCGAGGTGACGGTATCCAGGATGGATTGCGGAACGGAGGTGGGATCCCGCGGAGCGCCCGCGACTTCTGTTTCGGGCAAGGAATCCGTGAACTGGCGCAAGCGCTGATAGATTTCTTCGAAAGCTTCGGGCCCGGTGGCGAACAGGCGCTTTAGGGTGACGCCGAGATAAGCCTCCAGGACATCGCGTTTCCAGCGGCGTGCTTCGTTGGGATCGACGTGATCAGCGGTCGATACCGTGTTTCCGCCTTGGTGTTTGGAAAGATACATCGAAGCATCCGCCACCTGTATCAGTTCCTGTGGCGAAGAGCCGTGCAGCGGATAACAGGCGATGCCGAAGCTGGCGCTGATATTTTTCTCGCGAAGCAGCGGATCAGCAGACACCCAGCCACGCAATTTGGCGGCAAGCTGCCGAGCCTGCTCCATCGTGGTTTCCGGCATTAGGATTACAAATTCGTCGCCGCCGTACCGTGCCACGACATCCGAGCGACGGCAATTGGTCTCCAGGATCTGGCCAACACGTTGCAGTACCAGGTCACCTTCTAGGTGGCCGTAAAAATCATTCACGAACTTGAAGCGGTCCAGGTCCATCAGCACCAGTGCAAACGAACGCCCCGCGCGCGAAGAACGTTTCCACTCGGAAGAAAGCGCTTCCATGAAGAAGCGGTGCGTTTTGACGCCCGTGAGGCCGTCGGTGATGGCTTGCTCCTGCGCCTTCTGGAACGTAAGGGCATTGTGCAGCGCGCCGGAAATCAAATCGGCCAGCGTGTGCAGCAGCAGCGACTCTTCCTCGGAAAAGTCCACGCGCTCCACCGTCTCGACGTACAGCACGCCGTGGAGATGGTCGGCGTAGAAGATCGGCAAGGCCATGGCCGTCTGGCTATCCTGCAGGACCGGCTTGGGGCCGCTTTGCGTGGTGGGCAGGGAACGATACGTCGCGGGCTTGCCGGTGCGCGCCACTTGTCCGACTAGACCTGCATCCAGAGGCAGGCGGTGGCCCAGGGCGCCGCGGCGCTTGCCGCTTTCCGCCTGCACCACCAGTTCGCGCGTTGTGTAGTCCAGCAGCGCGATCCCAATGTGGTCGTAACTTAGGCCGTTTTCCAATTGCTCCGTAATCTTGGCCAGCACTTCATCCGGGTTCAGCGTGGCGATGGCATCGCGGGAAATCAGGTTGAGCAGGCTCATGTGGCGGGCCTTGGTGCGCTCCTCCTGGAACAGGCGCGCATTTTCAATGGCGATGCTGGCTTCACTCGCCAGCACGCGAAGGAGTTCTAGATGGCCTTCATCGAAGGCGCGCTCCTCGTCGGAATAGATGCATAGCGTGCCGACCGCGTGATCGTACGCCACCAGTGGCACCCCGCAGAACGAGCCGCCGGTGCGAATCGGGTCTACCCCCAGCTTCTTGATTTCCGTCGCGTAGTTTTCCTGCACCAGCACCGGCTGGCGCGTGCGCAGGATGTACTCCGTGATGTGATTGCCTGCGGGACGCGAGCGGATCGGCTGGCGCACGCTATCGACCATTTCCAGTTCAAACTGGATGGCGTCTCGCACCGGATCCAGAGACGCAATGTAAAGATTCTTGACATCGAACAACCGCCGCAACTCTTCCCAGATGCGCCGGAGAAGATCTTCGCGATTCAGCGTGGAGCTGAGCGCCCGCCCGATTTCGTTCAAGACATGAAGCTCTTCCGAGCGGCGCGAAGTCTGCTGAATCAGGAAACTGTTTTCGACGGCCATACCGATCTGGTGGCCCAGCGCCAGCAGCAGCCGCAGTTCCGCCGGAGCGAAGCGGCGATTGTCCGGGGTGCCCAGCAACAGCAAGCCGAACGCTTGCTCCTTGGCTTGCAGGCTGATCACCACCACGCTGCGCAGTCCCTGCTGCAACGCCAGTTCGCGGAAGCGGCGAATGGGCTCGTCGCGCTCCAGGGCGCTCAGGTTGTCGTCGCGCAAATCACGGAAGCCGAGCAGGCCGCCCAGGCGCGACACCAGCCCTACCAGATAGTCGTCCAGCCCTTCTTCCTGGGCCTTGCGGCAAAAATCGTCAGGGATGCCCGCGGACACCACCGAGGTGGGTCCGGTGGGATCGCCATGGTGCAGAAACAGCGCTCCGGCAGGCAGGCGGACAACGCCGAGCACACGGTCGAGGGCCTGCGCCAGCATGCGCTGGATTTCTCCGCCCACGAAACTCGAAGTAGCCAGGTTGAGGTTCGAGAGCGCGAGCATGTTGCGTTCGACGCGCCGCTTTTCCTCTTCATACACCGCCATCACCAGCAGCATCGCAACAAACGCCGTGGGGATCGACGAAATCGGGCGAAGAACCTGTTCGGCGTCTTCAGGCGTGAGCCGCAAGAATGGGAATACCAGGAAGATCAGTCCCCATGCCACGAATGCGATGCTCAACAGACCGTCGGCCAGCGTTTCGTGGTGTTGGCTTTCCCGCCAGAACAGGAACCCCACGCCAATAAAAATCAGAGAAGCGGGAATGTAGGAAGACGACGAGAAAATGTGCAGGCCATTCGCCGCGGACCAAGCGGTGAGCACAACCGCAGCACTGATAGCCGGAATAGCCCAAAGCTGCTGGCGAATGTACAGCTGCGTGCCAAGAAAGAAGCAGATGCCAGCGAATCCGAACAGCGTGTGATTCAACGATATGATAAACGACGCGGAAGCGAACCGAGGCGCCAACCCCGGCCCCAGATAATGCAAGCCATAAAGCACCCAGCCGGCGGTCCAAAACAATAGATAGGTTTGGCGCTTCAGCGAATAGATGTAGGCAAAAAACACCCCGACGAGAAGAGTGGCGAGGAGCAATCCGAGCGCGATGATGCTTTGAGCCATGCTTTCGTTTAGGAGCGCCGCTGCCTGCGCATCGGAGGAATTACAAATTGTTCCACGAAAGGAATGGCTGGGGCATTCGCAAAAGAACGCAAAATTTTAGGGACCCTTGAAAACACACCCGCCAGCCTGTCGCGCTCTCCGACACCGCACAGAACAGAGCACATGCGATTATGAGCCACCCCAAAAACCCCTTGCAAGCGTACCCGGGTACTAGTGGCGTAAGAGGTAGCAGGCCCCCGCGCCCCCCGCGAGCCGACTGCTTGCACTCGATTCTGCTAAGTTTCTCCGCGCGAATCTGGTCAATCTCAGGCCAATATGCATTACAGGTCGCGACCGTTGACGCCGCGGCTGTCCAATCACTCGCCGCGACATTCAGGTGCAACGTACTTCTTCCATCCATGGTGATAGAAAACGTCGTCAGCGAAGTGGTAGTCAACGAACTATTCCACAGCACTACCGTGCAACCGCGACCCGACCCAATCAGATTTAGGGTCTGTCGTTCGCCGGACAGCAATAGAGTAAGTGGGTAGTTCCACACTTGAAGTTGAAGTCGTCAAATAACGTAACCTGCTTGAGTTCGGTGGAAGTCGACTCCGGCTTGGAGCTTTCGAAGATTGCAGATCTGTCTGCAAGATTGTTTTTTTGGAAGAATGCCAGCCAGAGCACGAGTGCAAACATGCTGTTCGGGGCTGTCCCGGCGCTTGCTTCGGGTCAACGGCGGCAACTTTGCATCAGTTCGGATAGTCTCGAACGAGTTCGCAACTTGGTTCTCTTTGTCTTTGTCGCGTTCGCCGATTGCTTGGCCGCTTGTGACCTGCGTTGCTGAAGTGGACACTCGCTGAGGCGATATGCCATTGGTCAGCACGACGCGGCGTGCATGCTGCCTCGCGCAATATTGCTCAAGTACTGATACGTTGATTGGCCGGAGACTAACCAGCTAGCCGAGCACAAGCACGTTGGACGGCATCGGGGAGGGTCCGCTACACTGGAGGTTTACACAAGGACTACGAAACGGGACGAACCATGACGGAAGCCAGCAGCACACAGGGCGGAGCGGTGCGAGTGCGATTCGCGCCTTCTCCAACCGGCTATTTGCACGTGGGCGGCGCGCGCACCGCGCTGTTCAATAGGCTGTTCGCCGGCCAAGAGCGCGGCACAATGATTCTGCGCATCGAGGATACCGACGCCGAGCGCAACAAGCCCGAGTTAGTGGAAGGCATCGTAGAAGGACTGAAGTGGCTGGGCGTAGATTGGGATGAAGGGCCGTTCTACCAGTCGCAACGTACCGCGCTTTACCAGGAAGCGGGACGAAGGCTTCTGACCAACGGAAGCGCCTTCTTGTGTTACTGCCCGCCGGAAAAGTATGTGGGCGGAGACCACGCCGCGGAAGGCGCGGAGAAGCAGCAAGTGCGGCGCGTAGTACGTTGCGCGTGCCGCGATGGCAAGCCATCCACGCCCGGCACCAAGCCGGCGATTCGCTTCAAAGTGCCGCTGGGCGGAACGACGAAATTCTTCGATGCGGTTTTCGGCGAGCGCGAGTTTTCCAACGACGAGATGGAAGATTTCGTCCTGGTGCGTTCCGGCAGAGAAGGCGAAGAGTTCGGCCAAGCCATGTACCAGATGAGCGTGGTGGTCGACGACATCGACATGCGCATCACTCACGTGATTCGCGGCGCCGACCACATCTCCAACACGCCCAAGCAGGTGTTGCTCTACCGCGCGCTGGGCAAAGAGCCGCCGGTATTTGCGCACGTGCCGCTGATTCTGGGCCCAGACAAGTCTCGTCTTTCAAAACGCCACGGCGCCACGGATGTGAACATGTACCGCCGCGAAGGGTTTCTGCCTGAAGCGTTCCGGAATTTCCTGGCGCTGCTAGGATGGTCGCCAGGCGGCGATCAGGAGTTTCTGCGCACCAACGAGTTGCTGGAGAAGTTTTCGCTCGAGGGTGTCAGCCGCACGAATGGCGTTTTCGACCGCGCAAAACTGGAGTGGTTCAACCAGCAGTATCTCCAGAAGCTGCCCATCGAGGAGCTGCTGCCGCAAGTGGAAGCGCAACTGAAGCAAGACGGATTGTGGAAAGAAGAGTGGGCTTCCGGAGCCGGGCATGAGTGGTTCGCAAAGACGGTCGATTTGCTCCGTCCGCGGATCCGCCTGCTGCCCGATTTTTCCACTTGGTCGCGCGCGTTCTTCAGCGACGACTTTGACATTGATCCCGCCGCCAAAGCGAAATTCTGGAAAGATGAAAAAGTACCGGACCTGCTGGCGAAGCTCGCCGATGCATTAGCCGCGCTGCCCGAGTGGAACCACGACGCTTGCGATCACGCCGCGCGGAAAGTAGCGGAAGAGGGCGGCGTAAAGGCAGGTTTGCTGATCAACGCCACGCGCGTGGCCATCGTCGGCCAAGCCGTCGCTCCGCCTCTGTTCGACACCATGGTCGTTCTGGGCCAGGAGCGCGTGGTGCGCAGGCTACGCGCCGCGCTCAATCAGTTCCCCAAGTGAGATTGTAGAATTACGTTGGAAATCGTCAGGTCGCTTTGTGCTCGTCCCTTTCGAGACGCTGTCATCCTGAGACGATCCGATGAGGATCGCCGAAGGAGCGCAACCTCAAGAGTTCCTTCGATGCACAAATTGCTGACACTTTAATTTTTGAGCCACAGCAAGCCACGCTCAGTGTGCAATTCATTTTGCCGACGGCTTTGCTGGCGCCTCGCGGCTCATTTCTCTCTTAAACGTCTTGTGAAACACAGTGGCGGCAAACACCGGCTCGTCACGCGTTCCGGTGATACTGATGGGAATGACGGTTCCCGCACCATCTTTCTTGAACAACGGATCGAGTGGCTTCACCAGTACCGACTTCACTCCGGTCATGGTTTGCGATAGCGAGGCTTGCAGCCGCAACTGCCCTTTGAAATCAAGTTCGCCTTCGCGAATTTTGTAGCTGCCATCGAGCACAACCGTGGCGCCCTCCACGCTGAAATTCAATCCCTTAAACGCAATCACGCCGTTTTCCAGGTGAAAGTATCCTTTAAGGTCAGAGAGCGCGCTTCCCGCCTCTTCGTTTTTTGGCTCGCCAAGGCCGTGACGGCTCAGCGATGCAAGTTTCTGCCGCACCTCGGAGCTGGCGAAGCTGGCCTTCTCCGCATCGAAATCGCCTTCGAGCAGCATCTTGTCGATGGTCCTTTCCTTGCCGGGGGGAATCACAAGCTTGGCCTTGATCTTGATGGGCCCGCTCATGGGGGGCTTCGCGGATTTCACCGCGAGAGCCAGCACATCCTCCAGTCGCGCCTTCGCCGCGTTCACGTCCAGCGTGATCAAGTGGCCCTGCTTGCTGGGAACTCGCACCACGCTGCCATTGGAAATAATCACGGTACGCCCCAGCGTGGCCGTCACTGGATGGAGATACGTATCGCCGTCGGTGCCATCCACCGTGGCATCGAATTCCGTGTGCAGCGGCACGGCCCGGCCCACGGGATCCAGCGCAAAATCCGGTGTATCCGTTTCTCCTTGCGTGTGAATGCTGTTGAGCTGGCCGTCGTACTTGCCAATCGACGACAGAATGCCTTTGATGCCCGGGAACGGTCCGAGATCCGCATCCGTGAACGCGTATTTGCCTGACACCGCGGAATCGCCGGGCTCCTCGGCATCCCACGGGCCGAACTTCCCGACCGTAACGATATTGCCTTTGGGCTTGGCATTGGTGAGATTGCCGTGAAAATCGAAAGGCTGACCGGCACCAACACTGGTGAGCACTAGACCGTGAATGTCAAAATCCAGCGGCTCCTTTCCCGGATTCCTGGAAAGAATCAGAAGCAATGTGTCGTTGCACTCAAAGCGATCCACAACCACTTGTTGGGGGAGCTGGCGCGGCGCATTGCTGGGCTCCGCGGCGTCAGACTTTTTTGCGCGTGGAGGAATCGTAATCACCATGTTCCGCACCATCACGTTGGAGATGTGGTGACGCGACTGAAGCAGGCTGAGCAGGCCTAGATCGAAGGAGAATTCCTTCACCTGGAACATCGGCGGTACGTCCAGCCGGTTGCGGAAATGTATGATCAGGCCCGTGCCCTTCACCGTTACGATGGGCAGAACACGCACCTTCAGCGATTCCAGTTCCACCGCGCTTTCAAAGCGGCGCGAAAGTTCCGTCACTACCCAGGCGCGGGTGGTTTCGTCGATGTCGCGCGCGCGCCAATAAATGAGTAACGCCAGGGAAACCAATACACCGCCAAGAATCGCCAGGACAATCGGCCATCGCCGCCGGGAGCGAACCTGCGCGGTCACGTGAATTCCATTCTGGGCGGAGGAGATTCCGCCGTTCTATTTGCGCGGTGAAAATACGTCCGGATGCGCGGGACGCGCCGCGCTGGGAGTTGCGGCCACGTTCAACGGCACATCCAAATTCAAGGTAACCGGCGGCAGGCAAATTTCCGCGCTGCAGGCCTGATAGCGCAGCTTCATCGGCAGGTGCTGCGTGCCGGCCGGCGCTTCCGAGAGCGCTGTAACCGGAACGAACAGCGTCACCGAATCGGTGTACACATTCAGCGGCTTGTTTTTCGAAAACGAGAATGTTTGCAGCGTGCCCTTGGGGTACACAACCTCGCCGGCTTTGAACCCTGCGGGAACATCCAGGCGCAGATCTGTGCGGATCAGATAATCTTCCGTCACTTCGCGCGCGTTCACATGAAAGCCGGGGCGAATCTTCATGATGACCGCCACCTGAAACGCTACACCGCGCGCCACCGGATCGAACGAGACGTACGCCGTGGGCGCAACTACATCCTTGCCGGATGGCGGCGCTTGGGCCGCAACCCCAGAGGTGAAACTGGCCACACCGGCGACACCGAGTAAAAGCGTGGCGAGAGAGCGTTTCACGCAATCACCTTCGTGCCCAACTGCTCGGAAATCACCCGGCTCATCACTCCGAACAAATCTTCGCCGGTCTTGTCCAGGATGAACGCATTGTGCGCGTCAGACCACGCCAGTTTGAAGCTGGTAGCAAGCGCGGAAACCCAGATTTCGCGGATCGGTGTGTTTGGCGACACCACAAACCTCGCGGGCTCCGGCTCTTCGAAGATCACTTCGAGCTTGCCGCTTTCTCCCTCTACGTCGAAGCCGTGTTCGTCGCCCAGGCGCAACAACCGCTTCTTCAATTCTTCAAACAGCGCGTCGGCCTTCTTTTGAAAGTCGTGTTCAGAGAGCATTCCGGTGAGCCTTGTCTAGAGCTGATCTTCAATCGCTTTGGCGATTTCGTCGTAGCTCCTGAGTCCTTGAATTTTCATCACTTGCTTGCCATCGCGCGAAATCAGGAAGCTGGTTGGATAACCTAGAATGCCGCCGAATTTCTCGCCGGCCTCGTCATCGCCCAGCAAAATAGGATAGTCCATCGGAAGTTGCTTGCCATTTACGTCGAAGCGTTCTTTCTCGATGAAGGGTGCGACAACCGATTTGCCCTCTTCGTCCATGGCTACACCAACAACCGTGAAACCCCGCGACGCATATTTTGCCTGCAAGTCGATCAGCCACGGGATCTCCACACGGCAGGGATCGCACCACGTCGCCCAGAAATTCAGCAGCACCACCTTGCCCTTATAGTCGGCCAGCGATACCTCTTTGCCGTTCAGGTCCTTCAGCCTGATCTCTGGCGCGGGCTTCTCCTGGGCATCCGCGCGCAACGCCACTTTATGATTGGTAGAAAGACGCGTGGCGCGATCGGCATAAACGGTAACGCCGATCAGCGCGGCAACAGTGAGAACAATGATTGCAATTTTTTTCATCGAAGCTTACCCATATCCGGAAGATTTCCTTACAGATTGAAACGATTCAGAAATGTCAGTTTACCCGTCAACCACGTCAGCCGGTTAAAGAACACCAGCCCACCGACGAACAGCAGGAGCACGCCGCTAACCAGCTCCACGGCGTGCAGGTACTTGCGGAAGTTCTTGTAGAAACGCATGAACTGGCCTAGTCCCAGCGCGGTCAGCAAAAAGGGAACCGCAAGCCCCGCGGAATACACGGCCAGCAGCAGCACGCCACGCGCCACTGTATCACTGGCGGCGGCCAGGGCCAGCACGGTGCCCAAAATCGGCCCAATGCACGGCGTCCACCCAAAGGCAAAGGCGAAACCAAGAAAGAAGCCGCTGACCGCTCCCGGCTTGGTGTCCTGGCTACGTAGGCGAACATCCTGATTGAGCCAGCGGGCGAGTTTCGGGCCAAAGAAACCGATCAGCGACAGCGAAAAGAAATGACTGGCTCCGAGTCCCAGGAACAACGGCCCGTGATGCACCAGTGCCGCGATCCCCAGGGCTACAAGCACGACGCCGATAATGATGCCCGCTCGCACATTCATCTTGATCAGCCCGCCCAGCAGATGCAGGCCAAACAATAGGATCAGCGCCCCGGCAATTGGGGCAAGCAAAGAACGATTTTGATTCAGGAAGCCGCCAACCGCGCTGGCCGACGCGCCTAGTCCGACGAACACCACGGAGAACCCGATGACGAACGCGATCGCCGACGCGAACAGATTGGATTTGGGCTGTTCACCCTGGCGAAGCTGTTCCACTCCGATCCCCGAAAGCATCGAGACGTACCCAGGCACAAGTGGAAGCACGCACGGAGAGAGGAACGAGATGAGCCCTGCAAGAAAAGCTCCTGCGAGGGGGACATCCGTCACTACGTTTCTTGGCAAAGCTAGTGCGAGCATTTGACAGTTTCCCGGACGGGCAAATCAGCCATCCCCTAAGCTCCATTCTCGCATAAAACGAGCGTGGTCTCAGCAGGTTGGTCCTTGCCCTCCTGCTCTGATCGTTCTGCGCCACTAGAAGTTACAGAGGCCGTGAAATCTGGTTAGACGCGAACGACACAAGAACGCTTGCGGCAACACAAAGGTGACAACTGAGGTGTCCGGCTTGCGGCGTTTCCGCGCGCGCCAAATTTTCAAGTCGCTAACTCGCTATGAATAGAAAGCTTATTCCCGCGGCAAATGGCATGGCCTTTGCCCTTCTACCGCCAGCAACAGACCCGGAAGGTGCGGTGATGTGGACGCCAAACAAAGTGACGTTTCTGAGAGTAGTCGTGGCCTTCATCGCCGTCGTCCTGTTTGGACGTGGCGCTTGGCTGAACCTGCTGGCCGTGGC
>Ga0126379_10001149_pt1 | contig 15739 bp, 10 predicted proteins | sample PanSoiMetPlot_24_FD_92640 | JGI IMG/M metagenome (GOLD analysis project Ga0126379, IMG submission 92640) | Tropical forest soil microbial communities from Panama - MetaG Plot_24 | ecosystem: Environmental > Terrestrial > Soil > Tropical forest > Bulk soil | place: Panama | collected 2016-02-17 | reverse complement strand
GCTTCGGATCTACGTAGGGATGATCGAACAGGCCAAGCTCGAACTTTGCCTTCAACACGCGCGCCAGCGCTTCGTTCACTAGCGACTCGGGAATTTGTCCACTCTTCACCAACGCAGGCAACTCGGCATAACACTTCCCGAAAGGGAGCTCAATATCAACCCCAGCCTCGATGGCGTATTTTGCCGCCTGTGTGCAATCGGCGGCGATGTGATGCTTCGTGATCATTTCGTCGATCGCGAAATAGTCGGACACCACCAATCCATTGAAGCCCCACTCTTTCCGCAGCACGTCGCGCAGCAGCCAGACATTACTGTGGTTAGGGATACCGTCGAGTTCGTTGTAGGAGGGCATGATAGTGCTCGCGTGCGCCTGCTTAATGCCCGTCTCGAACGGCACTAGGAAACTCTCGCGAATCGTGCGCTCAGCATAGGGAGCTGGACCGACATTGGTTCCACCCTCCGGCTGGCTGTGTACGGCGAAGTGTTTCAGGGTGGCGTAAACATGGTCGGCATCCGCGGATGGGCCGACACCCTGCAATCCCAGTACGGCGGCATTCCCCATTCGACTGACAAGGTAAGGATCCTCTCCGTACGTTTCTTCCGTGCGTCCCCAGCGCGGGTCGCGCGCCAAATCTACTACTGGCATCAGACATTCCTGCACGCCGCGAGTGCGGACTTCCAGCGCAGTCGCCGTGAATATCTCCCGTAGCAGCGCTGGGTCCCACGTGCCGGCCAGGGCGATCGCCTGGGGGTAGGATGTGCCCTTTGTGGTGGCCAGACCGTGCAGGCACTCCTCGTGGAACATCAGTGGGATGCCGAGGTGTGTATCTTCCAGCATTATTTTTTGCAGTTGGTTCGTGAACTCCGCCATCGCTTCGGGAGGCGCAGGGTTGTGGTTGACTCCGGCCAGCGCTTCACTAGGACGGCTGAGCTGGCCGAGGCCGTTCTTCAGTATTTCCTTAGCCTTCGCTACATCGAGCTTGCCGTTCGCATCCATGAAGAACTGCGACGGCGGCATGGAAGATGTTCGGTTCTGCCAGGTCGATTGCAACTGGGCAGCCTTCTCTTCGAGGGTCATGCGGCCCATCAGGTCTTTTACGCGCTCATCGATGGGCGCCGACGGGCTCTTGTATAACGGGGTCGACTGCTGGGTGACTGCCGTCAGACCCAACAGAACGACAGCGGTTGCAGAGAGTAGAAATCTCATCAGGAAGGGCCTCATGGCAAGGGTGCAATTGCTGGATTCGTACGCCCTCAATATATCACCGTTAACGTACACGATTTGACTTTTCTTTCATACCAATCCGGGCGATAATCGCAGAGGCAAGCCTTGGGGAATCGCTCTCATGCCGGCAAAACTCCTGGGAATTGACGTTGGGACCGGCGGCACGCGCGCCGTACTTATCGATGGTGACGGCAAGGTTGTCGCCAGTTGCACCTCTGACCATGTCCCGTTCGCCTCTCCGCAGACCGGCTGGGCTGAACAGGATCCACACGACTGGTGGCGCGCCACCTGCGATGCCGTAAAACAGGTGCTAGCGAAATCCGCCACACCCGCCACCGATGTCGCGGCCGTCGGCTTCTCCGGCCAGATGCACGGTGCCGTGTTGCTGGGAGCCGCCGGTGACGTGCTCCGTCATTCGATCATTTGGTGCGACCAGCGCAGTGCTGCCGAAGCCGACGAGCTGACCGCCCAACTCGGCGCCGACAAAATCATAGGCTGGACTTGCAATCCCGCGCTGCCGAATTTCACACTTACGAAGCTCCTGTGGGTGCGTAAGCACGAACCGCATTTGTTTGAGCGCTACCGAAGGCTGCTGCTCCCCAAAGACTACGTTCGCTACCGGATCTCCGGCGAATACGGTATGGACATGGCCGATGCCTCAGGCACGCTCTTACTCGACGTGGCAAACCGCCGTTGGTCGAACGAAATTGCGAACGCAAGTGGAATCGATCCCGCCAGCCTGCCTCCGTTGTTTGAATCGCCAGACATTTGCGCCAGGGTCTCGAAGATGGGAGCGGAGGCGACAGGCCTGAAGGAGGGAACGCTGCTCGTCGCTGGAGCAGGCGATCAAGCCGCCGGGGCCGTCGGCCTAGGCATTGTTCGTGCCGGAGCCGTGCACGCCACGATCGGCACGTCGGGCGTGGTGTTTGCCGCTACTGATCGTCCCGCGCTCGATCCCCGAGGTCGGCTGCACACCTTCTGCCACGCGATTCCAGCACGCTGGCATGTAATGGGCGTTACCCAAGCTGCTGGACTTTCGTTGCGCTGGTTCCGCGACAACTTCGGTACGCAGGCCACCGATGGCCGTGATCCCTACGATCGTCTATCCGAGGAAGCCGCCGAGGCACCGCCCGGATGCGATGGCGTGCTCTGGGCTCCGTATCTCATGGGCGAGCGCACGCCGCACCTCGACCCTCACGCCCGAGCAGCGCTTGCGGGGCTGGCAGCCAGTCACAGTCGCGGACATGTCGTGCGCGCCATCATGGAAGGCGTCGCTTTCAGCCTTCGCGATTCTTTCTCAATCTTTGCCGAAATGAACGTACCGGTCACCAGGGTTCGCCTCGGCGGCGGCGGCGCACGCTCCTGGCTCTGGCGGCAAATTCAGGCCGACGTGTACGGCCAGCCGGTGCAAATCCTCGAGGCTGAGGAGGGCGCAGCTTACGGTGCAGCGCTGCTGGCCGGCGTCGGCGCGGGCACGTGGTCCAGCGTAGACGATGCTTGCGAACAAGCTGTGCACGTGGCCAGAGAGATCCAGCCGCACAAGGCGAACGCGCCAATCATGAACAAGCAGTACGAAGCTTACCGCCGTCTTTACCCGGCGCTGCGGGCTGTACGGGGGAATTGACTAGCTTGCGACGAAATCGCTTTTCCAAAGGTCACGTTTCAGAACAAGACTTCCGTCGTGCTGTAGACGCATTGAAAAGACATCGGGCTTTGGCTCCTGAGATAAGTTCTTGAAGACAGAAAAATTGACTGTTTTGACGGACTCTTCAAACCCACCGGCGACTAAGCAAATTCTGCGCTGTAGCGCCTGAATTCACCCAAATAGATTTTCGGAGGAATCATGGCAGACCATAAATACACCCCCCGGCCGGAGCACAAATTCTCCTTCGGCTTGTGGACTGTCGGCAATCGCGGACGTGATCCATTCGGCGAAGCAGTGAGGCCGACCATCCCGCCGAACGAAATCGTCGCCCTTCTGGCCGAGGTCGGCGCCTGGGGCGTGAACTTGCACGACAACGACCTCGTTCCGATCGACGCCACCCCCGCCGAGCGCGATCGCATCGTTCGTGAGTTCAAAGCGGCCTGCAAAGAGCACGGCATCGTGGTGCCGATGGCGACCGTGAACCTTTTCTACGATCCCGTGTTTCGTGACGGAGCCTTTACCGCCAACGATCCCGCCGTTCGCGCCTACGCCGTGCAGAAGACCATGACCGCCATGGATCTCGGTGCCGAGCTGGGCGCAAGGATCTTCGTGCTTTGGGGAGGGCGAGAGGGAACCGAGACCGATGCCTGTCGGCGCCCTGATGAAGCGGTGAAGCGGCTGCGCGAGGCCATTAACTACCTCTGCGAATACAACCTCGACAAAAGGTACGGGTTCAAGTTCGCACTTGAAGCCAAGCCTAACGAGCCGCGCGGCGACATCTACATGGCGACAACGGGCGCCTACCTCGGATTTATTCCAACCCTCGCGCATCCCGACATGGTCGGCGTAAACCCCGAAGTCGCCCACGAGCAGATGCCCGGGCTGAACATGCTGCATGCCGTTGCTCAAGCTTGGGAAGCCGGAAAACTCTTCCACATCGACCTCAACGACCAGTATCCCGGACGCTACGATCAGGATTTCCGTTTTGGATCTTCAACCCCGAAAGCCATGCTCTGGCTGGTGAAATTCCTTGAGGACGTCGGCTACGAAGGTCCCCGTCACTTCGACGCGCACGCGTATCGCACTGAAGACATCGAAGGCGTAAAGGACTTCGCCCGCGGCTGCATGCGCACCTACCTCATCCTGAAAGAAAAAGGGTGCCAGTGGAATCAAGATCCTGAAATACAGTCCATCGTGAAAGAAATCGCCGCAGCCAACTCGAACGGCAGTTCGATAGGAAGCTATTCGCCCGAAGGCGCAAAAAAGCTGCTTGCGACTCCCTACAACCGCACGGCGTTGGCGAAGAAAGGATTGCGGTACGAGCGCCTCGATCAGCTCACTATGGAACTGCTGATGGGCGTGCGTTGATAGGTTCTATACAGGTGGCACGTTTGACGACTTGACATCAGAGACGGCAAGAGAATCTTCGTTCTTGCGAATGCCCTGTTGTCAGCTCGTGACCTCACAGACTCCCCAAAAACCTCATTTGGGCACAATAATGAGTCAGGGCACGACTTTATGTTGTGCTGCATACATCGCTTACTTCTGTCATTTCGAGCTCACTCAGTCGCCGACAGATCTGCTTTTCACATTTCTTTCCGCTGCCCCCGTCGGAGCGAAAACAGCTTAAAATACGAGCCAACCGATTCCGATGTTTCCTGAAAGAACGTCCGATTCGCAAGGAGGATGAAGATGGCGGTTACGCTTCCCGCGAGCCACAAAGATCTATTCGACAAACCAGCGTTCGGTGCCTTTACTACTCTCATGCCCGACGGCAGCCCGCAAACCACCCCGGTTTGGGTTGATCTCGTGGACGGCAAGGTCCTGGTCAACACCGCCGTTGGGCGGCAGAAAGATAAGAATGTTCGCCGAGATCCACGAGTTGCTGTGACCCTGCAGGATCCGCAGAACCCTTATCGCTATCTCGAAATTCGTGGCAAGGTCGACGAAATCACCACCGAGGGCGCCACGCAGCACATCGACAAAATGGCCAAGAAGTACATTGGCCAGGACAAGTACCCGTGGGCTCGACCCGGCGAGCAGCGCGTGCTGATCAAGATCACCCCCGAGAAATTCCACACGATGGGCTAAACAGGTTTCTGAGAGACTGTTGCGAACGGATTGCTGCCAGGGCACGGTTTCAGTCGTGCAGTTGAGTCCTTCAATTTCTTAACCCGCCGTGCGGCCTAGTCCTCGCGGCCCAGGCTTAACCAACCACTTCCACAAATGTGAAGCCGGAAGACTATGCATGACTGAGACACAAAGGTACTGAGAGAGAAGCAGGTTAAGAATTCTCCGTGCCCTCCGCGCCTCCCTGGTGAATGTTTGATTCTGTAACCCGCATCGACTCCGCAGGCTCAAACCCATACGGGCAATGCCGGCAGCCGTTCGTGCAGCAGGATCCTCGCTCGCGCAGATAGTATTCCGTGAACACCATCAGTCCGTTCTCGAAATAGTAGTCGACACCCTCAACCAGTTTGCGGTCGATCACTGTGCACCGGCTTCACGCAACAGAGTAGCCCGTTCCTCCGGATCTACGGCCACACCATCGCGGAACTTCACATAGCGTCCCGAAATCGCTGGCGTGCGCTCGCCCGGCACGATGAAGCCCACCAGGTTCAGCGGATCGGCTGCCGAGATCACCAGCGTCTCCCCGGTTGGCGGCAAATTCCGCATACCCCGCAGCGACTCCACCGCTTCGGGTAAGGCAAATTGCTCGCCCAGAAACCCGCTGACAAACCTGCCCCCGCGCACTTCGCCACGGTCTTCCAGTCTGCGACATGTAATCAGCAACTCGCGCCACTTAGGCAAATTCGATTCTCGCGCCAGCACCTCGCGGAACACCACGCCATAGCGCTTCAGCAGCATCCAGCATGTCGCCTCGAGTACCTTATTACGGTCAGCCGAATCGGCCGCATAGAGCAGCGACCACCTTCCCGTCGAATGCCGTGGCCGTGTCACCCTGGGTGCTCCCGGCAGGGGGCGTCTGTCGGGATTAATCAGCGCCCGCAGGTTCTGGAAGCCGTCCGCCGTAACCAATCCCGCCGCCACAAGCTCCCACAGCGCAATCTCCACTTCAGCTTTAAGTTTGCCCACCGCACGCACGATGTCGGCGAAAAACGATGCCCCCCGCTTGCGCAGAAAATCAGCGACCGCACGTGCATTGTCCGTCAGCACGCGCTCCTCAGCCTCCACGTCTTCCGGATTGCGCGGCCGCAGCCAGTCCGACTCTTCGCGGACGAAAAACGTAATCGGTGCGACGCTCGTTGGCACCACCCGCCGTCTGCCGTTGCTGCCTTCCTCCAGGGTGGCCGGATGCGGCGACAGCCGTCCCCACCCCACCGCGCCCGTCAGACAAAGCTGGTCCAGCATTGCCGGATCGTATGAATTCACGCGCAGCTTCAGAACCTGCTTCTCCCATGCGTTCGCCGGAATCTCGAAACCTTGCAATTGCCGCAGCACCTCCAGCAGCCCTCGCTCTCCCGAGACTTGCGCGTTCGGCGCCACATGTTGCCATCGCAGCAGCCAGCGCATGTACTGCGCAGCGGTGACCGGCTCGACCTGTTTGCGCAGCGTCGCAATCGTGAGGTGATGAATCCGCGCCAGCAACCGCCGATCGCACCACTCGGCGGTTTCGGGTTCATTGCCGGAAGCATGGCTCGTAAAGTTTCCCCGCAGCGTTGACCCGCTGGCCTCCATCTGCAGCAATGTGCGGACGACATCATCCTGCGGCACCCCCAGAAGAAACGCCAGCGCGCAAGCGCTCGTCGGTCCTACATGCTGCATCCATCCTTTCATCATCCCTAGCAGCGCCTGCTCGCTCGTGCTCACATTTGACGGCAGTTGCGGGGGTGCTACCTCAAACTTTGCCTCGGGATAGATCAGCGCAAACTGCTTCGCGCACTCTGAAGCTACGAGGTAACTCCGCTCGCCCACTCGCGCACGCAGCACTCGCCATCCTTCCAACAACTCGCCGATCAGCGGACGCCACCGCTCGACTATCTCCTGCCATTCCGTATCCGGCATCTTCTCTGGCAGCGCCACCAACGTCTGTAGCGTATCGTGTAGCTCGTCGGCATCGCGCACATCGGGACGCGCTTCCTCCCGCACCTGGGCAATCGCTGTCTGGTCCAGCCGCCCGACTTCGTTGAGCACAGCCTCGGGCAGCACTCGCCGCATCTGGACGGCGCGGGAGCGCCGCTCCTCCAGCGGAGCGTCGTCAAGATACGCATACGGATTGGCATTCAGGATTTCGTGCGAGAACTGTGAGGGCACCGGCGTATCCACCGCGAGACAACGAATCGAACCATCACGAATGCCCGTGAGCACGGCACACAAACCATCAAGGTCCATCGCCTCCGTCAGGACATCCCTCATGACCTCCTTAACCAACGGATGGTCAGGAATCTTTCTATCGCCGTCGATGTTCTCGAAGCACGCGGCTACCTCCGGGAAGACAGAGGCCATTAAATCGTCGCTGCGAATCCGTTGAATCTGCGGTGGAACCTTCTTGCCGCCCTGAAAGCGCAGCAGCGCCAGAGCGCGGTTGGCATCCCAACGCCAGCGCGTCCCGAAGATGGGTGAGTCCAGCGCCGCTTGTTCCAGAATTTCCTTCACTGTTTCCAGTTGCAGAAAGTGAAAGACGTCGCTTAGCGGAAAACTGTGCTGCTCGGCTAGCGCGATATTCAGGCCGTCATCTGTGGCGGCGGCCTGCAATTCGAAGTTGAACGAGCGGCAGAAACGCTTGCGCAGCGCCAGTCCCCAGGCTTTGTTGACTCGTCCGCCGAACGGGGCGTGAATGATGAGCTGCATGCCACCGGCTTCATCAAAAAAGCGCTCGGCGATGATCGTCTTCTGCGTAGGCACCTCACCCAGCACCGCGCGCCCGGTAACGATATACTCGATTAGTTGCTCGGCGCCCGAGTCATCAAGTCTGCACTCGGCCTTCAACCAATCGACCCCGTTCCGCACTTCCGCCGTCAGCTCGATCCCGCGCAATCGCGGCTTCGGCGCCGCCTCAATGCCATCTGTAGTCAGCAGAGTCGGTGTCGGCAGTGGCACTGTGTTCGGAAGCAGAGCACTCAGCTTCTCGCGCAAATCCGCCACCTGAAGCGAGAGTTCCGCCGTGCGCGCCGGGGCCTCGCCGCGCCAGAAGGGAACCGTCGGTGGTGCGCCATGGGCGTCTTGCACCAGCACGCGGCCGGTTTTGCCCTCAACCCGGGTGATCTGCCATGAGGTATTGCCCAGCAGCATGATGTCGCCGGCATTCGATTCGACCGCGAAGTCCTCATCCAGCGTGCCAACCACAACTTCCTCCGGCTGTGCGACCACCGTAAACAGCGCTGTGTCGGGGATCGCTCCTCCGCTGGTGATCGCCGCCAGCCGCGCGCCTCGACGCGCCCGCAATCGGTGGTTGACCATGTCGCGATACAAGTATGCGCTGTAACGTCCACGCTGCGCGGCAATGCCCTGCGAAAGCATCTGCAGAATCTGCTCGAACTCTTCGGGTGTGAGCTCGCGATATGGATAGGCGCGCCGCACCGTCTCCCATAACTCCGTCTCGTCCCACTCGTCGGCAGCGCACATCGCCACAATCTGCTGCGCCAGGATGTCCAGCGGCTTGTCCGGCACCGCGATACGGTCGAGATCTCCCTGCTGAATCGCGCGAACTGTGGCGGCACACTCGGCAAGATCGTCACGCGTTGTGGCAAATAGCCGCCCCTTCGGAATTGCACCGCGCCAGTGTCCCGCGCGCCCAATGCGTTGCAAGGCCACAGCAATTGCACGGGGCGAATTGATCTGGCACACCAGATCGACATTGCCGATATCGATACCCAACTCCAGCGACGCTGTCGCCACCAGCACCCGTATCTCGCCGTTCTTCAGTTTGCGTTCCGCGGCCAGGCGCAGCTTGCGAGCCAGGCTGCCGTGATGCGTAGCCACCAGTTCTTCGCCAATGCGCTCGCTCAGGTGCAAGGCAACTCGCTCGGCCAAGCGCCGCGTGTTGACGAACACCAGCGTCGAGCGATGCTCCAGCGCCAGCGTGGCAATGCGGTCATAGATCTCGCCCCACATCTCGTTGCTGGCCACCGGGCCAAGCTCGGAGGCGGGAACCTCCACCGCAAGATCAAGCTTGCGTCGATGTCCGATGTTCACGATTGCCGGAGCCGGCCGCGAGCCGGTCAGAAAATGCGCTACCAGCTCAATCGGCTTTTGTGTCGCCGACAACCCTATCCGCGTTGGATGTCCCGCTAATCGGTCGAGCCGTTCCAGTGATAGCGCCAGGTGGGCACCGCGCTTGTCGTCCGCGACGGCATGAATCTCGTCCACAACCACCGTCTGCACATCGCGTAGAATCGCCCGGCTCTTCTCGGCGGTCAGCAAAATGTAGAGCGACTCCGGCGTCGTCACCAGGATGTGCGGCGGTCGCTTCAGCATCTCACGACGCTCGTGAGCCAGCGTGTCGCCCGTACGCACGGCGCTTCTAATCTCCGGCATCAGCAGGCCGCGCTCGGCCGCCAGTGCAAGAATCTCGTTCAGTGGTCCTTCCAGGTTCTTTTGGATGTCGTTGCCCAGCGCCTTCAGCGGCGAGACATAAAGAACTTCCGTGCGGTTGAGCAACGTGCCGTCCAACGCCTTCCGCACCAGCCGGTCAATGCAGATGAAGAACGCTGCCAGCGTCTTGCCCGATCCGGTCGGCGCCGAAATCAGCGTGGTTCTCCCAGCGAGAATCTCCGGCCAGCCCTGCTCCTGCGGCTCCGTGGGCGAACCAAACCGACCCAAGAACCACCCCGCCACCAGCGGATGTGCCCACGAGAGCGACACCGGAATTTCCGTAGCAGGGAGCATGTTTCGCCATTCTAGCCCGTTTTCTGACTTTCGCCAATTCTTCTCCCCACACCCCGCGGCTGAGAACAGTGACACAGAGAAAAACCCATTTTCTGGGTCCGAATGGCTAGTTTCCTCTGTGCCTGGTTGTGAACTAAGCTAATTGCTAGTTGCTGCTAGTTGCCAGTTGCTAAGATTTCCCCATGTCCGAAGAACGTGCCCGCAAAATCAAGCTCATCATCTTCGATGTTGACGGAGTCATGACCGATGGCACCATCTTCCTCTTTCCTGCAGCCGGTGGGTCGTCTGGCTCCTCTACCCGGGAACATCGGGACAGAATGGCTGACAAGGTGGGCTTCGGTATTTCCGGCTCCACAATGCTCGAGGCCAAGGGCTTTAACGCCCACGACGGTACAGGGTTCTCGCTGGCTCGCCTCGGTGGGCTCAAAGCAGCCATCATCACCAAGCGCATCTCGGAGACTGTTGCCCTTCGCGCCCGCGACCTTCGCATCGAGCACGTTTACCAGGGCCGACAGGACAAGGTCTCCGCATTCAATGAAATTCTCGAAAGAGAGCATCTGAGGCCGGAGCAAATCGCCTATGTCGGCGACGACATCATCGACCTGCCCGTCATGCGCCTCTGCGGACTGGCCATTGGCGTGAAGAACTCGCGGCCCGAAGTGCTGCTCGAAGCTCACTATGTGACCGAACACGAAGGTGGGAAGGGCGCGGTGCGGGATGCCATCGAGTACATCCTGCGCGCCCAGGGCAAGCTGCAACAGGTCATCGACGACTACATCTATTCGCGCAGCCAGGACCCCGCCGCCAACGTGCAATAGTATTTCGCACAAGAAAAAAGCCCTCCGGCGAAAAAGCGGAGGGCCAGTCGTTCTTTAAGACTATCTCAGGGTTGTTGCCCGTGCAAAACCCCGCATCCTGGTGAAAGTTTCGCTGCGCCCGAAGGCGAAAACGCAACCCTGACGGGCATTGTTCCATTCCAAAATGACAAACACGGCCGCCCGGAGCCGCAACCCAACAAAACGCCTCGTACCACCTTTGTCACGCAGACAACGGGTACTTTCTGTGGTAAGTAATGAACTGTGCAACTCCCGATGCCGGTGCGGGTTCACCTGCTTTCCCGCATCTGGGGGTTACGGCATCGGATTGGGACAGAATTTCGGGACTTTGGGGTCTTCATGAAGTATCGCTGGGGCACTTTCGGGCTATTACTTTCTCTGGCAACAACGCTGCTGCCGAACTTCCTCGCTGCGGCCACTATAGCTCCGCCGAAAAAGCCCCACTCCAAGTCCCACCATGTAACCGAGAGCCCGTCCACGCAGAAGAAAATGGCGCGCTCCAGGCACAGCACTCGTAGCCCGGCCAAAGCGAAGAAGCACTATTACGAACGCTTCTCAGGTAGCTCCTTCGCCGCCGATCAGGCCGACGGCGACATCACCGCCGGCGAAGATCTGATCGTTCGTGCTGCGGCCCTGGATGCCCTCGGCAACATGAACGGCACTGTGGTTTCCATCGACCCCGACAGTGGACGTCTCCTCGCCATGGTCAACCAGCGACTTGCGCTCTCGGCTGGAGCGCAGCCTTGCTCCACCATCAAAGTTGCCGTGGCTCTGGCCGCGCTTAGCGAGAACATCATTACGAAGGACACAGAGATCAAGCTCGGCAAGTACTACAGCATGGATCTCACTACTGCGCTGGCTCACTCCAATAACGCGTACTTTGCAGCGGTAGGACAGAAGCTCGGCTTCGAGAAGGTCAGCTATTACGCCCATGAGTATGGTCTGGGAGAGCTAGCCGGCTGGCAGATACCCGGTGAGCACCTCGGCACATTTCCATCCGTCGAATTGAGCCCAAAGTTGGGCGGCATCGGCAAAATGTGCTCCTTTGGCGAGAGCATCTCGCTCACGCCCCTGCAACTCGGCGCGCTGATGGCTGCCATCGCCAACGGCGGCACGCTGTATTATCTCCAGCACCCGACTTCACCCGACGACATCGCCAACTTTACCCCGAAGGTGAAGCGCCAGCTCGATATCGCTTCAGCCATCCCCGAAATGACAGATGGCCTGTCCGGCGCCGTCGAGTACGGCACCGCCCGTTACTTGCGCACAAGCTTTATTGAGGAACCCATCCTCGGCAAGACCGGAACCTGCTCCAAAAACGGCACGCGCTACGGATGGTTCGCTTCCTACGCCAACACCGAGCACGGACGCATCGTCACCGTGATCTTTTTGCAGGGTGGCCGCCCAACCTTTGGCCCCAAGGCAGCGGAGCTGGCAGGTCACTTCTACCGCAACCTCTACGATCACGACTACTTTACCGTGAAAACTTCCGCTACGCCGGTGGGCACGGCCAGTGCAACCCAGGTGGGAATATCGCACTAGCTCATCCTTCTTAGGCTGGCGGCCCGCAACGTCGACGTGGAGGCCAAGGTTTGGCTAGAGCGATTTGATTGCTGTATCGGGTAGTTAAGGGAGCGTCGGCATAAAGCGGCGCTGAGGCGCCACACTGCCCTTATTGATTTCGTTTAACAGAATCTAAATGGCTCTAGTCGATCATTGAGCCGGTGCCGCCGCGGTCGGCCCCTGCAGCCGCTGTAGCGCGTTTTCGTATAGGGTCTTCGCCACCGGATCGCTGGTCGCAGCCAGTTTCTGTTTCACCCACTGCACCGCGACCGTCTTCGACACGTGCGGAAAGTTGGGATCAGCGTCGGTGATCCTCCACTCCCCGTTGACCTCGGCTACGGTGAACCGCACATTCTGAACCTGGTTGGCCGATTCCTGCGAATACCCCTCGGCGAGGTCGTACTTGCCAAGCAAGCGATAGTGGACGGTCACGCCATACTTGCCGTGCTCCGAATCCAGTTCCGCGCTCACATCAAATCGCGACGTCACCATGAACAGCGTGAAATCCGGATTCTCGTGCCACGTCACAAGTGGCTGCAGCTTCGGCCAGTCGTTAGGATTCAGCCGCGCGCCGGAATAATCCATCCGGCAATAGCGCGCCACCAACTCGCGCACAGTCGCCGGTTCCAGGGCTGGATCGGATCGGTTGAGCGGCACACCCATCTGTGCCCAAAGCTCACCCCCGCACATTCCCGCCAACAAACAGCCCACCATAAAGACGAACCGCAACCGTAAGAACGCCATGCCGACCTCAACCCTTGCAGAATAACCAATTCCAGCGTCACAAAAAAATTGCCCGGCAGGCTGCCGGGCAGTTCCAGAATATTTCTTTGCTTCTAGGCTCGCGCCGTCCGCTGATCGCTAAAGACCTTGCCGTCCTTGATGTGAATAATGCGGTGCGCATACTCGGCAATGTCGTGCTCGTGCGTGACCAGCACGATATTATTTCCCTCGCGATGCAGACTATCGAACAGGGCCATGATTTCCACCCCGGTTTGCGAATCCAGGTTTCCGGTCGGCTCGTCGGCAAGAATAATTGACGGATTATTCACCAGCGCCCGCGCGATCGCAACACGCTGCCGCTGGCCGCCTGACAGCTCGTTCGGCTTGTGATTCATGCGCGATTCCATGCCTACCGATGTCAGTGCCTCTTTCGCGCGCTCGATGCGCTCTGTCGACGGCATACCTGCATAGATCAGCGGCAGCTCCACGTTGTGCAGCGACGTTGCCCGCGCCAGCAGGTTGAAGGTCTGAAAGACGAAGCCTATCTCCTTGTTCCGGATCCGCGCCAGCTCGTCATCGTCCAGCTCGCTGACGAGCTGCCCGTTCAGCCAGTACTTGCCTTGGCTGGGAGTATCCAGGCAGCCAATGAGGTTCATTAGCGTCGATTTCCCCGAACCCGACGGCCCCATGATGGCAACGTACTCATTGCGCTGAATGCGTACGTTCACGCCACGCAGTGCATGCACCTGCTGTTCCGAACCCATGTCGTAGGTCTTCCACAGGTCCTCCGTGCAGATGATGCAAGAATCCGGAGGCGAGTCCAGAATTGGTTCGCCAAGATTTACCAGTTCGGTTGCCATTCTTTTGGTCTCCTCGATCGGTGGCTGATTGGCATCGCTCATTGCGGCTGCTTCCTGCACCTTCCTGCCGGTAGGCCGGCCGTCTCGGTCCTAGGATTCTTCCTTCTTCGTGCCCGTCGAATTATCGATCTTCACGCTCGCGCCGTTCCGTAGGGTACGCAAAACTTTATAGCTACCCGTCACAATCTCCTCGCCTTCTTTCAGACCATCAGTCACTTCGATGTCGGTTGTGCCGCTTATTCCCGTCGTTACTGGTACGAAAACCGCCTCTTTTTTGTTCTGTTGCAGGACGAACACTCCCTGCAATTCTTCCTTCGGGTTCCCTTTGGTCAGCGTCGCCGCCTGTACTTCCGCGATTCTCGACTTTTTCTCCGGCGCCAGCTCACCACGCTGCCGGATCGTCAGCGCCTGGATCGGTATCGCCAGCGAATTGCTCCTCTGCGCAGTGGTGATCCTTGCTGTCGTCGACAGCCCCGGTAGCAGGTTTGGCGGAGTATCCTGGATCGTCACCACCACCTTGAAGTCCTTGGCCTCCTGGCTGCTCGAAGTTGTTTGCGCGGTCGAAACGCCGGTGGATCGCAGAATGGCATTGTTCCCGATCTCCGTCACCCTACCTTTGAAATGCTGCTTTGGGATGGCATCGATCGTGACGTCCGCGGCCTGCCCCATCTTCACGTTTACGATGTCGGTCTCGTCTACCTTCACTTCAGCGGTTATCACCGACGTATCGGCGATGGTCATCAGTGTGCTTCCCGGAGCATTCTGAATCCCGATCACCACCGTCTCACCTTCGCGCACCGGCAAATTGGTAATGACACCATCGAACGGCGCACGGTATTCCGTCTTGCTCAAGACGTCAGTGGCATGGAGCAGGTTGGCCTGGTTCTGGTCAATGCGGCGCTTTGAGGAATCCATTTGTGCCTTGGCCTGCGCCAGTTTTGCCTTGGCCTGGTTCAATTGCGCGAAAGTCGTCCCGTAGGCCGCCTTCTTGACGTCGTAATCAGATTTGGCAATCAGTTGCGCTTGATACAGCGCTTCAGCGCGGTCATAATCCAGTTTCGCCCGCTCATATTCGGCCTCAGCCTGGTGTTGATCGGCGGTCGCCGTATTTACTGCAGCCTGGGCTGCGACATAGTCGGTTTGCGCAACGTTCAGCCCCGCTTGGCTGGCCGAAACGTCAGCCGCCGGCTGGACATTTTCGATCGTGGCCAGCATCTCGCCCTGCTTCACCCGGTCGCCCTCTTTGACGTACAGCTTCGTGATCTTGCCGAATGCGTTGGCGCCGATATTCACGTAAAGCTTGGGCTTGATCTCTCCCGACGCGGTTACCACTGATGTCAGGTCTTCGCGCACGACCTTACCGGTCTGTACCGTCACCACGCCCTTGCGACTTTGGGTAACCGTGAATCCTACGATGGCGAGCAGCGCGACCACCACACCGGCAATCAACGCAACTTTCTTCCAGTTTTTCATCCGTTCCTCAATTGGACGTAACTCACAATTATCTGTACTTGAATCTGTAAGTTATTTACGAAACGCGTCGGCAGAAGGTTTCCTCAGAACGCAAACTTAGCCTGGACATGACTTCACGCGCACCGGTTCGGACGACCTGCTCTGGACTCGTTCGCGGAAAGGATTCGGGGAAACTGCCGAATACCTTCATTATAGCCGCAGTTCGCCCCATGAAAATCGATATTGTGGTTGGTGCGGCCCACATGTTCCACCCTTTGGGATGTGTAGCAGTTTTGGGATAGTGGAGCCGGGCATGAATGGCCCCATCCGGGGTGTCCATGCCCAGGATGGGTCCTTACTCTTAAAACTGCTCCCTTCAGGCGACTTTCCTGCCGCAAGCGGGTTGAATTCCCTAGGTTTGGGCCGGGGAACCCAGTCTGCTCGGGGGTTGCTGTGAAATGTTGCTTTAACCGCTTCCGCAACATACAATTTGAGAGTCCAAAGTGCTTCGTCAGGAGTCCGTTCTCTTACATGAAGTTGAGTGTTTCCCGCCTGCTATTTTGGTCGATTCTCACGCTTTTCCTCG
>Ga0126379_10001148_pt1 | contig 15742 bp, 12 predicted proteins | sample PanSoiMetPlot_24_FD_92640 | JGI IMG/M metagenome (GOLD analysis project Ga0126379, IMG submission 92640) | Tropical forest soil microbial communities from Panama - MetaG Plot_24 | ecosystem: Environmental > Terrestrial > Soil > Tropical forest > Bulk soil | place: Panama | collected 2016-02-17 | reverse complement strand
GAGCGCTTACCACCACGATCACCACGGTGATGGCGTAGCCGAACTTCTTGATCTGGCGCAGCAGCGGCGTCTCGAGCGAGCTGACGGCGGCCATCATCTGGTTGATGCGGCCCAATTCCGTTTCCGCGCCCGTCGCGACCACCACTCCGGTTCCGCGCCCGGAGGCGACAAGCGTTCCGGAGAACGCCATTCCTTTCCGATCGCCAACGGTCGCTTTTTCGGCTACGGGGTCCGTGGATTTGTCGATCGGCACGGACTCGCCGGTAAGCGCCGCCTCTTCCGTGCGGAGATTCTTAATGTCGATAAGCCGAAGGTCGGCGGGAACTTTGTCGCCCGATTCGAGAAGCACGATGTCGCCGGGAACCAGCTCCTCGGAGGGGACCATGCGAGGCTCGCCATCGCGCAAGGTTCTTGCCTCCGGCGACAGCATGTTGCGGATGGAATCCAAAGCCTTCTCCGCTTTGCCCTCTTGAAGGAATCCGAGCAGCGCGTTTATTACGACTACGCCCAGAATCACCGAGGCGTCGAGCCAGAGATTGAGCATCAGTTTGACGAACCCGGCTGCGAGGAGGACATAGATCAGAACGTTGTGAAATTGCGATAGGAACCGCATAAGCGGCCCCCTCCTGCGTCCTTCCGGCAGTTGGTTGCGGCCGTATTCGTGCAGACGGCGCAAGACCTCGTCGGCGGTGAGGCCGAATTGGGCGTTACTGTCAAGGCGTGCGAGCGCTTCGTTGGAGGAAAGGGCATGCCAGGAGGTGGGAGTTGTCCGATCCATGCGCGCACTATTTGAGAACGGTGAGGACCCGCTGGGGATTTAAAAAATGGCAGGCTGTGGGGTCTGGCCGGCAGCCTAAAAGGCAGGCCCCACATTAAATGAAATACGGCCTTGCCTCGCTTCGCTGCATCTCCGGTCTGAGACAAATGCCGGCATCATGGCTCGTCAAGCCCTTGAGGTGGCTGCTCGGCGGGTTTGGCTTTCTTTGCAAGGTTGTAATCGCCACTTGGGCGACCTTGGCCATCTATTATTCAAATCTGCCGTGGCCGTGGGCACGGCTGGTGTTGGCCGCAGCCTTCGCGGCTTTTAGTATCTGGGCTTTGTGGCTGGCCAGAAGCCGGCGCGCGCTGTTGCTCTTTGCCGGAGCGTTTCTGTGCGTGCTCGCTTGGTTTCTCTCTCTCCGCCCCACGCATGATCGCCCGTGGCGGCCGGAGGTGGCGGTGATGCCGCGGGCGTTCATCGACGGCGACCGCGTGCGCATTACCGGCGTCCGAGATTTCGACTACCGCACGCGGCACGACTTCACGGTCCGTTACCAGGAGCGCGAGGTGTCGATCTCGCACCTGACCTCGATCGATTTCTTTGTTTCCTACTTCATGGCTGGCCCCGTGGCGCATACATTTCTCAGCTTCAATTTCGACAACGCGCCTCCGCTATGCATCTCGATCGAAACGCGGCCGGAAGTGGGCAGGGGCTTCGAGCCAATCCCCTCGCTCTTCAAGCAATTCGAATTGATTTATGTCGTCGGCGATGAACGCGATCTTGTGCGCGTGCGAACTAATTTCCGACGCGAGAAGGTCTATCTGTATCACATCCGGACGACGCCTGAGAGAGCGCGCCAGCTCTTCCAGATTTATTTGGAACGAATCAACCAACTCGCCGACCGGCCGGAATTCTACAATCTTCTGACGAACAGTTGCACCGTCAACATCGTGCGCTACGCAAGGATCGCCGGCAAGCCGAGGCGCATCGATTTTCGATATATTCTCAACGGGCTCATCGATAGCTACCTCTACGGCATGGGCCTGGTGGATACGGCGCTGCCCTTCGAAGAACTCCGCCCGCGGTCGCGGATCAACGACGCGGCTGGAGCGGCCGATAACGCTCCGGACTTCTCCCAACGAATTCGCGCGGCGGTTCCTCCGCGCGAGAGCCTGTCTGTACCGCATGGATAGCATCGACGGGCTGCCGCTTCAGCAGCATTCGCAGAATCCAGTAGCCGGCGCACGCCGCGGCCAGATGCTTTAGCGTGTGCCCGCTCACGATGTGCCCCAGCTCGAAAATCGGCCTGTCGAGCGCCTCCAGGATCTTCGCAAGAACGTAAAAGCCCGCGATAAACGCTAAATCCCGTCCTCGCGTGTAGCGCGAGCGGAGGAAAAGCGCGATCAGGAGAAACACGACGGCGAACAACTGTACGGTGGCGTAAAAACGCAAATCGCCGGCGCCGCGCTGTTCGCTCACCCGCCACTGCAAGACGCTGATCACGCCGATCGCCAGAAGTATTGGCAATAACCAGAAACCAGCCCGCAAGCTGATGCGCTCGGCGACGATCGCCGCCAGAAGCGACATAAACACGAGCGTCATCGGCAACCGGTCCCACACCAGCGTCTCGTTGCGCGGCTGCACGTGATAGTAAGCGGAACCGAACGCGGTGAGAAGAAGTCCGGCGAAGACGACGGCATACGGCCAACGCTCCCGATTGTCGAGGAAATGTGTTCGACCCTGCTTGCCGTCAAACCGGAGCACGAACGCGAGACCCCACAATCCGACGACGGCGAAGGGAAGATTGGAAACCACGTCATTAAAATTCGGAATGCCGAAAAAAGCGCGCTGGTCGGCGAACATGTGATACCACTGCGGCTGCGGTATCGGCGGCAGAAGGAAGGCGACCGCGGCAACAACGGCGGCGGCGAGAACCATCAGCCAAATGGCGGTCCTTGTTGAAATCAATTCGTTCCCTCCAGAAGGAACGATGCTGAACCGGTCGTAATGGTCCAATGCCCGCACTCGTCATGGCCGAAAATAATGCGTCCTCCCCCGGCCTCCTTCATCGGACCTTGAGGATGTCCCCGCCGGCGGCGCGATAATTCCAACAATGCCGAAAGACTTCTCTGAGACAAAGCTCCTCGATCGTCTAATCGCGCCCCCCGGCGAGAAGATAAAGCTGGCTAAGGACTTCGCCACCAGTTGGAAAGAAGGCCGGGCCTTCGGCAAGGAGGAGGCCGAGGAACGTCTTCAGGAAGGCATCAAGCTGCTTTCGGAATTTCAGAGCAAGCTGTATGCGCAGAACCGCTATGCGTTGTTGATCAACTTGCAAGCGATGGATGCGGCGGGCAAAGACGGGACCATCAAGCATGTGATGTCCGGCATCAATCCGCAGGGATGCAGCGTGACCAGCTTCAAACAGCCATCGACCGAAGAGCTCGACCACGACTTTCTCTGGCGGCACGCGAAGGCTCTCCCGGAACGCGGACACATCGGGATTTTTAATCGCTCCTACTACGAAGAAGTGCTGGTGGTGCGGTTGCATCCGAAATATCTGGAGAAGCAGCAACTGCCGTCCTCGGTGAAGGGCGGTGGGATCTGGCGGCGCCGCTTCGAGCAGATCAACAACTTCGAGAAATACTTGTCGGAGAACGGCATCGTCGTGCTCAAGATCTTTCTGAACGTTTCGAAGGAGGAGCAGCGGCAGCGACTGCTCAAGCGGATCGACGACCCGGCCAAGAACTGGAAGTTTTCGACGGAGGACGCGACGAACCGCCGCCTCTGGCGCAAATACATGGGAGCGTACGAGGACTGTATCAACCACACCAGCACGAAGTGGGCGCCATGGTACATCGTGCCCGCCGACCAGAAGCCGTATTGCCGCTTGCTGGTCGCGTTCCTGATCTATCAAAGCCTGGCGAAGCTCAAGCTCGAATATCCGGAGGTGAGCAAGGAGCGCCGCGCGGAGCTGCTGAGCATCCGAAAAGTTCTGGAGCAGGAGTAAGCGGAACGCTCATCGGCGCAGGACCAAGTCGTACGGAACGCGGCGCGCGTAAGCCCTGTTAAACTGGGATATCTCCTATGATTTCAGCAACTCAACTGCGTCCCGGGATGGTGATCAAGTTCAACAATGAGCTTTACTCCATTTTCAAGATGGAGCACAGGACGCCCGGAAACCTGCGCGGGTTCGTCCAGGTGAAGATGCGCAAGCTAAGCTCCGGGACGATGATCGAGCACCGGTTTTCCTCCGAAGACCGCGTGGAGAAAGCGGCCCTGGACGAGCACGAGATGGAGTATCTCTACGACGACGGCGAGTACTTTTATTTCATGAACACCGAGTCGTTCGAGCAGATGCACTTGACCAAAGATCTACTCGGCGACTCGACCAACTTCCTGATTCCGAACCTGAAGGTAAACGTGGAATTTTACGAGGGCAAGCCGATGAGCGTCGAGCTTCCGCCCACGGTGGACCTGACGGTGGTGGAGACTGAGCCGAGCCTGAAGGGCGCCACGGTATCGAACGTTACCAAGCCCGCGAAGCTAGAGACGGGACTGGTCGTACAAGTGCCGCCGTTTATCAGCGAAGGCGAGAAAATTCGGGTATCGACGTCGGAAATGGCGTATCTGGAACGGGCTTAGGAAGCCACCTTTACTTCGGCGGGCGCTTCGGCTGCCTGAGGCGCTTTCTCGGGGGCATGCGGGCTGAGCATTTTTACAAGTTCAGCCTTCGGCATGGCGCCGACCCTTTGATCCACAACGCGCCCGCCTTTGAACAGCAGCAGCGTGGGGATGCCCCGGACCTGATAGCGCATCGCGGTAGCCTGATTCTCGTCGGTGTTGAGTTTACCGACTTTGATCCTACCCTCGTAGTCGGCCGCCACAGCGTCCACTGTAGGCGACATCGCCCGGCAGGGACCGCACCAGGGCGCCCAAAAGTCCACCAGAACGGGCAGGTCCGAGTTGAGCACATCCTGATCGAATGCGGCGTCGGTAAAGGTCAGGGTTTTGTCAGAAGCCATAGTCTATGTTTAGTTGCTCCTTTTCTATGATGCGCGAATTGCATGCCAAGATGCAACCTGCCGGGCTTCAGCCCGCCCGTCAGGGCGGGATCAAGCGTACGGACGGTTCATGGCCCGGAAAAGCGCGCTAACCCTGGGCGTTTCTGATGGTTAAACTAGGACGATGGATAAACTTCGGGGGGGTCTGCGGCTCGCGAGCCGGGGATCGATGACTGCCCTCCTCTTGGTGGCTCCGGCAGTCTTCGGCGCGCTTCCGTCCCCTCCGGCCTTTCGGCTTCCCGACGATGTCGTCCCCCTGAAGCACACGGTCGAGCTTAGCATCGACCCCAACCTCGGGTCCTTCGAAGGCACGGCGACCATTGAAGTAGATCTGCACAAACCGGCCTCGGTAATTTGGATGAACGCGCGGGATTTGACGCCCCGCGAGGCTTGGGTAGAGTTCGGTGGCCAGAAGCGCACGGCTCGAGTAGAGGCGGTGGGGAACGAGTTTTTGGGGGTCCAGCCGGACGCGTCCATCGGGCCTGGGCGGGCCGAGGTGACCATCCGATATCAGGGAAGGCTGGACGAAAGGCAGGCGCTCGGAGCGTACCGGCGGAGAGTGGACGGCGAGTGGTACGTCTACACGACGTTCACGCCGGTCGAGGCGCGTAGGGCGCTTCCCTGCTTCGACGAGCCGCGATTCAAAACGCCGTGGGCGCTCTCGATCCGCACGCCGGCGGGCAACCGGGCCTTTTCAAACGGGCTCGAGATGGAGGAGACTCCCGACGCGGGCGATTGGACCCTATTCCGCTTCGCCGCCACCCCGCCCATCGCTTCCGAGGTGGTGGCCTTCGCGGTCGGGCCATTCAGCGCGTATGAGGGCGGCAAGGTTGGCGAGGGAACGCCGGTTCGCGTGCTCACCCCAAGAGGACGGGCCGAAGAAGGAAAGGCCGCGGCGGAGGCGACTGCGGAGGTGCTGCCGAAGCTCGAAGCCTATACCGGCATTCCGTACGCTTTCGGCAAACTGGATGAGCTAGCAGTGGCGGATTCTCCGTTCGGGGCGGTGGAGAACCCAGGACTGATCACATATCTGGCGCGCGAGCTGTTGATGGCGCCGGGAACGGAGACGCGCGCCCGCACCTCGGCGCTGCGGTATCTGGAGGCGCATGAGCTCGGCCATCAGTGGTTCGGCGACCTGGTGACGCAGGCAAGCTGGGCGGACGTGTGGCTGAGCGAAGGATTCGCCACCTGGATCTCACAGAAGATCATGGACCAGGAGCAGATCCCGGAACGCGCTCACCTGTTGGCGATCGGGGAGCGCGACCGGATCATGAAAGTGGATGATTCGCCGCGCACGCGCCCGGTGCGTGTGGAGCCGCCCAACCGGGAAAAATCGAAGGATGTATATAACCGGATGGTGTACGACAAGGGCGCGGCGGTTTTGTTGGCGCTCGAACAGTGGCTGGGAGAGGACAAGGTGCGCGCCGCGGCGAGGGCGTATCTGCAAGAACATCGTTTCGCCAATGCATCGACGGCCGATTTTGAGGCGGACTTGCGGCGCACGAGCGGTCTGGATCCGTCGGCGGCCATGCACACGCTGCTGGATACGACAGGGACGCCACGCGTGAGCGGCAGGGTGAAATGCGAAGGAGCGGCGGCGCGGCTGGAAATTCACGTTTCTGGGCCACTGCCGGTTCCTGTGTGCTGGCGCGCGGCCGGCGCGAAACAATGTATGGTGGTTGATTCACCAGCGCGGCCCGTGGGGCTGCAAAGTTGCCCGAGTTGGGTTTACTGGAACGCGGATGGCGAGGGATACTATCGGACGTCCTGGACGGCGGAGCAGCTTGCCGCCCTTCCGCTGGGCGACCTCACGGCGGCGGAGCGGCTCACACTGGCGCAAGATCTAAGAGAAAGCGTCCGCGGGCAGAAGCCCGCGCGCGCCGCGGCGCGGGCAGTATTGACCAAGCTCGCCGCCGATCATGAGCCTGAAGTCGCCTCAGCCGCCAAGGCGGCGCTGAAGTAGTACGAGGCAGGCAGTGCGGCGTCTTGTGGGCAGGCTCTCAGCCCGCCTCCTCGGGCCGGAAAAGTGTGGGTCTGATGTGAGCTTCAACGAGATCAGCAGCGATCGACTGCGTCCATACAGTCCGCACTGTAAGAACTTCTTCGACAGACCCTGTTCTTAGTAGAAACTACCGAGACAAAAGATGTTACTTAATTTTTCCTAATTGAATCTGGTGTCCTCGGGAGTGGCAATCAGGATGCTATCTCCAGGGAACGTATGTCAAGAGTAGGAGATTTCTTAGTCCCACGTTAGGCTGCTTATCCTCGTTCGAGCAAATCCACTATCCGGCAAGCCAGGTGCGCGATTCACGGCCCTCGTGAATCGGCTCGGTTTTTCTGGAGCAACGATAGACGCGAACACTCAAGCCGGGCGGGAATCTCTAAAGTCTTGAGTCGCCGTTGACCGAATCGTCGCGAAGGCGCTGACGCCAACCAAAGGGATGCAGGTCGCCCCGAGAGCCGCGGGGCGCGCCGCCGTCCCAGCTATGTCTGGAGAATGCGAAATGTCATTGAAACGTGTCTTAGTTACCGGCGGGGCCGGTTATATCGGAAGTCATACTGCGAAGGCTCTTGCGACCCACGGGTTTGAGCCGGTAGTGTTGGACAATCTGAGCTCCGGCCACCGGTGGGCGGTCCAATGGGGTCCCCTGGTGGAAGGCAACATAGCTGATCAGAAGCTGGTCAAAACTGTCATCGACCGCCACCGGATTGAAGGCGTCATCCATTTCGCGGCGAACGCATATGTCGGCGAATCGATGGAGCAGCCCCGCAAGTATTTCCACAACAATGTCGCCAATGCGTTAAGCCTGTTGCACGCAATCATAGATTGCGGAATACAGTACGTGGTGTTTTCCTCTACTTGCGCCACGTACGGCGTGCCGCAAACGATTCCGATCGATGAAGACCATCCCCAGTCGCCGGTGAATCCATACGGGGAATCCAAGCTGTTTGTGGAACGCGCGCTCGGCTGGTACGGAAAGGCGCATGAAATTCGATTTGTCTGTCTCCGGTACTTTAACGCTTCCGGCGCCGATCCAGAGGGCGAGATCGGCGAGTGCCACGATCCGGAGACGCACCTCATTCCGCTGGCGATCCGCGCCGCTCAGTGCGGATCTCCCCCTCTGAAAATCTTCGGCGCCGATTACGACACTCCGGATGGCTCCGCGGTGCGCGACTATGTGCACGTATGCGATCTGGCCTTAGCTCACGTACGCGCGCTTTCCTATCTGGCGCGCGGGGGCCAATCGACCGCGATAAATCTCGGTACGGGCATCGGGCATTCGGTGTTCGACATTCAACGTGCGATCCAGCGAGTGTCGGGCCGCCCTGTGCCGGCGCGTGTGTGCCGGCGGCGTCCCGGCGATCCCGCGGTCCTCGTGGCCAAAGCCGATAGAGCACGCAAGCTCCTGGGATGGAAACCGCGATTCACCCGACTTGAAGACATCGTTGAGACCGCGTGGCGATGGCACAGCAGCGAGCAAAGGGCTGTGGCGCGGGCGGTTTGAAACATCGGATGGCGACGGCTACCCGCGATCAACTTTCAACTCAGATACTCGATTTACCCCGCGGGCGACAATCGAAAGAACGCACGCGCGTTGCAGGCAAGTTTCTGTTTAGCGGGTCACAGAAGTTATATCTGCAAGGCGTGACCTACGGTCCCTTCCAGCCGGATGAGCACGGATGCCAGTACGGCAATCCTGCAACCGTGGAGCGCGATTTCGCCTGCATGGCCGGCCACGGCATCAATGCGATTCGAACCTACACTGTGCCTCCCGTTTGGGTTCTGGACGCTGCCTGGCGGCACGGACTTCGCGTGATGCTGGGGATTCCATGGGAGCAACACATCGCATTTCTCGAGAACTCGAAAACGGCCGAGGCTATCGAGATGCGTGTGCGAAATGCGGTTCGCTCCGTCGCTGGGCATCCCGCCGTTTTGTGTTACACGATCGGCAATGAAATACCGGCGTCGATCGTCCGCTGGCATGGGCAAAAGAAGATCGAGAGGTTCTTAAGGCGCTTGTATCTAGCGTCGAAGGAGGAAGATCCTACGACGCTGGTCACGTACGTGAATTTTCCAACAACCGAGTATTTGGATCTCGACTTCCTCGACTTCTTCTCCTTCAACGTTTATCTGGAGCGGCAGGATCGTCTGGAGGCCTATCTGGCGCGGCTACAAACCCTCGCCGGCAACCGTCCACTCCTATTGGCCGAAGTGGGACTCGACAGCCGCCGGAACGGAATGGACAATCAGGCGGCGGCGCTCGCCTGGCAGATTCGAACGGTCTTCTCGAGTGGATGCTGCGGCGCATTCGTTTTCGCCTGGACGGATGAATGGTCGCGTGGGGGCTTCGAGATCGACGATTGGGATTTCGGATTGACTACACGGGACCGCCGTCCGAAACCCGCGCTGCACGCGGTCGAGAACGCGTACCGGGATGCGCCATTTCCTACAAACCCATTCCCCGCAAGCGAAGCCTGGCCCAGCATGTCCGTCGTAATCTGCAGTTACAACGGCGAACGCACGATTCGCCAAACCATCTCCGAAGTCTTGAAATCGGATTATCCGAGCTTTGAAGTAATTGTTGTGGACGATGGCTCGAAAGATCGCACGCCGGAAATCGCCGCGTCCTTTCCGGAGGTGCGCCTCATCAGCATAACCAACAGCGGCCTCAGCGCGGCTCGCAACATAGGCATGAAAGCGGCGAGCGGAGAAATCGTCGCATACATCGACGACGATGCCTATCCCGATCCGCACTGGCTTCACTATCTCGCTTCGGCGTTCCAGCGCACGTCGCATGTCGCGATCGGCGGGCCGAATATTCCGCCCCCCGGCGACGGACCGGTTGCCGAGTGCGTGGCCAACGCGCCCGGCGGTCCCATCCACGTTTTGTTGACTCACGAAATTGCAGAGCATATTCCGGGATGCAATTTCGCGGTCCGGCGAGAGGCGCTGGAGGAGATTGGCGGCTTCGATCCGATCTTCCGCACGGCCGGTGACGACGTCGACGCCTGCTGGCGCCTGCGTCAGATCGGCATGATTGGTTTCGCGCCCGCGGCGATGGTGTGGCATCACCGCCGCAACTCGCTCCAGGCGTATTGGAAGCAGCAAAAGGGCTATGGGCGCGCGGAGGCTCTGCTGGAGAAGAAATGGCCGCGGAAGTACAACGCGGCCGGACATCTCTCATGGCAGGGGCGGGTTTATGGACCGGGCGTCTTGCGTCACGTGGGCCGGCGCGGCCGCGTGTACCAAGGCGCGTGGGGCAGCGCCCCCTTTCAGTCTCTGTATGAGCCCGGGCCTGGCCTGATCCAGAGCCTCGTACAGATGCCGGAATGGTATCTGGTTGTCCTTGTCCTGGGAGCTGTCTCGGCGCTTGGAATGCTGAGCAGGCCGTTGTTGGCTGTTGCGCCACTGTTTGCGGCCGCGCTCGCGCTGCCGTTGGCTCAGGCGCTCGCGTCCGCGCGCCGCGCCGAATTCCCCAGCAAGCCAAGAACGCCGCTCGCAAGACTTCGCGCTTTTGCCTTGACCGGCATGCTGTTCGTGGTCCAGCCGATCGCACGCTTGTGGGGGCGGACCGAATTCGGGCTAACTCCCTTACGGCGCAGAATGCCATGGCGATGCATCGCGCCGCGCGTTCAAAAGCGAGAGATGTGGAGCGAGCAATGGCGGTCCGCGCAGGAGTGGCTGGCGTTGTTCGAATCGGCAGTGTCGCGGCGCGGCTTCGCCCGACGCGGGGGCGATTTCGACAATTGGGATCTGGAGGTTCGCGGAGGTTTGGCGGGCAACGCCCGGGTCTGTCTCGGCCTGGAAGAGCACGGCGCCGGCAAGCAATTGCTTCGTTGGGGCATCCGCCCGATTATGAGCTGGTGGGTGGCGCTTTCGGCGGTTTTGTTGCTATCACTTTCCATCGTGGCGGCTCGTGCGGATGGCGTGGCGGCCGCGCTGATCGGGGCCGCCAGCGCGCTCGCGTTTGCCTTCTGGATCTATCGTGACTGCTCGCTGGCTTCCAGCGCGGCGCTCGATGCGTTAGCGGCAGTCGAGGAGAACTCACGATGAAGTCAGTCCAACACGCCTGGCCACGGCTGTGGACCTTTGTGCGCCCCTACCGGCTGAAGGCGGCGATGACTTTTCTTCTCGCGCTGACGGCGATTCCACTCGCGCTCCTGGCTCCGCTGCCGCTGAAAATCGCGGTGGATTCCGTCATCGGAAATCACCCGATGCCCTGGGCCGGGCGTTTCTCGCTGCCCGTGAGTCTGGCGTTCGTGGCTGCCTTGCTGATCGCGATCACGCTTCTGATGTATGTCCAGGGCCTTCTCGCATGGCTCGCTCAGACCTGGCTCGGCGAAAAGCTGTCTCTTGATCTCCGGGCGGCCCTGTTCCAGCATGCGCAGCGTTTGTCCCTCGCCTACCACGACCGCGCCGGCGCCACCGACTCTGTCTACCGCATTCAGTACGATGCGCAATCGTTGCAGTTCGTATTGATCAACGGCCTAATACCGTTGGGCGTTTCAGCGCTCACTCTGGTCGGCATGGTGATCGTGACGGCCAGGATCGACCGGCAACTGGCGGCCGTGGCAATGGCGGTCTGCCCGGTCCTCTACTGGATCACCCGTAGGTTCAACCGGCGGCTGCGCGACCGTTGGTACGAGGTCAAGGATCTCGACAGCTCGGCGATGTCGGTGGTGCAGGAAGTCTTGTCTTCGGTGCGCGTGGTGAAGGCGTTCGGACGGGAAGACCACGAGCAGGCGCGGTTTGTGAGCCGTTCCAAAAAAAGGCTCATGGGCCAAGTTGATCTGGCCCGGATTCAGGGAAGCTTCGATCTCGCGGTCGGCGTGACGATCGCGGCGGGAACCGCGATTGCGCTCGTGATTGGAGTGTTGCATGCCAAGGCCGGCATGCTCACGACGGGCGAGCTATTGGTCGTTATGGCTTATCTGGCGCAAATCTACGAGCCGCTGAAGACGATGAGCAAAAAGTCGGCGGATCTTCAATCCGGTTTGGTGAGCGCCAACCGGGCCCTTGCGCTTTTGGATGAGTTGCCCGAAGTTCCCGAGCGGCCCAACGCTCGTCATCTGATCCGCTCACGGGGCCATTTCCGGCTGGATCACTTGAGCTTCGGGTATGAACCGAATCGGCCTATTCTGCGGGAGCTGAACCTCGATATTCCGCCTGGGACGCGCGTGGGGATTCAAGGACCGACCGGCGCCGGGAAGACGACCCTCATCAGCCTGTTGACTCGCTTTTACGACCCAACCTCGGGCGCGATTTTGCTCGATGATGTCGATCTTCGGCACTATCGCCTTCGCGACCTGCGCGACCAATTCGCCATCGTCATGCAGGAGCCGATCCTGTTCTCCACCACCATCGCCGAAAACATCGCCTATAGCCGGCCGGGCGCTCATCACGATGAGATCGTCAGCGCGGCCCGGGCCGCCAATGCGCACGACTTCATCATGAGCCTGCCGGACGCCTATGAGACGGAAGTGGGCGAGCGCGGTATGCGCCTCTCCGGAGGAGAACGGCAGCGGATTTCCATTGCCCGCGCATTCCTCAAGAATGCGCCGATTCTTTTGCTCGACGAGCCAACCAGCTCCGTGGACTCGCACACAGAGGCCGGCATCATGGAGGCCATGGAGCGCCTGATGCGCGGGCGAACCGTATTTATGATCGCTCATCGTCTCGGCACGCTTCGTGGCTGCGACATGCGATTGGAACTGGCCGAATCGACGGCGCGCGTCTTGAGCGCAGCGTCGTAGTTCCATGCAAAACCGCCGCAAAATCGTCGTGACCGGATACATCGGGTTGCTTCCTGCGGGCGGAGTCACGTGGGATTACATACAGTATCCTCTCGGTCTTCGCGAACTCGGACACGATGTTCTGTATTTGGAGGACACCTATCAGTGGCCCATATTTCAGGATGCTTCAGGCGAGTATAGCTGCGAATCAAACGTCAAATATCTCGCGGCGGCGATGGCGCGCTTCGGGATGGAGCGCAACTGGGCGTATCGGGATGTTGTCAGCAGCAAGTGTTTCGGGATGACGGAAGACGCGGTCCGCCAATTCTGCGCCGCCGCGGACGTCTTCATCAATGTGTCCTGCTCGACGCCTTTGCGCGAAGAGTACGCCGCGATTCCCATTCGAGTGCTTCTCGATACCGACCCCATGTTCACGCAAGTGCAGGCCGCCACCGGAAAGAGCCTCTTCGGGGGCTACTCGTCGCTTCCGGAGATGATGGTGAATCACACGCACCACTTTACGTTCGGCGAAAATGTCGGCGGGCGCGGTTGCGAAGTGCCCTCCGGTGGACGGCGCTGGGTCCGGACCCGGCAGCCGGTCGTTTTGAAGCATTGGCCCAAGACTCCGCTCCCAGGCGAAGGCGCTTTTACCAGCGTCTTCAACTGGAGCGCGTGCAAGGAACTCGAATTTTGCGGCCGGAAGTGGGGCCAGAAGAACGCCGAGTTTATGCGGTTTCTTCACATTCCGGAAGAGTTGATGGATCTCCGTTTTGAGGTCGCGGTCGGCCAGACCAACGGCGATCCCTTTCCCGCTGAAGTCGTGAAGAAGCGAGGATGGCGCGTCTTGAGCGCCCAGGCTGTGGCCCCGGATATGGCATCGTACCAGCGCTTTATTCGCCGCTCGCGCGCCGAATTCTCCGTCGCGAAGCATACCTACGTCCAGGCCAAGACGGGTTGGTTCTCGTGCCGCTCCGCGTGTTACCTCGCCTCAGGACGGCCGGTCGTCACTCAGGACACGGGTTGGTCGGCATTTCTTCCGACTGGCGCCGGATTATTCGCGTTCAGCGATTCTGAGACGGCGCTGGCCGCGCTTCGCGAAATCGAACGCGATCCCGAACGGAACGCCTCGGCCGCGCGAGAGATCGCCGAAGAGGCTTTTGACAGTAACAAAGTCCTGGCCAAAATGCTCGCCGAGGTGGGGTTATGATCGTCGAGCCGCTGCCTCTGTTGACGCCCGGAAAGGCCCTTGAGGGCGACCTGTATCCGGGTCCCCTGCCGCAAAATATCGTCGCCGGAGAGAACACGCGCATCGACTCGGGCGCCTGCTTTCGTTACTTCCGCACGAAAGCGCCGGTTGGTTTGCGCACGGGCGTCAACGTAACCCTGTGGAGGACGTCCTTCGCCGTGGAAGAGAGTGCGATCGTCGAGATTGGCGACGATTCCTGGATCGCCAACGCCAGCCTGGCCTGTAGCGTCCGTATCGTCATCGGGAAGCGGGTTTTTATAGCCGGTGGCGTGACCATCGCCGATTCCGATTTTCACCCGCTGACGCCCGGCGCCCGCCTGCTGGATTCAGTCGCCGTTTCCCCCGGCGGAGACCGGTCGCGAAGACCGCTCATCGAGGCCCGGCCCATCGAAATTGAAGACGACGTGTGGATCGGGTACAACGCAACCATCCTCAAGGGCGTTCGAATCTCGGCGGGCGCTGTGATCGCTCCCGGAGCCGTGGTTACGGCGAACGTGCCTGCTGGCCGCACCGTCGCCGGCAATCCGGCGCGCATCGTGGATTGAAACGCATGACCTGGCGAAACGACCATCTCGCGTACGACTGGTTCCCCCGGCCTCTGCCGGAGAACATTCGGCTCGGGCCGAATGTCTACATCGAGACCAGCTATATTTTCGCCGCCTTCTACTCAGCGATGCAGCCGGGCCTTGAGATGGAAGAAGGCAGCGGCGCCTATGCTCTTACGTGCATCGCAACCGGCCCCCAGGCGGCCATCAAGGTGGGAGCCTACACCTGTTTGAACGGCGGCAGCCTGATTGCTGATGATGCAATCGACATCGGTGCTCACTGCTTGTTGGCGTGGGGATCGGTTGTGACGGATTCGATCACGCCTCGCCCGGGAGAAGTTGCCCGGCGCAGGCGCGCGCTCATGGACGTAGCCAACGACCCCTCGCGTCGCCTGCCTTCGATCGTGGACGCAAAACCCGTTCACATCGCCGATAACGTTTGGGTTGGCTTTGACGCGGTCATTACCGGCGGCGTGTCGATTGGGCGTGGAGCGGTCATCGGATGCAAGGCGGTGATCACTGAGAATATCCCGCAATACGCAGTGGCGGTCGGCAATCCTTGCCGCATTGTGCGGTATTTGGAGCCGGACGATGGCGAGGATGTCCGCATGGCGGCGCTGGGCGAATTCGGATTGGTATGAGGTGGGGCCTGGCTTTCAGCCTGCAGCCGCGCTTCCGCGCGGCTCTGGACGCCGGCGAACGGCCCGGAGGAGCGAATCGGATGTGAAGGCACGAAAAATAGTCGTAGTTGGAACGCTGGCATCCGACCCCTACGGTGGGATGGCCTGGATGCAAATGCAGATCGCGGCGGGTTTGCGCCGCCTGGGACACGAAGCCTACTACATGGAAGTGACTTCGGCGTGGCCCTTTGACCCGATCCGGCAGAGGCGTGTCGGCGACTCCGATTACGCGCTTCCCTACCTGGCGCGGGTTGCAGATACGTTCGGGATGTGCGACCGTTGGGCGTACCGTCGCAGCTATTCCGACCACGACTGGTTCGGCATGGGCCGCAGTCAGGCCGAAGATCTCCTTGCCCATGCGGATGCGGTCCTGAATATCGCGGGTGCAACTCGGCTGCGGACCACTCAAAAACTGAAAATCGGCCACCTGGTCTATTTCGGCACCGATCCGGTGTTTCCGGAGATTGGGTATGCGCAAGGCGATCCCTATATCCGCGAAATCATTAGCGAACACGATTGCTGTGTCACGTATGGCGAAAACATCGGCACATCCGGGTGTTTAATTCCGCCCCTGCCCAAGCTCCAGGCCAGAACACGTCAAGCCATCCTACTGGATCGCTGGCGGGATGGACCTTCTCCCAGGCCGGAGTTCACGACAATTTGTAACTGGAAACAGCGAGGGCATGACATTGATTTTCGAGGAGAGACTTATTTCT
>Ga0126379_10001147_pt1 | contig 15751 bp, 18 predicted proteins | sample PanSoiMetPlot_24_FD_92640 | JGI IMG/M metagenome (GOLD analysis project Ga0126379, IMG submission 92640) | Tropical forest soil microbial communities from Panama - MetaG Plot_24 | ecosystem: Environmental > Terrestrial > Soil > Tropical forest > Bulk soil | place: Panama | collected 2016-02-17 | reverse complement strand
TTTTCGATATAGCGGGCCAAAACCGCAAACCAAGGAGAGTGCAGTGGTTAGTCTGGCTGACGCAATCGAAAGCGCTTCGCGCAGTTTGGAGAAACCAACACCGCAAAAAATTGAGACGCTGGTGAATGAGATCATTGACGAACGCATCACCGATCGGCAATTGGATGAGTGCGCTCTGACACTCGGCGAACTGAAAACAATCGCCGATCGGTTTCGATTCACGCTTTCATCGATGTTGCACAGCAGGATCGCCTATCCAAAACCGGTACAGAAGACGGCGATTCCACGCGACGAGAGTCTGCGTCCGGACGTGATGGTTGCCACGCGAAAACCCGAAACGGCGCCACCGGTCTCCGCAGCATGACGCTGGCTACTGAACAAGGCGTTTGCCACAGACGTGCTACAGTTCCCGTGCGCGTGGTTCGCGGTCTTTCGAGCCGGCAGTGCTTGGAATGGTGACGAATGGGCCGCCTTCGAGCGGTGTCACTTTGGTAAAGGCGACGTCGGGCATTTCGCTCGGCAAACCCGCGAGGGGAAAATCTTTTCGAAGCGGGAAGTACGGGTAACCATCCCACATCAGAATCCGACGCAAATCGGGATGACCATCGAACTTGATTCCCATCATGTCGTAAATCTCGCGTTCATGCCAGTTCGCGGTTGGCCAGATGTCCGAAACCGTATCAACCGCATTCAGTTCCTCCGGAATGTTCAGTTTCAGCCGGAGGTGGACGCCGTGCGGCATGGAGTAGAGGTGATAAACGATTTTGAAACGCGGTTCTTCGCCGAAATTGTCGATGCTGGTGATGTCCAGGAGGTAATCGAATGAGAGTGTGTCGCGGCAAAGTTTCGCGATGTCGCGGAGATCGCTCGCTGAAATCGCATAGGTCGTTTCGTCGCGAAATTCGGTCTTTCCTTGAATTTTCGGACCGAACGATTTCTCGACCGAATCGAAAATCTCTTGCGAAGTCATAAAGGCACAAGCGAGTCGCTGCCCGTACTTGAACAGGCAAGATACCTGTTCGCCGCACAGGCTGGAAGCCTATGTTCCAATCATTTCCTCAAGTTTTTCCACTAGTTCCGGCTTCTGATTTCTGAACGCGCGTTCGCGGGAAATTTTTTCCTGCAATTTCATTAAGCCAGCCAGCAACGCTTCGGGACGCGGCGGACAGCCAGAGATATAGACATCAACTGGTAGAAGCTGATCAATTCCCTGCAACACGGCGTAAGAGCGATACATCCCCCCCGTGGACGCACATGCGCCCATGGCGATCACCCATTTCGGCTCCGGCATCTGCTCATAAATGCGCTTTACTGCCAGCGCCATTTTGTAGGTGACAGTTCCGGCGACGATCATCACATCGCACTGTCGCGGCGAAAAACGCATCACCTCAGCACCGAACCGCGCAATATCGAATCGCGATGCAGCTGTGGCCATCAATTCAATCGCGCAACAGGCCAATCCCATCGGCATCGGCCAGAGCGAATTCTTGCGAACCCAATTGAGTGCCGCATCCAAGCGCGTAAAAATAATGTTGCCTTCGATTTTGGAGTCGTACGCTCCGGCATGTGTCTCTGCCATTGGAATAAAACTAGGATTGCGTTAAATGGGCGCAACAGAAAAACAGGCCAAAGATTGACATCGAGCCTCTGTGTGTGCCGGTAGATGTGAACCGGGTGACTACGCTGTCTCCCTCCGCCACTTGGTCATCGATCGTGTCGAAATTCGCGAACGCTTCACGAAACTCACGCACGAACTCGATAAGCGCTGAGACGCCCCGCACATCCCGTGCGTGAGGATGGCTGTGTTGACGGCTCACGAAGTGGGGGCCATAAACCTCGAGCGCCACCTCCAGGTTCCCTTTACTCCATACTTCTTCGATAGCGCGTCGTACCAGAGCGTTACTCTGTGCAAGGATCATCGGCAGAAGTCTCTGAGAATAATTGTGCTAGGAATACTTCTGGAACTCAATCGAAGGGAGGAACATCAGTTTAAGCTTCGAGGCTAGGAAATCCAAATCGTTTTCGTATTCGTAAATTCGCGGATGCCTGCGGCGCCGAGCTCGCGGCCGAATCCGGAACGTTTTACGCCACCGAATGGCAGACGCGGATCGGAGGCGACCATCGCGTTGATGAACACCATTCCGGTGTCCAACTCGGAAGTGAAAAGTTTTTGCTCGCGGCGATCTTTGGTCCAAGCGCTCGAGCCGAGACCGAAAGTACTGTCGTTCGCAAGGTTGATCGCCTCATGGGCATCGCCCACGCGGAAAATAGATGCGACCGGCCCAAAGACCTCTTCGCGGTACGCGGGCGAGTCTTTTGGGACGTCGATCAGAACAGTGGGTTCATAGAAGAATCCCGGGCCGTGGATACGGTTTCCGCCGGTCAACAGTTTTGCGCCTGCGGCGACCGTCTTCTGAACTTGATCGTGCACACTTTGCAGAATTTGTTCCGTTGCAAGTGGGCCGAGTTCAGTCTCCGGATCCATCGGGTCGCCAACCTTCAGCGTGCGCATCCGGTCCACGAACTGTTCAAGGAAGCGTTCGTAAATCTGATCGGCGATGATGAATCGCTTGGCGGCGATACAGGACTGGCCGGTGTTGATCGTGCGCGCTTTGACTGCGGTGTTCAATGCCGACTCGAAGTCTGCGCTCGGCATGACGATAAACGCATCGCTGCCGCCCAACTCGAGAACACTTTTCTTGATTTCGCGTGCGGCCGCGCTCGCCACCGCCGCTCCGGCTTTTTCGCTGCCTGTCACCGTCACGGCTTTAACGCGCGGATCTGCGATCAATTTTTCCACTTGCTCGGGCTCAATAAGCAGAGTTTGGAACACCCCTTCTTCAAATCCGGCGCGGCAAAAGATTTCTTCAATCGCGAGCGCACACTGCGGCATATTCGATGCGTGCTTAAGCAAGCCAACGTTACCGGCCACCAGCGCCGGTGCGGCAAATCGAAACACCTGCCAGAAAGGAAAATTCCACGGCATGATCGCCAACACAGGCCCGAGCGGCTGATATTCAACGTAACTCTCGGCGGCGTCGGTCTGGGCCGGTTCCTCCTCGAGAAATCGCGCTCCGTTCTCCGCGTAAAACCGGCAACCGCGCGCGCATTTCTCGATTTCTGCAATCGAATCGCGAAACAGTTTGCCCATCTCCATCGTGATGATCTCCGCAAACTTTTCCCTTTCCTGGAACAACAACTCGGTTGCAGCGTGCAACAATTCTGCGCGCTCTGTGAATATCGTGTGGCGATATCTGCTGAATGCTTCCTCCGCGCGGCTTAACCGTTTTTCAATTTCCGCATCATCGAATTGGGAAAACTCCTTTAACTTTTCGCCGGTAGCGGGATTAACAGAAGCGATTGCCATGTAGTTACCTTACACGCTTCTCAAAGTGACGAAATTGCTGGGAACGGCGCGCCGATTCTTCCGTCTGTGTCGCTCCCTGCCAACCTACAACCGCAGACCTTTTGGAATCACAACGCGATCGAGTAAATCGAAACACCATTGCACGAGCAGGGCCAGCACGGCCGCAGGAATCGCACCCTCGAGGATGGTCACGTGATCGTTCAAGTCAAGGCCGCTTATGATTGGTTCGCCTAAACCGCCGGCCCCGATCAACGCGGCGAGCGTGGCAGTTCCAATATTGATCACAGCGCTGGTTTTGATTCCGGAGAGAATGGATCGCGATGCCATCGGCAGATAAACTTCCCAAAGGCGTGCGGTCGGGCTGAGTCCCAGTGCGACTGCGGATTCGCGCAACGATCGTGGAATGTCCTGCAGACCGGTCGCGGTGCTGCGCACAATTGGCAGCAATCCGTAAAGGAAAAGTGCCGCGATGGCGGTACGCACACTGATTCCAAAAAAAGGTAGAGGAACAAGTAAGGCCAGGAGAGCGAGCGACGGAATCGTCTGCACGATGCCGGCAAAACCGAGAACAACGTGACCAACCGCTCCACCACGACTCGCGACGATGCCAAACGGAATTCCGACGATGACCGAAAGCAGCAGCGACAAGCCAGCGAGTTGCAGATGACGAAGGGTCCAGCGCGTGAGCTTGTGCGGAAAGGATTCGCCAATGTACTGATGGGGTCGTCGCGCTGCGACGTCCCGATCGCCGAAGTACAAATCTGATGCTTTCGCATAATCCTTCGTCCGCTCTGCTTCCGCGTTGAGGCCAATCATGCGCTTTTCATCCAGTGTCCCTTCCAGTCCTCGCAATGCGGCGATCGCGCGAGCAGCCATGGAAAGGCGGAACAAGAAAACTGCTTCGTATTTCGGAAAAAAGTGAAGGTCATCTTCAAGCACAACGAGATCATTTTGTTCTACCTTCGCATCCGTCGAGTAAGCGTCCTTTACAGCGATTGATCCGTTGGCCAGCGCACTATACCCAAGCGAGTGATCGATCCCGATGACGCTTTGTTGTGGCAAATCGTAGCGCTCACGCAACGGGTTCCAGCCATCCTGCCGTTCGAGAAATTCGTGCGTGAGCCCGAATTTAAGCTCGGGATGGATTCGGAGATCGCTGATCCTGCGGATACCGAGGCGTTGTGCTTCGCTGCGTCGCATTACCAGCGCGTAGGTATTGTTGAAGCCCAGCGGTGCCGTTATGCCCGCGCCGAGTTTTTCGAGCGAGTCGCGAACTTGATCTACGGACATGTTCGAATTGCTCTTTAAAATTTCCGTCGCGATCGTGCCGGTATATTCCGGATAGGCGTCGATTTGTCCCCCACGAAGCGCCTCCCAAAGTATTATCGTACCACCCATACCCTGGCGATGTTCCGATGGAATTCCGGCGTCGGTCAGGATGCGTTTCGCGATTTCTCCCAGCACATACGACTCGGTGAATTTCTTCGACCCAATTACGACGCTTTCGGCAGCAGAAGAGGAATTAATCAGGAAAGCAGGAACCCAAGAAAGAATCAGAAAAAAATTTGGAATCCGGGACACCAGGAACCGGCCGTAGTGCCTTGATCTCCTGGATTCCTGGTTTGAAAGCCTGGCCATTGCTCCGCATCCGTTGCAGCCAGATTCGGATCTTTCCTTTTTTTTTGCTTTCCTGATTCGATTCATACAATCGCGATGCCGCGTTGCGCGTTGATGAAGTCAGACACAAAAGAGTGGGCTGGCCTGAAGCGTAGATCGGCAATCGTGCCTTTTTGGACGATCCGGCCTTCATTCATCAGCACGATCTCGTCGGCAAAATAAATTGCTTCCGCCAAATCGTGGGTGACGAAAACCACCGTCTGACCAAGACGCGTGAAAATTTCCTTAAGATCTTTTTGCAGCGCAGCGCGTACCAGTGGATCCAGGGCGCCAAGCGGCTCATCGAGCAATAACAACTCTGGCGAAAGCATCAACGCACGCATCAAACTAACGCGCTGACGTTGGCCGCCGGAAAGTTCCAGCGGATAACGCGGGAGCAGGTTTTGTGGAAATCTTGTCAGCTCGGCCAATTCCTGGAGTCGGTCCCGCGTTTCCTCTTCGGGTTTTCCAATGTGTCGCGCCATCAGAAGGACGTTTGCGCGAGCGGTCAAATGAGGAAACAAGCCGCCTTCCTGGATCACATAACCAATCTGACGTCGCGACGCATTGATGTTATCGGGTGTAACCGGTTTGCCGTCGAACTCGATCGAGCCGGAATCCGGTTCGATTAGACGAATAATTAGTCGCAGCAAAGTGGATTTGCCGCAGCCGCTTGGTCCAATGAGCACTGTGGTTTTGCCCGACTCCATTGAGAGGCTCGTCGGGTGTAGCGCGAATGCGTCGCCGTAGCGTTTGCTGACGTTTTCGATATTTACCGACGCGCTCACTTAAAGTGTGCATGCCTCCGGCTGCATATTAAGGGGTCGGCAAGCGCGAGGCACGCTCTACTCTGGAGTTGTCACAAAATAGAAAACGCCAAACAAAGCCGCCTTATCAGTCCACATGCGAACAAAGTTGAAACCAGCTTTGGCAGCAAACGCAGCAAATTCGTCTGGCGTATACTTGTAAGAATACTCGGTGATGATTTTTTCCCCGTGACGGAAATGGAATTTGTGTTCGTTGAGATGCACAACCTGATCGGCCTCACTGATGAGATGCATTTCAATCCTGCCGGCGTCGGAATTGTAGATTGCCCTGTGCCGCCATTGATCCAAATCGAAGTTTGCGCCCAATTCGCGGTTGATGCGTTCCAGCAAATTTAAATTGAATTGGGCCGTCACGCCGGCGCTGTCGTTGTAAGCGGCTTCGAGCACCTGTCGGTCCTTCTTCAGGTCGACGCCGATGAGGAGCCCGCCGGCTCCGCGGCAGACACTCGCGATGCGACGCAAAAACTGCACAGCTTCATCCGGTTCGAAGTTGCCGATCGTCGATCCGGGGAAATACACAACGTTTCGAACAGGTTTGCGACTGGGCGAAGGCAACACCACAGATTGCAGGTAGTCCGCGCAAACCGGCAGAATTTCCAAGTCTGGAAAGATCTTGCGGAACAGAGCAGTCGACTTGCGCAATTGTTTTTCCGAGATATCAACCGGGATATAAACAGCGGGACTCTCGAGCGCCTCGATCAAAAAGCGTGTTTTGGTGCCGGCGCCGGTGCCGAGTCCAATTAGTTCGATATTCGGCCCAAGCTGTGACGCGATGTCAGAGCGGTTGCGATCCAGAACATCGATCTCGGTACGGGTGACATAATATTCAGGCAGTTCGCAGATCTTTTGAAACAACGCTGCGCCGCGCGCGTCATAAAAATATTTGCACGGGATCGTCGGCGGGTTCGATGAGAGACCAGCAATAACGTCGGCCAGAAAATCCGCCGATTCTGGCGCAGAAACTTGCGGCGGAGCGGTGATTGAATCTCCGGTCATTGTGGAAATTAGAAAGCGGCGCGTCTAGCGATCGCGCCCTACCAGTTCATTGTGGGTCGCGTGCCAGTCTAATTCCGGTGAACTGCCAGCGTTTTTCCGGTTGAAAGAAATTGCGATAGGTGCGGCGGATATGAGAGCGCGAGGTGGCGCAGGAACCGCCGCGTAGAACGTATTGGTTGCACATGAATTTGCCGTTGTATTCGCCCAGCGCACCGGGCTCTGCGCGGAAACCCGGGTAAGGTGAGTAGGCGCTGCGCGTCCATTCCCAAACGTTACCAAAGATTTGGTGCAGACCTCGATCTTGGCCGGGTTGATCCGCCAAGGCAGCGGACTGGATAGCAATTGGATGAAACAATTCGCTCTCGACGAAATTGCCTTCGATTGGACAACTCAATGCTGCGCGCTCCCATTCGAACTCTGTGGGGAGGCGGGCGCCTGCCCAGTTGGCGAACGCATCGGCTTCAAAGTAACTGACGTGCGTAATAGGCTCCGATTCTTCGACGGGGCGAAAACCTGAGAGGATATAGTGCCACCACGCGCCGTTGTGCTTCGTCCAGTAAAGCGGCGCATTCCACCGTTGTTCGTTCACTGTGATCCATCCGAGTGATAGCCAGAATTCTGGTCGTTGGTACCCATTATCTTCGATGAACCTTACGTATTCGCCGTTCGTTACCGGGCGTGATGCGATCGAAAATGCGGGAACTAATGCTCGATGCCGCGGCCCTTCGTTGTCGTAAGCGAATCCACGGCCATCGTGCCCGATCTGCACCAGGGCTTCGTCGAAATCGACGAATTGGTAGGGGCGGGGCGCTGCGCTCCCCGGATGCCGCGGCACGGCGTCCCTACGTCGATAAACGGGATAAAGTGGGTTTTGTGCGAAGACATGTTTGATGTCGGTGATGAGCAATTCCTGGTGCTGCTGCTCATGCTGCATCCCCAGGACGAGAATCGGCTCGATTTTATCAAGCAACTTTTCGCCGGCATCCGAGAGCAGATCGTCGATGCGCGAATCGACCAATGCTCGGTAGCGCTGGGCCTCGCAAACGGTTGGGCGCGAGATCAATCCACGCAGATCCCGCCGGTGCATATTGCCGGCAGCGTTGTAGTACGAGTTAAAGAGATATGCGTACTCAGGAATTTCCGCGCGATATCCTGCAACAAAATTTTTAAGGATAAACGTCTCGAAAAACCAAGTCGTATGTGCCAGGTGCCACTTCGTCGGACTGACGTCGGGCATCGATTGCACCACACAATCTTCCGGTTCAAGACCGGCGCACAGCGAATCGGTAAAGCTTCTGACCTGATGAAAACGATGACGCAAGCGTTCGACTTTGGATTCGCGCGTCAACAAAACAGATTGTCCCGCCACCAGCCTGTCGGCGGCAGTCTCAACTGAAGCCGAACTCAAGGATTTTCCCCCTCTTGCTGGCGTTCTTCCCGGCGCGCCTCGAGCATCTGATCGTGAGTTGCTTCCTCTATGCCTTCAATGACGAGATGCTCGCCTACGGTTTCCTCTTCTTCCGTGCCGGGACGGGGCATGCGGTGACCTTTGGAACTTGCGATTACGCTCCATTCTTCGGTCATGTCGGCGTTATCAGGAGTTTCCTCTGGAGGCACATTGTTCTCTTCGCCCATTAATTCATGGCGCGCCTGCGTCCAATCGGCTTCGGTAAATTCGTCGGGGTTGCGCTCATCGATCATGGCAATTTCTCTGGCACGTCTTTCCACTTCTTGAGGCGACGGTGCCCCGATCCCGTTGCCGTGCTCCGAGATTTTTCCCGGCGGCAGATGCGAATAATCGTTCATAACGAAGCTCCGAAGAGCGCAGTCGTATTTTCGTTGTACACTTTGGACTACAGATTGAAGCCTTGCAATACAACTACGGAAAAGAAGCTGCCGTTAAATGCATAGAAAAAACATCGTTCAACTCCATGGCGGTGCCGTGGTTGCGTTTCAAGAATACGGCGACGCAGTTGGCGCACCGGTGATATTCTGCCACGGCTGGCCGAGTTCACGCACGATGGCACAACTGACAGATGAAGCGGCGCGCGATCTCGGTGTTCGCATTATTTCGCCGGACCGACCGGGCATCAGCGGCTCGAGCATGCAACTTGATCGAAAGCTGAGCGATTGGCCGCGCGTCGTAGAACAGCTCGTTGACGATCTTGGTATCGACGAATTCCGAATCCTGGCGATTTCTGGTGGCGCGCCCTACGCGTACGCGACAGCGGTCGCGATGCCAGAGAGAGTGCGAGCAATCGCTGTTGTAGGCGGAGTTATTCCATTTGCCGAGCTAAATGACTTCAAAGGATTACTGCCGCTCTATCGCTGGATGCTGGCATTCTACGGCAACCGGCCACAACTGTTGAAGCAATTGTTTCGTCTGGCGCGACCGTTTTTGTCGTTTCGCGCCCCGGTACGGCTTCGTCCGTTACTTCTAAAGGTGCTGTTATTGCGCCCGTGCGACGCGGCGAGCTTACGCGACGGTGCGGCTTTCGAAGCAATTTTCGAAAGCCAACGACGCGCGTGGCGCGGCTCAACGGAAGGAGTAATGATCGATGCACAAATCTACGCGCAGCCGTGGGGATTCGCGGTCGAAGATGTGGAGGTGCCCGTGCGGCTCTGGCACGGAATGGAAGATCGTGCCTTCGCCGTTCGGCTGGCGGAAGAAATGGCGAACCGTCTCCAGAATTGCAAAGCGCGATTCATCCCAAACGAAGGACATTATTCGCTGCCGATCCGGCATATCCGCGAAATTCTTCAGGATTTGATTTCGGTTTGAGCGCGCTGTTGGGATCCGCATGAAAGCCTCGCAAGGCGAAGCAATCGATCAAACCTCAGCTCGGGAGTTGCCTCGGCTAAGTTTTACTGCGGTTCGCGTCCGATTCGGACGTATCCGCCAATTGATTGAAGCGATTAATTCCTCTGCGACGGCGTGATGTCCCGCGAGTCAATCGGCCCGGGTTCGCGCGGAGCCTTCTTTGCAACAACCGCAAAGTCAGCACGTAGCTTTGCCTCCATCATTTTATCGAATGAAAAATGTTCAGCGGCGTAGCTGAAACCATTCAGTGCGCACCGCGCTGCCAGTTCTGGATCGGAAATGAATTCATTGATCGCAGCCGCAAGTGCCGGCGGGTCGCCCGGTTCGATGAGCAGACCGTTCTCTCGATGCCGGACAATTTCGGGAATATCGCCGACCTTGGTAGCGATCACGGGTCGTCCGCTAGCGAACGCTTCGCGTAAAACGATGGGAGATGCTTCGGTATGCAGAGACGCGATCACTACAATATCGCATGCTGCATAGACGTCGGGCGTATCCCAGCGGTAGCCAGCCATGATGATTTTGTCGGCTAATCCGGCCTTGTCGATTGCATTCCTTACGTTGATCCCGCGTTTCAAAATGCCGGTGCCCTGGCCGACAATCACGAAGCGCGCACCGGGATGTTTCTCGAAAACCAGGGGCGCCGCTTTGACCAGTTGAAGCTGTCCTTTGTCCGGCCGAATCATCCCCACGTTACCGACCAGCGGTGTGTCGTCACCGACGCCGATTTCGCGGCGGAATTTTGTTCGGTTGTGCGGAGGCTTGAATTTCATCAAATCGACAGCTGAACCGATGACTTCAATTTTTGCGGGATCAATTCCATGTTGTTTCACCAACTGGCGTTTGATCACCGAAGCGTCTGCAACGATTTGCGAACAGCCATGCTTGAAAACGAACGCGCGGCTGGCGCTGGCGATCGGATCGGTGATGCAGCGCGCGCGGCTCAATGGAATTCCGCAGATGAAAACCGGCAGACAAATCCAGTGATCTTTTGAGCTGTAGGTTTTGAGCAGATCGATTTTATTTTGTCGGCAAAACTTCCAGATGCGCAATGTGCAGAACGGATCAACGCGGCTGCGGAGCGGCATTGTGACCAACCGTGTGGCGAGTTCAGACGCCTTCGAGTGCACCTGACTGTTTGGGTCGCAGACCAGCCACGCCTGGTGCCCGTGTGCGTTAAGCCAGTTAATTTCCAGACAGGTGCGATATTCCTGGCCGCCCCAGCTGCGGCTACTCTCTACGTATAGGATGTTCACGTCGAATCGCCACGGCGCTGCGCCGTCCGCACATCTACGCAGCCGCGGTGCGCTTTTCCAGAATGTAATCGTGGATCGTGTTTACAGTTCGAAGCGCTTTTCCGGCCACCTCGGAATTGGGAACACCAACGCCAAACGTTTTCTCCATACTCACAACTAACTCGAGAGCGTCGATGGAATCCAGGCCGAGTCCGTCAGGGCCGAAAAGCGGCAGATCATCGCCGATCTGTTCAGCAGTAACCTGCAGCATAAGATTCTTTACCAGCATCTCCTTGATTTGGGCGCGTAAATCCGGCTCAGACATGAACGAGCGGGGATTTTGCCGTAAATTGCGTGTTCGGTCAAACGTGCGCCCGGTCAGAGCCAAAATACTTGGTGAGAGATCGGAAAGGAATCCTAGCCTCCGAAACTTTGGGAGTGCTCCCGTGTCCGCCCGTCGCGGTTTCGGCAATTACACCCGGTCAGCTTTATCTGCCGGTGTGATTGCCGTAGTTGGCTGCGGCGGCGTTGTACTCGCTGGGCTTTGGTTGTCACCTCGCGCCACTGTTGATTGAGCCGCTTTTACGTCCGGTTTCGCAATTTCCGCCTCGGATTTGCCAGCCTTGTGCAGTTCGTCGTTGAATTCGTCTTTTGCCTTTTGAAACTCCTTTACTGCCTGACCCATTCCGCGGGCGAGTTCCGGCAGTTTCTTTGCTCCGAATAAGACGAGTATGATCAACAGGATGACGATCAAGTCGGGCCCTGCCAAGTTCATGAAGCTGGCGAGAAGGCTCATTTCAACTGACAACATCAGACTGTTTCTTTGAGTTGCAAGGAATTTCAGCGGAGTGGACGAGCATGTTGGCAGGGGCTGTCTAATGTTGACAGGCAGAGCGCTTTGGGAAAGCATTCCCAGTATGCGTCCAATCTGGAAAGGCAGCATCAGCTTCGGGCTGGTTTACATTCCGGTGGCGGTTTATCCCGCTACGCGTGAGGAGAAGCTTAGTTTTCGGCAGCTTCGTTCCGGCGATCTCAGTCCCATCAGATACAAAAAAGTAGCCGAAGCGGACTCAAAGGAAGTTCCGGCCGACCAGATCGTAAAAGGCTTTGAATACGAGCGTGGGCGTTACGTCGTCATGAAGGATGAGGACTTCGAAAAGGTGCGCATCGAATCCACGCATTCGATTGACATCACCGATTTCGTCGATCTGGAGCAGGTCGATCCAAAGTTTTTCTACAAGCCGTATTTCCTTGAACCGCAAAAAGGCGGGGAAAAAGCCTACGCAGTCTTGCACAAGGCGCTCAGTGGCACCGGCAAGATTGGTATTGCCAAGGTTGTGATTAGTAACCGCGAACACCTAGCCGCTGTAAAACCAGACGGCTTGTTCCTGATTTTAGAGCTGATGCATTTTGCCAGCGAAATCTTGAGTGCCGAGGTATTGCAGAACGGCTCAAATGCTGCTGTGACTGACAAGGAATTGAAGATGGCTCAGGCACTCATCGAGAGCATGACTGTTGCCTGGGAGCCTCAAAAATATCGTGATGAATACCGCACTGCGCTGATGGAGATCATCGAACAAAAGGCGCAGCATAAGGAGATTGCGGCGAAAGCGCCAGCGCCTCCCGCGCCGACAAACGTGGTTGATTTGGTGAAGGTGTTACAGGACAGCCTGAATCGAACACAAGCGGTAAGACAGAAGCGTAGTTCCGCCCGAGACGGTGCTCGCCGCTCCACGAGTGCGCTGGTTAGGCAGAAGCGACGCGCGGGTGCTCTGGGCTGAATTTTCTGGGCTGGGCGCGACGAGCGACCGCTTGGGGAGCTACCGATACTCATTTTGACGGCGCGGAAGCCGTTGCACCTTGGCGGGCCGGTTGCAAAGCGGTGCATTTCGACTACATTCGACGCTCTTTTATGGCCAAGAAAGCCTGGATCAACCGCAACGAACGCAAACGCGTGACGGCGAGAAAGTATGCCGCGCTACGTGCCGAGCTTAAGGCGAAGAAAGACTTCGCCGCCCTGGCGCAGCTGCCGCGTGACGCCAGTCCTACGCGTGTAGTGAACCGCTGCGAAGTCAGCGGCCGCCGGCGGGCTTTCATTCGCCGGTTCAAGATGTCGCGTCTGACCTTTCGCGAACTGGCTTCTCAGGGGCTGATTCCTGGTGTAACGAAGTCAAGCTGGTAGGTTGTAGCCCATAGCTTTGCAGACGCGTTAGCCGGGGCGCGTCCAGGTTGGTACAGATGAATTGTTTAATGTTTCCCCTCGCTCTTGCGCCTATGGCCGAAATAATCGTTCGGTATTGGGACGCGCCTGCAATTCTCTTCAGCAAACTCTTGGTTATAGCCGCATTGGTTGGCCTGAATGGATTCTTTGTCGCTTGCGAGTTCGCGATCGTCAAAGTGCGCGCGAGCCAGCTTGACGCACTGGCCGAAGAGGGGAATGCGCGTGCTCTATTTGCTAGGCATGTGCGCAGCCATATCGACGCCTATCTTTCGGCAACGCAGCTAGGCATTACACTGGCGAGTCTGGCATTGGGATGGCTGGGGGAACAATTCCTGGCACAAATGCTCTCGCCATTCTTTGCGCTACTTCATATCTACTCGCATGCGTTCGTGACCTCGGTATCAGTCACGCTGGCGTTTATCGGAATCACCTTTCTGCACATTATCTTTGGTGAGCTTTCCCCAAAGTACATAGCGATCTCTAATCCGTTGTCCGTCGCATTGCGATTAGTGCGGCCATTGGGTGTGTTCTACATTGTGTTCAAACCAGCTATCTGGCTGTTGCATAGATCCACGAACTTCCTTTTTCGATCCATCCTGCGCCGTCCGCCAGTGACAGCCACAGAACTGGCCCACACCGAAGAGGAGTTGCGCCTGATCCTTGAGCAAAGCGAAAAATCAAAGGAAGTTTCGCCGCTCGAGCGCAATTTGCTCATGAACGTGCTCGACCTGCGCGACCGCGTAGTGCGCGATATCATGACACCGCGCGGCGAGATCGTGTACCTCGACGTGGACGTCGACTTCGAAACGAATGTGAAAAAGGCGATGGAGTCCCGACACACGCGCTTCCCGCTGTGCCGCGAGAATCTGGATAACGCCATTGGCCTTATTCATATCAAGGAATTGCTTCCTATGATGCGGGACCCGCATCCTGATTTGATGAAGATCAAGCGTGAACTCCTTCCGGTTCCCGAGATGATGCCGCTGGAGAATCTGCTCAGGTTATTTCTTGGGAGACACGCCCACCTGGCGATTGTTGTGGACGAATTCGGCGGCACCGTCGGCATCGTTACTCTTGAGAATGTACTGGAGGAACTGGTTGGCGACATTCAGGATGAATTCGATTTCGAGAAGGAAGAATTTCGCAAAATCAGCGCGAACGAATTCAGCGTAGATGGAGCGCTAGGTCTCTACGAGCTCGATGATCTTGCGAAACTTGACTTGGAAAGCCCTGACGTAAGCACGATCGGCGGTTATGTGACGCATCTGCTTGGCCATCTGCCGAAAACGGGCGAACAAGTTAAGATTGACAATTATATGGTAACGGTTTCGCAAGCCGATGACCGCCGCGTCAAGCAACTTCATTTTAAGAAGCTAAGCGACACGGCGGAAAGAACGTCTACGGCCCCAAAATCATAGCCACGACGATTATTAACCCGGTTGCCAGTAAGGTCAGGCTTGGCTAAATCAAAGCCGTAAAGCAATGGCACAATCCGATGTCGCAACCAAACCAAGACCGCGCGTCGTCTGGCGCAGAAGTGGCGGACAGGTTTCTTTGCCAGAAGTTCATCGCACTATTGTCGTGCCTGGAACGGCGTCGTTTTGGAGAAAACTAATCGCTTTCTCAGGGCCGGGATTTCTCGTGGCGGTCGGCTATATGGACCCTGGCAATTGGGCTACGGACCTGACTGGAGGTGCCAGGTTCGGATACGCACTTTTGTCGGTCATCATGATTTCGAATTTGATGGCCATTTTGCTCCAGCATCTGTGCATCAAACTAGGCGTCGCGACAGGGCGCGACCTGGCGCAGGCTTGCCGTGATCATTATGGGACGCCGACGGTTTGGTTTCTCTGGATCATTTGCGAGGTCGCGATTGCCGCGTGCGATCTGGCCGAAGTAGTCGGCTCGGCAATCGGTTTGCAGCTTCTCTTCGGGATTCCGCTTGTCTGGGGCTGCGTCATCACCGCTTCCGATGTGCTTTTGGTGCTTTATCTGCAAACAAAAGGATTTCGTTACATTGAGGCGATCGTTATCACGTTGATTACGATCATCGGCGGTTGTTTTGCAGCGGAGATTATTTTTTCGCAGCCGAGCGTAGGCGGCATCCTTGCAGGGTTTGTTCCCGGCCCGCGGATTGTCGCAAATCAGGAGATGCTCTACGTCAGCATCGGCATTCTTGGCGCGACGGTAATGCCGCACAATCTTTATTTGCATTCGTCTATTGTGCAGACGCGAAAGTTCGAACAAACGCCTTTTGGGAGGGGCGAGGCAATAAAATTTGCGACAATCGACTCCACTCTGGCGCTCATGTTTGCGCTGTTCATCAACGCGGCGATTCTCATCGTCTCAGCGGCAGTGTTTCATTGGTCTGGGCACCAGGAGGTGGCGCAGATTCAGGATGCCTACCGTCTATTGAGCCCGCTGCTGGGTGTCGGCGTAGCAAGTATTCTTTTTGCCGTCGCGTTGCTTGCCTCTGGGCAAAATTCCACCCTCACCGGCACGCTTGCAGGCCAGATTGTGATGGAAGGTTTTCTTAATTTCCGAATCACCCCATGGTTACGCAGATTGATCACGCGTGCGATTGCGATTGTTCCTGCCGTGTTAGTGATCGGCATTTTCGGGGAAGGA
>Ga0126379_10001145_pt1 | contig 15769 bp, 10 predicted proteins | sample PanSoiMetPlot_24_FD_92640 | JGI IMG/M metagenome (GOLD analysis project Ga0126379, IMG submission 92640) | Tropical forest soil microbial communities from Panama - MetaG Plot_24 | ecosystem: Environmental > Terrestrial > Soil > Tropical forest > Bulk soil | place: Panama | collected 2016-02-17 | reverse complement strand
GGCCAGCCACGCGGATTTGCATTTGTGGAGATGACGAATGCGGCTGATGCCGATAAGGCCATCGCTGCCCTGAATGGCACCCAATTCGGTGGCCGCACATTGAACGTCAATGAAGCTCGTCCCAGACCTGAGCGTGTCCCCGGGGCTGGTGGAGAACGCCGCAGAAGTGGGGGTCGCTGGTAAGCAAATTTATTTCCCTTTATGCGTTCCTGCGAAATTGTCGAGGTCCGGAACGTAGAGGATGCTCTGGGAGATCCTTGCTCAAAGAGGCTCGGCAGACATGCATTGATTGCGGTTGTGGCCTGTGCATTACTGCTACACCATGTGATGTGTGCCGCGCTGTATTCTGTCCGGTCTCTGCTTCTTATTTCATTTGAAGCAGCATCCGAAGCTCGCTTCAGCCGAGCACCGGAAACGTGACCGAAGGATTGTTTGAACCGGCTTCATGAAACCTCGGTGTAACCCAAAATCACTTCTATTCCCCACCTCTCAAGCAACCATTCTGGAACGTAGCGCTGATTTCTGTTGTGCTCACACCAACTTCGCAGCTCGACCGAGGCTACACAGGTATCCTTGGTTAGTCCCAACCGTCGCACTTCGTTCTCAAACTGCGTTGCGATATGAGGATGAACCGAGAGTGCTGTTTTTCCCCAATTCGGATTTCCGCGCCTGTGAAGCATGTTGAACAACCAGATGATACTCCCAGAGGCCGCCGACACAAAAAGTACACTACCGTGCGGGAATGCAGGAACGGCATATTATTCTCTTGCGAAACGCCTCAGGTAGAGGACCTCTCACGCTAGCGGCCCCTTCAGAAACAGCCAGAGCAGAAACGCGTTTGAGCAACACCGCTCCCACCATCAAAACAATCCACTCATCAGGAGTGATTGGGCTTCACCCACCAACTGCATACGCTGGGTCTTGTGACCAGTCGTGCAATAATCTTTTACCTTGTCCCGCCGCTGCAGAAAGAGTTCGCGTCCACGATCGGCAATCTATCGCAACTCAGCCCACAATTTTTAGTGCTAGGCAGCCTCAACCGTAGCAATCCTCCCGGTGGGTATAATCCCACCTATGGGGATTCACATGGGCATCCTGTGCGAAGCATGCCAGAAGGTACATTTCGCTGCTACCTCGCACGGCATTCAACTCAGCCGGACATATAAGGGAATCTATCGGCTCGTCTGCACTCCTCCGTGTCCAGAGGTCAAGGAGTTCAGGAAAGATGGAATGCGCCCCTACCGTGTATCGGATGCCTTGTTTAAACGAGGATACGCAGAGTTGGGCGAGTGCCAATTGGTCGGAAGGTGAAGCAGGATCGGAAACGGTTGGGCGGAGGTTACCTGGGGACAGTCCCTCTCGTGCTTGAAGATGCTCACCGTTTCATGAGACATTCCTTTCCGTCTAAAACTCCTTTTCAAAGGAAACCTCCCCCGTGTCGAAATTGCTTCGTGGTTTGGTCTTGAATGACGAAATTGCTCACCCAATAAGCCAGTCTAGATCCGCACTTCCTACGAGACGCAAGCGCGATTGGTGGACCGTCCCCTATACCATTCTTGCGATAGCAGGAAGCCTCGGAGGTCTGTTCCTGATGTGGTGGAATGGACGATGAAAACTTCCAGACAGCAAACACGCAACGAGCGAAGACTGTTGGCTCGTGTCCTGGTCTGTTAGTGAGGAAGGCAGTTTGTTAATCAGCATCAGAGTGCCAGAGGATGACTTCGCCCATCGACATGTACCGAGCCAGTTTTTCGTGTGGGCTATTTGAGGCTCCCGCAAAAACCCCCCACCCCCTTTGTAAACATTTTCTGCCACAACCCAAAATTGCAATTTCCAACGGAGGGGCTGATGGGACCCAGCCATAAATAGGCCACCCGGCTGGCGATAAGCCTAAACACGAACGAACAGGTCCTACCCAAACTGTGGTTCGCGAAAATGTCGCTGTCTAGGAGCCTGAGAATCAGCAACATCCAATCGAAGTTCACTGGTGGAGGATTCACGAAGACAAGCAGAGCAGCTTCACGGAGCTTCAGCAATTCCTCGCTTGCGCCTCTGCGTGGCAGCGAAACTGAGTTCCTGGCATATGGAACGCGTCGATAATGGCGATAAACCTTGATACAGGAGTACCCCGCACCGCTACTACAGACCAAACCGGGCGATACCGATTGTTTACACCGCCTCTCGGGCTCTACGAGATCAGGGTGACGAAAGATGGGATTCTCGATCTCTCGATCGTGCGGGAGTTCATCCGCAAAGAGAAGCGGGACTCGCCAGATGTCGTTCTCGACAATGAGACTGTTGTCGACACCAAAATCGACGTACACCATACTCGCTAACGTGATTAGCTGAGCAAAACCCCGCTGCTCTCGCAGCCGTTCTTTGTGAGTCCTCACTCGGCAGATGGGCAAAGCATACCCGAGAGCTTCCCTTGGAACCCTTGTCCGTTGTCAACAATCGACCCAGATATGAAGAAAACAGTGTTACCGGGATTGGCGACCATGCCTGTTCCTGACGCAGGGCGCTCCATCTCTGTAAATGCTAAGTGGGATGCATCCAAGACGCCGAGATCACGTGTCACTAGTGTTCCGTTGGTCGTAACAATGGTGAGTTGGCCGGAGTAGGAAATGTTGGCTGCCGGTTCGGTCAACGGCATTCCGGCAGACGGGGCGACATCCAGAGCAAGAAAGCTTGTGGCTCCATTGAGTAGACCTGCACCTGTGATGGTGCCCACGGTACACAGTCCGACCGGGCTCGTGCAGTTCGGGGTTGTGAACACGCTGTTGATCGTGCCGTGTACAGGAACGCAAGAGTCATCAGCTCGAACGTTGCGAGTAACGAGTGCTGCGACTGTGAGAATCACGGTCAACAATACAAACAATCGAGTGTGCGGCGTTCGCAATGTCTTTCTGATGGAGATTCGTTTCACGATGGTCTCCTTATTCCGTGCGATTTACCGTCTCCCAAATCGCGCAGCAAGTGGACTTCCGGACAGCGCCGGAGCAGAGCTACCTGAGAAGTACTCTCTATTTCATTTTCCGATTGGTTGGTTCGTCCCGAGAACCGGGCCTCAGAGGGCGTCGCACTTCTTCGTTAGAAACTGCTCCTCGGAGAGGCGAGGCAGCACGCATTGTCCGCTGGATCACTGCTAAAGTCAAGGCTCCTGGCGCCTGCGGCTAACATCGCGGCAACTCACAGTTGCAACAATACAGCGCGAACAATTCACACGGTGGCCGGAAATGGCGCGGCAGGGTTGAGCGGTGATGGTGGCCTAGCCACCGCGGCCAAGCTAAATTTTCCAGATGATGCCTTACCGGATAACTCGGGAAATTTTTATATCACCGATAACCTGAACCGGCGCACGTGCCTGAGAACCTGTTTCCGTTCTCCTGCTACCCCTGCTACCCCTAAGAGTTGACGCCCGCACTCACGGTATCTAGACTTGCAGGCAAATGGCTGCGATCAGTAATAGCGGCGTGCCTGTCTCTTTGGGAAGTCCGGAATTCGATACCATCGCCTGTGGCGCATTCCTTGTGACCAATGCTCTGTTCCCAGCCGCGCACAAGCTGGGCAAACATTTTCACGATCGCACAGTTCTGGGTGTCACCCTCGCGGGTGAGTGGGATTCAATTGTGGGCTCAACCCGATTGGCGAATGCCCCCGGCATGCTACACGTCGAACCGGCCGGCGATTGCCATGTGAACCAGTTTGGCAGCCAAGGTGCCCATGTGGTAATCATCCAACCAGATCAGAGCACTAACCTTCTGCAACCGTTCAAGTCGCTTCTGGCTACTGCTTTTCAGATAAGAGTGGGTTTCCCTGCGATCCGGATTGCGGAGCAGCTCCGGCGCGAACTTTGCCGGCAGGACGACTTAACGCCGTTGGCAGTGGAGAGCCTATGCCTGGATATGCTGGTGTCGACATCGCGGCTGAAGCGTATCCGGAGTGAGCCGGCGCCCGCTTGGCTATTGCGGACTGTTGATTATGCGCGTACGCGGTTCCTTGAGCGGCCTTCCCTGCGTGAACTCAGTGGTGTGGCGGGAGTCAGCCCAGACCATTTCAGCCGTGAGTTTCGCCGGTTATATGGCATGACCGCTGCACAATACCTCCGTCGTTTACGCCTCGAGTGGGCCGCCGAGCGTTTGCGCAAACCCGACGACCCTCTTGCGGAAATCGCTTCCGCAGCCGGGTTCGCGGACCAGAGCCATTTCACCAGGCGATTCAAGCGCCAGTTTGGTGTTACTCCAGCAGCTTTTCGCGCTGCATCTCTAATGATATCTGAATGACTGCGGTGCTGCGACGGCACGCCTCCCAATGGCCTGACCCTTCGGACGCCGCGAGGGCTCCAAGTCGATTGCTGCTGTCATTGGCCTGTCATTTGATGGATTCGCGCAATGCGGAACCATGCCGACCGTGCGTCGCAGAACTCTGCGGTCCACGAGATGAGAACCCCACAATGATCGCATCGCCGTCTTCGGCGTCCGAGTAAGCCATAGGGCACGTTGTCCGGAGTCCCGACCACTCCCGTTGCCTTTGGCCAGGCACAACTCGGACAGATCATCCACAGTTCGTTTTGTTGTGAACTGCACCTACGCGCCGCTTCGCGACCACCCGAAGGCAATCGAGGTCGATAAGACGCACTGTTCATTGCGTTATTAATTCCCCTCCCGCTCACGCACAGTAATGTTGCCGCGGGTCACGGGCCAGGTTCGTGCATTATCGGCGGGCCAGGGGCGGGTCGCGCAATAGGCTGCTGAACTCGGAATTGTTCCCTCGAAGCCAACAAACGTTCTTCGGTCTTGCTGATCTGCCTCTTGACCTGCATCCAGGGCGCGGAACCAGATGTCATGGCCGGGTTGATAAACTGCACCCGTAAAATCAGGACTGGTCGACAGGTTGGCGGTAATGACGCCGCCGATCCAAGCCCTGCCCAGCTCGCCGTCTACCACAAGACATGTTACATCCGCATCGAAATCGACCACGCCGAGCCCGTCATTGGTGCGATCGTGAAACGATCCCGCAACGCGGCCGTCCTTATATTGAACCGCCGAAAAAGCGAACTGAACGTCCAGCGAACTTCCGACTAGGTAGTGACCTCCGCCAGCGGCGCTGGCTTCGATCTCTGATGACGTTGCAGGTGCAGCGATAACCGCTGCGGTCACACCCACCATTTCCGCCATCATCATTCCCAGGAATAGGAAACAAAGTTTTCTCATAGTTCCCCCATGCTCCAATGCCAGGTGCATTGAGTCGCGAGTCGTATATACCGCAAGAGCCAGCTGTTCGTATTGAACGTTTCGTCCGCTCTAGAACGAATCCGACATCGTCCCGCTCTACCGCGTCGGCGCACAGCTTGGAAACCACTACAAGGCTACCAAGCGACAACTGGCTCTCACCGTTCTTACAGAAGAACTGTCGGCACTGTCACGTTGCCGCTCGAATCAACAGGCATGCGAAGATCAGCCCAAAGGGGTTGACTTGGAGAGCGTCGAAAAAGCAACCGCGGTGCTCGAAACACGCGGATATCCGAATGCTTGTGAAGAATAAGAAAGAACCGTGGGGACAAATCGTCAGCCGTTTCATTTCGCCGGAAGGACTACTGGTGGGTATTACCTTTACTCCATCGATGCGGGAAAAGAAGTAGGTACGCGCTCCACAACAATAGGACCGAGGCGCAATAGACTACCGAGTGGTCGGCAACTCTTCCGTAACCGGATTGGGGAAGGTTTGCCCGTAAGTCGCCGTAATCGCTCCGCCCCCGATGAAGTCAAGCACCTCACGCGGGGGCAGAACAATGAAATGCAAACCGGTTTGCCGTCCCCAATCGGCGCATGTCCTGTGGGCTATTCGCGAGGAGACTGTATCTTCCCCGCCGTGGTGATGACGCTCCCTGGATCGGTGTTGATGGCTTGAAACTCCATCCCCCCGTGGACGACCACAAACTCCACATGGTTCGTGAACGTCTGAGGCCCGGCAGTGCCCACGAGTGTCATTGATCCCGTACAGTTCGAATTGACAACATACGTGCCGTTAATGGTCGCATGGTAAATGCTGCCGTTTACGCTTACCGCAGCGGTGGCCTCTGTGTTGCCTTTCCCGTCGAAGGTCTGCCGGCCTACGCCCCCGAAAGGACCGGCGTCAGGTCCGCCGAGGATTGTTCCCGTATTCGTGTACCCAAAGGTTCCGCTCAGGGAAGCGTTTGAGCAGTTTGGCTGAGCCTGCACATTCAGCGGCATCCCCAAAGCCACAAGCGTCGAGACCAGAACAGCCGCGAAGCCCTTCGTTGCGAAGTGTTTCATGGTGTGCCTCCTTTTTTCCACGGTTTGCCGTGGCGCGGATGAGAATGCACCGCGAAATGCTCGCCTTGGAAGTACTTAGCGGTTAATGGAAGGTATCGTACGTGTACGTACGCATCGAATTCAGCCAGTTATCTTAGGCTTGCTTGCCAGTTGGTTACGACCGTGATCGGAGGCGCGGTTGCGGCCTCGATGGTGGGGTTGATCAGAAGCCGCCGCCCATCCTTGCTTACGGCATAGGCGCTGGTAGGAATCTCGGGAGGACCTTCCCAGGGCGGAATGCCAGTCTGCAATAGCGGGTGAGGTAAACCGGATTCGAAATTGCTGCCGTCTTTGATGTCCACGGCCATCAACGTTCTGTCCAACGTCAAGTAGAACAGCTCCCTCCCGTCATGACGCCAATGGGGCTGCCAGCCTCCGCCCTTTGAAACCAGCCACCTACGGTCGCCGGTGGGAAAACTCCGCACATAAACTTCATCGTGGCCAGTTTCATCCGAGGTGTAAGCGATCCAACGTGGCGCGCCACCGCCCCGTGTGGTTGGCGAAAAGCATCCACTCGCCTCGCTATATTCGCTGGGCCAGGGTCGCCGCGGATTCTCCTTCCCGCTTGGCTTGGAGATGTCCGCAACAAAAAGATTCAGCTTTTTCCAGTCTGGCCACGGTGTGAAATAGGTGACGAATCGCCCGTCGGATGACCAATCGCTCAAAAACTTCGGGCCATCGGATTCGAGCACGCTCGCCGAGACCTGCGCGTTCATTGGCTGCCGCCGAAGGCTCATCGCTTGCTCGGTGCCTGCGCTGAACAGAACCGCGCTACCGTCCGCCGACCAGAGGGGCGTGAATGTAATCTCGGAGACATCGGTAAGCCGCGAGGATGCTCCGGTAGCTAGTTCGATGATCCAGATCGACGCCGCAGCACCACTGGGATCGGTTTCCATTGCCGCGATGCGCTTTTCGTCCGGGGATAGGCTCCACGAATAATAGTCGTTGGGTGAGCCCACAGTTTCGCTCAGCCTGCCTCCACGGTCGAACCAGGCTAGTTGACGGTTCGCAAGGCTGCCTGCCCGGTAGGCCAAAACGCCGCTTGCGGAGACCGAAAAATCGGCGTGCCCAATGCGGTATGGGATCTTGGCGACTACTACCCTCCGCTCGCGGCCGAGTGCAAGCCTCTCTGGATCGAAGGCCTGAGCCAGCAAAGCGCCGCCGTAGACAAAGAGCAGATAGCCCCGTTTCCCGCCCGGTTCCGGCGCATAATCAGCACTCGCATCGGCGTTCACCAGGAATTTCGAATCCGAGGAATCAAGAGAGCCGACGCGAATCGATGATTCGCCCGGCCGAGAGCTCACCGCAAAATACAGGAAATGACGCCCGTCGGGAAGAAAGGTCGGAAATTCATGCGTGACTTCACCGCCCGACGAATCAAGAGCTGTCGCCGGCTTGGGTGTTCCACCGCTCGCCGGAACTTGGTAAAGGACGCCGATTGGGTGCGGGCCATACACAATTACGCCCGCTGAACCCCATGTTCCCCCCCGAAATGGACCGACGTTGCAGAGTGGCTGCGCTGGTCCTCCTGAGATTTCAACTCTCTTCAATGTGGTCCGGGCGACGAATCCCACCGAGCGGCCGTCGGGCGACCAAAACGGATAGGCCGCGTCTTCCGTACCGGGCAAAGGCGTCGCATCAAGCGAGTCCAGCGGGCGAATCCAAAGCTGCAGCTTGCCTGCCGAGACTGCGGAGAAGGCGATTCGTTTTCCGTCGGGAGAAATCGCAGAGTGTTCGATCACTGCCCCTGATGGAGGAAGTATGGAAAGCCGCAGCGTGTCCCTGGGCTCTGGAACCCGTCGAGAATTGAACAAGAGAAGCGCTGCGACTGCGAAACCCACCAGCGCTCCTGCAATCATAAGCAGTGCTGGATTCCTGGCTTTTTGAGCCGCTCTCTCCAATTTGTTCTGGGAGAACTGCGGCACGTAGCTGCCCTTCGGCAGCACAATGAGGATGGTGTCGGCTTTTCCTTCGGTCTGGTAGTACGTGCTAAGCCGAGTCCGCAATCGCCCAGCCTCGACCCGCACGATCGGATCGGTCTTTGGATCAAACGACGTGCTGCGGCCGAGCGCTTCAACAGCGATGACAGACTCCTTGATCTCACTCGTGCGTCCCTCAAGTGCTGCCTCGACCACAAACCGCAGAAACCGGCTCCCATGCTCCGCATCGGCAAAAGCTGAGCTGCCCAGAACCCGCTTGAGCTGCGCGCGCACTCGCTCCGCGTCCATTGTGGAAGAATCCTATCACTGAGTTCCGACCGAGGCATGCACCGTAAAGGAGAAGCGCGGTTCTGGACGAGTCGTCGGCTATCCGGACATTGGACGCCAGAATCAGGAAAGGCTTTTGACGAACGCGGCGACCACTGCGGCAGGGAAACACAAGAAGTTATGGTCCAATTATGGCCCAGCAGTTCCTTCTCAGTACTCTGAAACTGTCTTTGGGAGCCACCCGTGTCGCGTAGTTTCAGTCAGTTACAACTAAACGTTTGGCTGTCACGGCATTATCAGGAACTTTCGGGAGTGATGAGGAACGAGGGGCGATTTTAGGGAATGGAGAGGAACAATAATAAGGAGTTTTATGCGGGGGCGTAGTTCAGCCGGTTAGAACGCCTGCCTGTCACGCAGGAGGCCGCGGGTTCGAGTCGCGTCGCTCCCGCCAAATTTTCTGAGAGATGTTGCCTTCAGAAGTTAGGACGGTTGACGGCCGATTACTTGGCTTAAGGCAGAAATTTCATTTCAAATCATGTGAGATCAACCACTTGCCGAGAAAACAAAGCCCGTACGGAGGTGCCTGAGGAATGGTGCGAGAATCGCGGCCTGGGCGCAATTGATGGCCACAGCAGGGACACGTTTATGACACGGTACGCAGTGCTCGCTCCGTTCCACCGGAGAAATCGGCATGAATAAAGACCGAACTCACAAATCGAAGCACACACTGAAGGGGTTTTGAGCGTTTAACCGGCCAAAACTTGGGACCGAGATGCAAGGCAAGCTGAGCGTAACAGCGATGTAACGCCAAATGACGCTGAAGGCTAGGGCAACATCAGTTCATAGCCTATGACAGAGAACTTTTTCCAAATAGAAATCGTATGTATGAAGCGGAGATGCATGAGAGCCGGCTTGAAGGTCGAAACGGGTGGAGCCTTGCGCAAATTCCTGAAGATTGGCGGCATCACTTTTGGTGTCGTTCTGTTGCTCATTGCGATTGCGGCTGGTCTGGTCTATGCAATGATGCACCACTTTTATCCCACGCCCCCGCAAGCCAGTTACAGCAAGCCGAACGATCCGCTCGAAGCGCAGCGGCAAGACCTCGATTATTTTGCGAAGTTGATCGCGATGGATCGATCTTATTCGACCGAGGCTCTCGCCCAGGCGCGGCGGCGCATAGCGGAGCTCGCGGATTTGAAGACCGTTGTCCCGCGGGCGAATTTTCGCGTAGCGCTCATGGAGATTGCCGCGCTCGCCGATAACGGTCACACACGCCTAGACAGCGATTCCGGTCAGACCCGATGGAATTGCCAGTGCGCGTAGCGGCCTTCTCCGACGGCATCTATGTGCTGCATGCGACCAAGGCGTACGCCGATCTTCTAGGGGGTAAGGTCGTCTCAATTGATGGCTACCCGATCGACGAGGTGATGGCACGACTCGAGCAGCTTCGCGGCGGCACTCCACAATGGCGCAAGGCATACGCACAGGTGTACATAAGCTGGCAGGATGTGCTGGTTGGCGCAGGCATCGCGCCTGACATGGGGCACTCGACATGGACAGTAACATCACCGTCCGGCACGACCGTTACCCGCACGCTCACGCCTTACAGGCCGAGCGAGGACGAGCCGGACATGAACCGCATCTACTCGGACGAACCACTCAAGGACTTGGGAGCCGATTGGGTCGCCTATCAGCCGGATCGGCCCTTGCCGATCACGTTCTCCGATTCCGATGTGACATTCCGGCGTGTTCGCTTGCCGCACTCCTGCGTCATGCTGATCCAGCTCAGGTCCAATGATGACGTAGGCAACAACCGCATTATGGATTTCGAGGTGGCCACCAAGGGGGATATGCAAGCAAACAAGCCCTGTCAGCTCATCTTCGACAACCGCTTCAACGACGGCGGCAACCTCACAAAGACGATATTTTTTTCAAAAGATCTGCCGCGCTTTATCGCACCGAACGGCCACATCTATCTCCTAACCTCCATGACGTTCTCGGCCGGAATCACCACGACCGCCCTCATCAAGCACGCTGGCGGGAACCGCGTCACCATTTTGGGCCAGCCCGTAGGCGACAGACTCGCATTTTTTGCCGAAGGAAGGGGGGGCTGCCTGCCGAACTATCCTTTGTGCTTGCACTACGAGACTGGCAAGCATGATTACGGCAATTCCCGCACCAATGTGGACACCTGCTTTTGGTTGAACTGGTTGCTTCCAGAACGCGTCAGGACGCTTCGGCCAGACGAAATCATCACGACGACTTTCGCTGATTGGCAACAAGGTCGTGATCCAGTGTTCGAGCGCGCGCTGGCGATGGCAAACCGCAACCAGCTCTGACAAAACCCGATTCCAGCTCCACAGTGAGTGTATGTTTTGTTGCCGTGACGATTTCATTGAAAACTATCAGTTACGCAGCGCCCCGCGTCGCTTGGGAGGTCAGTGGCGATTTTAGACGCGAGGTTGCCACCGGCCAGGTCAGTTCTCATCGCAATGCCGCCGTGATGACCTTCATTTTGCTGTCCACGATGCCGCCCAGAAAGGTGAATCCATCTTGGAGTCTGCCGAGTCGCTTCGCTGATGCCTTACAAATGCGTTGCACCCGTTTCTTCGAAGGAGTCGTGCATAAATAGGCTCGGCCCGTAATCGGCCTCCCTGTCGGCAGATGATTCGGACGGGATAGCTATAGAGGCAGGGGCATTTCCTACACCGCTTTCGTCCCGCCGAAGAGTGTTGCGCTTAGAAGAAAGCCCATCTTTACTTTCACAAGATCCTTACATTACGACAAACATCGGTATTCGCACGTTGCCTCTTTCTAAACGGTGCAATAGTGAGTGATTTAGGCTTATGGCAATTCGACAGTAAGTGAGTAGATGTCGCTGGTACTCAGGTTACGATTGAAGAGAGCAGAACCGTTGGGCGCCATACCACTCCATGGACCTAGCCTGGAAGTACCTAGGTTCAGACCTTTCAAATCGATCAGAAATTCAGAACGCGTCCGTCCAACTCTGGCACGGCGGTAGCCTGGATCCTTCGTGGAGGTGTTAATGTAATAAATGTATTTTCCGTCGCGCGACCAAGCAGGAGAAACCACAGTCCCGGGCTCATCAATCCAATCGGTCCACTTATTTGTCTTGAAATTGAACAGCAGGAGTTTGTTGTTACCGACCGAAACGGCAGCTAGGTGTTCGCCATCCGGAGAGAAGCGCGGAGCAAATAACTTTTGGGAACCAGGAACAATCGAAACCTGCTTTGAATTAAGATCCAAAATCTGAATGGAGATTTTCTCACCGCTCGCTCCGAGCCAGGGGGCCCGGCCAAAGACAAGTCTCGTGCCATCGGGCGACCAGCTTGGATCAAGCTGATTTACGTTTTCGGAGAGTATTTCCTGCGGCGTTCCGCCCTGTGCCGGTATGAAGAAAATCTTCCAGGTTGAACCCCCTTGATTGTCGACGTACGCGATCTGTGTACCGTCTGGTGACCAGCGGGGCTGCAAAGCCGAGACCGGCGGCGACGTAAGCTGGAGGCGTTCGCTACCGTCGACACGACTGCGCCAAAGAGTGCCTCCGGGGCTCGATACGTACGCAACCCACTTACCGTCTCTTGAGAAATCAAGTTCAGTTGCCGCTATTCCACCAAGAAACGGAACGAACTGGTGAGACCGAAGGTCATAACGGATTAGCTCAAGACGAGTCGACCATGAGCTCCCGAGTAGTGTCCTACCGTCCGGACTCGCTCCGTTAAAAAACAACATAGGGCCAGTTGTCAACTGAAATGGCGACAAGGTCGATCTCTGGAACAATCCTGGCGCCTCACGTATAGCCCAGACGCTGCAGTGACCGGCCTCATTACAACCTGAGAAAAAGTAATATCGGCCATCGGGACTCCAAGCGCCGGCGATCTTATTGGCAGGGCCGTGCCAGTTAGGAAGAAGAGGGTGAAGATTGGTGCCATCGGAATTCACCTCCCAAATCGATGGCAAATCGTGCTGCGGACTCCAGACGGTGAACCGAAGGTGCGCACCATCGGGCGAGAAACATATTTCCGTAGCTGGACCAGAAAGAGTTACCACTTTCCGAATGTCGGCGCCCTGCACATTTGCCGTATAAATGTTAGAGTCTTTGGCAAACGCGATTCGACGACCGTCCGGCGACCACACAGCCCACCCTGTCTCCCACAAAATCCAGTGAGCAACGACGTTTCCAACACGGCGGGGAGTTCCACCAGGCAGAGGAAGGATCCAAAGCGGATAATCGTTCTCCGTGCCCGCAACGTCGGTCACGAGGAGCTGCGAATGATCAGGAGAAAGGTCCGAGATAGCGATGTTCGCAAAAGGAGTAGGGATGACCGAGGTTTCGCCCCCTGCAACGGATGTTTGAACCAGGAACTGGTTTGAACCTGTACTCTCAGTAACGTACAGCCGGGAACCGTCGGTCAAAACATCGTTTAGGTCAAACTTTTCGCGAGTAATTTGGACCACCTTGAGCACCCTCGGAGGAGGAAGAGGTCGACTCAACCACGCAATCGTCCCTCCCAGGGCGACAATTAGAACGAAGCCGGCAATGAGCCAGACCCAGCGGGAAATTGCGAGAGTGGAATCAGTGCTCCCGGCATTATCTGTAGGGGTTATGTCCACTTCTGCTCCACTCTTTTTCGCCTCGTTTCCAGTGGGTGCTCGCACGACAACCGCCATGCTTTGCTCTCTCGAAGCCAAGTCGGCAACAGGAAAGATGAATCGGTAACCGCGTCGATGCAGTGTTTCAATCAGATGTGGAGCGTCTGCTGAATCGCCCAAGGCAGTTCTGAGTTTTGCGACCGCGATGTTGACGGCATGGTCAAAATCGCCAGAGCTTTCGTGAGGCCAAATCCTGCCCCGCAATTCCTCCCTCGTGACTACCTTACCCGGGTGTTCCAACAGAGCGGTAAGAACCTTAAATGGCTGCTCTTGGAGTTTGATCCTTAAGCCTGCCTTGCGTAGCTCTCCGGAACGCAGGTCAACCTCGAAGACTCCGAATCGAATGGTTTGTTCAGCGCGGCCTGCTTGGCCCATACGCATTCCTTAACTGGGGAAGAGGGCAGATATGGTACCCAGAACGAAATCGTCCAGAGGACAATTCGAGCTAAGTTTCTGCTAATCAGAGCATTAGGAGGAAACAAAGTCAATACGCAAAGAAGACCAACTGTGAATTGAAGTCGCAGCTCACCCGACCAACTCTCAGCGGCACTTGAGGACGTGGGGTGAGCGCCGTGAAAAACGCGTTCGTCTTGTTTCTGGGGCTTTGGCTATTCTTGCACGCTGCTTTTGCCGGAGGACAACGTATTGATGTGTCTGATGCAACCGCTCCTGCCGAACTAACTTTCAAAGTACATGATGGATTTCTGATTGTTGTTGAAGGCCAAATCGGGACTCTAAGCAAACTGAAGTTCATTCTGGACACGGGAGCGACACGAACAGTAGTTGACAAAAGGATAGCTCGGAAGCTTGGGATCCGCGGCTTGCCGAGTACGCTCCTTGCAATCCGTCAAACCCCCGAAGCCGAATCCGCCATCTTCTCCAATGTACGCTTCGGCCCGATTCAGGCCACGAACATCCCCCTCTTAATAGCAGATCTTGCGTCTTTTACCGAAAGTGCGGGCGGAGTGGATGGAATGCTGGGACTAGACCTACTTTGGGCCAACAGGATCGAAATTGATTTCGCCGCGAGGAAATTATTGGTTAATCCTGCGATAACGGAGGCTTCCCAATGGCTTCCCCAAGGTGAGCGCGTCTGCATTACCACCGCGCAAATCCAAGGGTATCCTGTCCGCCTCCTCGTGGACACGGGAATGGACGGCATTTTGATTTATCATGATCGCGTACCACAATTTGAAACCGGCAATTTGAAAGTTGTCGAACTTGGCCATTCAATGTTCGTAAACGAACTCATGGTTCAAAACATACGGGTTGGAACCGCTGATATCCAGCATCCTAACGTACTTCTCTTCCCGAAGGCTCCTGCGGGTTTCCCCCCAAACGTAGATGGCGTGCTGGGGACTTCGTCCTTGAGGGCTCGATGGTTGCTGCTCGATTTCAGCCACAATAATTTCGCTTGGCACAGATAGACTTCTCGCGGTGTGCCGATCTTGACTTATTTCGAAGGCACGCACTTCGTGCATGGATGCATGCCTTGGCCGCTCTTGCGCTAATGTACTGCTAATAGTGGCTCCCGGATGTTTCGTTATGACAGTAAACAGTTCGCAAATAGTAATACGAGCAAAGGGGCATTTTGACTGGTTGTCTCCTGCTTGCGTAGAACCCCGTTTTACCCGCTTAATTTCGTTGGCTGGAACTCAGACATTCAGAACACAAGAATCGGCTCGGCCTGCCGTCTTTTGTGAAGTGCACATTGCACCGGTCCTCCCAACGTTCCCAAGACCCCCATGTTTTGTTATGCCCGCGTTCAGCTTGCTATCCAAGTCACGGTGCACTCGTCTACGCCCTTAGCGTCTGTATTCACTGCAACGTGTCGATCCGCCCCGTCATGTAGTTCGAACGTGAGTAGCCCCACGAACCGGTTGGTACGGGACGCAAGGGCTGACGAAGTTGGCAAAGGTATCGATCACGCAGATTCGGAGGAGGAATTCCATGCGACTGAAAGCTTTCTGCAATTACCTATTGGCCGCAGTCGTTGCGTTGTCTCTGGCGGCCTTAAGTGCGTGCAACCAGATGAAGGATCCAACCTCCGCCAATACTTCGTCTGAGGGCGGAAAGATTCCCATTACAACTAAATCCCAAGAGGCAAAGAGCGAATTTCTGCAAGGTCGCGCCCTCTCCGAAAAGCTTCTTGCGCAAGAGTCGCTCGCACACTTCGATCGTGCGCTCACGCTCGATCCGGAGTTTGCCGGCGCAGAATTGGCGAGGTGCAACGCTTCCCCGACAACCAAGGAATTTTTCGAGCACCAGCAGAAGGCTGTGAACCTGGCGGCCAAAGCTTCTGAAGGAGAGAAGCTCGTTATTCTCGCCAACGAGGCCGGAGCAAACGGCGACGTGGCAAAACAGAAGGAATATCTCGAAAAACTAGTAACCGAGTATCCCGGCGATGAACGCGCCCATTTCAACCTGGGTGGCTACTACTTCGGTCAACAGGAGTTCGCTCAGGCGATTGAGCAGTGTAAAAAAGCCGCCGAAATCGCTCCTGATTATTCCCCCGCCTACAACATCCTCGGCTACTCCTACCGACAGCAAGGC
>Ga0126379_10001143_pt1 | contig 15776 bp, 21 predicted proteins | sample PanSoiMetPlot_24_FD_92640 | JGI IMG/M metagenome (GOLD analysis project Ga0126379, IMG submission 92640) | Tropical forest soil microbial communities from Panama - MetaG Plot_24 | ecosystem: Environmental > Terrestrial > Soil > Tropical forest > Bulk soil | place: Panama | collected 2016-02-17 | reverse complement strand
TTGCGGATTGATGTTGTTCGGATAACCAATCTCGTAGACGGTCGTCTCGCGACTGCCGTAGATGTCGTCGGTGGTCACCAGCCCGGTGGCACGCTTGAGCCACTCGAGCGAGCACGCGCTGCAGGTCCAGTCATAGAGCTGACCTGGCTGGCTCGTCCACGGGTCATATGGCGCCGGTGTGGGCTCCTCACCGAAAGGGCACGCGATTGGTCGCGTTGTCCTCCTCGTACCAGAAGTACTGCGCGTCGCGGCCGAACGTCAGTGAGATCTTGTGACCTTCGTCCATGATGATGTAGCGCTCGTCCGAACGCGCCTCGTCGCCGTTGTCCGCGATCGCCTGCTGGACACCGGGACCGATGTTGTAATCAGTCATGTCTCAGTGATCCGGCGCGGCCAGCACGTGCAGTTTGTCGCTGCTCAGATAGGCCGGCTCAGTAGCCATGAGGCGGGCGTACTCGTTGGGGTCGAACAGTACGGCAACCTTGTTTGCGCTGCCGACGGCGCCGCCGGACGGCTCCATGCCAATGATCAGGCCGTCGCCAGGATCGCGATAGACCACTTTGAACTGGAACGCTTCTTCGGTCATCCGAGTGCCCACCTCCCCGGTCCATCTTGCCTGTTCACATTCAGTCGGACGTGCGACTCGCCGAGCGTGGCCGAGTCCGTAGGAGTGACCTGGCCACAGGCGCAGCCGTCGTGGTCGGTCTTGTGCACGAACATCTGCTGCACGTTGGGCGCGTCCGCCCCGCCACCCACCGGATGGGTGGAGCTGGCGCCGCAGCCATCCGGACAGTCGAGCCGGATGTAATTGTGGTTTTCTCCACCGGTCATGTCCGTAGTCCAGCGGACCTCGGCGGCCGGGATGGTGCCACTGTGGCCGAGTTCGTCGTACACGACTTCTATTGATCCGTCCGGATTGAAGGTGACTGGTCGTACGCTCATCGCATCGCTCCTCAGGGATTCGCTTCGATCGAGACGGTCGCGCCTGATGCGCCCGAAACCAGGCATGCGTAGCCTGCGGTCAATCCAGTCATGCCCGTCAGCCCGATCTGGAAATCAGCAACGCTGATTACTCCGGCGGATGGTGTACCGGCTGTTAGGGCGCCAAGGGGTTGTGTGCCATTCCACGTTCCGCCAAATGTGACGGTTGGCACAACCGCCTTCAGAGCCTTGTATGGGACACCACCGTAAGCCGTTATTGCACTAACGGCTTGCCCGGTTGTCAGATTGCCTGCGGTACTTGTGTAGCGCTCGTAGTACCGCAGACATCGGGCCAGGTCGTCGGCCGGGTGCAGCGGTGCGTAGTCGGCCGCCACCGCGCCCACCACCAGCATGGCGTTGTCGACGTAGGCCGTGCAGGACGCGTTGCACAAGATCTTCAGAGTCAGGATCGTCGTACTTGCTGCCACCGTCGTGGTCACCGTCAGTGTTTCCCAGGCCCCACCTCCAGAATGGAAGGCTCCGGAATTGATATTGCTTGTCGATCCGTTGTAGTTGTCAAAGCCAATGCGAATCGCGTTGGCGGTCGCGGTCAACACACGCACCGACGCGCTGACAACTCGTCCTTTCATCTGTGTGTTATCCGTAGTGACGGTCGCTTGCTGAAGACTGCTTAGTCCCCCACCGCTCCCCAGGGTGAACGTGACAGCCATCGAGACGGTCGAACCAGTGTCCACCGTAGTGGTATTGCGGCTGACCGAAACTGTGTCGCTCCCGATCATGCCGATCAACCAGCGGTCAGCGGTGTACGCAAAGTTCGTGGTGAACGGCCCGTTGCCCCTCTGCCACACTTCCATCCCGCCGTTCGTAAGTAGGTTCAGGCGTGCCGTGTCGGTGCCGAGCTTGGCGTTGGTGACCGACGCATTGGCCAGGTCGGCCGTGGCGATCGTGCCGTCCTGAATTTGCGTCGTGGTGATGGTGCCCGAGGCGATGTCGGCCCCCTGGATCGTGCCGTCGGCAATCATGGCCGAGGTGATCGTGCCGCTCGGAATCGCCCCCGCGGCGAGCGGTAAACCCTTGCCACTCGTATGGTTGTGCTGGTCGACCGCCTGGGCCAGGACCTGGACATCCTCTTTCATGAATACGTCGGTGCCCGCGTTCGCATAAGGGAACTGCAGCGGCGCGGTGAAATTGGTAGCGTTCTGACGGGTCATCTTTATCCCTCATCCAACTCGAACAACACTCAAGTAAGGCAACATATCTTGCCGAGCCAGACTTCCGCCGGAGGATTGGTAGACGCGGAGGCCCACGTAGTCGCTAACGACTAACTTGGCTACAGCTGTGACGTGCATAGATTGACCGAAAGACGACTGATTCGCGCGCTGCTCCATGGCCAGCCAGTTCGCGCCATTCTGAAAAATAATGATCTGGCGCTCCCCATTCGCGTTGGGGGCCCATTGCCAGAGACCAACACAAAGATATACACCGCCGGTGTGAATTGTTAGTCGGGTGGGAGTGCCGCTATTCCACATCGTGTCGGTATCGAAGTCCAGCGTGTCGAAGGTGACATCGGTGTATGTGGTGTTGGCGATGGATACCGCTGCGGCCCGGTGAATCTGCGCGTTCTGTGTCCAACCGCCGCCACCGCTAGCAGCCGCTGCCCACGTCTGGTCACCGCGTAGATAGGTCGTGCCGTCCGCCGTGCCCGTCCCAAGCCGTACGGTTGCCACGCGTCCACCTACATCCAGGCCGGCGTAGCCATTCGCCTGGTTTTTTTCGGACAGCAACTGATAGCGCGTGTCGGTGCCAGCCGCACTGGTGCCGATCGTGAGCTTGTAGGCCACCCACGCATAGTCGGGCGACGACGTGTAGTTCTGGGCGTTGACCGCGATCAGGTTGCTGCCGCCCGTCACGAGCTGGCCCGGCGGCAGCGTAAAGTGCAGAGTCGAGCTGCTGCCGCTAATCGATCCAGACACGAAATTGCCGTTGATGTACACCCCCAGCAGGTGCGCGTCCGCGTTGATGTCCAACGTCGCACTCGCGATGCTGCCCGCGGGCAAAGTGAACGTCTGGCGCAGCAGGCACTGCTCACCCGGTAGACCGGTCGTAGGTGGCGTACCGTCCCAGGTAATGGTGTAGTCGAAGCTGCCCTGCGCGTAGCTCGTGCCATACGCTGACGAGCCGATGCGGAAGTGGTCGGCCGTCGAGAAATTGCCACCATGCAGGCCGCCCGGTCCTGGCACCGTGAATGACACCGTCTGGCCATCGGTCATGCCGTTGGTGCCAGGCTCGCTCGAATTCAGCATGGTGCCGCTGGCGTCGAAGACTGGGCACGTCAACTGCATGACCGAGCCATAGGTGCCGGCCATCACGTGCGCCGTCGCGGTCACGGTGTACGTGGTGAACGCGCCGCCCGTGGGAATCGGCGGATAGTACGTCGTCGAGATGCCACTGACGATGTCTGGGCCGACCGTGCCACTCGAGGACACCGACAGTGGAGTCGGCTGATCCATGGCGGCGAGCGCGACGGGCGTGCTACTTGACCAGAGCGGCGTCGTACCCGAGATCGGGACAGGCGTGCCGTAGGACGCACTCACCGCGGCGGTCCAGCTCGCGTCGCTGAAGCCGGTCGTCTGCCAGTTGCTCGGCGGCGCGCTGTTGGCCGAGCCCGTCCACAACGAATGCGCTTTGGCTGTCGTGCTCGAGACGATCGTCGTGGTGGTGGCGGCAACGGGCGCGCCCGGCACATACACGTTGACTCGACGCCGCCCACTCTCTTCGCTGACGGTCACGCCAGGACCCTGAAAGTTCAGGATGTTCCACTGATTGGCGACGACCGTGCCGTCGTCCTGGGCGCCCACGGTCTGGTTGGGCAGCATCGAGCTGACGATGTCGCGTACCTGCTTATCGACGCGCGCGTACAGGCCCTCGAGAAACTGGATCGCTTTGGGGTCAGCCATCAGACAGGCGGAGGGGTATAGGTCTGGGGCAAGCCGCCGCCGGTCAGTCCGTAGGTGGCCAGCCAGCCGTTGTCGCCGACTTCCCAGGCATGCCGCGCCACCCACATCGACTCACCGATCGCCAGTCGAGCCAGGCAGTCCAGCATGCACGTGAGTCCAGGCCCGTGCGTATCGTCGCGCCAGGACGGCGTGCTGGCCTCGACGAATTCCTTGTCGACGTCCGGCAGGATGGCCGCGGCAATCGTGTCGGCGCGCAAGCCGGCGTTGCCGTCCCAGTTGCCGGTGTCGGGGTCGACCCCGGATTCGATCATCTCGGCCTGAAAGCTCTCCACGTGGCGCTGATCGGCGATGCTGCCGTCGCCTTGAAAGTCGTTCGACCCATACGCGTTGCCCTGAACGGGCCCAAGCCCGTCGCCGTAATCGTGGCCCTGGACGACGACGTAATTCCGCGTCCGCTCGGTATCGCGTGATCCGCTCGAGCCGTCCAGGATGTCGCTGGGTGCGAGCCTGAAATCGGGCGTATTGTCGGGGTGGCCAATCATCTGGACACGGTAGATAGTGCCGTCGCGCGCCTGGTACGTGCGGTACAGCGTGGCCCGGTCCAGTTGCTGGATATATGCCCAGGCCGTCGTGCCGGACTTCCAGTTCAGGCCGACGCTGTAGGGATTGACGCCGCCGCTCCAGTTGAAGGCCTCGGGTGCTTCGGTGCCGAGGGTGGTGCCCGTGCCCGCGATGTTGGCCGCCATGTACGTGACGCCGGGTACCTGGTCGAGCGCCCACTGCACGAGCTGCTGGTCGGTGGCACCGTTTGGCCAGACTTCGGCGAAGTCGATGTCTTCGGGTGGTACCCACTCGGCGGCGTACGCAAGAGTGCCCGAGCAGACCATCTCGATCGACTTCGGAAAGCCAGAGGGACGGAAGCGTCTGACCTTGCCGGTGAAACGCGTGACGTTGTTGCCCGCGCCAGCGGTCACTGAGAGGTCGTCTTCCTCATTCCCGGTCGATGGCTTGGCCGTGACAAATACCGAGCAGCTGGGCCACCCAGAATCTGCGGAGACTTCGCCGCGTGCCTGAATCACGTCGGTCAGCGCCACGCCGGCGAAAGTCACATCCAGCGACACCTGGCGGATGATGGCCGGGCCCGCATAGTTGTGCTTGGCCATGTCGGCATACGTGCCCGCGGCGATCGCGTCGTAGGTGTTGCCCTCGAGACCACCCGCCAATAAGACCATCAGAGCGCCGGCCCCGTGATCAGAAAGGTGGCCGAGCCGACGCTCCTGCCATTTGGTAGATAGGTCGGGCGCGACAGCGTCGTCAGGATGCCGGCCGTGGAGCCCAGACCGTCGATAACCAACGAGCCGGCACCGGGGCCGCGCACGACGTCGATGACGATGGCGTCGCCGCCGAGCGGCACGTGCACGTGGTACTTGGTGGTGACCAGCGTCTGCAGCGTCAGCCAATCCGATTGGCTCGCCAGATACACGCCGAAGACGAATTCCTGCAGGTCGCCGATGCTCTGGCGCGCTTGCTGGATGGTCGACTTGAACGTTGCCGTGGTGCTGCCAATTACGAAGGTGGACATCAGATGCGGCGCAAGGGTGAGAACTGGATTGTGGGAGGCGTCTGGGCCTGGCCATTGGCTTCGATGAGCTCGTTGTAGACCTGCTGGCTGCCATCGGCGTTGTTGATGACCACGGTCAGAGGCACCTGGATGAGCTGATCCTTGAAGGCCTGAGCGGTCTGGACATTGGCCGCGACGATCGCGCTGATCAACTGGTTCTGCGCCTCGGCGCCCTGCACTCCGGCCAGCGCGCGCTGCTGCGCGAGGTCCTGCAGTTGTGCCTGCATGTTGAGTCGTGTCGCCGCCCGCCCGGTGACCACGACGCCACGCTCCGCGTCAATCGCGGCCAGCGCCACGCCGGGCTCGGCCCGCGCCAGCCCTCGGATCTCAGCACGCGCAGCAGAGCGCTCCTGGGCCGTGGCGTAGCGATTCTGCGCGATAAGGCGCGAGCGCTCCTGCATGTAGCGCAGGTCCTCGAGGGCTTCGCTGGCCGGCAGCGCGGCCTGACGAGCAGCAATCTGCGCCTGGGCCATATCGCGCTGAAGCGCCGCCATGCGCTGCACGCTCGGCAGCATCTCGAGCCGAATGCGCGCCTCTTCGGCCGTCAGGTCGACGGCTTCGTGCTGTAGCCGCACACGTTCGGTTGTGGCGTCAATCAAAATCTGTGTTGCGGCATCCACGGCGGCCTGGCGTTCGGCTTGAGCGGCGGCGCGTGCATTTGCTTCGGCGCGCTTCGCTGCAGCGGCGGCGGCACGATCCTCGGCATCGGCGACGTGCACAATGCTGGTGGCGGCGGCCGCGGCAGAATCTTGTGCCGATTTCGTGGCATCGGCCAGTGGGGGAGCTGCGTCGCTTGCCTTCTTGGCGGCATCGCCCAGGTCCTGCAGGACTTCGACGCCTGGTTTGGCATTGATCTTCTGTAGCGCAGCGATCAGTTCATTGATGTAATCGATGCCCGGTCTCGAATTGAGTTCTTTCAGAATAGCCAGCAGGGCGAGCTCGTTTTTGAAACCGGGATCGGTGCCCTGATTCTGCGCGTTGGCCTGCATGGCGGCCGTTAGATCGTTGACGCCACCCACGATCTTGGCGAGCGTCTCGATGACGGGCGGGCCGACGGTGCTGGCAAATCGCTCCCATTGCGCGTTGAGCCGTTCCTGCTCGCGCTGCAGGTCCTGCACTGGCCCCGGCGCGGTCTTGGCAATCTCCGTGACCTGGGCAAGCGCGGCACGATAGCGCAACGTGGCCTGGGTCCCCGGATCCAGCTGGCGGAAGACCTCAGCACTCGCGCCACCCATCTGGGTGTAGGCGACATACGCATCGTCCAGGTTGAGACCGAGCGCGTTGGCCGCTTGCGCATTGCCCTGCATCGCCAACGTGAGCTGGGTCATCGTCTGCGCCACATCCAGACCTTCGATCCGACTGAGCTGCAAGGCGACCTGGGTGAGTCCCTGCACCTGGTCGGGCACGAGTCCGATCTGGCGACCGAATTGCTGCGCGGCGGTGCCCGCCTCGAGGAGCCCACGCCGCGCGACACCCGACTGTTCGGCCAGACCGGTCGCCCAGTTCTGGAAGTCCGCCGCCTGGGTGCCGAGCACGATGGCGTTCATGCGCGTCGCGCGATCCAGATTGATGCTGTCCTGGACGATGTTCTGCAGGACGGAGTGCACCGCATTACCGGCGAGACTGAAGGCTGACAGACCGATTCCGACACCAATGGCCGAGGCGCCGAACCGCGCGAGCTCCGAGGCAGTCACGCGCGTGGCTTCACCGACACGCCGGGTGGTCGCGACCGCGGCCTCCTCCGCGACTGGCATGGCCGCACCGCGCATCGCGGCTTCCAGTCCACCGGATCGCTGGAACGCGGTTGCGCGGGCCGCTGCTTCCGCGATGCGTGGATTGACCGGTTGTGCCGCCGTCTGCTGCACCTGTTTGACGGCCGCGTTGTAGCGCTGAACCGCCGCCGTATCGGCCACCGTCTGAATGGTGACTTTGAGTTGTTCTTCGGTCGCCATCAGTGAATTAGCACTTTCTTTACCGGCGGCTCGTATGCTCTGGAATGTCCGCCGGGTAACGCCTGATCAGCGTTCGCAAGTGTGGCGGGCCCATACCCGCCGGGGCCCGGCGGATCCTTCAGACCATATGGGAGGTCATTCACATGGAAGGCGTACTCATTGGGTGGCTGGCGTTTGCCATCCTCGGCGCGGTCATCGCGGGTGCCAAGGGACGCAGCGCAGTCGGGTTCTTTTTTCTGGGATTGCTGCTCAGTCCACTGCTGAGCATCATCGCCGCCTTGATCGTCAAGCCGAATCAGAAAGTGCTCGAGCGCGAGGCCTTGTGGAAAGGCGAATCGCGCAAGTGTCCGTTCTGTGCCGAGCTCATTCGATCGGAGGCGAGCGTGTGTCGGTATTGCAGCCGCGAATTGCCACCACGGCCGGTGGCAGCGCCAGCGCCGCCGTCGACTGCCATTCAGCCCAGGCGCGCGCCACCGGCCGGCATGCGCTGGAAAGCGTGATTCACTCGTCATCATCGAGGATCACCGCGACATCATCCGGACTCAGGCCCGCCCAGGCCTGAGCCACCTCGCCTTCGACGACGAGCAAAGACAGCACATGCTGACGGCGGTCGGCGTCGACGTCCTCCCAATACAGCGGGCCCGTGCCTTCGAAGCGATCCGCCAGGATGACCGGCACATATTCGAGCGGTGGCCCTAGGCCGGCACGCTGCTCGGGACGGCGCCGTTGGTCCGAGAGGTAGTTTCTGAGCGCTCGGCGCGTGCTTTTGGGATCGCCGCACTGTCAGCCATAGCTTCCACATAGCGCAACACCAGCGTGTTGAGGATGTCGATGGGCAGATCCCGCGGCCCGAGCCCATCTTTTGGCAGGGGCAACGGTTGACCGTCCTCGTCCTCGAGATTCCAGCCGACGACGATGTCGCAGAACGCCGCCCAGAACTCGTCGCGCTCCTGCGACAGGAAGGCGTCATACGTCCGCGCACGCACGTTCAGCCGCAGCTCCGCTGACCACCCGTCGTACCCAATCTCGTCGAGCGCGATCGTGGTGGTCTTGATGGGCATCATCAGAGCTGATTGGTCATGTTGCCGCGCGAGCGCCAGTTCGCCGTGAGCGCAACTGCCTGATCGACCGCGGTGCGGAGCGTCATGTCCACCCAGGCCGGGCCGCCAAAATAACGCGCCATCGCATTCGACGAGGGATACAGCGCGATATTCGTCCCATCCACGCTCTGCGACGCCGTGCGTAACGTGCTGTCGTCGGTAGCCCAGAAGCCCTCGATGGTGCCATTGCTGGCGGGAAAACCCTGGACCATGGTGCGGTTGGTCGCGCCGAACTCGGTCGTATCGACGGTGTCGGTCGAGTTGTCCAGGGTGAAGGCGCGCATGCCGCCGACCAGCACGGGCGACCCGCTGCCCGTCGTCGACATGTATACCAACCCACTCTTGCCGTGGTATTTGATCGCCAAGGTCAGGCTCCTTTCGCGAGGGACCGATCATCGTACGCGTCCAGATCGGCCAGGACTTGGGCCGCGCGCGCGGCGAACGTATGCGGAGTGACGGCGTCTTTGGCGCGCCGTGCCGCGTAACGACGGGCGGGCGAATCCAGCAGATACGCCCGCAGACTGTCCTCCAGATGCCCTGGCGTGAAGCTCGGCACGCTGTCGCCAAATGTCTCCGCCGACTCGGCGCGAGAGTCCGAGATCTGGAACACGCCACACGCGGCGAGCTCATAGGCCCGCGGATTCAGGCTCTGCGCGCCCGCTACGTGCGTCACGTCGCGCCCATACGTCTGGGACGTGCGATACAGATTGAGCCCGATGCGAGCCCGCCTGTAGAGATTTACGGCCATGTCGTTGCTCACGGGTCCAGCGCGCAGATACGTGCGCAGGGGATGACGCGAGCCAAGCAGCGACCAGTTGCCGTACAGGCCCAGGTCGATACCCGTCCAGTCGACCGCGGCGAGCTCGGCGATGCGCTCCTCGAACCCCGTGCCGACGAACACGATGTCGTGCGCCGGCACGTCCATGTCGATGGGCAACCCGCTCGAATGCCGAGCAGGGTCGTAGGCATGCCGCAGGTAGCCGGCGCCGAGTGTTTGGGCCGAAGTGCGCTCAGTAGTCCAGACAACGTCCACGAGGCCCGCCAGACGCGATTGCGCCTCATCCTCGTAGGGTGACTCGGTCAGCAGCACGCACGTTCTCAGGCGCGCCCTACGCAGCATTTCGAGCACATCCGGGTGGAAGTACATCCCGCTGATGACGAAGACCCAATCGACGTCGTAGCGCAGTGCCATCTCGAAGGCTTCGATGCTGGCGCGATACACCGTGTCGGGCCAACTCGGCCGCTGCTCGGGATTCTTGCCGCGGGCGCGCCACAGTTTCATCAGCCAGTCGCGCGCGATGCCCAGCCGCGGCTCGAGCCCGTAATACTTGAGCTCCACGCCCGGCACTGCTGCCAGCGCGGCGCGATAGCCGTCCTCCACATCCTTGGTGGAAAATGACGCGCCGGCGCCGACCAGCAGAATGCGCAGCAAACTAACCCCCGCTTACCCTTTTGCTGGGATCGGTGAGTGGACCCGACACGCGAACGCTCGGATCGGTGGGGGCCTGACCCGCGCCAGGATTGCTCGGCTTCGGCGTCTTGGCCGAACCCGGTTTGAGGTTCCACGCTGGAATGGGTGACGAGGGCATGGCTGAGAAAACCTCCTCTCAGGGTGGGTTGATGACCGGGATGCAATCGCAAGGCTGCACGGTCAGGTAATAGGCCAGCAAGTTGTTCTTGGTCTCTTCGACGACGTCGTCCGGTACAACCGGCGAGAAGGTATGAATGCCGCTGTAGACCGAGAAGTGCAGACACTTCCAAGCCAAGATTTCGGTACCGGGTCCACTGCTGAAGACGCTATAGCCGGCATTGTTGATGTGTGGATTGGCGACGGCGTCAGTCATGATTTGATGGCATCCATTCCAATCTGGTACCAGGCGCCCACCGCGACCCGTGGGTCTTTCCAACGGTCGAATTCACCGAGGACGGTGAATCCCGCGTTTTCGAGTGCACGGCCGAGCGTGAACTTGTCGTAGGCCCACTGGTGGTGTGACGGCTGCGCCGTTGAAAAAATGATCATCTCGTTACACTCGTCCAGATCGCGCAGATCGCGATGGCGGCCGGCCGGAAACTCCGCGGGCGCCGGCTCGTCCTGGATGTAGCGGCGCATGACCTCGCGCATATCCGGCACCAGAATGCCGAGCCGCCCGCCGGGCTGCAGCACGCGCCAGCATTCATCCAGAAAATCGGCCGCGTCGTTCCGCGTCAGATGCTCCAGGAAGTGGCCCGCGTAAATCTCGCTGACGGTCGCGGTCTCCCAGGGCAGTGGCGGCACGCGCAGCACCAGGTCGACACCGGCGTAGGCCTGCTCATCGACGTTGACCCAGCCAGCCATTCGCATCGGCAGATCGCCACTGCCAATATTCAGCCGCACCGTGCCAATGCTTATCGCCACCAGAGCATCTCCTTCTCCGGTCGCCCGATGCTGACGACTTCGCTCACCCATGCCACATCGCCACCTGTCAGATTGAAGGCACGTATGGCCGCATCGAGATCACCCTCGTAGCGCAAACCCCATTCGACTTGCCGCGCGATGTCGCGCGGAAAGACCAGACAGTCCGCATCGATATTGCCCTGGGCCAGAACTGGTGTTTGCCAGATGCGCGCGCCCCAGTACGTCTGCATCTGAAAGAAGAGTGGTCGCGCGCGTGGCTGCGCCTCGATGGCGGATTGGATCGCGAGCAGCGAATGTTCCGCGGCGATGTTGTCGTCTTGAGAAAACCATACCCACGGCGCGCTCGCTACTTTGGCGCCAAAGGTGCGTTGCGGCTGGCCGACGCAGTTCACGCCGGCGTCCAGCTCGAGCCAGTCATAGCCGAGGTCTTCAACGCGTTTATGGCTGTAGTTGAGCTGCGCATTGATGGGACCGTGCGTATCGGCCACCACCAGCACCTCGACGCCGTCGCTCTCCGGCTGGACGCGCAACGACGTCAGCGTGTCCTCGAGTGACGCTCGACCAATGGTCGGGATGACCACGCTCAGCCACGGCGTCACGTCAGGATCTCCACGCGCAATGAGCCGCCCAGTGCCGGCGTCCCCGCGACGTCCACGCGGCCGTACGCGCCGCCGCCGGTCGCGCGCGCCGAAGCCACGGTGCCCCCTAATCTCGGATCCGCGTCGATGGCCAGCTTGATCGAGTTGGCGCCCGCCGGCGACAGGTACGGATTGAGCCAGGTCTGGGCGCGGTCGAAGCCCGGCTCCAATCCGACCAGGACCCAGATGTCGAAGTGGTACAGCGTCGTATGGTCGAAGTCTTCGTCGAAGGTCCAGTCGACGATGCGCGGATAGGCGCACGGGAAATTCGGTTTGTCGGGTTCGGTCGCGTACGCGCGCAGCGAGGTAATCGTCCCGAGGCGCGCTTTGATGGCGGCCTGGATCTGGTCGATCGTCGGCTCCGTCATGGGATGGGATTACCCGCCAGGTAGGCCACGACGCGCAGGCCGATGCGCGCAAAGCCGGCTTCAATGCGCGCCCGATTCGATTCGTAGGCCGGTGCCATGAACGGCCGCGCTGGAATGCCCCGTCGCTGAATGGCCCGGGCGAGCGCGAATGCGCGACTACGAATCATGGCCTGCGAAACGCCACGACCGGCAGCCCGCCGCGGACGCAGTTGCCCCTGCCGCAACGGCCCGATAAACGCCGGATTCCAATGTCGGGTGACCCAGCCAATCAGGGCATCCACGGGCGGCATGCGCGCGCCAGCTCTTCGGCCAAACTCCACAAACAGGCCGTAGCGCACGCCTGGGCCCACTTCACCCACCAGACTGGGATAGGTACCCGTGATGCGCTGCGAGATGCTTCCCGCGAGTCTGCGCGTGTCCTGCGGCGCCCCGGAGCGCGCCGAGGCCTCGACGAGCAACAGCGACGCCTGCAATGTCTGGCGCATGTCGCGTTCCATCTGCTCGGGTGTGGTCTGCAGTCGCCGGAGAAAACTTTCCCACTCGGGCCCGAGCTGGACGCTCATACCAGCACCCAGGTCGCGGCGGCGGCACGCCCCGCTCCACTGGACGTCACGTACGCCGATAGCAGGTTGACCACGTCCTCGTCGCGCGCGGTCAATGTGGCGAGCTCACCGGTCTGTGGCGCTTCCCACATGGAAAAAGGCACGCTCAAGCGCACGTTCCACCGATTGGCGACGAGGATGCACGCCTGGGTGACCGCGGCCGGCGTCGGGCCGAAGCCCCAAAACGCGGTGATGCGCACCTGGTAGCCGATGATGAAATATGCCGGCGCGAGCGGCTTCAGCCGAATCTCGGTATACCCGCCGAGGCCCGGCATCAGATACAGCGGGTACAGGTCGTAGTCGTCCGCGTCCAGCGACGTACGGAAGCTTTCATCCCCCGCCGTATCAATCTCGAACGCGGTAATGCTGGTCAGGTCCGGCACTTCGAGCCGCATCGTCTCGTACGGCAGGAAGTGCCGCGCCGAGGCCGTCGTATCCACGGCGTTGAAGGTGCGTCCGGTGTAGTGATCGATCCAGGCCGTAGCGGCGTCCAGCGCGCGCTGGATGTCGCCATCGTCGCGGGTATCGGCGATCTCGACGGCCGCCTTGAAGTCGGCCAGTGTGGCGTAGCTCATGACGTCTCGTACGTCATCGCGTCACCGCATCGGTGCGCGCGGCCGACGACTTTCACGGGCAACTGCTCGAGACGAAAGACCGCGCGCGCGGCGTAGTGGGTGGTCGTGCCATCGGGCCAGGTGAGCGTGACGCCGTGTCCACCCGCCCGATAGCGCCGACCGACCACGTACTGCCCCATACGTTCAGGCGGACGGCTCGGGCTCAGGGGCAGGCTCGGGCTCGGGTTGGTCATCATCGTCCGGTTCAGGAGGCGGGTCAGGAATTTTTTTCCAGAACACCAGCATCACGGCACACCTGTGACTTTCGAAAACGCGGTCGGACGCCACACGATGAACGCCGCTCTAAGCTCGGCCAGCAACGTCTGGATATTGCGAATGAACTGGTCGTTGACGAAGCCGATCCGCACTACGGCCTGCTCTCTGTCGAACAATGTGCAGCCCATGGAAAAATCGCCGACCAGCGCGGTACCCGCGGGCATCGCCTCGGATTCCACGACCGGCAAACCCCACAACGTGTTCGCCCCAACCATACTGGGCGGGCCCATCAGATAGCCGCCGAGCGTGCCCGTGGCCGAGTTCTCGCGCGCGAGTCTGGCACTCTGCCAGTTGTTGGGATGCATGACCACCGCGGACGGCCGCGCCTTACCCGTGACCCTGACCAGCGTCCTGCCCTTGAAGATGGCGTCGAGGACGTTATCGGTGCCGAGGGACTGGACGTTGATGTTGTTGTTCAGGATGCCCAGGAAGTTCTCGCCCGTTCCATCACCCGAGACGATCTGCGTCTCCAGTGCGAGCTGCAGACCGAGCAGCAAACGGCTGTTGATGATGCCGCGGATTTGCGGCGCGTCGCCCAGCATCTTGTTCGTCACCGGGATCCAGTGGGCCAGCGTCCTGACGGGCGTCGTCTGGGCCGCGTAGGCCAGCGCGGATTCGGGCTTGCTGCCCGTCGTACCCGTCGTCGCCGTCGCCTCAGCCACCATCGCCGCGTTGTTGGTGAACGTCGTTTCCTGGACCCACTCGATGACGTCCGATTCGGTCGTCAGCGTCGGGATCAGGTCCAGCACGTTGATTTCGCGCTGGAGGATGCTCAGCACGCCGGGCTGCAGGTCGTTGGGCACGAACGGCGAGCCCGAGAAGAGTTGCTGACCCGAACCGACCGACACCAGCGTCTTCTGCAGCAGCTTCGACCAGCCGATCAGGCTGGTGCCTTCGCTCATCTGCACCGTGAATTCGTTGCGGTGCAGATTGGTGTTGAACAGGCCGCCGCCTTTCATGCGCTTGTACTCGTTGCTGCGCACGAACTGGTCGCCTGGGCTGCGGATCTGGCTTGCGACCGGATCGCCGAACGCCGGCTGGTGGTAGCCGTTCTGCGACTGGCCGTACAGCTCGAGCCCGCCGCGGATCTTGCCCTTGCGATCGAGCGCTTCCTGCAATCTGGCCTGCTGATCCATGAGCAGATCGACGGTCAGCAAGCGCCGTTTGACCTCGTGCTCATCTTCAGGGTCGGTGATGATGCCGTCGTACTTGCGCTCGATTTCGTCCGAGCGGTCGTACTGGTCTTTGATGTTGGCCATAAGCTCGGGCATGACCATCCCGGCGACCTGGTCTTTCGTGAAGAAGGGCTCGGCTCTGTAGACCGATTCGGCCGTGCCGTTATTGCTCATACGGGCACTCCCAAGCGCTCGAGGCGTTTTCTCATGAGGTGGAGACGCATGGAGGCGATCGAGGGCCCAGCAGACGTGGGCAAGACGAGTTGCTTGGCCTTGACAGCAGTGACGCGGGCCTCCTCATTCATGGGGATGCTGACAAGGCTGATCTCGAGCAGGTCGACTGATTTCAGTTTGCGCACGTTGTGCTGGTCGTCGAATTCCTGCTCTTCGGGGATGTAGCCAATCGACATCGAGTCGATCGCGCCATCCTTGAGTAATACGTAGGCATCGTGGCCACGGCCGGTGCGACTGATGAGAAAATCGCCGTGCAGGCCGCGGTCATCTTCCTTGAGTTGCACCACGCGCCCGATGGGCTCGGACATATCGTGTTGCCAGAGCAATCTGGGCACACGCTGTGCGAGGCTGTTGGTGAACGCGCCGCGGAGGACGACGTCGCCACCCTCGTCGATGTTGCCGAAGGTGGATGCGTACCCGGAGAAACTCCACCCGTCGTCTCCGCGGCTCTTCAGCTCCTCGAGCGCGAACCCGACCGATTTGTAGTCCACGCCGCAGCCCTCGTGTCCGCGGGCTGCTCAAGGGCTGCTCTGGGACGCTAGGCGCTCAACGGCGCTCGTCGATCTTGGGCGGCAGTGTACGCGATTCGATCTTGACGCTGCGTACGGCCCAGCGACAGCGCGGGCAGACGGTTTGAATCGTGCCGGCAGGCGCATCGGACTTGAACAGCAGCCGTCCGCACTCCGGACAGCGGTAGTCCTTCATGCTGCGCGTTGAGACGCTCGGAAACTTTCGAGAATCTGTGTCCACGCTCGCGGCCACTCGAGGACAGTCTTTGTCAAGGCGTGCTCACTGGCTACACGCCGACGTTGATTGCGCCACAGACGCCGGCGTAGCTCGGCATCGTCGACCAGGCGGAGCAAGGCGGCTTCCCATTCGGCAGCGGTCTCGGCCACCAGCAC
>Ga0126379_10001142_pt1 | contig 15780 bp, 11 predicted proteins | sample PanSoiMetPlot_24_FD_92640 | JGI IMG/M metagenome (GOLD analysis project Ga0126379, IMG submission 92640) | Tropical forest soil microbial communities from Panama - MetaG Plot_24 | ecosystem: Environmental > Terrestrial > Soil > Tropical forest > Bulk soil | place: Panama | collected 2016-02-17 | reverse complement strand
GGCTCGCGCCGCTGCTCTCGGCAGCGCCGAGCGTGTACTACTCAAGCGCGACATTCGCCAAGCGACCGGACTCGATGGCGATCTATTTCCGCACGACGCTATCACGCGCGGCCCCGACAATGGAGGAACTGGTCTCGGCGCTGGCCGAAGGCGGGGAACCGCTGCAACAGGCCGTGATTGCGCTCTTGGCCGAGGACGGACTCTACATGCGGCGGGAACGCGATTTCAGTAATACCGCCTACAACGATTTCGTGCAGGGAGTTGACGAGAACGGCGAGCGAACAGAGCAAGGCGACCGTGATATTGCCCTAGCCGACGAATACACCCGAGGACTGCGAAAGATTCTGGGTCTGTCCAACGACATTAAGAGCATCGTCAGGGATATAAACAAACTGATCCGGCAAACGACCAAGACCCAGTTTGGCAAGGCTACGCCGCCACGGTTGGAATCCACCAATTTCGCTTCGCAGCTTCACAACATGGTGAGCCAATACCTGTTCGCCATCAAAGCGCAGTCTGCCGTGGATCGTGCGATTGCCCATATTAACGGCGAAGTTCCGCATCCCAAGACCGGCGAGAAAGAGAAGCGGCGCGTAGTCATCTCTTTCCAGAACACGATGCAAGCGGCGATTGAGAACCTTCGTTTGAGCGGGTTGCCACTCAATTACAACGGGCTGCTCCGGTATTTCACCAACAAACAGAGGAAACTGACCAGCGGAAGCAAGGGCAACAAGCAGGAGTTCACCATTACCGACACGCCGCAGGAAGGTTTCGAGAACGTCAGCGATCAGGCGTTGATTTCGCAGCTCGTCCGGTTGGAGCAGGATGCCGAAGGGCAAAACGTCGCGGTAATCAACGAGGATGCCGTCGTTGAGCTGTTCCGGCGCAGAGCCGCCGCGCTGTTCAAGGTCGTCGAGGACTTCGTGGATGCTCTGAAACTGGGCGACATGCCGCTTTCCCCGATTGATTTCATTCACGACAAACTACGCAAGGCCGGAATCAAATCAGTCGAGATAACCGGTCGCAGCGTGGGTCTGAGTCCCGAGGGCGAGAAGATCGACATTAAAGGCAATACCAAAGCGCGTCAGGTCGAGTACATGCGCGACTTCAACGAGCGCGATGCCGAGGCGCTCTTGATGAACGCCAGCGGTTCGACCGGTATCAGCCTTCACGCTTCCAAGAAATTCAAGAACAAGGAACAACGGGTGATGCTGATTTTGCAACCGCACCTGGATATTGCTGAGTTCATGCAATCCTTGTGGCGGGTGGATCGCACCGGCCAGATTGTCGGCCCGATCATCGAGCCGCTTTCGACCGTGATCCCAGCGGAAATTCGACCGGCAGCGGTGCTTTCCCGCAAGATGGCTTCGCTCAACGCGAACACGACCAGCAACGCGAAAAGCGAGATGCGTTCGCAGTCCAAGGACATTTTCAATTCGGTTGGTGACGAGGCCGTTTACCAGTACCTGCGAAGCGATCCCGGCTTCGTCGATCTACTGGGCTGGGACAAGATTCTCGACGACGAAGGGAACTTGCTGCCGTGGGGCGACATCGAGGAGTTGCTTCCCGATGGCAATTTAGTGGCAGGTGTTACCGGTCGCCTCGCGATTCTGCCGACTACCGAGGGCGACGAGTTCTGGAATCAGGTCATGGCGATCTACGACGACCGGATCAACCACTTGAACGAGACCGGCCAGAACCCGATGACCGTGGACATTCTGGACATGAAAGCCCAGACGCTAAGCAAACGCGAACTGACCGCTGGCAACCAACCGATTGAGAGCGCGTTCGACGGGCCGAGCAACTTGGAATACCTCAAAGGCGAGGTAGGTAAGAAGCCGCGCAAAGGCGAGGACGTACTGGCCGAGGCCGACAAAATGCTGGCCGACCAGCCAGCTCTGCGAACTCAGTGGGCAACAGCGGCGCGGAATTTTGAGAACGCGGAGCGCCAGAAGCGGATCGACAAGGAAGTCGAGGCAATGTCGCCAAAGGAGGAAGCTGAGGCGCGGCTGAAAGTTTACGGCGATGCCAATGTGCAACTGGATGAAGCGGCACAAAAAGCCGCCAACGAGAAGTTTGTCGAGTCAGAGAAACTGGGTCCGTGGCAACAGCGAATGAACGATGCTTTCCAAGCGATCGACAACGCGATCCGGCTCTACGGCGAGACAGTTCATGTGCACAGTTCGCGCGGTCTGGACGCCTATGGCGCGGTAGTCGAACACAAGCTCGATCTGGACGCGCCGATGACGCCCAGTAAGCAGAAGTTCACGATCTGGGTGAACACGACTGCGCGGCAGATACATCTTTCCGCTTCCCAGATGGTGAACAACGAGGAGAACGCCACCAAGGTCGAGCACACTCCGCGCGACCGGTTCGTTGAATCCTACGAAGGCAACGCGGAACGATCCAACGAACGCTACATGGTGACGGGCAATCTTTTGGCCGGCTCAGTGGCAGTCACCGGCACCGAGGGAACGCGGATCGTTGCTTACACCGATGATAAAGGCAACACGAAACAGGGCATTTTAATGCCGGTGCGCTTCGATCCCGGCTTATTCGTGGGTCGCGAGCCGATCAACGATTACAAACAGTTCCAACAGGTGATGGACGATGGCCGCACCGTTACCAACCGTTCGCAGACGATCAAGGTGCGAAAGGTCTTTTCGACCGGCAGCGCCTATTACGAGCTGATCGTTCCTGCGTCCCGAGCTACCGGCGCGCGGTACTGGGGCGACAAATCGTTGCTCGATCTGATGCAGAATAAGAATTTCATCCAGAAAGGTTCCCACATGGTTGGGCAGTTTAGCCCGAACAACATGGGCTGGGTGTTCGAGCGTATGACCGCCGAGGAACCGACCGGTCTCGCTACGCCGCTCTATTTCAATCGCCCGATACTCGATGCCAATACCGGAGAAGCGGAACCACCAGCGCCGGGAGGACTCGCGGCCTCGGCGCCACGATTCGCGCGTGATTACTATGACGAGGACGTAAAACCGGCCGTCGCGAAGGTTGGTGCCACGATGAAAGAGGTCTTGGATACCGTGGCGAAAGTGCTCGCGCCCACCTACGGGGTGAACAAGGAGGTCGTCGATCAGGCGCACAAACTCTTGGGCGACCGGAATCAGGTTGCTTACGTGGTGGAACAAACCAGCAAGGCACTGGAAAAGATGTTCGCTTCGATGCCGCGCGCCGATCAGATTACCTTTGTCGATCGCTACAAGCGTGGCGAACCACAGCCGACACCGGAACTGCAAGACGCTGCGGAGTTCATCAAAAAGGTGGACCGCGAATCGTGGGAAGCGTTGGACAAAGCTGCGAAGGACGCTGGGGTCAGGAATCCGGTCGCATGGCTGGACAATCACTACCGCGTAATGTGGAAGAAGCTGCCCAAGACCGGTGAGGAACGACCTGCCGCCCCAGGTATGGCGCGCAGACCGCTGCGCGGGAGTCGAGGAATGGCGAAGCAGCACACGCTGGAGGATATGTCCGAGGGCATCGAGCTGGGCGGCGTTCCGTTTTCCTACAATCCGATTACCAACTTGAAGCAATCGCTGGCCGATATTTGGAAGTACACGACTGCGCTCCGGTTGTGGAACTGGGGCAAGGAACAGGGATTCGCGACGTTTGTTCGTGGCGCGTTCCCGAAGTTGCCGCCGGGAATGGTATGGCTGAATGATTCGGTCGCAGACGTTTGGTTCCCGTCCGCGAGCGGCGAAGGCATGGTTCACGCCGGTAAATATGCGCTGGAGGAAGGCTACGGGCGGCTCCTCAACAATCTGCTCTCGCGCGACATGATTCGTGCTACGCAGACCGGTCGCGGACTGATGTGGCTCAAGAATTTCACGACTTCCTTGGAGTTGATGCTGTCGCTGTTCCACGGTGTATTCGAGAGCGGCGAATCGGTTGGCTCCTCAATCGGGCTGGGCCTGTCAAAGATGTACAACCGCGGGCTGCTCGGGAAAGACACCAGCGCCTTCATGCAGGGATTGGCCGACATTTTCAAGTCGCCCGCAGCTCCCTACCAGATGGCAACTCTCGGGAGCGCCTTTCGCAAGGCTGCTGGTAAACCCGAGGAATTCTGGGCTACACCCGAGGGCAAAGAGTTCCTCAAACTTAATCCCGACGCACGGGAGATGATCGACGCGCTGTTTCAAGGCGGTTGGAAGCCCAACGAGGTCGAGGCCGATTGGAAGAATCAGTCGATCCGCGCGTTTACCGATTCGCTGAAAGACCTCAAAGAAGGCAGCTCCAAGAACTATGTGGGCGCTGGACTGCGGGCGTTCCCCGCTGCGGCTGAGATGCTGATGAAGCCGCTGTTCGACATGTACATTCCCAGCTTGAAGGTCGCGCACTTCGTTCAAGAGATGCGCGAGGCGCTCCGACAACAGGATTTGAAGTACCCGGGTGGCTATTACATCGACAAACAGGGCCGACGCCACGACCGGCCTACCAACGCCGAGCTTGCCCGCAAAGTCTGGCGGTTCGTCGAGGACCGGTTTGGTGAACTCAACTACGATACCCTCTTTTGGAACCGGTCGTTCAAGGCCGCGATGCAGCTCATGTTCCGCTCGGTAACGTGGAAACTGGGATCAATCGAAGCGTTTGGAAAAGCCTTTGGCGGTCAAGGCAAGGAGTTCAAGGACGCTTTCAAAGAGCGCCGCGCGCCGGAGTTGCACCGAAACATGGCGTGGTTGTTCGGCCTATCACTCCTCACGGCCACGCTCGGGGCGGTCATCCAAGGCGTGTTTGCTGGGAAGCGACCTAAATCCGTCACCGATTTAGTCTTTCCGCAGATCGACAAGACCGATCCGCGCGTTCGCGTGGCGCTGCCGACCTATTTCAAGGATCTCGTTCACCTCATCCACTCGCCTACCGGTTACGTGAAAGCCTCTCTCGCGGGCTGGATAGGCCGCGTAGCCGAGTTGTGGTCGAACAAGGATTACTTCGGCACCCAGATCAGGAACACCGACGATTCTGCTACCAAACAGGCATTGCAGATGGGTAAGTACGCTGCGGAATCGCTGCTCCCGTTCAGTATTCGAGGTTACAAGAACCTCTCCTCATCGCAGGAGAACACGGTTCGCAAGATGATGGCTTTGGCTGGGATCAACCCAGCGCCGCGCTACATCGGACAGACGCCAGCGGAACAACAGGTCGAGAAGTTTTGGCAGGGTCAAAAGAGCGAGGAAGGAATCAAGCCGGAGCAGTTTGAAACGCAAAAAGCGAAGCGCGAACTTGTCGCCAAGCTACGCAAAGGGCAATCACCGGACATTGAACGTGCGCTTTCAGCGGGAAAGATTCAGCCGCGCGACATTAAGTACCTTTACCGGCGCGCCCAGATCGGGCCGCTTGCCGCTGGCATCGACAAGATGCCGTTGGAGGATGCCGAAAGGGTTTATGCCAAGGCCAGCCCCGAGGAGAAGAAACAATTAGCTGGCATTATGGCGAGAAAACGTGCTAACAGCGCGCGGCGAATGGGCCGAACAATGTTTACCGGCTTCTAAACTATGATCCCAAAACTCACAGGCGATCCCATCGCGCCGGCCACGGAGCCGAACGATCTGGCGACCGAAATCAATCCCCTCGAACGCATCAAAAAGATCAAAACCAACCTTGTGCTGACTAAGACTCAGGAGAGCGCGATGGTTGAACGTGCGCTTCTGCGGATCGACGAGCTGGCGAGCCAGACCGGTCTCTATCTGGATGGCACAGGCGGCGTGGATGACACCCGCTGGATGGGGATTCGGAAGCGCAACCAAGACCAGTACGATAATGCGTGGGAATGGCGGGCGGCGCTGGGCGGTATCTTCGAGTTTTCCAACTTTTCAATCAACATTTCCAAGCGTTACGCGCGGCTAATGAGTGCCAAGAGCCGCGATGACCTGATCGGAACCGATCCGTTCTTCGCCATCATGCCCGAAGCCATCAGCGATGATGATGCGGCAGTCAGCGAAGCCGCCGAAAAGTTCCTCCAGATGAAGATTCGGCAGAGCAATGTGCGGGCTTCCCTGACTGCTGGCATCAAAGGGGCATTGATCCGTAACGAACAGGTGATGAAAACCACCTACGTCAGCGACGTAACCAAGTTTCGTGGTCCAGCCCGGGTAGCAGTTGGGCCTTTCGTTCTCACGGGGCCGCGTGGAGATCAGTTCACGCCGCAAGGCGAGCCGGTGCTGACTCCGCGCGGCAATTACATCTACGAGAATGACGATTTTCTGCCTGATCCGATGGTTCAAGGCCAGTTCCGGCTCCGCAAAGAGCCGAGCGTGGCGTTCCGTTACACGCCGGAGTACGATGATTTCCCTGATCTCGACCAGACGCTCGTTCATCAGGAAGGCGTCGATCTGCGCTGCGTTGATTACCGCGATTTCCTTTGCCCGCTTAACGCTGCTTCGATCCATGAAGCCGATATTTGCGTTCACTTGTTCGATGAACAGTGGGAACGCTTGAAGTTGATCTACGGAATGTTTGAGGTGAGCGAACCTTACGTCAACCAGCCCTATCTCTCAGGTCAACGCGCGGCTAAGACCGAGAAAGGCGAGGTCTCGGGCGAGGTGGAAGCCGCTTCGCGGGCGTTAAAGATCGTGAACTGCGCGGATTGCTACATGCGAATGGACGTTGATGACGACGGGATCGAGGAGGAAGTCTGGCTGATCCTCGACCGCAGACAGAAAACAGCGATCTGGTACGATTACTTGGGCGCGCACCTGAAAAAGCGACCGTTTGAAGTTCTCCCAGGTATCGAGTTCGTAGCAAACCGGTGGTACGGGACAGGCGTGTTCGAGATGCTCGATCACAAACAACTCTACATCGATACCCAGTTTAATCGGGTCAACTTCAAGTCGTCGAAAAACAGTTCCGTCCGGTTCCGCAACCGCAACGCGGTCGCCCAGTGGAAGGCGGGTCAGGAGCTCGTATTCGGTGACGATCAGGTTTTGGACATTGACGATCCGCGGTTCACCGCCAACACGCCGCCGCTGTTCCAAGTGCAGCTTACCGACATTGACCAGTACGCGATGGAGTTGATCCAGTTGATGCTGCAAGCCGCTTCGACCGAGGTAGGCATCATTGGGCCTGACGACGGGAATATGGCCGGTATGGATACCACCAAGCTCGCCACCGGCATCAAAAGTCTCGAGCGAACCGCCAACGTCCTGATGAAAGAGACCGAGAGCGTGATGGGTGACGCGATTGCGCTGGTTTTGGATCAGGTCGTGGACTGCGCGTTGGAACACATGGACGTTAATGAGGCGCTCTACGACGAGGAGACTGCCGCGATTCTAACTTTGTCGCGTGAGGAGATACGCGCGCTGGGTCGGCATACCCGACTCCTTCTCACGCGGAGCCGTTCCACCGAGACAATCGAGACCGCTCGAATGGTGGTTCAGCTTTGCCGCGAGTACTACGAAGCCCTAACGCCGGAGGAGCAGAATCTTCTCCGGCCAGAGTATGTGCGGCAGTTGCGCGCTCTGGAGGTGCAGGACTCGGACAAACTCCTGCGGGTAGTGAGCGACGAGGAAGTCGCGGCGTGGAAGCAGCAACAGCAAAGTGCGGCGCAGCTCCCGCCGCGCACCAGTATCGCGACCAAGTATCCAGACCTGTTGCGTTCCGAACAGGTGCAGGTGTTGACCCGTGAAGGCATCCAGCCGGGATCACCGGAGGAAGTGCAGCAACAACTCCAACAGGACGCGCAGGTTCAAGCCGCCAAAGCACAGGCCAAGGAACAGGCCAAACCCGATCAGGGCGCGCAAGCCCAACAAAAAATGGAGATGGCCGCACAGGAACACCAACAGAAGATGGCGCAGAACGCGCAAGTTCACGAACAGAAGATGGGCCAGACCATCGAGAGCGCCCGAATCAAGGCCGGAACGCAGGTGGAAGGCGCGCGGATCAAAGCGGCCAGCGACCAGCAAACACACGCGCTCAAGATGGAGACCGCACGGCAAACCCACGAACAGCGGATGACACAGGCTCGCGAGGCCGCGAAGAATAAGCCCTCGCCAAAAGCCGGAGCCGGTGGCAAATAAGTAGGGATGGAAGATGGACCCACAGCAGCCCCAGCCCAGCAACGACTCACCGACTCCGAGTTCGTCCGAGCCGTCAACCGAGGATTCAAAGCAGAAGGAGCCGTCACCGACGATTCCCCAGAAGCCAAGCAACGGAACCTCAAACGAGCAAGAGACGAACTCTCCCACATCGAAACCCTCCACCAGAACAGCTCCTTCGGGTGGTATTATCAGACCATTATCCAACGCGGATTCAAAGAGTGTCGCGAGTCTCTGGAGTCGATTGATACACCCCCGGCGGCGCTCCCGATCCTCCACGCAAAATTCCAAGTCTGGCGCGAAATAGCCCGCGCTTTGGACACTCTGGAACTGGAGCATCGACGGCTCGAAAACCCCAAAGACCCGCATATCGAAGTGATCCGCGCGAGATTAGACTTGCATTGACCTAGGGTTACGGCATTCGCCTTTGGGAGTGGTCAAGAAATCAGAGGAACCCAAGCCCAAGGTGAACGGGATTAACGGAGTCGCGGGTGTTCTGGCTGAACTGGCTAAAAGCGGCGACAACTGGGTAAAACTCGTCATCGTTGGCGGCTTGTTCTGGAATACCGTCGTAACCACGAACAATAACAAGGGCATCAGCACCAACGAAAAAAGCATCCAACTCAACAACCATGAAATCGCGACCAACAGCGCCGAAATAGGAGTAAACAGTAAGGAGCTGGTCAGATTCAGAACGATCGCGGCGAAGCAGTTGAAGGTGGTTTTTGATAATCAAAGGGTGTTTGCCGATTTCATGGACGAAATCCGCGCCTCACAAGACCGGATTCAAACGAAGCTCGACATTCCGCATCCGCAGTATCAACCTTATCCCAGACAGGAAGTACCAGATTACACCGTCCCAGACACCAACGGTAACAAACCATGAAAATCGTGATCAGCAGCGGACACGGCAAGTACGTCAGAGGCGCAAGCGGTTATCTCGACGAGGTGGACGAAGCGGTAAGAGTGGTCGATGAAGTCGCGCAGATCCTTGGCGACAGCGGTGTGGGCGTCAAAGTTTTCCACGATACCACCAGCAAAACCCAGAGCGAAAACCTTAATGCCATCGTCAACTACCACAACGCGCAGGAACGTGACCTCGATGTGTCGGTGCATTTCAACTGCAACGTGACTACGCAGAATCCGGTCGGAACGGAGTGCCTCTACAAGACGCAACAAGAGCTGGCCGCAAAAGTGGCCGAAGCGATTGGCTATTCCTCGACGCTCATAGATCGCGGCGAAAAATACCGCAGCGACCTCAAATTCCTTAATGCCACCGAGGAACCAGCAATCCTCATCGAGGTTTGTTTCGTTGACAGCAGGGCCGATGCGGACGCTTACGACATGCACTTCGCTGACATCTGCAAGGCCATCGCCAAGACCATTTCGGGCAAGTCACCCAATCCCAACCCCACGCCGCCGCCGAACCCAGGTGCCAAAGTGGAAATCAAAACCACAGGGGAAGTGGAAGTCTGGGTGAACGGTTCCCGAATATGAATATCCAACTCATTGTTCCACTCATCCTAACGGGATGCGCGATTGTCTCATGGGCAATGTATTTTTGGAGCAGGACATGACGATGCCATCGACAGAAGCCCGAAAGCAGTACATCAAAGCGCACAACCTGATGCCGCTGGTAACGATCGGGCCGGTAACGATCTACGCCACAAAGAGCGGTGACTACATCTGCATGGTCAGCGATCTGTCGATCTGCAACGATGGCTGGGGACCGAAGCATGGCGACCCGACTTATCAGCCGGAGACCGCTTATTACTCCGGCAAATCGACTACGCCTCCCGGCAAATCGAAGTACCTCAACGCGGACATTGACCCTTACATTGTCGTGCCGCCGCAGGTGCGGTCGATGGTTCCACCGGTCGTGATGGGTTCCCAAGCGAAGCTGACTCGACTGGATAGCATGGTCAGCCACTCAGCGGTCACAGGAGAGATCGGGCCGGACTATGAAACGGGCGAGGCCGCGTACTGTCTGGCAAAGCACATCAACCCGAAGATCAGTCACAACGCGGGCGACGGGCGGTTGATCTACTTCTACGAGTTGTGGCCGGGAGTAGCTGCGACGGTCGATATGTTCGACGGGACTAAGAAAACCTACAAGCTGCAACCCGCTTGATGAGTAAATCTGCGTGGGGCGCGCTCGTAGTGGTGCTGATAATTACCCTGCTCTTATTCTGGTGGTTCGTCGAGATGTAGCTACCACGTTGGCTTGAGGAGTTTCAGGCCGATGATGATGAACAGCACCAGCACGATTCCCCAGCTCGCTCGCGGCCACCAAGGAAATTCGGGGCCAAAGATGACTCCTAAGCCCCAGAGAACCAGCAATACCCAGTAGATGATCGTAAGTAAGGTCATGGAAAAGAGGTTTGGCAGACATTAACCGGTCTGCCAGCGGGGGATTGTTTTAACGGCCATGTGGCTTACCGCTTCGTTGGTGCCGCTGTGGGCTTCTGCACTGGCGCGTCAGCACTCAAGCCAAGGTTCTTTGCTGATGCACCGGCCACGCTCAATTTGATGATGTCGCTAATTTCCTCCACACCTTCCCCGATGTCGGCGTCAGCTTTCACCAAGAATTGCGTGTCACCTGGATCATCTGCGCTGATCAGATCAGCACTCATACCGTCTGGCGCTGCTACGAAGGTTGAGTCTCCGGCGACAACGCTCCACTCTGGCACTCCGTCGATTGGCGCGGGTTTTCCGCCCTCCGTAACGGGAGTCAGGTGGACTTTAACTTGCTGTTCGTTCGTGATGGTTATTTCTAACATGCTACTCCTTTTTGGTTTTTTCTTTACTACTGGCCCGACCGAATAGTCGAACCGAAATTGCGGTTTGGGCTGGGGCGGTGGTTGCTCAAGTTTCGCGAGAATCAACAGATGCTCTTTGTGCAGGTCATCGAGTTTCTCCAAAATGATCGCATGATCGCGCCGGAGCTGATCGAATTGCCCTTTTACCCATAGAACAGTGAGCAGTGGCGGCAGATCAACGTGTTTATCGTTTTTCTTCTTTGCCATTGCGCGGATGGAAGCACAGTCGTTGCTGGCCGGTCAAGTATTTTGCTCGACAGATTGTTTCGATTGGTGCAGGACGCTGCGCAATGCCAACAAAACGACTTCCACAAGTACCACAGCAACCACCACCGAGTCAGAAAAATCTCAAAGCCCGCAACGCGAGGATCGCCCGGGGCCAAGAGAAAATCGCCAAGGTTCTCCAAGAGGAACGTTTGGTAATCACCGCATCCAAGCTCCGTTGTTTCTTCAAGGATAAGGAGGGTAGAACCTCGGGCGGCTCCGAACTGACCTGTTCCGAATTTGCGCTGATGGTCGGTCTCCCCGAAGGAACCATCATTATGCCGAGTGTCGGGCTGGAAGTTCAGCAGGGAACCGAAAACGGCCAATAGTTATGGCCCAGCGATGGGTATTCTACCAAGACAAGCAAGGCGATTGGATTTGGAAACGCAAGGCCAGTACTGGTAGAGTGATCGAGGCGGCTACCCTTGCGATGCCCACACTCGAAGAATCGCAAGAGGATGCTCGCGTAAACGGGTGGACTGAGGACGCGCATACCTTAGTTCACCCCAGTTTGCATAAAGAGAATCCCTAGGTATGTGTATAAGGCGTGGCACCGCACCGCCCAACCACGCCAATCAAGACATTGGACCGCGAAGATTGTGATGCACCACCGCGAGGACTCTGTGCGATGGGGAAACGTCTGAGTAACTTCCTTCTGCAATCCCCAGCGCACAGACATGAGCAACTGATCCGGCTAAAATGGGCTTCACGAAACGTGAAAGCCAAGGCCGTGTCGTAAGAAAAAGCTTGACCCTCCGGCGGTTGTTGATCACAGCGCCGCGGCATGACAGGTACTACTCAGGCGCAAGCCGAGGAAAAACCCGCGACGGCTGCTCCCACACCGGAAGCAGATACTGCAACACAGCCGACGCCCGAAGGCGTGAGTCTTGCCGACATTCAAGGTGCGAACCTTGATGATCTGGATGCTCTCCAGACCCAAGCCGCCAAGATCACGGCAGCGAGGCCGGCTGACAGTGAGGTCATTACTGAGGAACCACCCAAGCCCACCGAGGAGGCACCAAAACCGCCTACCGAGGAGGCACCAGCTCCAGAGCCAGCGCCGGAACCGGAAAAGCCCCAAGCTGAACCGGTCGCCGCGCAGGTCGAGGAGCCGAAAGAGGAGCCAAAACCGGAACCGGAACCGGAGGAGCCCAGAGGAGAACTCCCTGAGCGATTCAGGTTCAAGAATCCGACTGACCGCGCTATCGCGGCGGTTTACAAAGCCGCCGAGGTAAACGGGACTCCCATTACTTGGGCCGAGGCCGAGCGCCGCGTTCGCGGCGAGGTCACGGAACAACGCCCCAGTGTTGATCCTATTGCTGACGTTTCAAATTCGATTGAAACGCTGAAAGCTGAGATTGCCGAACTGGAAAAGAAGATCGACCCAGAGGACGAGGACGAGATTCTGTCCACCAAAGACATGCGGAAAGCGCAGGTTGAGCTGGCCCGAAAGACCGGACAACTGACGCGGGCAGAACTGGAGTTCGAGGCTATCCAGAGAGGAATCGAAGTCGAGAGGCAGGGAGCTATCGCTCACCAGCAAGACGCGCGGGAACAATCCAAGAACCGCGCCATTGCCGAGTTCCCTGACGCCGCCGACGCGAATACGAAGCTGGGGAAAGCTATCGCGCAACGGTTCGAGGAGATGAAAAATCCTCGGCATCCCGACCATCCGATTTTATACGCCGACAGCGCGCCCGAGCGGGTGACAGAGATTGTCGCCAAAGAACTGGGGATCGCTCCGAAACCTAAAGCTCCTGTCAAGCCGACTGCGCCGCCCGCGCCTCAACAGGTGAAGGCAACTCCGGTGTCCGGTGCCAAAACATCGGTGCCTGAGAAACCCGCAGAGGCAACAAAGGATAAAAGGAGCGTAGAATATCTGCAAAGCGAAGAAGCCACTCTTGAGGATCTGGACGCAGCGTTCGGAGCCGATCAGGGGCTTGCTGCCGCTGTTCGGTAGCCACGGTCGCTTTGGCGGTTCGCTCTTTCCTCTGCCAACACAACAAGAGGAAAGAAATAATGATACTGAGAAAACGCAGGGCCATAGCTGCCCTGCATCTTCTGACCGCGCTCACGGTGTTAGCCGTGACGCAGAGCATCGCCGCGTTTTTCGCGGTGTGGTTGGTCAACCCGCTCCTGAGTTATCAACTGGGCGCGGCTTACAACAAGGTCAACGTGTTGACCTACGCCAACATGGTTTCGATGACCGCGAAAGCGGCAGAGGAACTGTGGGTGAAGCGAATCCTGCAAGGAGCACAGCAAGCCAACGTTTTCAGCGATGAAATGATTGGTGGCCCAGGCTCCGGCAAACCGTTCATCCAGTACGATGATCTATCGAAGGTCGATGGTAATACCATCAACGTTCCTAACGTCGCGTGGCTGGGTGGCCCCGGTAGTCAGGGTGAAGCAGACCGAAGCGGCAACGAAGAAAAGCTGCGGATCGGTTCGTTCCCCTGCAAGATCGGGCGCCAATGGTTTGGCATCGGTATCACGGACGTAGCACAAGAGGAAACCGTTGTCGGTTCCCAGTGGGATAACCTGTCCAACAAGCTCCTTCGAGCGCGGTTGGGGAGGAAAATCTCCGAGGACATGATGATGGGCTTGCGCGCGGCCGCGTTTACTTCCGGCATCAACCTGATCCGGCCTAACTTCAAGTCATCTCGCGATGCCTTAAAGAGCGCCGATGTGATGAGTACACCGACGATCACCAAGGCTGGCCTGGTTCTATCCGGTCTCGGCGGTAAACCCGTTGGGACAATCAAGAATCCGGCTGGCGGTTTCGTGGAGCAATTCCTGTTCTTCGGGACGCAGTTTGGTTTCTCGCCGCTCAATACTGAGACCGCATACCTACAGGCGTTGCAGTACGCCGAGAATCGCGGCAACGGCAACCCGATCTTCCGAGGCAACTTCGTGGATTGGAACGGCCACGGTATCTACCGCTGGTACGTGCGAGACCACGACAGTTACGGCCCAGTTGGATCGGTCTTGATCCCGCGCGCTTTCCTTGGCGTGGCGATCCCTGCCGACAACACGGCTTACGCAATCACGGGCGGCGGTGATTCTACCGGCGCTGCGTTGATCCCTGCGCCCAACTACTTCGAGGCATTCTCGAACGCTCCTTGGACGTACACCAACGGCAACACCATTGCGGCTGACGTAACAACTGTTCGCTATCTGGCGATCTACAACCTGACCGGCGCGTCCGCAGGGAAGATCGGCATTTACAGCTATCAGGTGAACAACGGCAACCAGATCACGATGGTAAACCGTTTGCGAGCTGCGGCCTCCGGCGCTGCGGTGACCACTCTTGGCAACATTACGTGGAACACCGCTCCGTGGACGGCAGCGTTCCTGACGGATTCGCATCCGGCTGGCTCGCTCATCTACGAAATCAACAGCTTCGGCGTTCCCTTCTGTTACACGCTGGGTCTGGGTGAAATGGCTGGCATCTGCGGTTACGGCTCGCTTAAAGGACGCAACGCGCAAGCGGCGCGCACCGAGGAGCAGCGCAACCACGGGATGGATCACGGCATTGGCGTGGAAGCCTGTTTCGGATCGACTCCGACACAGCGAACGGACGGGAAATTCCCCAACTTCGTTGTGATCGAAAGCGCGTATCCGGCAGACGGGTTTCCGACTGTCTAATTTGGAGACCAAGGAAGGAGGAAACTATTATGGCAGCTACAGCAACAGAAAATCTTAACGACCTCACAGTCGATGAACTGCGGGACATTGCCTCGGAGGAGGAGATCAACTTGCATGGTGCGACCACCAAGGGCGACATCATCAAGGCGATCAACAAAGGCCGAAAGCCAGACCCGGGGGGAACTACCGACGAAGGTCCGCCACAGCCGGTTGAACCGCCGCTCAATTTTACGAGCGGCCCGCCAGCTCCGATTATCAAGGAGGAAGATTGGGAACCACCCGATCTGACTAAGCCGATCTTGAATCTGCTTAATCCTAACGGCAACGCAGTTACCGTGATGGTGCTCGACGCAAAGACGCCGACGGGTGATCCGACCAATCTCGTCTTTGTTCAATACGACGCATCGCGCGAGTCATTGACAGTGCCCGAGGCGAACCGGAAGTTCGCTTCGGATTACACCGGTCAAATCTGGTACGGGCAACACGGTATCTCGCCAACTGACAGGCTTAAACCCCTCGACATTGGCGCTACCATGATTGAGCCCTCGTAGCGGGTGGAAGGCATAAAACGGGGAGGGCGCGCTTTACAGCGCGCTCTCCTTTTGTTATGAACGAGCACGGTTCAATTTTGAGTTGGAAATCTGATATGGAAGTCTCGACTGATGCTGGCCCAATGGTTCTCTTGATTAACCGGAATGTCGGTACTGGTCCGCAGCTCTATCCGGTGTGCGGGAAAAGCGGCAAACTCTACGGGCAAGCCACCTGTCGCCCAGAAAAAGGCGGGCCATGTTTTGAGATGACGCTCGAAGATTACGAGCGCGACAAGTTCGACATTATCGGCAACGAACGGTTCCATCAACAGTGGATTCCAGAGTTTATCTCGTTCAGGATGAAGGATTTACCACCACCGAAATTTTCAAAAAGTGAGGAATCGCAAAGCGTTGAGGATGAAGCAATTACAAAAAGCGGGTCTCAAAAAATCCAAAAATCACACAGTGTGACCGTTG
>Ga0126379_10001141_pt1 | contig 15787 bp, 18 predicted proteins | sample PanSoiMetPlot_24_FD_92640 | JGI IMG/M metagenome (GOLD analysis project Ga0126379, IMG submission 92640) | Tropical forest soil microbial communities from Panama - MetaG Plot_24 | ecosystem: Environmental > Terrestrial > Soil > Tropical forest > Bulk soil | place: Panama | collected 2016-02-17 | reverse complement strand
TTCCCCAAGCATCGACCCGACGAAGGCCATGTCATAGATTGCCCACTCACCCATAGGCACCTCCTTGCCTTGATCGCCTACCCACACAAGGTGGATGGCTGTGCCGGTGTCTTGTGCATCCTGGAACCTGAAGCTGAAGGAGCGACCGTATACGTCTACGCCCTTACGGATGGACTTGATCCATGGGTCACGACCCCACACGCCGGTACCCCACACGTCGTTGGCACTGTCCCACAGATCCGCCTTCACACCCTCGTCGATGGGGATGGTGGCGAGGATGCTGGTCTCGTAGTTGCGGTAGATGAACACGTTGAAGCGGCCTACGCACAGGAAGCGTAGCTCCCTCAGGTACTTGGTATTGACGGGGTCCTGCATGTCGAAGAAGGGCGTCTGCAACACCGCCTTGTATGCAACGCCATCGTCTGTGCCCACGTTGGCGAATACGCGGAGGAGCTTGTTGGCCGAGACGTGCCCAGCGAAGAGCTGATCGTCGGGCTGATAGCGCCAGCGAGCGAAACACTGCGCAGGCATCCTGTGGTAAGTGAACGGCCCGATTGTGCGTGTGCCGAATGCCGTCAGAGATCCCAGACGTGGGTAGTACTCGACGACCACAGAGTTGATGGTTTGCCCTCGCTCGGGCAGTGCGAAGCCGATCTTGTTCTCGAAGGCATACGCTGTCGCCTGCGTGAGACGGTCCAGCGCGATCACCTGCGGATCGAACATTGGGTCCATGATATCCGAGATGATGTAACTAGGCGAGTCTCCCAAGTACCGACAAATGCCTCGACGGCTGAGAAAGTAGATCTCCGACTCGTAGGACGCGACGCAGAAGTGGCTCTCGAAGCCCTTCTCGTAATCGACCACGCGGTTGGCCAACAGCACCGGGTCGTAGATCGTCGCGGTCTTGTCACGCTTGCCCACGATCAAGAACTGCCCGTCGGTGGCAAGGGCACGTACGGTGTCACCGTCGCCTCGCCCAATGTCCACGTAGTTACTAACGGGGAAGGTCTCGGCGTCACCCGCTGCGCTGCTGTAGACGCGGTCGTTCTGCCCCGTCACGCCGGAGATCCACATCGTATCCTTCCACAACCTCAGGAACTTGCCCTTAGGTGCAGACGCGAAGTCGGTCTTCGTCGCACCATCCCACGAGGCATAGTTGTCTACCCCGTTGGACATGTAGACCTTGTTGTTGAACGTCTCGAAGGAGAATGGTGCGCTGGTCGAGTAGGACCCAGCGATTGCCGTCCACACCACAGGGTTGGCACGAGGATCGGTGGTGTAGAGAAGCTGACCTCCTGTGGTGTGCATCAGCATCTGAGGCTGCACGCCGATACCGCGATAGAAGGTGTAGAGGGACAGCGCACGATCAGCGCTGGCACCGAACGTGCCGTGACTCTCGCACCCGAGGCGCTTGTGGGCGACGCCTCGCTCATTCAGGACGATGTTCTCTATCGGCCGCGCCTGCGTTGGCGGGACGAAGTTGACGCCATCACGAGTGTTAGCGCCACCAGCCCAACCCTGCGTCCGCATCGTGAAGCTCCGAGGATCGTTACTCGCCATCGATCAGTCCGTAGGATGAGATGTCGTCCATGATGAGGTCCATCAGTGGCGTAGACGGACCCCTACCGTCCCTCGCGTGCGTGTCCACATGTGTTGTCGCATGGTCGCCCAACTCCTCAGTGAGGAACGTACGTAGGTCCTTCTTTTTCTTCTTGCCCTTCTTGAACTCGACGAGCAAGTCGTAGACCATCTCACGGGTGACGATTTCTACAGCCATGTGTTGTCCGGAGTGGTCCGCTCCTGATACTCGTGCATGTCCTCTTCCTCCTCGTCCCTCATGTCGTCGAACGACTCCTCGAGGTCCTGACGTGCAACTGCCGCGAGACTTGGCTCGTTCGCGTGAGTGTGTGCCCGGACACGGGCGGACTGGATGATCGCCTCGTCCAAGTGCTGCGGCGTAATCGGGAAGTCGAACTCGGTCTGTAGCCAGAGGGGACGTTGGAAGTAGTACACGACGAAATCCCTTGCACTAGCAGGGGGACTGAGAATGTAGAGCTTTTCGTCGTATAGGAAGTACCGGCTCGGCTCGTTACGACTCTGAGGAGCAGTCAGATCGAGGCCCAGCCAGTACTGGAAGAAGTCGTCCTCCCCCATGATCTGGAGCTTCCTCTGAACCCCCGCTGTGGTGACGTAGAGACGCTCCAGGGACTTGAAGTTGGGGATGGTGGGGGAGTAGGGATCGTGCGGCGTCACGCTAGCGTAGTACTGCCCAGGCGTTAGCGTGAAGGAGAACGTCGTCCTCTCCCACTCCCACCGCGACTTCTTGGCCACCGCGAAGTACGCGCGGTTTATCATGTTGTCCAGGACCTCTGCCGTGAAGCCGTCGAACCCGCGCTGCTGTAGGTCCGTGCGGAAGTCCAGGAGATTGAACTTGCCGTATGGGTCAGGCATCGTCGATACCTCGTGGGATGGCGACGGGGAGTGGGAAGTCTGGCATTTGCCCGTCCTTGCGCAGAGCGTGGGCCAACCTCTCACCCTCCTCCTTGAGACGCTCGCTGTTGCGCCTGTCGATTTCAGCGTGATTCGCATCTTGCTCGCGCTCAGCGGCGTCGTACGGATCTTCATACGTGCGACTGTGACTGTCGCTGCGAATTAGCCTCTCGAGTGCACGCGCGTCGAGCTCGTCGACCGTGAAGATCAAGCGATCTGTGTAGTCTTCTCCATGCTCGACGAAGTGATACACGTTGGAGAACTGATCCAACTCGATGGTTACGCGCTGGCCGTAGAGCTCACGAACTTGGCGGACGATGGAGAGCACGTCGTCCTCGAGCGTCACCATCCCGAGTCGATTGTCGTACCACGACTTGATCGCGTACAGCTCCATCGCCCGCCTCCTCCTTTCTCACGGAATGTCGTCGGCCAGGTTGTAGATCACGCCCTGGGTCTTGCGGTTGTGGACGCCGAGGTCGCAGTACTTGTAGAGCGTCCCCTTGTACGCGTCCATGTCGGGGCTCTCGACCTTGCGCAGGATGGCGCCGTCGCGGTTCATCCAGCGGAAGTCGTTGCCGTTCAGGTTCACCCACAGGTAGTCCTCCGGGCGGATGAAGAACATGTGCTGCTTCGGGCAGTCGTCGTCGAACACCAGTGGCAGGCCGTTGTAGTCCACGTACTTGAACCCGCCGTGCATGGTGAGTGCGTTGGCATCGTTCCAACGCTTGCCCGTCTTGAGGGTGTTGACGTAGCGCCGGCGAACACCTCTCGTGGTCAGCAACAGCTCCGTCTCCCAACCCTCGGCGCCGATCCGGTCGAGCATCAGCTGGCCCGCGTCTTCGTCGAACGTGGTGTTACCACCGTCCGTCTGCTTGGCCTTCCAGAACTCGTTGCCGGCGGTGCTGGAGTTGATGTTGTGGAGCGTGTAGTTCTGCGAGAGGTCCGAGCGTGTGATCTTCTTCAGGCCGTTGATCTCGAGCTTCCAGTTGCCGTTGAGGCACGGCACGTGGTTGCCCGGGGTCAACGTCAGGTCGGAGCCGGAGTACGTGACCACACGGGTGGACGTGTTGATCGCCGTGATCGTGATGGCGCTGGCGAGCACGGCGTCCGTCGAGGAGTTCACAATGTCCAAGACCAGACCCACACGCAGGTACTGGAGGTTGTCGACCGTGAACGTGTTGGTGCCGTCGGCGGTGACGTTCGCAAGCGCACCCGTCTGATCGCCGTAGGCCTGCCGGTTCATGTCCTTGCGCAGGTCGTTCACCGCGCCCGTGGTCTCGGCCTCCAGGAGGCGGAGATACGAGCCGACCGAACGTTCGGACACCTCGATGGCAAACCCGGTGATCTGGATCTGCTTGTAGAGCTTCTTGATGCTGTCCTGGATGTCGTTCCAGCCCTGCTGTCCAGCAGGCGGCAGCGTGCCACCCTCGGCGCGTGCGGTACCAGACTCGTTGCGGCTGGTGTGCAGGGCGATGACCCACTGACGACCTGCGAACTCGACCTGGTCTGCGTCGCGGGAAATGCCCTGATAGGACATGGTCTCGCCGTTCGCGGCGTTCATGGTGCCAGCGCCAGCACTCAGCTCCGCGGGCGAATACCCGAAGAGGAGGATGGCCTTCTGGTTCACCATCTCGCGAACCACAGGGAGGTAGTAGTTCTGCAGGATCGCGTCGGCCTGGGTGAGGTTTTGCATTGGCTCTCCTTATGGCTGTAGTGGGGAGAGTCTCCCAGCGAGCAGGTCTGCCTCTGCAGCCTGACTCGCCTCGCGTAGGTTAGCGAACTTGACGGGTCCGGCACTTACGGCAGGTGAACTACCGGGCAGCGCGGGAGGCGTTCCCCTATTCACGTTTCCTGACTGGACGACGTTCCCCAGGTCGATGTCTCTCTCCTCCATGCGCGCGGCACGTGCAGCAGCAGCTAGTTGCTCCACGGTGCTGTAGGCCGGACTACCATCTTGACGGCGGTAACCCGCAATCGAGGCAATCCAGGTCAACTGGGTACGCTTGGTGGTAGTGACTCCGTCCTGTCTGTCTAGGTCGTCCCATGCTGCCAATACGCGGTCCAGCTGTGCCTCTCGATCGGACTCTTCGTCTCGAGACATGATCCGGTCCACGTAATCGAGCCTGCGTCTGTCGTCGGCAGAGACAGGTGGCTGCGGCGTTTCGACTTGACCGTTTTGTACCTCCGCCTGCCCGTTCGTGCTTGGGGGAGCATCCGCATAGCGGTTGATCGTCTCAAGCACGTCCGGCGGCAAGTCAAGGTTGGTCGCCATCGAACGCCACACACCAACGGGATCTGCCTGCCACTGCTGCTCGAAGCTGGCAAGCCGACGCAAGGAGTCAGCGTCATAACCGTACTGCGCGAGGTCCTCGTACCCCCGAAGACTCGCGAGCCGGTCGTTTACCTCCTTGAAACGGGCATAGGGGATACTCTCAGGGGGTCCCCCCTGGGCGGCTTCGGTGTTTGACGTCCCCGCGGACGGAACCGCTCCTCCAACGTTGCCCGGTACTTCACCTTCCGGTGGCAGACCCGCCTCGTTCATACGGGCCTCCATCTCGTTTGCCATACCCGACATGTTTCCTCCCTAACGGTTTACGCCCTCGACGGCGGATGGGGATGATGCGGGAATCGCCCTACCCAGCTGTGGGCGAGGCGGCCCGTTCGCCTCGAGCAGGTAACTCTTCGCGGCGTGACGCGCCTCCTCCCACGACTTGTAGGACTCCGCCTCTGCCTCTACGGCATCGACGATCTGCTTGTTGGCCATCATTCGTCGCACGTCCTCCATCCTCACGAAGGTACCAGCGCTCGTCTCGACGCCCATCTCCTGCAGCTCCTCGAGAACGTCGTTGATATTGTGAGGATCCATCGTGTCCTACTTGACCGCGACGGGCGTGACCCCGCGCACCTCGACCCGCTTGACGGCCGAGAACGGCACGCTCAGCAGGGCGTTGTACTGGTCCCGCGTCTTGACAGAGAGGATGACCTGCTCCCTGTCCTCCCACGGGATGGGCTCCTCGACGCCCTCGGGCAACGTGTACCCGAGCACGGCTGCACGCGCACCGTCGAGTGCGTCGGGCACCTCGTCGGCCTCGCCGTCCAGGACGACCCAGTCCTCGATGGTCGGCGGCGTGAAGAACTCGCCATCCCCGCTGCCGGCATCGACGGTGAGCACGTCTACGTCCCCGCTGGGCGGAAACGCGTAGTCCTCGGCGTCGCTTGCATGGTCCGTCGCTGTGGACGGGTCTGACGATACGTCCTCGTACGTGGTGCCCTCGACGCGGGACGCGGCGTTGCTGGTCGCGCCCTCGAGTCGCTCTGTGACCACAGATGCGGGATCGACGAGCATCGGATCCGCCCCGCCGGTGTCGGCGGCAGCGCTCTTCTTCGACGATCTCTTCCTCGTCGTGGTCTCTTCTGCCTCGCTCACTTGCCCTCCTTTCTACTGCGGTGTGATACGCCTTGACCCCATCTCGACCTGACCACCACCGATCACGTCAGGCACGTAGGTGCGTGCCATGTTGGTGTCAGGCGAGAATCCGTTTCCCCCAGCTGGCGTCGGCGGCCCGTCCGGCGCGCCCTTCATGGCCTGGAGCATTTGCTGCTGCTGTTGCTGCTGCTGGGCGATCTGCTGGTAGTGCATGTTGAGGTGCTCGTCGAACAGCTGAGCAACCTCGGGGTGAGAGATCTGAATGTCGTCGAAGCTCTCGTCCATCATTATCGAGGTGTGGCGCGCGATGTGGATCTGATGGTTGTGCCACGCCTTGACGGGGACGGCGGCGTGCAGGCGTTCGAAGCGAGCCCTTTCTGATGCCTCTGTACCTTCTGGGTCGTAGTTAGTCTGGGCACGCCAGACACCGTAGAGCATCATGTTGTTCTCGCGGTCGGCCTGCGCCACCGCCTTGTCCTCGTCGTCGGGTTCACCCTGCCCGAGTTCCAGCATCTCCTGGAGCTTCTTCGGATCCTTGAGGATGCCAAGCGTCGCGAGCTCCAGGGCGTACTGCTGGCGCGCGGCCTTCATCTTCGGCATCGCGCTGCCGGCCTGGCAGATCACGTCGGTGTTGTTCTTGAGGTCCGCACCCTTGAACTTCCGCACGTCGAACGAGCCGTCCCGACGGTAGAAGCGCAGGATGCGAGTGAAGCTGTAGAACTGAGCGAAGCGCTCGAGGACCATCGATCCCATGAGGGAGATTGATTCCTCCATTGTCGCGATGGTGGGCCCGATCTTGGTGTCGTCCTCCTCCTGCAGATAGGCAACGGCGACACCAGAACGTACCCCTGTGGGCACACGACCTCGAGCAACCTCGGACTGACCAGAGATGTCCATGATCTGATCTCTGAGGCCAACAAGTAGGTTCTCGACCTGAGAGGGCATCTGCAACCCCGGCACGGGCGCCGGCGGAGGTATGTTGGGTACGTGACGGTACCGAATGATGCCCCCTGCGACATTCTTGATCTCCCCTCTGACCTTGTGTTGGGTGGCGATGATCCACATGGGGTTGGCCATGTAGTCCTTGTTTTCGATCAACTGACTGATGGTCTTGTCGATCTCCAAGTTAGGACCACGGATGTGACTCATCACGCAGTCAGGCCAGATCGTGGTACTCGTGGGGATATGCTGGAAGAAGACGTGCGGAATCCTGTTGTCCTGGTATGGGAACCTCGAGGCGAAGTCAAGGACTTCTTGGCCGTTAGCCCAGCGGAGCATGACTCCGCTAGACAGGAACTTGTTACCCCTGTAGACGTTGGGCGGCAGCCAGAAGGTGTTGACCTGTACGCCGTTGTCGACCGGTGTGGTGATCGACCCAGTCGCTCCAGGGACGCCGGCGCGCGCCATCATGCGGGTCTCCATCGTGCCAAGATGCAACGAGCTATCGGGCTTGAGCTTGTTGGCCGCGCGACCGTAGATGCCCTTCACCACGTCTACGTCGCAGATCTCCATGGTGATGAGGTCCTGCAGTTGAGTGAAATCCGTGCTCACCTGGTCAGGCAGCAACTGGAATGGGGAGAAGACCTTGAGCTCGAGATCGCCCAACGGGAAACGTTCGCGGCTCAACTCGTCGAGTGTCCCGTCCTTGACCATCTGCTCTAACTGCGCGACCCGCTCGGGATTGAACGTCGGATCGCCGGTGTCGGGGTCGATGGTATACGTGACCATGCCCGCGCGCTCGTTGAGCGGATCGTAGCCCACGAAGATGGAGCCGAGGCCCGTCTGAATCATCCACCACAGGGCATCGCGTCGCATCTTGGGTAGGCCGAACTTCCACTCAGCATAGTCAAGCGCAGCGCTCCCGACCTTCGTCGCGGAGATGTCGGTTTGCTCGTCGGAGTTGGCGATAATGTCCATGATCGGGCGGGACTTTGTCATCTTTGACAACTCCGTCCTGCCGACCGTCAGCGCGTGGTTGATGACGAGGCGCGGCTTCTTGTCCCCGCGATTGGTATCCCAGTTCCAGTCTCGGTCCTCGAACTGCGCCATCGTCGGATTCCACTGGGCGTAGTGATCGCCAGCGACAAGAGCGATGTTATTCCACCACACCGTCTCGTACCCACGCCGCTTGTCGATGCGAGCGCCACGCTCCGTCTCAAGCGCAACCACAAGGTCTTTCTCGTTGCGGGCTTCACCGATTCTCATGCCTTGGCCTCCGGGAAGTCTTCATCGAGGAGTGCTTGTTCCGTGTCGCTCAACTGCGTCTTCTCCGCCTGGCGCGATAGCGGGCCCCAGCGACCTGGCTCCTGAACGAGCGTGTCAGCTGCCGTCGGATCATTCGTCCTTTGCTCCTCAGGCGTGAGAAACCCGCCCTCCTCGGGCTCCTCCTGCAGTGTCTGCATCGTCACGTAGTCCTCCCACCGGATGGCTGCGAGGCGATCAAGGAGGTTCCTGACGAGCTGCGCGTCGTTGTGCATTTGCGCGTCATGCGCGTCGGCTACTCGTGACAGCGCTTGACGGAAAGTAGCGGTGACCAGAACGATCACGATGAGCAGTACGGTCACCGCCGCTAGAGCAATAACTACGGTTGCTGTCAACGCGCTCACTACGCGACGGCCTCGTCAGGTATGAATGATATGCCGAGCTTAGTCGCGCGGCGCTTCATGCTGTCGATCTCCACCCGGAGGTCGTGAATCTCCTCCTGGAACTCACGGATCTGCTTCCGAGCGTTGGACAGCATCTCAGGCGAGGGCGTCCCCAGCAGGCCCGCGATCTTGAGCCCACAGTCCTCGCAGATGATCGCGGGGTCGTCCCAGAAGGTGTCACGCTCGAGGTCAATGAACTGCCTGTTGGTGCCGTCCGGTCCGGGCGTATTGCCTGTACCACAGACCATGCACGGCTGCGGTGTAATCTCGATCAGGTGCATTATGCTGCCTCCTCTACTCTGCCCGGTCGCCAGGCATTGCCATGAGTCCGATCCTGCGCGAGCGCAAGCTCAGACTCGAAGTGGTCGTAAATCCACTGCTCCTCCTCGTTACGAGGACGGCTGTTCTCGGGCACGTCGGGCTTGCTGTCCCCGATTGCCACAAGGATATGCCCGAGGTTATCCACAGTGTGGTCGTCTTTCTTACGCGGCTTCTCGGCGGCGGTCTCGTCCGTGTATGTCGGGCGCGTGGGGCGCCAGCGGTACTGCCCGAACCACTTGTTGTGGTACGTGAGGGTGTTGAAGAAGTACATCGTCGGCGCGCCCTTGCCGATCACGTCGCCCTCATTGTCGATGCAATCCACCGGCGCCTCGCCCAGCGGGTGGTCATGATTCGGCTTAGGCCTCAGGCGCTGGATGATGCGGTTGATCCGAGCGAGAGGATCTCGATCTGATAGTTCCAAATCGTCCATGCCCTCCTCAGAGTACACGTCGTACACGGACCGTCCATCATGCTGCGCCCGCTGCTTCGACTCAGGCCCAATCAATCGCACGTACATCTCCTCGTCCGGCCCGCCCCAATCGGGTAGCGACTCGGCTTCGCTGATGGCGTCGGCCCACCATGACACAGGCTGCCCCGCCTCGACGATCTCTCGGTAGTAGTAGAGGTTGTCGTCGTAGTCACGCGCACACCACGTCGCAGCACCCTCGTGCCCGATACCAGGGTCGATGCACATCCACCGCTCCCACTCCTGTGGGATATAGAAGGGCTCGATGATGTGGAGATCGGGATTGAAGTCGGTGAAGATCTGGCCGATGAACACGTCATGGGAGCCAAGGACGTACCGATCATACCAGTGCTGAGGCAGGCTATCGAACTGATCGAGATAGTCCTCCGGTAGGTTCGGGTTGTCGAACGGCGTGGCCTCGACGCAGTTGAACAACTGCTTCCAGCGCGGGTTACGATTGGGGTCCAGGAAACGCTGCCACAGCCAGTTGTGACCGTCCGGATTGAACAGCCAGAGGCCCTCGCGAGGCGCACGCACCTGGCGGAGGCGACCCTGAAGCTTGATAAAGAACTCCTCCTCCACCTCCTCGCCCTGATCGATCAGGTACAGCCCGAGGTTGTAGTTCTCAAGCTTCTTCGGATCGTCAAGCGGCAGCCCGTAGATCATGGACCCGTTACGCAGCTCGATGAACAAGTCGGACTTGTTGTAGGTCTTTATCACCTCCTTGGGTATGCCGCGCCAACCCGTCTCATGCACGTCACCACGCACCAGCATGTCCCACGTGGTAGAGCGAAGCTCTGGTCTGGTTTTGCGTCCCACGAGACCTCTGGTCCCGGGGAACTCCATCAGACGAATGAAGAACTCTGCGCAGCCACCACTCGTCTTGCCGTTACCCCACCCACCGCAGAAGCCGCGGTACTTGGCGGACATCCCATGAAAGTCCCCCTGCTTGGGATTGGGCTTGTACGGAAGCTTGACTGTGATAGCTGCCATGTTCTACGTGAGCTTGTAGCTGTACGCCACGTTCTTGGCGGCGGCGTTGTTGTTGGTGAAGCGGATCTGCACGGCGTTCTGGCCAGACACGTCGAAGATGCCTTGGTAGAACACGCCGGATGCAGGCCCATTGTACTTGGGACCGGTGGCATTGATGCTGTTGAGCGGGACGGGCATGACGTTGCCCCACGCATCGATGGGGAAGACCGCCACAGTCAGGTCACCGTCCGCCGCGCCGCCGATCAGGTCGGCCTCCAGATTGAGCTCGTTGAAGTCCGCCGTACTGATCTGCGTCGCCACATACGTCCCTGTGGTGATGGGCCCCACACCCGCCTGTGGCGACGAGCCCTTGGTCAGGAGGTTCTGCGGGTAGTTCTCATACGCCGCAGTCTTGGTGTTGTCGTTAGCAGCCATGGGAGTGGGCTACATCTGGGGCGGGACGGTCGGGTTGTACGGGCCGGCGATGGGCGGGAGCATCTGCGGGACGTGGCTCTTACCAGTGACGCCCGCGCCTTTGCGCGGCGTGCGCTTGTTGGTGCCCTTCTTGCCGGCGAGACTCTTCTTGGGACCACTGGGACCTTTACGAGCACGAGGCATTATCTTCTTCTCCTTCCTCCTGTGTGACGCCACTTACGAGCGTTCAGCGCGAACGTCGCGCGGCGGCGGGTGGCAGCGCTGCGGGACTTCTTCATCGAGCGGAGCTTGCTGACGGGGATCTTCCTACCCTTCTTGACGCCTGCCGTACGCCGCAGCTTCCCACGATTCTTCTTCTTGATGTGGATGGGCTTTCTACCTCTTCTTGCCACGACGTCTCCTACGTTTGACACTGGCGTTGGTGATCCTCGCCGCGCTGGTCTTGCTGTAACCGCGGCGGCGCAGCGCATGGTACTGACGCCAGTTCTTTACGGATTTGCCAGGCATGTCCAGATGGCGGTCTGGCCGCCGGGATGGTTTATAACCAGCCTTCCTGCCGTGTATCCGTCGGGGCATACGACTGAGGATGGAGACGGGACGTTGATCGTCACCGTCGGCGCCGGGCCGGCGGCGCCCGTACCGAGCGCTGTCGCCGCCAGGAACCCCGCACCGGTGGCAAGCACCAGCGCTGCAGCGAGCAGGATCTTAGTCCTCGTGATGCTGGCTCTCATGCAGACCCTCCTTGAAGGCATCCATGCGCCGACGACACTCCTCGTCCCACTCCTTGCGAGCCCGCTTGACATACCACGCCGCTGTCACCACAGAGGCAACCCCTGATAGGAAGGCGCCAACCGCTGCAAGCTGGTCTGATGACATGCGCGGGGATCACGGCTCTGCTACCCGGACGAAAACAGTGCTCTGGTCAGGCACGCGGCGGGTGCGGCGCATGACCTCCCCGCCGTTGGAGTTGTTGTCGAGCGAGGTGTTGCCCTCGATGGCGGTGAACGTCGAGGCCGAGCCGGAGGCCCATCCTTCGAATAGGCCTACATGGTCATACTCACCGTCCCAACCCCAGTCGTAGCAGACGAGGTCGCCGGGGACGGGGCTGTCGGTGGTTGACAGGCCACGCCGATTCGCCCGTGCGTCCCCGACGATGTATGGCACGTAGGCGTAGTAGCTGCCCCGCACGAAGCTGGGCGAATCCTCAGTCGTCTCGTAGCACCACGAGGCGAACATCGCACACCACGGTCCCACCATCCCGTACCAGTCGGTGTATTTGACCTGGTTGCTGTTGGCCGGCGACTCCTTGACGCCCAGCTGCGTGATGGCCTTCTGCAGCGCGCGCTGGCGTAGCGTGTCCTCCGGCGGCGGTGGAGGCTCGTGCCCCTGGAACATGTCGTAGGCCTGGTTGATAAGCTTGACTGCCATCGCGTCCATCGCCATCTCGCCGGCATGCGGCTTGCCTTCGGGCACGCGGATGGAGCGCAGCGTGTTGAAAGTCTTCTGCCCAATCCACCCAGTGTCGTCGAGGTCCTGCTGACGCTGCACGCCAGCGACGCCGGTGTCGATCACGTTGCCGCCGGTGCCGTGCGCGAAGGCATTAGAGTAGCTGTCGTCGAACTCCTGCCACGGCCAGCGGCCGGCGCGTGAGACGGTGCGCTTGTAGGCCTCGACGTCCGGTCCGTTTGTGCTGGGAGTCTTGCCATGACCCAGCGCATCCGGCGGATACAAGGGACGGGGGAAGCCGGCGACCCCCACCATGGGGCCGCCGGCATAGGCATGTTGGTACCATTCGGTCATGCTGTCACCACAGGGATTGGGCTACACGGATGACGAGGTACACCAGAGTGAGCACGAGAGTAACGATGGCTAGGCCAAACCCAATCGTGACCAAGGCCTCGCTGGAACTCTCGAACATACCTGGCTTCGTCACTCGTCCTCAGCCCCCTCCTCCTCGGTATCTTCTGCCGCCCCGTCCTCCGCCGCATCGTCCTCGGTGGCGTCTGCGTCGTCCTCAGCGGGCTGCTCGACAGGCGGAGTCTCTTCGTTCATGTTGCTCCTTTACGGGTCGATGACTACTGTGCAGGTGTAGGTGCCAGGCTTGAGGCTCGGCGCGGAGAGCTTCGAATCCTCCGCGAGGCTGCCACCCGTACCCACACTGTTGTTGCCGGCGTCCTTGCAGGTGATCGTGCTCTTGGTACCCCCTGCCACCTGCGAGGCTGCCTCGACCGTCACGTCGGTCAGCGGCGTGTCCTTGAACGCTGCGCCGGTACCCTGCGGCGAACCGGAGCAGGTCGTGTTCACATTCACCGTCACTGGGTGGGCGGCCGTGTCGTCCAGGTTGTACCCGGTCGGCGCGGCTGTCTCCGTGACGCTGTAGCTGCCGAAGATGAGGCCGTCGACGCAGGCCGTACCGCTGGAGTCAGTGGTCAGCGTGGTGCTAAACCCACCAGGCCCGGTGACGCTGAACTTCGCCCCCGCCAGCGGCGTCGCCGCCGACTTGGTCGAGATCTTTGTCACCTTGATAGCGCCGAGCTGCTGGTTGTTGACGTAGGTGCAGGTGATATCCGAACCACCAGTGATCACGGCCGTAGCAACTCGGCCGACTGACGATCCACCGGCGCCGACACAGGTCACGTGATCGAACGCGAACCCGAGCGGGTCGGGCGACGGCTCGGTGACCGTGTAGGTATTAGGCTGGAGGTTGTCGAATACCTGCGTATCCGACGCGCCACCCGCCGGCTTGGCGGCGTTGAGCGTGAACGTCGATGGCGACAAACCGCCCGTCGTGGTATAGCTGAAGTCCTGATTCAGCGCCGACGGGACGGTCTGCTTGATGATCGTGAGCTTACCACAGTTGTTGGCCTTGAACTCGACGGGTGCGATGAAGTCCTTGATCTCCGACGTGAACGATGTGGAGCTGCGGGACTTTACATACACCGACCCGAAGGTCTTACACGCGTTCTTCTGCACGATCCCAGCGCAGGTGAGGTTGATCGCTGCCTCACCGAACTGCTGCGCCGGTCGATTGACCGCCGGATTGCCACCGAGCGTGTCCGAGACCGTCTGATCGTTGGTCTTGGCCTCCTCGCAGGTTCCGGAGATCGTCTGGCCCGTTCCCCAGTCGCTACCGTTCCAGGTGTACTTCGTCAGCGTCGGCGTGTTGCTGCCGCCCTGGAACGCGTAGTTGATGAGCACGTCGTTGACGGTCCTGACGAGGGTCTTTGCGCCAGGAGTCGTCAGGTCTGGCTGCGGAGCTGCGTTCAACTCGAAGTCGAAGTTGACCGTTCCGGACTGATTCTCCCGGGACCAGGCGATATACATGAAGGTATCGCCCTGGATCACCTCGCCCGCGACGGCGAACCGCGCGAGGTCGGCTTTACTGTTCGGGATCGAGCCGGCTACCACAGTGGTGTTTACGTCGTTCTCCTTGGCACCTTGCCCGAAGGAGTTGTCGGTTGTACCTGTCGGCAGATCGACTCCGACTGACAGGTTGGGCGCGTTGTCCCAGTCGTGGTTCCCCGCCGTTCCGACGACGAGGTTGCCGTCATTGCCCTCGAACGTCGAGCCGGCTAGGTTCGCGCCGGCTCCGGCGACGAGGAGCAGTGATACCGTCGCGCCGATCAGCGCGATTACCGCCAGTACACTACGCCCCCCGGCGAATGCCGCATATACCTTTCTCACCCTTATTCTCCTTCGGTTGGTTTGCTGGATAGCCCCGTATGACGGGGACAGTGAAACTTAGCGGCGCCGCAGGCTGAGCTCGCTTCGCTCCGCGCGCCCGGGCGACGAAAGTCGCACGGGCACACGCGGGGGGGCGGCAGGGGGGGTACATAGGCAATGCATAGGTACGCACGTACCTAGGCGTTGCGTACGTACGCGTAGTCGCGTACGTACCTAGACTTTGGTCTAGACTGTGCGCGTACGCTTGCGTAGCGTACGTGCGTACTGCTAAGCTGTTCGCATGAACAGCGCACCCGTTCCCGCCGATTCCGCACCCTACGCGCGTACGCTTGACGGCGCGCCGTCCGTGGATCGTGCGCATGAGGATAGGTACGCTCGCTTCAATCCCGCGCGGGATTCGCGTACGATGAGCGCGCGCTACGGAAAGGAGGTGACTGCAATGGCTACGGCTAAGACTTTTCGCCCGGAGGAACTCGCCGCTACGCTTGGCATTAGCGGCAAGATCGTACGCGCGTACTTGCGCAAGACGTACACGCGTCCGGCCTCCGCGAAGGGTTCGACGTGGGTACTCTCCGCGAAGCAGGCGAGCGATACGCTCGCGTACTTCAAGAAGCGGAACCCCGAAGCGTACGCGAAGGCGCAGAAGAAGCGCACGAAGCGCACGCCGAAGGCGACCGCTCCGGTGAGCGCACCCGCGCCGACCGAGTCGGCGTAGCGGCCGAAGCGCGCGCCCTGAGTACGCTCGGGGCGCGCGCACCATACCACTACCGAAAGGCGTACGATGTTCCTGCTTGTCGGATTGATCGTAGCGTGCGCGCTCGCGTACCTCGAACGCTACGCGTAGCGCAGCGCACGCCTCGCGCTCGGCGACAGCCGAGGCGAGGCGCAGCGCGGAGCGCCTGGCCAGCGTGGCGTGGACACGCTGGCCTTTTAGCTCGTCCGTGGTGGCCGTGACAGCCTGATCTGCCGAGGCCGCCGGCCGTGACAGCCTGAACCACAGGGTGTGAGAGGTGACGGCCTTATAGCTAGGGTCCATCAGGCCCGTCCTCCACCTCTACATAGTCCGTGGTCTCGACCACATCATCCCGTGGCGCGGATATTGTCATGGGCCGTGGCACTCCATTGATGGCAATGGTAACTGCCGTAGGCTGATCATGGCCTTTTGGAGTGTACCTGCCAGCTACTTCCATGGCGAACTTCGCAGCATCGACGCGGCCATTCTCCGCGCGGTCGGCTACGCCCTCGAGTATGGCAGGCGTCCGTGTGTCCAGCCGCTCGATGGCAAACTGGTGGACCAGGTCACGGAACATCTTCTGCTTCTGCCAGTGCCTGATTCGCCTCATGGCG
>Ga0126379_10001140_pt1 | contig 15787 bp, 12 predicted proteins | sample PanSoiMetPlot_24_FD_92640 | JGI IMG/M metagenome (GOLD analysis project Ga0126379, IMG submission 92640) | Tropical forest soil microbial communities from Panama - MetaG Plot_24 | ecosystem: Environmental > Terrestrial > Soil > Tropical forest > Bulk soil | place: Panama | collected 2016-02-17 | reverse complement strand
TTCACGATCGGGCAAATTCCGAGCCATTGGCACAGCAAGCCAAGAAGAGTCAGACTGGCTCCGCCGACCACGAGTCCCAGCAGTTTCTGCTCTTTCGTTTTTTCGCTCTTGAGCCACTCTCCCGTGATAAGTCCAAGGATCATCGTAGCCAGGGTGGGAATGAAGCTGAGCGTCGACCAGCCCCCTGTGTTGTATACGAATGGTTCCTCGCGCGGGAATAGATTCAGGAACCAGACATCGAACGCCCACGAGAGGTTCGAATTCTTGTTCCAATGTGACAGGAATCCCGTGTAGTTGTGTTCCCAGTTTGCCGGAACTCCCACGTGCGGGTAGTCAAAATTAGGGCCTGGCGCTGGATACAGCGCGAACGCTCCCCAGAAACAAATCAAAATCACCACCGTCACGATCACCTGTGTCCGCACTCGCGTGAATCCCATGAGGAACAGGAATACGTAACCGAGTCCGATCTGTGTCAGCGTATCTTCAAAGGTGAAATAGGTTTGCGATTGCCGGATTGACCGCAAGAGGATCCCTAAGACAATTAGCACGAGGGCGCGCCAGACGGCGTGGCCGAGCATCTCCCAGAATGTTTGTCCTTTCGCCTTGCGGCTTGCAATCGAGAACGGCAAGGCGGCACCAACCAGGAACGAAAAGGCTGGCTGAATCAGGTCGTGCAGCGAGCATCCTTGCCAGTCCACGTGATCGGTGTTGTAGGCAATGACGGCCCAGAATGTGCTGTGTGGAAACGCGCGCGCTACTTCATGCAGCCGCGTAGCCTCGTTGAGCATCAAGGCCATAACGGTTCCCCGGAGTGCGTCCAGCGACGAGAGGCGCATAGCGGCCGATGCTTTTTCGACAGGTGGTTTAAGCACTACGGCTTCATGCAGACTCTCAAGTTGTGCTGTCCCCATACAGCCTCCTCAAGCGCTATGGCGGTAGAAATTTGTATGTTCCAAGGCCATCGCTGCCACTGTCATTCCGGAGCGGGGCAAGGAATCGCTACCCGCAGGAGTTATGTGAGGGTAGCGATGCTTCGACTCCGCCAGAGCTCCGCTTCGCTGCACTCCGGCTCCGCTCTGCATGACACTGTTCTGAATTCACAGAAAACCGGTCACACTATCTCCCAGCCACACTTGCGCCCCTCGATGTTGAGAGAGGCGGGCTCTATCCCGCAAACTTCTCCGACTCGGGCCGTGCCTGCCAATGGCCGCGTGTGAAGTCCGGAAACTTCTGCGGTGCTCCACTCGCTGCAACTGACGCCTCACTGAGCGGGGCCGGCGCACTCCAGGCCGCGGCATCATAGACATCGATGTCAGGAACCAGTCCCCGCTTTACGCAATCCATCAGCCGGTAGTTCATGATGTAGTCCATGCCGCCGTGTCCACCCGTTTTGCGCGCCATTTCTCCGTTGTTCTTCCACAGCGCATGCTCATACTTATCCTTGAAGTCATCCAGCTTCTGCCACTCTTCGTCCTTTTGCCCATCCACGAAAACCCGCCCCGGATAATCGGCAAAAATCCCTTTCGGCCCCTGAACCATATTCAGCCGGCTGTAGGGTCTCGGATTCACCACATCATGCTGCAGCAGGATTGACCGGCCTTTCACCGTCTTGATGATGCTCGTATTCATATCGCCGCAGACGTATTTCTCGGCGCGCTTCGGATCTCCCTCCGGAAACTTTCCTTTCACATACGCGCTCAACGACGCCTCTCCCGAACTCACTGATACCATGTAGTCGAACCGATCGCCGCGGTGAATATCCATGTAATGCGCCACCGGACCCAATCCGTGTGTGGGATACAGATTGCCGTTGAGCTTCATGTGCGGGAACCGCCGCCACAAGCCCTCGCCCTCATTCGCCGTCAAAATGCCGCGCAGGTCGTGAAGGTACGCCGCTTCTCCGTGCGTAATCTCACCGAAGAATCCATCCCGCACCATTTGCAGGACCATCATTTCCGAAGCGCCGTAGCAGCAGTTCTCGAGGATGACGCAGTGCTTGCGCGTGCTCTCGGAGGCATTCACTAAGTCCCAGCACTCTTGCATCGTGCTAGCAGCCGGCACTTCGACCGCCGCGTGCTTGCCGTTCTTCATCACATCGACCGCCATTGGCACGTGCCAGTTCCAGGGAGTCGCGATGTAAACGATGTCGAGATCAAGCTGGTTCAGATTCTTGAAGTCCCAATCGCCTTTTGTAAAGGCGGCGGGTCTCGCTTGCCCCGCGTCGTTCACCATCTTCTGTGCATGGTCAACCTTTTCCGGGACCAGGTCACAAATGGCCTTCACGTCAACACCGTCGACCGCCAATAGATCCCGCAGCAGACTCGTGCCGCGTCCACCCACGCCGATGATTCCCAGCTTCACCCGTTCTCTTGCTTCGAATGGAACACCGATCATCGTCGCGTTGGTGCTCTTCGGTGTCGCTGCCGAAAGACTCTCGCTCAGGATGTCGTTGGCAATCACTAGTCCCGCACCGCCCATAGCAGTGCGCACCATGAAGTTTCGTCGCGAGATGTTCTCCGGTGCCTGATCGTTTCCCATGTCCGCAAACCTCCGGCACGATTCTAGTCTCGTAAACGAAGGAAAGCGCAATGAAAAACAAAAAAAGAAAAGGCAGGCCCACGGAAAGGGGTCTGCCTTGGTTTAGGAAGCTGGAGTTGATGCTTAAGAGCCGGAGGCTACTTCATCGCGACAACGCGTGCGCTCAGACGAGATTTGTAGCGCGAGGCGGTGTTCTCGTGCAGCGTGCCCTTCTGGATCGCCTTGTCGAGAGCGGAAACGGTCTTGCGGTACATCTGCTCAGCAGCAGTCTTGTCGCCCTTGGCGATGGTCTCGCGCAAGTCTCGCAACTGCGTGCGCAAGGAGGAGGTGTTGGCGCGGTTGCGCGTCGTACGGCGTTCGGTCTGGCGGGCGCGCTTCACCGCCGAAAGATGATTTGCCATGTCTGGTTCGTTACCTTCGTGTCTTCAGAGAGATATTCGGGTGGGTCCGAATTACTTATTATAGGGGTGCAACGCTCGACTGGTCAAACACTTGCACGTAAGGAAAGGCGGAAACCACCAAGGACACGAAGTTGCACGAAGGAAGGCCATTTTGTTTTCCTTTGTGCCCCTTCGTGCCCTTAGTGGTTAAGGATTCAACCCGACCATGACTGACGGACTCGATCGCCTCAAAGTTCTGATCAACTCCTCGACGCCCATCGTCGTGATGGAAACATCGGAGGAGATGCGCGCCGTCAGCATGGTGCGCTCCGCCTGCTCCGAATTGAACATGGCCACGTTCGAATGGAGCATTGCCGATGGCTTAATGCGCTCGGGAAGCAATGCACCAGCGGAGGTTCACAAGCCCACATCGCCGCCCGTTGCGCAGCAAGGTGGATGGACCAAAGTCAATGCCGGCACCCTTGCTCAGCCCCATACCTCTTTGAGTCCCGGCAGCGGAGAGGCTGATCGTCTCACACGAGCAGTCATGTCTTCGATGGGCCCCGAGGCGGCTACCGCGGCTGCCAGTAATTCCATCTACAACACGCGCGAACCGGTGCAAGCTCTCGCGAACATGGAATCGATGACGGTCGAGGCTGTATTCATTCTCAAAGATTTCCATCGCCACATGGACGATCCGGTTGTCATCCGACGCCTGCGCGACGTCGGGCAGAAGTTTTCAACCAACCGCCGAACTGTCATCCTCACGGCTCCTGAACTCACAGTTCCGCCCGAGTTGAGCAAGTTGGTCGAGTATTTTGATCTTCCTCTGCCGGATCGCGACCGCCTGCGCGAAATCATTCACGACACATTCACGCGTTTGTCGAAGAGTTACTCACTCAAGCTCCAACTCGACGCATCTGGCGTCGATGCAATGTCTGCGAATCTGCGCGGCTTGACCGAGGAGGAGGCAGAGCGTGCGATCTCACAAGCGCTAGTCGCGCGATATGCTCTTTGCCCCGAGACGGTCACCGACGTTATCGAGGCCAAGAAACAGCTGCTTCGCCATTCGGGAATGCTGGAGTTCGTCGAAGCCTCCGACAACCTGGCGGGCGTGGGGGGGCTTGAGAATCTGAAGCACTGGCTCGGACAGCGCCGTGGTGCCTGGGAAGATTCCGCCCGCGAGTTTGGCCTGGAACCGCCACGTGGCATGATCATCCTCGGCGTACAAGGATGCGGTAAGTCTCTTTGTGCCCGCTCTGTAGCCGGCGAGTGGAAGTTACCTCTGGTTAAGTTCGATACGTCTGCTGTCTACGACAAATACATCGGCGAGACTGAGAAGCGCATCCGCAAAGTGTTCCAGGTCGCTGAAGGCTTAGCTCCCTGCGTGTTGTGGATCGATGAACTGGAAAAGGTCTTCGCCGGTAGCGGGCCAGACTCCGCTTCGGCCGACGCCGGAGTCTCTTCGCGCCTTCTTGCTTCGTTCTTGTCGTGGATGCAAGACCGCAAGGCTCCCGTCTTCGTCGCCGCCACATGCAACAACGTTACCGTGCTTCCTCCGGAATTGATCCGCAAGGGCCGCTTTGACGAGCTCTTCTTCGTCGATCTGCCAAATCAAGCCGAGCGAAAGCAGATCTTTTCGATTCAACTCTCCAAGCGGAAACGCAATCCCGCCGATTTCGATGTCGACAAAATCGCCACAGCCGCCAAGGGATACTCCGGCGCCGAAATCGATGCCGCAGTCCAGGGCGCGATGTACGCCGCCTACTCGGAGAAGAAGCCGTTATTCACGCAGCATCTGCTCAACGCGATCGCGCAGACCGTGCCCCTTTCGACCACGCGTGCAGAGGAGATAGCCGCCCTGCGCCAATGGGCAAGCACGCGCGCTGTAGCAGCGTCGGCGGGCGATGCTACGTCTGCTAGGGCCTAGGATTTCTTCCCATTGACGGCCTTCTGATTTCCGGGGTACGCTTTACTCAATGGTAGTGACTTGCCCGCTGGGCATGCGCATTTCGATTGGTCCCGTCTCCAAGCAAAACCCTGCTCTGTCAGTGAGCAGGTATTGGTGTGTTCCGCGTTCGCCGGATTTCGAGTTCCAATCGAATCCCGCGTTCCAGCCTGCGGAGGTCCGCCAAGTTAAAGCACACGAATGAAAAAAAGCATCGGGGTTAGCCCCAACATCGAAACGCTGTTCGGCACACGGGACGAGAATGTGCGTCTTTTGGAAGACGGGCTGAACGTCACCATCAATCTCCGCGCGAATTCAATAGAACTCGAAGGCGCCGCCCGCGACGTCGCCCGTGCCGAGCAGGTCTTTACCGACTATGAAAGTCTGCGGCGCTCGGGCTATAGCTTCAACAACGGCGATCTGAACAGCATGCTCCGTGTGCTCACCTCGGACCCGAATTCCACGCTGCGTGGCTTGGCGGATGCAGGGAAGCAGCGGTCCTTTGGACGCCGTACAGTTCAGCCCAAGAGCAGCAACCAGCGACGATATCTCGAAGCCATTGAGAAGCACGACATGGTTTTCGGCGTCGGCCCGGCAGGAACCGGGAAGACCTATCTTGCCGTCGCCATGGCGATTTCCGCGTTGCTGGCTAAGCGCGTGAACCGAATCATCCTGGCGCGGCCAGCGGTCGAAGCGGGAGAGCGGCTTGGGTTCCTGCCGGGTACGTTGCAGGACAAGATCGACCCGTACCTCCGCCCTTTGTACGACGCGCTCTATGACATGCTCGACCCGGAGAAGGTCGATCGCTATCTGGAAAAGAACGTCATCGAGATTGCTCCGATCGCGTTTATGCGTGGCCGTACTTTGAATGACTCGTTTGTCATCCTCGACGAGGCGCAAAACACGACCTCCGAGCAGATGAAGATGTTCGTCACGCGTCTCGGATTTAATTCGAAGGCGGTAATTACGGGCGATATCACGCAGATCGACCTGCCGAATGCGCGCCGCAGTGGCCTGCTCGAAGCGATTGATGTGCTTCAAAAAGTAGATGGACTGGCCTTTGTACATTTCGACGAAGGCGATGTCGTTCGACATCATCTGGTGCAGCGAATTGTGCGTGCCTATGACGAGCACAAGGTTCGCGTAGCGGAGCAGCAGATGCTCTTGCTGGCCGAACCGAAAGTACCCGAAGCGGCATCCACACCGGAGAAGCAAGCCGCCGAGGCGAATGCTGCTTCGGCTGACTCTGAGGAATAGAGTTCTGGAAGTCCGCAGGAGGGCCAGTCGCCCTCCTGTTGCATTTCTAGATCCGGCAAGCTGGGGAGAGAGACGAGGCGATCGCCTTGGTGATCTTCAAAAAGAAAGTCGCGGGCCTGAGTTCGGAGTCGCTCAATCGGTTCGTGCTGCGGGCGCGGAAAGCTGCGCGAATCAAAGGCACTGTCGACGTCCTGGTCACCGGCAGCGGCGAAATGCGCTCGCTGAACCAGCGCTTCCGCGGCAAGAACAAGCCTACAGACGTCCTGTCATTTCCCTCGGAATCTTCTCCGAATGGCCGCCGCAGGGTGTTCGCTGGCGAAATTGCCATCTCTGCTGAGATTGCCCTTGACAATGCGCGTCGCCTGGGCCATTCCGGCGCCCGGGAGGTGAAGGTTCTTGTTCTCCACGGCATCCTGCATTTGGCGGGGTTCGACCATGAGCGCGATAATGGAGAGATGGCGAGCAAGGAAGCCAGCCTCCGCCGGGTCTTAGGTCTGCCGTTATCCCTTACCGAGCGTGCCGAATCCGGCCGGGCAGACTCCGTTGATCTCCAACGCGGCATCGCGCGTTCGAGGAGAACTCCGAGGACGGCATGACCTTCGCCGTCTTTTTCGCGTTGTTGCTGCTGATCGGACTGCTGACCCTGGTCTCGTACGTCGATCGCGTCTACCAGGAAGCCGGCCGGTTTCTTTCCCGCGAGTTCCAGGACAACATCGACGCGTTTGAGCAGAAGATCGAACCTGCGCTTAAGGTCAGCCGCAGCCGCGCCTCGCTCTCGATGGCGGTACTCAAACAGTTGACCGTCGCCGCCATCGCGCTGCTGATTGGGTATGCTATCTTTCATGATCCGGATTGGAATATCTACGACATCGCGCAGGCCGCGATCAGCCTGCTGTTAATTGTCATCGTCTGTAATCGGTTCTTACCGTTCCTGTTCTTCTCACGCACCAAGGGCGAATGGCTGCGGCAGTGGGTGTTGCTTTTGAAGGGGCTCATCTATCTCGTCATGCCGGTGACTGTCGTTGTGGGATTCCTGCAGTCCGTGGTTACACTTACTCGCGAGAACACAACCGAACAGCCCGAGACGAACGCCGAGGCTGTGGACGCGCTCATCGAGGCTGGGCAGGAAGAGGGCATTATTCAAGAGGGCGACCGCGACCTGATTCAATCCGTAGTCGAGTTCAGTGGCAAGACGGTGCGCGAGGCGATGAAGCCACGCCCGGTGATGTTTGCGGTTCCTACCAGCACCACGGTCGAGCAGTTCATCGAGATGCTGCGCGCCAAGCACTACTCACGAGTGCCGGTTTATGAGAACAGCATCCACAACATCAAGGGAATCGTCTACACCGCAGATGTGCTGCAGGTGCCCGATACGGAAGCGCACGTGCGCAACCTCGATTCCATCATGCGGCGCGATGTTTACTTTGTCCCCGAAAGCAAGCTTGGCAGCGACCTGCTCCGCGAGATGCAGAAGCAGAACGTCCGCATGGCCATCGTGGTCGACGAGTACGGCGGGGTGGCGGGACTAGTCACGATCGAAGACCTGGTGGAAGAGATCGTCGGTGAGATCCGCGACGAGCGCGACAAACCCGAAATCGTTCGTGACGGCGACCGCGGATTTATTGTTGCCGGTGGCATGGATGTCGACCGCCTCGACGAACTCTTCGGCACCAAGCCCGAGGGAAAAGAGTCCGCAACCATTGCGGGGTTGGTGAGCGAACTTGCTGGAAGAATTCCGCGTAAAGGCGAAGCGGTAGAAGACGAAGGCCTCCGCTTCGAAGTCCTGGAATCCACCGACCGCAAGGTCGAGCGCGTGCGAGTGTCCGCCGTGCAGCCACGCCAGCTAAAGCTGATATAGTCAGGCGTCAGACCTCGGACCTCAGACCTCGGCACAATCGCGGTCTTTGCGCTAAAGTCAGAGGTCTAAGATCTAGATCGATCTAGGAATTTCTGTATACCATTCCGCTTTTGTCATCCTGATGGCGCCGTTTTTTGGCGCCGGGGGACCCATGCAACTCTGCCTGCGGTGCTCATGAGGCCGGAGACTGCATAGGTCCTCCGGCCTGCAAAAACGCAGGCCATCAGGATGACACCGCGTGGACTACATCAAAAGCTAAAATGGTCTGAGGTCCGCCTTTTCCATGCCATTCCGTTCCGGATTCGTCTGCATCCTCGGCCGCCCCAACGCGGGCAAGTCCACGTTGCTCAATGCACTCGTGGGGGAAAAATTGGCGATTATTTCGCCCAAACCCCAGACCACGCGCAACCGCATTCAAGGCGTGGTTCATGTTCCCAAGCGCAAAGGCAAAGATGGCGGCCAGATTGTGCTCATCGACACGCCCGGCGTACACAAGCCCGACAGTTCTCTCGGACGGAAGATGATGGTGGAAGTCCGTGAGGCGCTCGAAGGCTGCGATCTTGTGCTGGTGATCATCGACGTGACGCACAAGCTCGATCCGCGCGATCAGTTCGCGCTCGATCTGGTCAAGCAGTCGAAGGCCAAAGCCTTTCTGATCCTCAACAAGATCGATCTGATTCGCGAAAAATCGAAGCTGCTGCCCATGATCGAGGAATACCGCAAACTCTATGCCTTTGCCGAGGTGATCCCGATCTCCGCTCTCAAGCGCAAGGGGCTCGACGATTTGCTACGAATGATCCTTTCGACTCTCCCCGCCGGGCCGGCATACTTCCCCGAAGATGAAATCACTGATCAGCCGGCTCGCTTTATGGCTGCTGAGATTATCCGCGAGCAGGTCCTTCTCAACACAAGCGAGGAGCTTCCTTACGCCACCACGGTGATCGTCGACAGCTTCGAGGAAGGGAAGCGCCTTACCCGGATCGCGGCCACGCTCTATTGCGAGCGCGAAGGGCAGAAAGGGATTCTGGTAGGCAAGGGCGGGCAGATGCTCAAGAAGATTGGTACTGCAGCTCGGCTGCAAATCGAACGCATGCTCGGAACGAAGGTGTTCCTCGAACTCTATGTCAAGGCCGAGCCCGGCTGGCGTGATTCCCGCCACTTCGTCGAAGAGCTTGACTGGCGCCGTCAACTGGAGCATCGCATGCTGCAACGTCCGCAAGAGATGGCGGAGGAAGTGGAAAGTCCAGATCTTCCAGACGAATAGACCATGTTATGGTATAGGCCATTCACTCGTTGCCGACTCTCACTTTTTCTCGCTAGAATCTAGAGAGCCGCGAACCTGCATGCGGGATGGGGTAGAAAGAGCCGAGAACATGCCAGCTGGGGATTCTGCCGAGGAACACTTCCCGGAATACGACTTCGATCCGGAGAAGCTGAAGGTACGAGTACGAGTTGCGCTTGCCGCCGACCGCAAGGCTGTTGACCCCGTCGTCGAGCAGATTATGCAAGCGGTTCGCGAGATGAAATGCGTGAATGGCAAAGAAGACGCTATCGAGCTCTCATTGCAGGAAGCGCTGGCCAATGCCGTGGTTCACGGCGCAAAAGAAGATCCTACCAAGACAGTCGAATGTCTCGTCGCGTGTGACGACGAGCGCGGAGTACTGATTATCGTGCGCGATCCTGGCGAGGGATTCGATCCCGGCACAATTCCCACCTGCACTGTCGGCGAGAATCTTTATTCCAACCACGGTCGCGGCATTTTCCTGATCAATCAGTTGATGGACGAAGTGAAGTTCCGCAAGAACGGGACTGAGATTCACATGGTGAAGCGGTAGCTTATTCTTTCGCCGCAATTCCCAAAGCCTTCATCTTCCGGTAAAGATGACTCCGTTCGAGGCCCAACACCTCAGCCGCACGAGTTACATTCCCGTGCGTCTCATCGAGCTTCTTAAGGATGTAATCGCGCTCATACGCATCCCGCGCCTGATGCAGCGTAGAGAATTCGCTCTTGGGAGCGCGCCGCCCGCCATCCCGATACACCAGCGGCGGAAGATGCTTCGCGTCGAACCGCGTCGTGGTCGGATTCATGATCACAATCCGCTCGATCACGTTGCGCAGTTCGCGCACGTTACCCGGCCAGGAATAGCGCATCAGCACTTCGATGGCATCGTCGGTAATTTCGCGCGGACGGCGTCCGTAGGTCGCCGCGAGTTCTTTCAGGAAGTGCCGCGTAAACAATGGAATATCTTCCTTGCGTTCGCGCAGAGGCGGCACAAAGAATGGAATCACGTTGAGCCGGTAAAAAAGATCTTCGCGAAAATTGCCCCGCGAGATTTCTTCTTCCAAGTCCTTGTTCGTCGACGCAATCACGCGCACATCGACTGTGATCGTCTCATCGCTGCCCACGGGTGTAAAACGCTGCTCTTCCAGCGTGCGCAGCACCTTTGACTGCGTCTTCAGGCTCATGTCACCGACTTCATCGAGAAAGAGGGTGCCTCCGTGAGCTCGCTGGAACTTGCCTTCCTTGTCACTGGCTGCTCCGGGGAAGGATCCTTTGTAGTGTCCAAAGAGTTCGCTCTCGATCAGATCTTCGGGGATTGCAGCGCAGTTGACTTCGACGAAAGTCTCATCCTTGCGCAGGCTTTGAGAGTGAATCGCATGAGCGACAAGTTCTTTTCCGGTCCCCGACTCGCCGTAAATCAGCACTCGGCCATTGGTCGGCGCCATCAGGCCGATCTGCTGACGCAGCGCCTTCATTGGAATACTGTCACCAACGATAATGCTCTTCGCCTGAAGCTGTTTCTTGAGGTCTACATTCTCGCGGTGCAGTTTCTGAGACTCGATCGCGTTTTTCACGACGATCAAAGTCTTTTCAATGCTCAAGGGTTTTTCGAGGAAATCGTAGGCGCCCAGTTTCGTAGCGCGCACTGCGGTCTCGATGTTGCCGTGTCCGGAGATCATGACCACTTCGGGCGGATTCTCGAACTCCCGAATCTTGGCGAGCGTCTCCATGCCGTCGATGCCCGGAAGCCATATGTCGAGCAGAACGACATCGAATGCGCTTTTGCGCAGGAGTTCGAGACATGCCTCGCCGCTCTCGACCGAGGACGCCGCGTAGCCCTCGTCCGTCAGAATGCCGGCCAGTGAATCACGAATGCCGGCTTCGTCATCAACGATCAGAATGTTATGCATGTTTCGAGAGGACCGCGGCCGGCACCGCCTCCGGCACGACGGGAAGCTCTACGATGAAACGAGCCCCCACCGGATGGTTCTCCTCCACCCGAATCGATCCATGGTGATCTTCTACAATGCGACTCACAATCGCAAGTCCCAGTCCGGTGCCGCGTTTCTTGGTAGAGAAATAAGGCAGGAAAAGTTTCTCTTTGACGTCGTGGGTTACGCCTTGGCCAGTATCGGCGACAATGATCTCAACCGCGTCGCGAGTGGCCACCAGAGCGGTGGAAATTGCAATTTCACGCACCAAAGCATTTTGCGAGGCTTCGGCGGCATTATCGACCAGGTTGGCCACGGCACGTTTGATCGAGTCATCGTCCGCTAACACCTTGGGAAGGTCGGGGGCCAGCGATTTATGCAAGGTGATTCCATCGAGACGTCCGTCGAACATCGATAAAGCGTTCTCGATGATCTCGTTAATATCGGTAGGCTGCGGTTTCGCCACTGGGAAGCGTGCCAAGGTTGAGAACTCGTCAACCAATCGCCGGACCGTCTCCACCGCCCGGGCAATCGTGTCGGCGCAAGATCGAACAATCCCCACCGACGAGGAATCGCTGGGAGTGCCGCGGTCGAGATGCCGCTGAATTCTTTCGGCAGACAGCGCAATCGGTGTCAATGGATTCTTGATCTCATGAGCTACACGGCGCGCGACTTCGCGCCATGCCGCCTGCTTCTGCGCCTTTAGCAGATCCGACAGATCCTCGAAGACTACAACGTATCCCGCACGCTCCCCCTGATGACGGAGCGGAGCCACCGTGACCGCAACGTTCAACGAGCCGTGCGGGAGCGGCATTTCCATCTGGCTCGTCGTGAGTCCCATGCGGTCGGCACGACGGAGCAGCGGTTCGAAATCTTCGACAACGTCGGACGGAAAAATCTCCGTGAGCGAGGCTCCCCGACTAATCGGAAAGCCCTCTTCGTGCCGTCCATCGGGATGAAAGATGCGAAGCAGCGCTTGATTGGTATGCGTAACGCGAAGGTTGGCATCGAGCGAAAGGACTCCAGTCGGAATGCTTTCCAGAATCGTTTCCATCTGGCGGCGCCGCTGGTCAAGCTCGGTATTGGCCCCGGCCAGTTCCCGCGTTGAGCTCTCGAGTTGACGGCGGTTGGCCTCGAGTTCCTCCGCCATCTGGTTGAACGACCGCACGAAGTCACCGATCTCATCGGCAGCACTGACATCCACGCGGTAATCCAGACGGCCGCGGGAAATCTCCTGGGTGGCCGCAGCCAGCGCGGCCAGCGGACGTGTCACCAGTTTTGCGAGGAACAGTGCGAGCCAGGTGCTGACGAATAGAACAATCATGGTGATCAGCAGCAGAAGGCCTACATAGGTTTGCCGCACCCGGTGTCGCTCGCGGCTTAGCTGAAAATATCGTTGCTGTCCGGCTTCGGCTTGATGAACGGTCTGGGAAAAGTCGTGAGGCAGCGGAATCGCGACCAGAATCAGGCCGCCGCCGGGAACCGCCGCGCTTCCGAGGGTGTAATCGGTCTGCTGCCAGGTGAATTGCACGGGCTTTCCGGCTGCCGCTTCCTGGATGGGGAGAAAGCGTTTCAGCACGGCCCAAGGTGCGGGGAGATTGAAGCTGGCTTCGACATCAGCATCGCGCAGTGCGACCGCGAATCCTCCCTGCAGTGTAACTTCATGATGTTGGAATTGATCGGTGACCGCCGAGAATCCGTGCCCTGCAAATGCTCGTTCGGTCTCGGGAGTGGCGGCAATCGAGGCTGCCTCAGCAAGAGCGTTCTGCTGTGCATACCGGCCCAGCAGAGAAACCATCGCTTGTGTGTCAGAACGGACTTCTTCTACAGGAGTCGAGAACCATTTATCGATCGAGCGGTTCATCAGGCCGTAGGCAAACCAGTACATAACAATGACAGGAACGAACGAGAGCAGCAGTGCTCCAGCCACCATCCGGGTGCGAAACTTCGATCCCAGCACGCCCATACGCCGCTCAGCAAAAAGTTTGAGCAGGTTACGGGCAAGAACAAAGGTCAGCGCTACGAACAACAGGGAAATCAATAACGAGAGCGCGTAGAAGACGATCGCTTGCTGGTTGGTCTCGGCCTGAAGGATGGTGTTGTTGAAGGCCGTCTGCGATGCCAAAACCACGAACAGTGCGATCACGGCAATGCTCAGCAGGATGATGACCTGCTTCCGGTCGGATCGCCTTGGTGGCCGCGTTGAAACTGGAGCCTTCACGCCAATAGAAAGGCGCAGTTTGCGCCCCCTCACTGCGCATTATAGATGCAGAGAAGCGGCAAAGGTCGCGAGCGACGAGTCAATCAGTGGTTTTGGAGAGACGTGGAATTCAGCTCATCGAGTATGGCCTGGTAAGCAGGTTTTGGATTATATCCACGATCGAAAGGAAGAGCCGCTCCCCGGGTACCATGCGAATGCCTTCCGATCCACGAATACTTATCGGTGAATTCCCAAGTTTCGATCGCCGTACACCCCGGATTTCTTACGCACGCACCCACTATGCCGCGGTACACGTCTGCCTGACGGCGCAGATCTTCTTCCTTAGCTCGGCCGTCTGAGTCTACCGGCAGCGAAACATCAAGCTCCGTGATGTGGACCTGCAAACCCAGTGCGGTCAGGCGTGCGATGTTGGCGGACAATGCATCGGTGTCAAAGTCGAGAAGTGAGATGTGCAACTGTAACCCAACCCCATGGATCGGAACGCCACTCTGCCTGAAGTCCTTCGCCATGGCGTAGACGGCGTCGGACTTTTGATTCATTCCCTCGGCCTCGGCCTCGTTGTAGAAGAGCAGGGCCTCCGGGTTGGCTTCATGCGCCCAGCGAAAAGCTTGCTCAATATATGCAGTGCCCTTTCCCGCGAGGCCTATGCCCGGCTGGTTGTACCAGATGGAGTCTTTGAGTTCGCCTTTTTCGTTCAACGCTTCATTGACCACATCCCAGGCGAAGACCTCTCCGGCGTAGTGCTGCACCTCGGTTGTGATGTGATCATGAAAGAGTTCGGACAACTGCCATGTGGTGAAGCGTCCTTCCGTGAGCCATTTTGGATTGTCGTGATCCCAGATAAGGCAATGCCCGCGGACCTTCATTTTATGGGCTCGTGCAAAGCTGACAACTTCATCACCTTGCCGGAAGTCGAAACCTTGGTCGCGGCGCACCACCCACCACTTCATGCACCACCCACCACTTCATAATGTCTTCCGGTTCGATCATGTTGTACTCACGTGACAACGTCGCTGAGTAGGCTGTCTCAGAAAACAGCGAAGGACGAACCGCTGTGCCGACAAGCACGCGGGCTTGATGTGCGGCGTTGCGCAGTCCGTTCCCTGGGGGGCGGCCGGCCCACCCAAAGCGAGAAGCGCGATGGATGATGCGGCAAGACGCGAAATCCACGACCTGAAAATCATTACTTATCAGATATCGCAGGCAAGAATGGTTGTAAAGGACAACCATCACATTTTGCGCGGGATTCCCCACATTGGAACTTACCTACGCCGACTATCAGGCCGTGCATTTCGTTGTATACCTGCACCAGCGCCGTACGCTGCGCGGTGCTCATGGAAGAAGGCTGATGCACAGTTCCAGGAAAGCCAGATTCAAGAGGTGCTTCGATGGTTTCCTGTTCGTTGGCAAGGCGATTCAAAGACTGTTCAAAAAGAAATCGAATCTCCTCGTAGTCCGCTTTCTCGGGCAGAATATGGTGCCGTTCAAGGATTCGGCGAGTATATGCATCCACGACGAATACCGGATGATTGCCCCCATATAACAGAATAGAGTCGGCGGTCTCGGGTCCAACTCCGTTCAATGCAAGCAACTCCTCGCGCAACTTTGGAGTCGGCTGCGCGAACATTCGCTCCAGAGAGCCTTCGTACCGATCATCCAGGAAAGAAATGAACGTTTTCAGCCGCTTGGCCTTTTGGCGAAAATACCCCGAGGGCTGAATCAGCCGCTCAAACCTTGCCAACTTCAGCTTCCGGATCCCGTCCAAAGACAAGACCCGGGCCCGGCGCAGGTTCTCCATGGCGCGCTCGACATTCGCCCATGAGGTGTTCTGGGTGAGATAGGCCCCTATGATTACTTCAAAGGGTGTTTCGGCAGGCCACCAATGTTGCGGGCCCCACGCGCGATACAGAGTGCGGTAGAACTCTCGGATTTCCTCCTGTTTAGACTCTTTCGCCACCGTTTTATTCCCAGGTTGAGTTTACCCCGAAGGCTTTTGACGGGCAGTTGCTCCGTCTTGAACGGTCTTAAGGCTTACTGAAGTGCATGTACTTGGGCTGAGATCGTGCTCCCGAAAAGTTGAAAAAGGCGCGATTTTCGCGGTTTTTGCGCGCGAAACGCAGCGTCCCATCTAAGTGCAAGTACTTAAGTAAGTGGTGGAGTAATCCGCTTGCGTTGACAATTTATGTCAACGCGACAAGCTGCATTCTCTCCCAATGATGCGCAGCCATTCGCGCCGTGCCTTGCACAAATGTGAGGCGCCGTTCCATCTACGTGGTCAGGAGATCTGCGTATGTCGCAACGGCTTGGTGATCTTCTCGTCAAAGAGAAAATCATCACACCAGAGCAGTTGGAACAAGCGAATAAGGTGCAGA
>Ga0126379_10001139_pt1 | contig 15789 bp, 8 predicted proteins | sample PanSoiMetPlot_24_FD_92640 | JGI IMG/M metagenome (GOLD analysis project Ga0126379, IMG submission 92640) | Tropical forest soil microbial communities from Panama - MetaG Plot_24 | ecosystem: Environmental > Terrestrial > Soil > Tropical forest > Bulk soil | place: Panama | collected 2016-02-17 | reverse complement strand
TCTTCTCGCGGCAGAGGTAGTAGAGAGCGAGAACGGATAGATTGTGGTGGTCCTCGACCCGGAGCTGGGAGGGCGCGATGCCGCGCTGTCGGCAGAGCTGCTGCCGCTCCAGGTTCTCCAGCGCCTTGGTCACGGACTGGGCGACGCACGAGCCCGTCTGGCCCTGATTGCGCCGCGGCGAGGAGTACGGTCGGAGGTCGGCGTCTCCGGGGGATTGAGCCAGGTGTGGCTTGAGCGTCTCGAAATCCCAGTAGCTCTGCATCGACGCCGCATCGCGCGGGTCGGGCAGATGTCCTCCGAGTCTGTACGCCATGGCATCCCTCCTGCGGAGCGCTCAGTCCTGAACCCGGAGCGTGGCGGTGAATCGCCGGGCGATCGACGCGTCGCCTTCCCACGCGCGCCACAGCTTGAGGCGCAGGACCGCTGTGCCCTCGCCCTTCGCGAGAAACGTCCACGTGCGCCGGCCACCGCCGCCCGTGCCCGCCCCGGTCGCTCGAGCGTACCTGGTATGCGCCAGCGTTACGACGTCAGGTTCCGGCGGGTCCAGCGCCCAGCGGTATCCGGTGGTCGGGTTCTCGTCCAGCTCCAGCACGACGTGGTCTCCCGCGCGCAGATCGACGACGGCGCCGCTGTCGGCAAGAGTGAGATTGACGGTGCGCACGGGGCGATCTTCCGTCTCCGCAACGTCACCGGTCGTCGGGCCGCCACAGAAAAGCAAGGCCAGGGCTCCCGCCACGATCCGCGCAGGGCGAAGCATCGCGCCGAGGCCCCAGCCTCGCCATCGTGCAGGCGCCGCCCCGGCGCCGCTGCTCACGCCGCTTCGGATCTGCCCTAGTCGCGGAGCGCGAACACCCAGAGCACGCCGCCCTGCGGCACGTCGGTCTTCGTGCCGAGGAACGTGTCGAGCCGCGCCTGCATCCGCTGCGCGTCGACGCCCCAGCCCGACTGGACCGCGACGTACTGCACGCCGTCGACCGCGTACGTGCTCGGCACGCCGGTGATGCCCGAGTTGGTCTTGAACTCCCACAGGAGCGCGCCGGTCTTCGCGTCGAAGGCGTGGAAGTGGCGGTCGTTCGTGCCGCCGGCGAAGACCAGCCCGCCGCCCGTCGTCAGCACCGGCCCCCAATGCATGTACTTGTACGTGTGGGTCCACGCGCGCTGGCCGGTGTTCATGTCCCAGGCTTGCAACTCGCCGATGTGGTCGGCGCCCTGGCGCATGGTCATCGTGGTCTTGGGCCGATCGATGCCGAGATACGTCTTGCCCGCCTCGTACGGCTCCGTCTTGCCCACGAGGGTGCTGCACAGGTTCTCGTTCGCCGGGATGTAGACGTAGCCGGTCTTCGGATTGAAGGCGGCCGGCGGCCAGTCTTTCCCGCCCCACAGGCCGGGGCAGAACGACGCCGTCTTGCCGAGCTGGGGCTTCTTCTCCATGTCGTAGGTCGGCCGGCCCGTCTTCGGATCGATCGCGGTGAACACCTCCTGCTTCACGAAGGGCTTGGCGTCGACGAAGCCGATCCCGTCCGCCCGGCGCTCGAGCAGCCAGAGGTAGCCGTCCCGCCCGGGATGCACCAGGCTCTTGATCGTCCGGCCGCCGCGCTGCACGTCGATCAGGAGCGGCGTCGACACCTCGTCCCAGTCCCACGAGTCGTTCCAGTGGTACTGGTGATGACCCCTGATCGCGCCCGTGTCCACGTCGAGCGCGATGACCGAGCTGGTGTAGAGATTGTCGCCGGGATGCATGTCCCCGGGCCAGGGCGCCGCGTTGCCCGTGCCCCAGTACGTGAGGTTGAGAGCCGGATCGTAGTGACCCGTCAGCCACACCGACCCCCCGCCGTTCTTCCACGCGTCACCCGACCAGGTCTCGTGTCCCTTCTCGCCGGGCCCCGGAATCGTGTACGTGCGCCAGGCGACCTCGCCCGTCTTCGCGTCGAACGCGGTCACGTAGCCGCGGATCCCGAGCTCGCCGCCGGACATGCCGATGATGACCTTTCCCTTCGCGACGAGCGGGGCGAGCGTCGAGTAGTAGCCCGTCTTGTAATTGTCGACGGTCTTGTCCCAGACGACGGCGCCCGTCGCGGCGTTGAGGGCCACCAGGTGCGCGTCGACGGTGGCCACGTAGACGCGGTCCTCGTAGAGCCCGACGCCGCGGTTGGTCGGATGCAGCTGCACCAGGTCCTCCGGCAGCTCTTTCTTGTAGCGCCAGAGCACCTCGCCGGTCTTCGCGTTGAGCGCGATCACCTGCTGCTGCGGCGTGGTGACGAACATGACGCCGTTGTTGACGACGGGCGGCGACTGATGCCCCTCGGCCACGCCCGAGGAAAAGGCCCAGACCGGGACCAGCTTCTTCACGTTCTGCGGCGTGATCTGATCGAGCGCGCTGTAGCCCCACCCCGAGTAGTTGCCGCGGTACATCAGCCAGTTCTGCGGCTCCGGGCTGAGCAGCCGGGCATCGGTCACCGGGGCATAGCTCGCCGGGCCCTGCGCGGCCAGCACGGCGGGAATCAGCCCGAGGCACAGGGTCGCACCACAGATCGACAGCCGTCTGATCGACCTCATCGTCGTCCTCCCTGGCGTGCACGAGGCGCTGCGCAACTCACGGGTGCGATCGAGAACCCGGAAAAGGCAGGTCGAGACTAATGCAACTGCGCGCCCCGGACAAGGAGCGGCGATCGGCCGGTGACGCCGGCCGATCAGTCGGGAACGATGTGGAACCGCCCGCGGCCGCCGATTCGGTACAGGGCGAAATCTCGGCGGTTCGTGGTGAACACGAGATCGGTCCGAGCCTCTTCGGCCAAGGCGACGAGGGTGGCATCGGCATAGTCCATGGGGAGGCTCGCGTACTGCTCGATGAGCTGGCGAGCGCGACGCAGCGATCCGGGCGTGGCGTGGACCAGGACGGCGCCGCCAGCCAGGAAGAAATCGACACAGGCGGCGCGTCCTCCTCGGGTTCGAGCGCGCAGGTGAGTCGCCTCCGTGAGAACGGCCTCCGTGCTGAGCACCGGCCCGGACCACGACTCGAAGAACCGCATGCACGGTCCATGCTCGCGCTGATCCCGGTCGAGCAGCGAGACGAGCGCTCCCGTGTCGAGCAACAGGCTATCGGCCACTGCTCCGCCGGCGACTCGTCCGCGATTCCAGGATGTACTGGCGCTGTCGGGTCGCCAGGTCCGGCATCCCCGACTCGAGCGATCCAAGAAGCCCTCGGACTCGCTCGACCGGATGCATCCCAAGCTCGACGGCCGCCGCGGGGACGGTCCGCGACCAGCGTGTTTCCGCGGATGCCTCACACCTGGAGGCGGGGATCCAGCCAGTCGCGGAGGCCGTCGCCCAGCAGGTTCATGGCGAGCACCGTCAGCATGATCGCGAGGCCGGGGAACGTCGAGATCCACCAGGCCTCGCGCAGATAGTCGCGGCCCTCGCTGAGCATCCGCCCCCATTCCGGCACCGGCGGCTGGCTGCCGAGGCCGAGAAAGCTGAGCGCTGCCGCCGAGAGGATGGCCGTCCCGAGACCGAGCGTGGCCGTCACGATGATCGGCGCCACGACGTTCGGCAGGACGTAGCGGGTGAGGATCAGGAAGTCGCGACTGCCCAGGGCGCGGGCCGCCTCGACGTAGAGGTTCTCGCGCGCGGACAGGACGCTCGCGCGGACGAGCCGCGCGTAGGCGGGAACGGCCGAGAGCCCGACGGCGATCATCACGTTGCCGAGCCCGGGCGAGAGCACGGTGACGATGGCGAGGGCCAGCAGGATGTCCGGAAACGCGAGCAGGACGTCCATCACGCGCATCAGGAGCGCGTCGACGCGACCACCGTAGAAGCCCGACACGAGTCCGAGCGGCGTCCCGACGCCGAGCGCGATCGAGACCGAGATCACGCCGACGGTGAGCGAGATCCGCGCGCCGTAGAGCACCCGGCTCAGGACGTCCCGACCGTACTGGTCGCTGCCGAGCCAGTACCGCGGGCCCGGCGGCTCGAGCGCGCTGCGGGGCGCGGTCTTGATGGGATCGGCCCGGCTCAGCCACGGCGCGCCGCCGGCCAGGAGCACGAGGCCGCTCAGCACCGCGAGCCCGAGGACGGCCCCGCGCTGGCGCGCGAAGGCCCGCCAGACGCCGCGCGCGCGCCTAGGAGCCCGTCGCAGAAACACGCCGACCAGAGCGGGGAGAGGGGTCCAGATGCGAGGCGCCGCCCGACGGCCGTTCCGCTTCGAGCGCGGGCTTTGCCCGCGCCCCCGACGGGGGGAGGATTCGGAGGGGGCCCGGAAGGCCCCCTCCGACGAAACGTTGCAGATGGGCCCTCATCGTCGCTCTGCTAGCCGAAGCGGATGCGGGGATCGATGAAGGCATAGGCGACGTCCACGAGGACATTGATCACCACGTACGCCGTGGCCACGAACAGCACCGTCCCCTGCACCAGCGGGAAGTCCTTGGCCAGGATGCCCCCTACGATGAGCCGGCCGAGCCCGGGGCGGCTGAACACCGTCTCGACGATCACCGCGCGCGCCAGCAGGCTGCCGAACTGCAGCCCGAAGATCGTCACGACCGGAATGAGCGCGTTCTTGAGCGCGTGGCGCACCACCACGCCCCACCACGCGAGCCCTTTCGCCTGCGCGGTCCGCACGTAGTCCTGGCCCAGCACCTCGAGCATGCTCGACCGCGTGAGCCGCGCGATGAGCGCCGAGGCGATCGCGCCCAGCGTCACGCTGGGCAGGATCAGGTGCGGGAGGTCGCCGCCACCGGTGGCCGGCAGCCAGCCGAGGTGCAGCGAGAAGGCGAAGATCAGCAGGAGCCCCAGCCAGAAGCTCGGCATCGAGACGCCGAGCAGCGCCACCACCATCGAGCCGACGTCGAGCCACGAGTTGCGGAGGATCGCGGCCAGGAGCCCGAGCGGCACGCCGATCGCCACCGCCACGGCCATGCTGCCCAGGGCGAGCTGCGCGGTGCTGCCGACGTTCTCGCCGATCTCGGCGGCGACGGGCCGCCGGCTCCGGATCGACGTGCCGAGGTCGCCGCGGAGCGCGTTGCCGACGAATCTCAGGTATTGCCGGAGCAGCGGCTCGTCGAGGTGAAGCTGCGCTCGCATCTGGGCGACCTGGTCCGGGGTCGTCACGAACTCGGCGAGCATCATCTTCACGGGATCGCCCGGCACCAGGTAGAGCATGCTGAACACGGCGAGGGTCACCCCGAACAGCACGGGAATCACCGACAGCACGCGCCGCGTGATCCAGATCAGCACGCCGGAATGGCAGACCCGCTACTTGCGCATCACGGCGTCGCTCATCACGGGATACGCGTTCCAGTTGTACTTCACGCCCTGGACGTTCGCGCGAAACGCCCACACCGACAGCTCGTCGACCAGCGGCACGGTGAGCGCCTCGTCCAGGGCCAGCTTCTCGATGGCGAGGTAGATCGCGCGCCGCTTCGCCGGGTCGGCCTCGCGGCGGCCGTCGGAGAGCAGCTGGTCGAGCTTCGGGTTCTTGACGCACGACCAGTTGAAGTTGGCGCCGACCAGCGAGGAGTGGAACAGGGCGTAGAGCCCGTCGTCGTCCACCGACCGCAGGAACATGACCGGCCCGTTGGTGGCACACCGGTAGTTGTCCTCGTACCACGGCGGCCGCGCCTGCGCCTTGATCTTCACGTCGATGCCGACGTCGTGCAGCGACGACTGGATCAGCTGGGCGGTCGGATCGGGCCCGCCGCCGTACTCGATCGCGTTCAGCACGATCTCGAGGCGCTGGCCCCCCTTCGCGCGGATGCCGTCGGCGCCCGGCGCCCAGCCCGCCTCGCCGAGGAGCGCCTTCGCCCTGGCGGGATCGAACGGATAGGCCTGGCGCAGCGACGGATCGTCGAGCATCGCCGCGGTCAGCGGGGCGAAGGCCTTGAGACCGGTGCCCTTGTAGACGGTGGCGAGGAACGCGTCCCTGTCCACGGCGTAGTTGATCGCGCGGCGGACCTTCACGTCGTCCGTCGGCGGCTTCGTGACATTGAGCAGCCAGATCCGCGGGACACCCGGCCACGGCATCTTCTCGACGCGGACCGCCGTGTTCTTCTCGAGGCGCGGCAGCGATTGCGCGGGGACCAGGTAGATGCCCTGCGTCTCGCCGCTCTCGAGCGTCGTGACGCGCGTCCCCGCCTCCGGCACGAACTTCCACACCACGCTCTCGAGGAGCGGCGGCCCGCTCCGGTCGCTCCAGGGGGCCCTGCGGGTGTAGGCGGGATTCCGGACGATCGTCGTGTGGTCCTTCGCGACGTAGTCCTTCACCGTGAAGGGCCCGCTGCCCACCGGGCGCGTGTGGACCTGGTCGCCGCTCTCGCGCACCGCCTTGGGCGACACCATGGAGAGCGGGCCACTCGCGGCGTAGTTGAGGAACGGCGAGTACGGCGTCTCGAACGTGACCTGCACGGTGAACTCGTCCAGCACCTTCGAGCCCGCGTAGCCGGCGAGGGCGGCCCGGGCGCCGCCCGCCTTGAACTTCGGGTCGACGATGCGGTCGAAGTTGAACTTGACCGCGTCGGCATTGAACGGGGTGCCGTCGTGGAACTTGACGTCGTGCCGCAGCTTGAAGGTCACGCCGCGGCCGTCGGCCGACGTGCTCCACGACTCCGCCAGCCATGGCAGCAGCTTGCCGTCCGGTCCGCGGTACAGCAGGTTCTCGGTCACGGACGCGATGACCTGATACGTCACCGCCGACGGCGACGCGTGCGGGTCGAGCGTCGGCGGCTCCTGGTCGAGCCCGATGACCAGCGTTCCGCCGGGGGCGTCGGCCGCGTGTGCGGCGGGCCCCCACGCGGCGGCGGTGACGAGAGCCAGCATCCATCCGGCGAGCGACATGCGCGAGCGCGCAGATCTCATCGTGCTCCTCCCCGTCGTGATCACGGCGCCCCAGGATAGCGCGCGGACCGTCGACCGACAAACAGCGCGCAGTATGGACAGGCAGTCGCGCGGGCCCGCGCCGGCCCGCGGCCCGCCCGGGACGTCTCCGCGCGACTTTGAGCTTGACGGCCGGCCGCCTCGAATCGGAAGATCCTCGGCACCGCACCACTCACCCCGGAGGAGGTTCACGATGGGAAGGCTGCACCACGGCATCGCTCTCTCGCTGCTGGCTGGCACTCTGGCGGCGGCCATCGCCGCTCACGCCCAGGGGATCACCGACATGAAGAAGGGCGAGGGCACCAATGCCGTTCAGGGATCCGCCGGGCCGAGCGGCTCGCAGCGCGCAGCGTCCGATCTCGAGCACTGCGACAAGCCGATGGGCGCGGTGGCCGTGGTGGAACCACAGGACTACGTCGGCCGCGCGCTGTCCCGCTACCAGCTCGGCTCGCCCACGGCCCTGATCCGGCTGATGGTCCAGCAGTCGAACTGCTTCATCGTGGTCGAGCGCGGCCTCGGCATGAGAAACATGGCGCAGGAACGGGCGCTCGCGACGGGCGGCCAGCTCCGCGAGGGCTCGAACATCGGTTCCGGCCAGATGGTCACGGCCGACTACTTCCTGACGCCGTCCGTCGCCTTCTCCGAGAACAACGCCGGCGGCGTGGGCGGCGGGCTGGGCGGGCTCGGCGCGATCTTCGGACGCGGCGGGGCGATCGCGGGCGCCGTCGGCGGAGCCGTCGGCGGCGGGCTCAAGTTCAAGGAGGCGCAGACCAGCATGCTCTTGACGGACAGCCGCTCGAGCGTCCAGGTGGCCGCGGCCGAGGGCAACGCGAGCAAGGCCGACTTCAACCTGGGCGGGTTCCTGGGCGGCGTGGGTGGTGGCGGCGGTGGGGCCGCCGCGCTCGGCGGCTACTCGCACACGAACGAGGGCAAGATCATCGCGGCCAGCTTCGCCGACAACTACAACGGCATCGTGCGCGCCGTCCGCGCCAACCCGAGCCTGCAGCGCAACGTCGGCACGCTGGCCGAGGAGGCCGCGTCCGGCGGCCAGGTCAAGGCCGGAGCGGTCTTCAACGAGGGCGACGTCTTGCGGCCGAAGATCGGCAACGTCCGTGTCATGTCCTCCCCGTCGGACGCCGGGCAGGTCGTCACGACGCTCACGAAGGGCGAGGAGATGATCTACCTGGGCAAGGAGCAGGAGGGCTTCGTCCAGGTCGAGTCGGGCAAGGGCAGCGGCTGGGTGAAGAAGGTCCTGATCGCCCGCTGACGAGATCCCGGTAGGGGGGGCGCTCGCCCCCCTACTTCTTGAGCTTCACGTCCTCGAAGGGCGCCGAGTAGCCGAATCCGGGGATCCGCCCGTCGCCCGCCTCCTCCACGCGCGGTCCCACGCCCCAGATGAAGGCCTGCTCGAACAGCGGGATCGCCGTGACCTTGTCGCGGATGATCTGCTGGATCTGGTCGACCATCGCCTCGCGCTTCTTTACGTCCAGCTCGCGCGCCTGGCGCGTGTAGAGGTCGTCGATCTCGGGCAGCGAGCCGTAGGCGTAGACGCCGCCCTTCGTGGCGTAGGGCTCGAGCCGGGTGGCGGCATTGCCGAAGGCCGCGGTGATCACGAGGATCATCCCGTGGAGCTTCTTGTCGCGCCACGCGCTGAAGTACGCCGCGCGCTCCATCGTGCGCATGCGGCTCTTGATGCCGACCGCCTGGAGATACCCGATGATCGCCTCGCCCATCGAGTTGTAGGGCGGGAACGGATAGAAGTCGCCCGCGTCGAAGCCGTTCGGATAGCCGGCGTCCGCGAGGAGCTTCTTCGCCTTCGCGGGATCGTACGGATGCGGCTCCATCGCCACCGCGAACTGGAAGATGCGCGGGACGTAGTTGCCGGTGAGCCGGCCGTACCCGAGCATCTCCGCCTGGTTGATGGCGGCGCGGTCGATCGCGTGGCTCGCCGCCAGTCGCACGCGGGCGTCGGCCCAGGGCGACTTCGCATCCCACTGCTCCGGCAGCTCGATCCAGAACGCGCCGCTCACCAGCGGCGCGGCGAGCCGGAAGCCGGACGTCTTGCGGATCTCGTCAGCGGTGGGCCCGGTGAGGAGATACACGATGTCGACCTCGCCTGCCTTGAGCGCCGCGGCCCGCGTGGTCTCCTCGGGCATCGAGCGCATCACGAGGCGCTTCACCGACGGCGCCTTGCGCCAGTAGCCGTCGAAGGCCTCGAGCACCAGCTCGACGCCCGGCTTGAACGAGACGACCTTGTAGGGGCCGGCGCCGATGGGCGCGGCCTTGAAGCCGTCGTCGCCCACCTTCTCGACGTACTTCTTCGGCACGATCCAGCCCGCGCCGGACGCCGTCGTGCCGTAGAACGTGATGAAGTCTGGCCACGGCTCGCGCAGCAGGAAGCGCACCTGGCCGGGGCCCGTGACCTGCACCTCCTTCACCCTGTCCTTGAGGAGCTTCGCGCTCGCGCCCTTGTAGCGGTCCCACGAGAACTTCACGTCCTCGGCGGTGATCGGCTCGCCGTTGTGGAACTTGACGCCACGGCGCAGCGTGAACGTGTAGGACAGGTGATCCCTGGCCTCCGTCCACGACTCCGCGAGGCTCGGCGTCGTGAGGCCCGCGGGCATCGGCCGCACCATCGCGTCGTGAATGGCGTACATCACCATGAACGGCGTGGAGAACGCCTCCGTCTCCGCGGGATCGAGCCAGCGCGCGGCGAGCGTGACGTGAAGGCCCCAGCGCATCTCGTCGGGGCCGGGCTTGCCGCCCTGCGCGTGGGCGGGCCCGGGCCAGCCGGCGAGCAGCGCACCGACGACGAGTGCAAGACATCCGAACCGCGAGGCAGCGAGCGAGCGGCGGCGATCGAGGACGGGTTTCATGGCCCCTCACCCTAATCCGAGGTCAGCGGGCATGCTCGCCGAGATGGCCTTCAGGATCGGGCCCACCAGGAGTGTGACGAGATCCACCGAGAACGTCAGCATCGCCGGATCGAAGATCATGTCCGTGGCATTCCAGATCGCCTTCCGGATCGGGGGGATCAACAGAAAGTCGAGCAACCGGCTGATGGGCCGCAGGAGCAGCGCGACGATGCCGGGCGGATTCAGCTCCGGGCCAACGAGAAACGCCTCCATCACGGCGAGCGCGGCCGATCCCAGGGCCAGCCCACCCACGATCGTGGTGACGGTGTTCTTGGCCGCGGGCGACAGGTACCGGTTGACGGCCTCCTCCGAGCCGGGCAGCGCCGCGAGACCGACGAGCGGTGGAATCCAGAACAGGCCGTAGTTGAACCAGAGGTACGCCTGCTTCGACGCCGTGGACGAGACGTTGGGGAACCCGCCCGGATCGGGCCAGGCGGCCACCTGCATGCCGAGCCCGATGACGATGTTGAAAAGGGCGAGGAACGGCATGGCGTCCGGGATCTCGGCGTCCTGGCCGTCGGGAGTGAGGGCGATGGTGATGCCGTTGAGCAGGACCGCCACGAACCAGCTGATGACGCCCAGAACGCAGAACAGGTTCGCCCACTGCTGCTTGGCGCTCATTCCCGGCGCCTGCTCTCCTCCGGGGTCCAGCCCGGCGAACGGCACTCCGCCGAAGGCGATCTCGTAGAGGATGTAGAGCGGCACCGCGGTCACGAGCGTGGCGAGGTTCATGGCGGTCATGTCCTCGCCGGTGAGGAACGTGAACAGGTCGTCGATGACCGGGATGTCGACCGCGCTCTCCAGGGCGGTGACGGTGCCGGCGAGGATCTTCTGCATCACGTCGAGAAACGCCCCGATCACCGCCTCGATGAGAGTCAGCAGGGCGGACACCAGCGACTGGCACGCCCCGAGCATGTCGACGATGCCTTTCGTAGCGAACTGGCCCGGATCGTCAACGAGCAGCTTGAAGAAGCTCAGCAGGTCCTGGCCTGCCTGCTCGATCTTGCCGATCGCGGTGTCGAGGTCGAGCGCCGCCAGGAACGCGCCGAAATCGACCCCGGGAATTGCCGCGACCGAGAAGCTCGGGGTGATGTGGTCGAGCACCTTGGTCATGAACCAGTTGTGGTGGACGGAGCTGCTGCCAGGAACGGGCGGCGGGTCGGCGGCGGAGAGCAGTCCGAGGTGAGGCCGGGCGGCGCTGGCACTCGGCACCGTCTTCGGCAGGCTTCCGAACGTCGCGTAGTTGCCCAGGCTCCCGGTTGTGATCTTGCCGAATGCGGTCGCGAACTGCGACTGGATCTTGCCGAACAGCGAGGCCACGTTCTGCTTGACCGTCCCCATCTGTCCCTCAACCACGCCGATGCTGGTCTCGATGAAGGCGCGCAGCGCCCGCTGGGTCGCGAGGATGTTCTTCCAGTCGAACAGCAGCATGAGCCACTTGACGAAGTCCTCGAGGGCCGCGACGAACTTCTCGACGACCATCTCGATGGCGCGGACCGCGTCCTCCACCGTGGCGATGACCAGGTCGAAGGCGGTGACCAGCTGACCGCCGATGTAGAGCGTGAGCTTCACCACACCGCCGGCGACGTCGAGCGCCGCCGACACGACACCCTTCTCGATGGCGTGCGCGATCGACTCGGCGGCGTGCTTGATGTCATCCCAGGCGTCGGACAAGAAGCTGCCGGGAGCGCCGTCCGCCGCGTGATGCCGAATGAGTGCGCCGTCGAGGCGCGCGCGGGCGCCGCCCGGCATGGCGGTGATCGCGACGAGATCATTCACGACGGTCGTCGCGTTGTCGCTGCTGAGAGACGGGTTCAGGCCCTGCAGCACGTTGGGCGCGGTGATGCATTGCGGCGGCCCGCCGCCGACTGGCAGTTTCCCATTCCCCGAGAGGAACTCGTAGACGTGCTGCGACGGGACGACCGATTCGCCGCTCGTGCCGAACCGTCCGGGGATCGCTCCGCCCGCGCTGAGCCCCTCCGCCTGAAACGAGAGGTCCGGCGTGTGCAGGCCCTTCGCCAGCGTCTTGACGGTCAGGCGGCCCACGGCATTGGTCGGCACGGTGACGCCGTGCACCGGGTCGAGCGTGTAGAGCGTGTTGTTGATCCACGCCTCGACCGGCGCGTCGGCGAAGATCGTGACGGCGACCCCGGGCTGAGGCACGCCGTTGTCGTCACAGAGCGTGCCCTCGGTCTGGTACATCGGCACGCTCACGATGTCGTCGGCGCACTGGGATGGGCGCTTCACGAACCCGTCGGTCCACTTCCCGGTGAACGCGTCCTGGCGGAGCGCGTCGAGGCTGCCGGTGGCGTCGTCGATCGCGAACAGCGTGTCGGTCGCGCAGAGCGACGGGCCGCTCGCGATCCGAGCGTAGTCGCCGCCGAGCGGGATCCACGCGCTCCACGCCGATGCCGCCAGACCGATCTCGAGGAGATCGGTCTGGCACAGCATCCAGAGCGTGGGATCGGCGCCGACCTGGGTTTGCGCCGCGAGCACATAGAGCCGCGGCTGCGGCGGCGCCCACGTGTCGGCCTGCAGCACGGCGCCCACGCTCGCCGCGCCGTTCGGGATCGCGGTGTTCGCACCGGTCAGCGGCACGCACGCCCCGTCCGTCCCGAGGAGCCAGATCTGGTTCTCGTCGTCCAGCACCGCGCAGTACGGCGACGAGGCTGGTCGAGCCCACGGCAGCCGGAGCAGCCGTGCGGCGTACACCGGCTGCGACGGTGAGAGCATGGCGAACAGGGCCGTGGTGGGCAGAGCCGCCGTCGTGCTCGAGAACAGGATGCCGTTCGAGGCCCCGAACCAGCACCAGGTATTGCCGTCGATCGCGCTCAGCTCGAGCGCTCCGGTGAGCAGGTCATCGCTCGAGGAGCCAGGCGCATAGGCGAGGCACGTCGACAGGTTGAATTGATAGGGCTGGTCGGGGGCTCGCGTCGCATACCAGATCATGCCGTCGGTGGGCGGCGCGTAGACGACCAGCGCGCCGGTGTCCTGCTGATTCGTGAGACCAATGCCGGACACGCCGGGCGAGTCGAGAATGGAGAGCTGCGGCCACGCGTGTCGCGCGAGCTCGTAGGTGTACGAGAGCTGGCCGCCGAATACCGCGAACACGCACCGGGTGCCGTCCGCGTCCTGTCCCGCCACGACCTCGGTCGCTGGCGGATATCCCGAGAACCCGGGCATGCCGGTCGGGCGCATGACGCGCGTCCACGCCGTCGCGAGCGAGACCACTCCGTTCTCGCCGAGCGCCCAGACGCTGCCGTCGGCGCACGCCGACACCTGCCGGACCGCGCCCGCGCAGGACGTCTCGGGTCGCCACGTGAAGCCACCGTCGCCGCTGCGCAGAACGGCGCCCGCCTGATCGACGGTCCAGAGATCGGCCCACCTTCCGACGGGCGCCTGGGCGAAGCTTCCGGCGCCCGCCGCATTCCAGGCGACGCTCGCCGCGTCGTACGCGTAGCACGTGGTCGCCGTGATCGCCCACACCGTCCCGTCGGTGCCCAACGACACCGACACGGGGGCCGCCGGCGCGACGCTGCTCGGGAACGGCACGGGGGTCCAAGTCGTTCCGTCCGAGCTCGTGGCGAGCGATCCGTCGCCGAACACGGCCCACAGCGCTCCGCTCTTGCCCACCGGCGCTTGCGCCAGGCCCTCGGCTCCAGTGGCTGTCCACGGCTGGCGCCCACTGAGCCGCCCCCAGTCGCTCCAGCCGGTGGCGCCGCCCGCCTGCGGAACGGTCTGCCAGACGCTGCCGCCGCCGGCGGCGAAGACTCGCACACCGCCGGTCTCGTCGGTGCCGACGGCCACGCCGTCCATCGGTGCCCCCCGGGTCCCGATCGCCCCGAGAGGCGCCCACGCGCTCCACGCGGGCGCGGGCCCCTGCGGGAGCGCGACGTTGTACACCGCGCCGTCGCTGCCCTGCATGAAGACGAAGAGCAGGCCGCCCGCGCCCGTCCCGGTCTCGAGGGCGAGCGGCTGGACACCCGCGATTGCGCCGAGCGCGGTCCAGTCACTCCAGCCGTTCGGGCTCGAGGCCTCGCCGTTGATCGCGTAGACGCCGCCATCGCTGCCCGCACCGAAGACGTAGAGCGGGCCGCCCTGGCGATTGCCGGCGGCGAGGGCGCCGAGCGTGATCCCCGACGGCTGACCCGTCGCCCCGAGCACCCACCAGTTGCTCCATCCGGAGGCGCTCTGCGGATCCTGCCAGGCGTGCCAGGCGATGCCGGTGTCCGCCAGGGCGAAGATCTCGAGCTGCCCGCCCGGGTCGTTGCCGGTTAGGAGCGTGAGCAGCGTGCCGCCGCCGAACGCGGGCAGCGCCGTCCAGTCGGACCATCCGGACGGCGCTCCGATCTGCTGCTGGACGAACCACACGCTGTTGTCCGCCGCGAGCGCGAACACGTGCAGGAGCCCGGCCTGGTCGCGTCCCGTCGCGAGCCACGAGAGCGTCTCGCCAGCCGGCTGTCCCGCGGCGCCGAGCGCCGTGAACGCGCTCCACCCGCTGGACGAATCCGAATCCTGCCACGCGTGATACGCCACGCCGTCGCCGGTGAGACAGAACGCCTCGAGCGTGCCGTCCTGGTCCAGTCCGGAGATCGCCGTCACGAACGGCTCGGCGGCTGACAGCGGCGTCCAGTCCAGCCAGAGCCCGGTGGCACTGTCGCGGCTCGTGACCCACGCCTGGCCGCCCGAGTCGAGGCCGAAGAGATGCAGCACCCCGCTGCCGTCCTGAAGAGCGGTCATCGTCCACGAGCCGTCCTCGGAAGGCGCCGGAGACTGGTTCGACGGCTGCTTCTCGTAGAGACGGCCCTGCGCGTCGACCGCCCACATCGACCCGTCGCTGCCCACCGAGACCTGCGCCGGCGTCGCGCCATTCGGCAGCGCCGCGTACGCGTCGGACCAGCCATCGCCGAAGCTCCGTCGAAAGGCGCCGTCGCCGGTAATCGCCCACGCCTCGTGCGCGTCCGGGGTGGTGATCGACGTCACGTCGATGTTCGCCGCCGCCACGGACCGGAACGCCGTCGACTTGCCCTTCGCACTCCAGGTGGTCGCGCTGGGCGACCAGGTGAGCCGGCGCGGCACGCTGCTCGTGTCGAGGAGCCACACCGTTCCGTCGGAGGACGCGGACAGCCGCGGCGCCGCACTCCCCGCGTCGAGCCAGTTCCCCGAAAGGACGACCGGCACCCACGCGGCGCCGGCGTAGAGATGGAGCACGTACGGGCCATCGTCGCTCGCTTGCGCGATGCCCCACGCGCGCGCCGCGTCGACCACGGCGATCGACACGAGATTCGCCGGCGGCGCCGCCGCGAGCGCGCCCGAGCCCGCGAGACTGCCGATCGTGCCGTCGGTGTAGAGGACGACGACGGTGCCATCGCTGCCGACGGAGATCTGTCCTCCGATCTTGCCGGTCCACCATCGATCGAGACAGACCCAGATGTCGTCGGCGGCGTTGTACGAGAACGCCGCCTCGGTCTGGAGCGCCCAGCTGATCGGCGACTCGACGAGCGGCCCGCCGAACGCGGATTCGATCGGCTGCCACGAGGGAGGAGCGTAGCGGTACGGCACGCCGCCGGTGTCGATCGCCCACACGGTCCCGGGCGTGCCGGGAGAAACCTGGGCGACGATCGCATCAGGCAGCGGGTGAGCGAAGGGAATCCACTGTCCGTTGAACGTCCATATCGCTCCGCCGCTGTCGACGGCCCACGCCGCCCCGGCGAGTCCGGCCGCCAGGAACGTCAATGAGACTCCGACGGGCGGCGCGCACGCCTCCCAGCTCCACGAGGGCTCGACCATCACGCGCTTCCAGAGCGTGCCGGACCCGTCGAGGAGCCACGTCGTGCCGTCTCGAGCCACCGACACCTGCGGGAAGTTGTTCCAGTCCATGTCGTCGAGCGGCGGCGCAGCCGCGCTCTGCCAGGCTCCGGCGCGATACCCGTAGAGCCCGACCGCGGATGCCGAGGAACCGGCGACGGTCGCCCGGATCGTCGACGCGCTGCCGACGGCGATGCTCCTG
>Ga0126379_10001137_pt1 | contig 15798 bp, 11 predicted proteins | sample PanSoiMetPlot_24_FD_92640 | JGI IMG/M metagenome (GOLD analysis project Ga0126379, IMG submission 92640) | Tropical forest soil microbial communities from Panama - MetaG Plot_24 | ecosystem: Environmental > Terrestrial > Soil > Tropical forest > Bulk soil | place: Panama | collected 2016-02-17 | reverse complement strand
TCTTCCGACTTTCTGCCGACGACCAGGAACACAGAGTCGGGACGCGCGCGAGAAACCTCGGCTGCGGCTTCCACCAGCACGTCAATTCCTTTCACCTTCCGGATGTTCCCGACGGTGGTGATCACCGGAACATGGTCGGGAATATTCATCTGCTTGCGCATGACAATGCGGCTCTCGGCGTTGGGCGCAGCCGCGCATTCCATATCCAGGCCGTTGAAGAGCGTTTGTACTCGCGCGGGATCCAGGCCATCCTGCTGAATACAGAAATCTCGCACCTGCGGCGAAACCGCCAATACGGAATCGTACATGCGCCGCAGGACGCGGTAGCCGACGTTGTGCCTCCGCGAACGGAGTATGCCCAGATCACGACGGCTCGAAATCAAGACAGGACATCCGCTCAGCTTGGCGATTGGCCCGGCCCATAAGTCTGACGTCTCGAAGAACGTGTGCGCGATCAAAACATTTTCGCGCCGCACGAAATTCCGAATTTGGCGCGCCACCTTCAGCGCGTTCCAGTCATACGTCCTTCTGAGCGGCATCACGTACACCGGACAACGAATCTGGCTGAGGTCTGCCTCGTCATTGGTTCTGAAGGTCAGAAGGGAACAGCGAAACTTCTCCGTGGGAAGCAACTCAATCATCTTGAAGAGAACACGCTCCGCGCCCCCGATCTCGCAAAGCTCGTCAATGATGAATAGGATGTGGCAGCGGGAATCCGGCTTGGTTCCAGCCGTCTTGTGCGGTGGCGCGTCGCTGTCTGGGCCTGAAGTGGCGGTTTCAGGAGATACAGCTAAATTATTGATTGCATTGGACATCTACTTGGGCCTATGCGTTAGCTTCCCGCGGAGGAGCGGCTGGGTCCAGCAACGCTGAATGGAATGATTGTCGAGGAACTAGTCACGATGGTCAAGAGGAATCAGCGTCGCAGCGATATGCCAGGCATGTGTGGCACAGGCACTCTCGCCTGTGCGAAAGTGTCCTTCTGGAGGAAGCAGCACCGGCAAGAGTGCCGGTGCCACACATGAATTTGCAATGAACCGGTTTACACCGGGAGTGTCTTACGGTCCGGAATGTGGATTGCTAGTCTGAAACGCGCCAACGTCGCATCGTCCGCCTGGCCTGGACACACCGTCCAAGTCTGGGGAACTCGCGGCGCAACTGCCGGCGCGAATCGCGGGGCTTGCTGCCTGAAGATGGAAATCGAAAGCCGCCAGATCGACAAACTTAGGATCGGAGTTCAGACTCGCCGCGCTCTGTAACGGCGCCGGCCCATTGCCGTACCACAGATTATTGTTGGCTGTGATGCGAGAAAAATCTGTTCCCCGCTCGAAATAATTTTCGGAGCGACTGACATACACAATATTGTTTTGCAGCGAGACCGTGGGTGAACCGGACTCAACGTTGAACGCTCCTGCACTCTCGCCGCCGCGCGGTCCGCAATCAAAGAGCGTGTTGTTGAACCACTGGGCTGTGCCTGAGCCGTGAGGGCCGTGGTTGGTGATCCCGGGTGAGCTGATGCACGCGTAGTTGGCAACGTCGCCTTGCGGATCGGGGCCGGTGCCAACGTGATAGATCAGATTGTTGTATGCCTGGACCGGACCTTTGGAGGGATCAATCGTCGCAAAGTTGATGCCGTCGCACACCTGGCCGTGAATCACGTTGTCGTGAACGATCAAATCGTACTGGTTGAAACCGGTATTCGATCCGTTCGGTGACGAATGAAACTGGATTCCGCGGCAAGAATGATTGTCGCTGATGGTGTTCCAGCCGGCCTCGATGTGATTGCTGTCCGTAGTGAAGTACAGCGAGTGGTAGTGCTTGGAGGCGCCGGGTTTGCCCGCATTGTGGATGGTGTTGCCAAGAACTTTGATGTTCGTGCTGCGCTCCACTTCCACGCACGCGGCTACGCCGTTGCCGTTGGGGCAAGAGATGTCGTTGGCCACCAGGCGCCAGTTCGACACACGCACCAGGCTGACGCTCTCATGATCTCCACGCAACCTGAGCCCGGCGATGGTCCAGTAACTAAAAGGTCCGCCCTCGATGTCCGGCGTGCGCAGGCCGTAATTCGTTCCATTCTCAACGCCGATGGTCGCGTGCGCTCCCGGATAGGCCGCCAGAGCTTTCGGGCGGCCGGCGGAGCCGGAGCTGTGAATTTCCAAACAAGCGTCGAAGTCATCTACGGACGTCTGTTCGACGCCATCCATGACGTAGACAATGTCTCCCGACCCTATCGACCTGACGGCCTTGGCGATGCTTTTCCACGGTGAGTCGTAAGCGCCGGAATTGTGGTCGGAGCCGGATTTGGCGACGAAATGGATCTTGCCGGAACGGACGACAAAAGGAACTCCGTTCGATGCTTGTCCGCTAACCGTCACCACGATATCGCCAGTTTCGGCAGCCGCGCCGAGTTGGAACGCAATTTTTGAATCGGTCCAGATGGGATAGCCGGCGACCGGTTTCCCCCCGACGCTCACCGTCGAGTTGCCACGGGCTGAACCGAAGCCTTTGCCGTAGATCGTGACAAATGCCCCCTGGTCCTGCTGACCACCGGTCTTCGGTCCGCTTTCAAGATCCGAATAGAAGATGCGTGGGGATGGGGGCAGGGACCAAGCTATGCTGGCGAGAAAGGTCAAGATGATAAATGGAATGAAATTCTTCATACGTATCGATGTTTTAGGAATTGTGCAGGATCATCGCCCTGCAAAGGTACAACAACAAAACTGTCATCCCGAGCGCAGCGCCGCAAAAATCTTTATTCGACCGCCACTGATGGGCGCGGAGTCGAGGGACCCCGAACCCGTGTCCTTGTTAGTGAAGTCTCAGGGAGTTCTCACCATGGGCTCGCCTGCGAACAGCATTTGTCTTCCCCAGTTTTCAGCCAAGTCCTCCCAGCGTGGGTTCATCTTCTCAATGAGTGCAATCTTCTTCTCGCGTCGCCATCGCTTGAGTTGCTTTTCCCGCGCGATGGCCTTTCTCACATCGTCAAAGACTTCGTAATAAACCAGCCGGACGCACCTGTATGTTTACGGAAAATCCCTCCACCTCGCCAGCTTTATGTTGAAGGACACGCGCATAAAGTTGGCCGGTCACGCCGATGTACAGCGTGCCGGGTGAGGCTGGACATTATGTGCATCCAGTACTTGTGTTCACCTTGCGCACGCACGAGAGCAGCATAATAGCAAAGCGCTGTTTGCAGCAACTTGGTGAGAACTCCTTAAGTCTGCAAGGCGGAGGACATTTTCTCGGGGTCCCTCGACTCCGCGCCCATCGTCCGTCTAACGAAATAGATTACTGTGGCGCTGCGCTCGGGATGACAGGTTGTTAAGAGCATTTAAGGCGCAGGCATTTTTCTGGCACTTCGGTTCTGCTCGCGCTGCACTTGGTCAGCGCTCACGCAGCTCCGGCGCCTTAAGACCTCCTCGTACACCGTACGATATTTTTGCACCATGGCGGCGGTCGTAAAGTTTTGCTCAACATGGGCGCGTGCGTTTCGCCCCAGGCGCAGTCGGAGCTCGGGGTCAGCCAGCAACCGGCGGAGGGCCTGCGTCAGCGCCGCTTCATCCGCCGCTGCGATCAGCAAACCGGTTTCCTGGTCTTTGATGACCGTCGAAATCGCCCCGACTCGCGAGGCCACAACAGGCTTGCCCGCCGCCATAGCTTCCAGCAAGGTCATCGGCAGTCCTTCATTCAGCGACGGCAAGACGAAAATGTCGATGCCGGCATAAACCGCTGGCATGTCGGTCTGCTGACCCGCCAGGGTAACCACTTCGCCCAGGTCGTAGCGGCGGACCATTTCCTCAATCGCTGTGCGGTCGGGGCCTTCGCCTACGATCAGAAGCCGCAACGCCGGAAACACTCCCCGCAGACTCGCTACCGCTCGCAGCAAATAGTCAAAACCCTTTTGCAGATCGAGACGGGCGACGATGCCCAGCACCTGCTTCGCGTCCGCCTGGGCCGCTTCGCCTCCGGCACGCGAGCCCGGATCGAAAGCATGGACGTCAATTCCGTTGGGAATCACGGTGACGCGTTCGCGGCGTAGCCCCAACGACAACAGCTTCTCTGCGATCGGCGGAGAGACAGCGCAGACCGTGTCAAATTGTTTCAGGGCCATGCGATCAAGAAAGTTGTACGTGGCGAGCGCAGCTCCTCCGGCCAGCCAGTTGTGACACGTGGCAACCAACGGCGTCCCTTCGCTGCGCGCGGCAACAAAGCCGTAGATGTCTGCCTTGTAACCGTGAGTGTGCATGACGTCGATGCCGCGGGCGCGAACCAGGCGTCGAATCTCCCGCACGGCTCGCCGATCGGCCCGTCCCTGGCAAGAGATCAACTCCGCATTCACTCCCTTTTTGAGGGCGCGATGGTAGAGATCCAGGTTTTGTTGGTGGCGGTTATCGAAGACAGCAAGAACATTATCTGCTATTGCCCGGGCATCATGGCTGACGAGGTTCAGTAACATATTCTCGGCCCCGTAATACCCGCCGCTGCTGATCAGTTGCAGAACCCGCATCCCCGGACTGCTCCCCCGAGTAAAGAGTATTGCACATTGCATTCCGCGGGGGTGCACTGTGAGGACAGAGCCGATTGGGAATCGCGGTTTTGGGAAAAGGGATGTAAACTGCTCTGCACAGCTTCTTTAGCTCAGGGATCGTTTTGCGGGGGCATGCAGGCCTTGTCGGTTGCCAGGCGGATCAAGTCACTGGGACACTCGGTTTCCTTCCGGTGCGGCCTATCGACGGTCGCGGCCAAGCGCCAGCTGTGTGGCCGGATCATCATGTATCACGGCGTAGTGGGCCGCGATGGACCGTTGCTGGCGGCTCAACTGCGATACCTGCGTCGTCATTTTCCCATTGTCCCGCTAGGGCAGGTTGTGGAAACTGTGGCCGCAGGAAGGCCTCTCAAGAACGAGATAGCCCTCACCTTCGACGACGGACTGCTCAACAATGCAACCGTCGCTTACCCAATCCTGAAGTGTCTAGGGATACCGGCAACGTTCTTCGTGTGTCCGGGCCTGGCGGGTACCGGCCGATGGCTGTGGACGCACGAGACGCGATGCCGGTTGCGGTCGCTCGCTCCCGGTACGCTGCCGTCTCTGGCGCGTAAATTGTCGCCGGCCGCCGCAACCGAGGACGGGATTGTGGAGTGGATGAAAAGTTTGCGGTTGGACTATCGGCTGGCCGCCGAAGAGAAGATCCGGCTGGCAACGCCTTATTTTCAGCCCAGTGCGCTGGAACGCGAAGCCTGCGATTTGATGGATTGGGATGCGTTGCGGTCCCTGGACTCCGATCTCATCACCATCGGGTCGCACACGCTGACCCATCCGATTTTACCCACCTTGGATGAAGCGGCGATCCACTTTGAAATGACGGAGAGCCGCCGGCAACTGGAACAGAAGCTGAACCGCGCCGTAAATTATTTTTGTTATCCCAACGGATCGTTTAACACCCAGGCGCTCCTTGCTGCCAGGCAAACCTACTCGGCTGCTGTTACCGCCGAAAACGGGATTTTGAATGGCCAGGACCGCGATCTCCATCGCATGCCCAGGATTCCTGCCACAAGAGACTGCGCCTTGCTCGCCTGGCGGCTTTATCGTCCGGGAGCGTGACCATGCCGGTCCTGGTACTGGACGGTCATAGCCGGGCTGCCATCGAGACGGCTCAAAGCCTCGGTCGTGCAGCGTTGGAGGTAGATGTCGCGGCGGAATCCCTGGCCTGCGTGGTCATGCGCTCGCGTTACCCGGAGAAGAAGCTGCTGCAGCCCCAGCCCTTGCCGCCTGCCGGCCTTCAACAGTGGCTCCGTGATCTAGATGGCGAGCGCAAGTATGAATTGATTGTGCCGGCCACGGAGACTTCGCTGTTGGCACTGCGCTTTCTTGATGAGTCCGATCCTTTGCGCCGGAAGGCCGTGCTTCCCGGTAACGAAGCGCTCGATACCGCCTTGGACAAACTCAAAACATGGCACCTGGCTCGACAACTAGGTGTCTCTGTCCCGGAGACCGTTCTGCTGTCGCGAGAGAAACCGTCAACCCCCCCGGCGCGCTATCCGATCGTCATTAAACCGGTTCGCAGCAAGATTGCCGTTGACGGCCAACTGCAGACCGTTGCTGCCGAAGTGATTCGCGACCACGATGCTTACACACGGCACATCGAGCAATGGCTGCCGTATTCCGATCTCCTCTGGCAGGAATTCATCTTCGGGCAGGGCGTAGGAGCGGAGTTCTTGTTTGACCGGGGCAACAAAGTCTGGCATTTCGTTCACGAGCGCGTGCACGAAGTTCCGCTGTCAGGAGGGGCTAGTTCATACCGGCGCTCGGTGCCGCCCATGCCCGAGCTCCTAGCCGACGCCGAGAGAATTCTATCGGCGCTACATTGGCATGGCGTTGCCATGGTGGAATTCCGGGTGGATGCAGCGGGTCAACATTGGTTGATTGAAATCAATCCCAGGCTGTGGGGCTCCTTGGCCCTGGCGATCGACGCTGGAGTGGATTTTCCTCTAGGTCTGTGGCTCCTGGCCACCGGCCGAGACGTTCCTCTGCAGCCCGCCTATCGTAAGCACTACTACACGCGCGATCTTAGCCAGGATGTGGAGTGGTTCAAAGACCGGCTCCGCGCCGCAGGACGCGATTCTTTGCTTCCTCAGAGATCGATTTTTGTTTCTGCCATCGAAATGTTTCGGCCGTTGGTAGGCCGCGAGAGCTGGGACCATTTCGACTTCCACGATCTGGCTCCCACGCGGATGCTCCTCAAGGACCTTGTGGTGGAGCACGCCCGGCTCCTCTGGGGCAAGGTCTGGCCAGGAGCCAGCAGAGAATCGGGTGATCGGTTGATCGGGTGATCCGGTGATCGGGCCGTCCCATTAACTCTTTGGTTGTCCGATCACCCGATCCCGCTCTGCGGGATGACCCGATCACCCGATCTTCCCCCATGTCTCCGTGGTGGATCTTTTGCAATTGCAGGAAAACTGCTGGGCAGGAATGTGAAAACTGTTGCACACAGGTCTCAGCGCGAGCTCTTTCCTCAACGATCAGTTCACGTAAGCCATTGATTACAAAAGGCTTCGTTATGGATCATTTGGAATCAGAGTTGCCAATGGTAGTTGGCAGGGAATCTCTGACTTTTGATCGCAGACAAGAGGCTAAAGGTCATGTATTTGGGCTTTTATGGGTTACGGCAAGAACCTTTTCGGCTGGCGCCGGATCCCAGGTTTCTTCATCTGGCGGAGCCGCATCGCAATGCGTTGCGCTCCATGCTGGAGGGAGTGAGTGCGCGGAAAGGGCTCCAGGTAGCGACGGGACCGATCGGCACCGGCAAGACTACGCTGCTTTATTGCCTGCAGCACATCCTGATGCACGAGGCTGCGCCGGGTCAGGCGGTGCGCTCGGCTTTTGTCGTCAACCCGACTCTTACCCAGGATGAGTTCTACGAGACGCTGCTGGACGAGCTGGAACTGCCCGCCCAGGGGAGCAAGCCGGCCGCCTTGCGCGAGTTGCACCGATTCCTGCTCAAGGCTTCGCGGGAGAACGGAAATGTGGTGGTGATTGTTGACGAAGCCCACTTGATCACGCCCGTCCTGCTCGAGGAGATTCGGCTCCTGGCGAACCTGGACAACTATCCCAAGAGCGTGTTGCAGATCATCCTGTGCGGGCAGCCTGAGCTGATGGTTCAATTGCGCAGCCCTGAGCTTTCGGCCTTGCGGCAGCGCATTGCCATCTTTTCCCATCTGCGAGTGCTGACACTCGCGGAATCGCGATCGTACGTTGCGGAGCGGTTGCACGTAGCCGGGCTGAACGGAGAGAGTCCTTTCGCCGGCGTGGCGGTCGATGAGATCCATCGGCTCAGCGGCGGCGTACCCCGGGTCATCAACCTCTTGTGCGACCGTACCCTGACCGTCGGCTTCCGCCAGGAGATGAAGAGAGTAGGGACCGATTGCGTGGCCGAAGCCGCAGACGAACTGAACCTGGTTCCGGCGCCGATGGATAGCATGAACAGCAAGACTGTAGATTTTTCGACGGCAAGCAGAGTCTAAAAAACGGAGCGATGTCGGTAGGACGCACTCATGAGCAAATTCTTTGACGAAACTCGCATAGCAGGTCACGCCGCAGGCACCGCCCAAGCTGACGCAGGACCCGTCGACCTTGAGGCAGCCGTTGCCGCTCTGAAGAAGTCCGGGCAAACCAATGGCTCAGCTTTGAAGGATTCCGATCCCAGGAAATTCTTCAAGTCGATCGAGGAGAACGACCGCCTTACGGCTGAGCTCGCAGCCAAACGGCTGGCAGGCTGTGTAACCATCCGACTGCCTCGCAACGAAGAGAAGTCATTCCTGGTAACGCAGTACAACCCATCGATGCAGGCCGCCGTGGACGCCTATCGCACCCTGCGCACGCGGCTGACAAAACGGCAGGTCAAGAACGGATTGCGGTCGTTGGCTATAAGCAGCGCCGCTCAAGGTGAAGGCAAGACTCTGACCGCCTTTAACCTGGCCCTCTGTTACGCGAGAATGGAGAATTTCCCGGTGTTGGTGGTTGACGCGGACTTGCGCAGCCAGGGAATGTCCCGATTGCTGGGTGAGCCTACTTCCGGCGGCTTGGCCAAGATTCTCGAAGGCGGATGCGATTACAAGTCGGCCATCGTGGCCACGGATTTTGGCCGGCTCTATGCCTTACCGGCCGGGTCCACCACCAGCTCTCCTCCCGAGCTGTTTTCGGGACGGACCTGGAGCGAGTTCATGGGCTGGGCCACGGAGACCTTCCGCCTGGTGATTGTGGATACTCCCCCCATCCTCAACATGGCGGACTTTGAGCTGCTGATGACAGCTTGTGACGGCGCCATTCTGGTTGTGCGTTCCCGGAAGACCGCGTCGGCATCGCTATCCAAGACTGTTGCCGAAGTGGATCCCGCGAAACTGATCGGTGTGGTTTTCAACGCAGCCGATGAACAGGCTAACGGTTACGGCTACTACTCCCCTGCTGGCTAGCCTGGCCCGAGACCCAGGAAGTTCAGGCATAGATAAAGAACCTTTAACAATAACCATAAGGAGAAGTACGTGAAAAGCGTGATCCGGCAAGACAGGAATGGCAAGACGCCGGCCCGGGGCGGCTGCATCCACACACTGGATTATCTTTCACTCATCGGCGTGCCCCAGCTTGCGCCGGCGACCAGCCCGTTCGATCCAGGCTACGATCCCGTCACACTCGAAGCTCATCTCGCCCAGAGCTCGCACTTGATTTCCATCCTCAAGATATCGATGGCCTGCTGGATCGTCGCCAACGAGAAGGCGACGCGCCGCAAGGTTGCCGCCGCCAGAAGGCATCGGGTGCCTACCGTCACCGGCGGAGGCCCATTCGAGATCGCGGTAGCGCAAAACCAGCTTCCGGCTTACCTGGACCTCTGCGCGCACCTGGGCTTTACACGCATCGAATGCGGCGAAGGATTCACCGACATGCCGCTTCCCGCCGCTGACGTGATTCGCATGGCGCATAGCCGCGGACTCGACGTGCAGTTTGAGCTGGGCAAGAAACATCTGGGCAGTTTTACCAGTGACGTGGTTCAGCAACTGGTGGACCAGGGAAAAAGATGGCTGGACGCCGGCGCTCTGGAATTGGTCGTCGAAGCACGGGAGAGCGCCCGCGACGTCGGTTTGTTCGACGCCTCTGGCAACTTCAATGCTGCTTACGCGGAACGCTTCGTAGAGGCCTTCGGCATGAAGACAGTCTCTTTCGAGGCGCCCAATAAGCCCAGCCAGTTCATGCTGCTCAACCACTTTGGCCCGGCGGTCCGTGTGTGCAATGTCCGCCTGGAAGAGCTGCTGCGTGTGGAGATCTATCGCCGGGGCCTGCATTCTGATGCCTTCCTGCACGAAAACCTCCGTCCTCCACGGCCCGGCTCGAAAACCCAAAAACCGCAAAGGACCCCAGCTTATGCAACGCACCGTTAAGATCGATTGTCTGCCGGAGAGCGTAGAACGCTACAAGAAGGGCTATGCCGTGGTCGCGGTTGACGTGATCCGGGCTACGACCACGACGATCACGGCTATCCTGGCGGGCCGCCGCTGCTTTCCGGTGCCAAATGTAGAGGTCGCCGCATCGCTTTCTCGCAAGTTGGCCGATCCTCTCATGGTTGGGGAATTGGGTGGAGATGTGCCTGGTGGGTTTGAGATCACCAACAGCCCGGCCCTCCTTGCCGCTCGCAAGGACGTCGAGCGCCCCATGATCCTGCTTTCGAGTTCGGGCAGCAAGATCATGTATGAGGCGCAGTTCGCCGACGCCGGTTACGTAGCGTGTCTTCGCAACTACAGCGCGCAAGTAGAACATCTGGCCCGACATCATTCCCGCGTGGTGATCATAGGCGCCGGCAGCCGTGGCGAGTTTCGCGAAGAAGACCAGCTATGTTGCGCATGGATTGGGCGCGGGCTGCTGCGGCACGGCTTTGTTCCCGAAGATCAGATGACCGCGGATGTGATTGAGCGCTGGCGTGGCGCAAGCGTAGAAGACATGCTGGTGAGCAACAGTGTTAAATACCTGCGTCGTACCGGCCAATTGGAGGACTTGGAGTACATCTTGCAGCATATCGACGATGTACCCTCGGCGTTTCCCATTCGTGGCGAAGAAGTTGTTCAGGAACCGTTGCCAGTGGGTCAACGGCTACAGAGTTCATCCAGCCACGGGGTCGAGCGGGTCTTGAGGCCCGCGTTCGGAACGGCAGACTAGTCAGCTCGAAATAGGGAGAAAGAAAGCCTGCTAGCTGGAAACATGAGAATCTCAGATACGTCTACACCCGTGGTGGCACTCAAGCTGTTCGATCACTGCGGCGTCGGGATGATGCGCAGCCTGGGCCGGTTGAGGATTCGTGTCTATGGAGTTGACGCCAATCCCGGCAACCGCGCCTTCTCCTCGCGCTACTGCACCGGGCGGTTCGTCTGGAACGCCGAGCAAGAGCCGGCAGACAAGACCATTTCCTTTCTGCAGGATCTGGCCCGTCGCCTCGGACAACGGCCCATTCTCATCACCAACGGCGACGTTCTGAGCTTGTTTGCAACAGATCATGCGTCTGAGTTGCAGGATGCTTTTCGCTTTCGTATGCCCGCGTCAAAACTGGCAAGGTCCCTTTCCCACAAGTGGGAGATGTACCGTCTCGCCAAGGAATGGGGAATCCCCACGGCTGAGACCTTCCTTCCCGCGTCCCGCCGCGAAGCCGAAGAGATCATGGCGAGCGGTGCCCTGACCTTCCCGGTCCTGCTCAAAGGCGCGGACAGCGCCTTGCTCGAACAGAAGACCGGCGTGCGGATGATGATCGTTCACAATGCGCAGGAATTCCGTGAAAAGTATGACGAGCTGGCCGACCCCGAACAGCCCAACCTGATGCTGCAGGAATACATTCCCGGCGAGGCCGATTCGATCTGGATGTTCAACGGCTACTTCAACGCGAACTCCGACTGCCTGGCCGGCATGGTCGGCCGCAAGCTTCGCCAATATCCTGCCTACACGGGTATGACGTCTCTCGGCGTCCTGGTCAAGAACGAACAAGTCAATCGTGACACCCGGCGCTTTCTGAAGTCTGTCGGCTACCAGGGAATCGTCGACCTGGGTTACCGCTTCGACGCGCGCAACGGTCAATACAAGCTCCTGGACGTGAACCCGCGCATCGGAGCAACCTTCCGACTCTTCCAGGACCAGCAAGGTCTGGACGTGCTGCGCGCCTACTATCTCGACCTGACCGGACAGCCGGTCACTCCGGTCGAGGTTCGCGAAGGACGCAAGTGGCTGGTGGAGAACAACGACCTGATTACCTTCAGCCGCCTTCGCAAGGATGGCAAGATCACCTTGTGGAAATGGCTTCGCTCATTCTGGGGCGTAAAGGAGGGTGGCTGGTTTGCCTGGGACGATCCTGTCCCGTTCTTGCGGATGATGAAGAGCCTGGTAGGACACTTCTTGCGCTGGGCAAGGCGCTCAGCCATCAAACCGCGTCAGGGACCTAACGGCCTGGAGCGCGTACAGAATCCCTCGGTGTATTGAGATTGTGTGGCACAGGCACTCTTGCCTGTGCCCGTGTCCTTCTTCAGGAAGCAAGCACCGGCAGGAGTGCCGGTGCCACACATGCTCAGAATGACAGGCTTCGAAGGCGTTCATCAGCGTCAATCCGCGGTAACGCCGTTGCCAGGGTCTGCGGCTTGGCGCTCAGACCCTGGCATGGCTCCTGGCGAGATCAATGCCTCCTGATTGTGAGAGCGATTGTTGTGGTGTGAGACAACGCGCCGGATGCGCCAGTCACAGTGAGTGTGAACGTGCCGCGAGTGGCTGTGCTGCTGGCCGTAATCGTCAGCGTACTTGTTGTTGCGGTCGACGAAGGATTGAAGCTGGCCGTCACACCTGCAGGGAGCCCGGCAATGGACAGGTTGACGCTGCCGCCGAACCCGTTGGCCGGATGAACGGTGATTGTGCTGGTTCCGCTGGCCGAGCGCCTGATGCTCAGACTGGCAGGGGAAGCTGACAGCGAGAAGTCCGGAACAGCGGGTGCACTAACCGTAAGTGTGACGCTTGTCGTCCGAGTCAGCGTACCCGATGTACCCGCGACGGTTAATGTGACAGTGCCTGTAGCCGCATTGCTGGCGGCCGTCAGCGTCAGGGTGCTGGCTGAAGTGGCGCTCGGCGGGTTGAAGCTTGCTGTAACCCCGGAGGGCAGGCCGGAAATCGACAAGTTCACGCTTCCACTGAAGCCATTAATCGGATTCACCGTGATGGTGCTGCTCCCAATGGTCCCTTGTGTGATCGCCAGCGAGGCGGGTGTGGCCGACAGAGTGAAGTCCGGCAGGGTTGTGTTCCACACATCGGTGATGGGAGAAACGTTGGCGCTTTGACCTGCATGCGGCAGTCCGTAGAGGTCTTCCAGGGTGCGCAGCACGTTAAAGTGGTTGATCACTTCGCCAAATTGGCCGGTCTTAACCATGGGCCCGATAAACAGCGTTGGAATCTGGTTGCTCATCGATGAGTCATCCTCATCCCAGGTGACGATCAACAGGCTGTTGTGCGTCTTGGCAAATTGAACGTAGGGGTCAATATGAGTCTGCAGCCACGTGTCGCCCTGCTGGATGGTGCCATCATGCATATCGTCGTTCAGATTTGGCACTACGATGGTGACGACCGGCAAGGTTGTGAAGTCCGTGGGGAAACTTGTGAATGGCTGATTGCTGCTGGTCGGGACGTTCGAGAAGTTCACCCATGGATTGTGCTTCCGCGCATAGGCGCCCGAGGTGCAAACCGTGGAACCAACCCCTGGAAGGTCTTCGGAGAAACCCGTAAAAGTCTTGCCAGCCGCGATCACTTCGCTGCCCAGGTTCGCTCCGGAAAAAGGTCCAACCGGGCAGGCATCACTGGTGATCCCTTGGTTCGAGCCTGAAAACAGATCAAGATAATTCGGCTCGCTGGGGTGCTCGATGGCAAACGAATTGGTGAAAAGCGCTCCCTGTTGCGCCAAGCTGTTGATGTACGGCGCGGACGAGCTCCCGATGATCTCCGAGAATGAGTGGTTCTCCTCGATCACAACGACGATGTGGTCCGGCGGTGTTACCCCGGGAATCTGTGCAACCAGGCTCATGCCTGTAAGCAGGACAAATAGAGCACACACCACGATAGGGCGAAACTGTTTCCGCATTTAGCTTTCCTTTCTTTCTGTGGAATGGTTTCGTGAATGCTGTGGAATGGTTTCGTGAATGGCGACTTGTTAGCTCTTGTTTGTTTGCGGCAGTTGCCTGCCGGCGAGGTTGGTGTCACCTTGACTTGCGGCAGACGAACGATAGCACGACAACCCGCTCAAAGCGGTTACGCTGAGATTAATTTTGTGTGATAACGCTCAAATTAAGTTTGTGTATAGATTCCCTAATTCGGACAGGTGGATAAGCACCGGCAAGAGTGCCGGTGCCACACGAAGTTTGAAAATGCTTCGCCGGCGCACAGAGTGAGACGCGGCAGTGCCGCGTCTCTACGGATAGACTTTCTCCCCGGCTTATCGCCTCGTTGTGCATTTATTCCAGAACCTGCAGGGGCGCGCAGGGATACACCACTACATTGAGGTCGTCCCGGCCGCCCTGTTCCTTGCGGATGGTTTCGAGAATCTGGTTCCAGTCAGACACGGTCCTGATGCCGCGCACCGGAGATGGCAGCGCTTCGGAATGGTTCACCGTGCGATACAGCCAGATCGGGTTCCTCGGCTGGGCAGCTTCTGGTTGGGGCTGTGGTGGCGCAGCAGGTCGTGACGGAGGCACAGCTGGCCCCGTGGCCTCTCCGTTTGAATGAAACTTGCCGCTCACTTTGCCAATGATTTTTTTCGCCATCTCACCCGGCGTCATCAGGGAGATGCGGCGCAGACGGTCGCGCTGCTCATGGAAGAGAGGCATGCGAACGATTGGGTACACGCCGTGGAAGCCTTCACCTTCACGGCACGCACCTAGCACGATCCGGGAGGCTCCCGGTGCTGTGCTGCGCAAAGGATAAATACCTTTCATGTGCACGAACGTTAGCGATAGATCGTTGGGAAACGCATTCGAGATGACGACATCGGCTGGTCCCGGCTTGGGGGCGCGGAAGGCTTGGCGAGCAAAGGCCACTTCTTCGTTGTAGTAAAGCCGGTAGTCGCCGCAGCGCAGCCGCACCAGCTCGCGGTCCGCATCCACATGGGCGGTGATTACGGTCTCGAGCCGGATCATCCTCGCGATCTCTTCTATATCCTCGCGAAATGTGTTTCGTGCTCCCTGAGTCCCCCAGCCCACACCTTTGTGCTTGCGGTGGAGCTGGGAGATGACCCTGATGTCCAGCGCGCCCAAGGCAAGCTTGGCGCCGCCTCCAAAGCCGGCGGTGTTGTTGGGATAGACTCCGCCGATACCTATGACGAAATCAGCCGCCGCCACTTCCCGATTCACATGAACCGGAGTTCCGAAGGATGTCTTGCCGACTCTGGTCGTATGGCGATAGAGATCGTGAAGCAGGACACGGCACCCCGACGCTGCCTCCTGGCCGACCTTGAGCAGCATCGATTCCGGATGCGGTTCGCCGTGTGAGCCGCGGGCCACCAGGATCGTTACCTGCGACGGTGGGATGCCCGCTGCCTCGAACTCCTGGAGCACTGGTGACAAGACGCGGGCCGCCGGAGTGGGACGGTTAACATCATCCACAAGAATCAGCGGGCGCGATTTTCCTTTTACCAACTCGCGGATCGACGGCTGGCCAATCGGTTTTCTCACGATCTCCACAACTTGCTCATCTGACAAACGAGGAGGCGTATTCGGCCAATGGACCGTCACCTTCCAGCCAGGCGGAAATCCCAGACAGAGCGGAGAGTCCGCATGCCAGGCGTCGGTTCGGAGTTGGCGTTCAGTAGTCATGAATTGCCGCAGATCGGCGCACATAAACGCAGATCAGAATAAGTAGCCGCGAAGTCACGCGAAGAAACACGAATCTCTGCGTTAGGTCTGCTCGGTTTTTGGTGGATTCGTGTCATTTCGCGTTGATTCGCGGCCCGACAGGTTCTATCTGCGTTTCTCTGCGTGCATCTGCGGCGAAAAGCCAATCTATTGCTCTACAGTCGCCGTCAACGGCTCGGCTGCAACTTCACGCCGGCCGCGGGTCAACTGCGCTATGGAGGAGATGATTTGGGTAAGGAGCTGGCGCACGTGCGCGTCGATCATCCACAGCGCTCCTCCATAAATAAGGAGAATCACTGTCCCCTTGAGCAGGGCGCTGGGCATGGGGGACTCGACCGGAATCCGGGAGGCGGCCCACGACGCGAGCAGGCCAACTGCCAGGTAGCGGGC
>Ga0126379_10001136_pt1 | contig 15801 bp, 16 predicted proteins | sample PanSoiMetPlot_24_FD_92640 | JGI IMG/M metagenome (GOLD analysis project Ga0126379, IMG submission 92640) | Tropical forest soil microbial communities from Panama - MetaG Plot_24 | ecosystem: Environmental > Terrestrial > Soil > Tropical forest > Bulk soil | place: Panama | collected 2016-02-17 | reverse complement strand
CCTACTCAGGGCTACCGGTCCGATTATTTCGCCGCTTCTCGATGCATCGTGGGAGCAACACACGATCCGGGTCAACCGCACGGTAGACCGCGTGGTGCTGTTTACCGACGCCATAATCGAAGCAGAGTCAGAATCAGGCGAGTATGGACTCGACCGCTTGGTTGAAGAAATAAGCAAACGTCCGATGCACGGAGACGCTCTCTCGCAACAGATTTTGCAGAGCGTTCGCCAGTTTGCGGTCGGCCGACCCATAAACGATGACTTGACCCTTGTCGTTGCTGACCTGTAGATCCCAGACCCTCTCCCTGTGTCTGGCTGGCAAGTGCCAGCCTCCGGTGGAAGTGCGGTCCGGAGTCGCTGCGTCGCCGGGCCGTAGTCAGTTCTTCCACCGAGATGTGAGCCTATTGATTTTGCGACGTCTGTGTCGGTCTTAGCGCCGCGGCTCCGAAATTCACGCTAAATCGTTTGCACCATATAGACACTGCGCGGTATCTCGCCAAATCCAAATCGCTGCCAAGGGTGTAGTTTTGGTCGCCGATATTTCCCTTGATCACTCCCAGATCAACAAAGCCGGCCTTCTCCACTGTTGCCGCGTCCTTCGCATCGTCGGCTGCGACCATATAAACGTGCACATCCGGACCGTTGGATGTGCTGAAGCTGGTAAGGCGAAGAACCCGAGTGCCATCTCCCATCTTGTAAATGGTTGCGGTACCTTCTGTGGGGTGCAAAATGCTGTAGAACCGTCCGGATTCCAGAGGTTGTGCCGACGAGCCGCCTTGTGCGGCCGGCATGGCTTCGTCAACTTGGCGATTGACCACCAGCCGCTCGGGCCGAAATGCATACCATCCGGCCAAAACCGCGACCGCGGCTACAGGAATCGCAACTTTTGTCCACGTTTTCATTTCCGTATCTCCTGCACTCCAAATATCAGGCGCTAGCTATAGCTAGCCCTCCCGAAAGAAATGGCCCCGTCCATACGCACCGAAGCCCCCGTCTCTGCGCCACGGCCCCGCAATGTTGAGCCAGGCATCGATCCTGCCAAAGCGTTCCAGCGTGCCAGATACATGGCCTCGGCGGCTTGCGGTCCGCCTAGGTCAACATAAAAAGCCATCGCTTCGGCGCTAGCCATTCCACTTCGCATGCGGTTCTTTCGAGCTTCTCCTATTTCTAGCCACAAGCACGCCGGCTGAGAAATCCCGAGCGAGACGAAGGAAGCAGCCCGCCCTATGCCTTGACTGGCACCGGTGACGATGGCTACGGCGCTTGTGTTCAGCGAAGCTGACCTCTCAGCCATTTGCCACTCGGCCGGGCAGACCTCCGTCGGCGAGAGTCGCATGCGCCGCCTCCACAATAACGTCAGTCACAAGATCTGGCGCGGTGTACATCGGGCTATGGTCCACAGGGCTCGAGCGGATCTTCGCGCCCATTCGACGAGCCATAAAGTGCTGCGTCTTTGGATTGATCATGCGGTCCTCTTCGGCAAGCAGAAACCAGGATGGCTTCGTCTTCCATCCTGGCGCCGTTGCCACCTCTTGAATGCATTGAATCGAGATTGGTCGCTGCACTGCGGCGAGGATTCTGGTCTGATCCGTCGAAGCTTTGTGGGCAATTGCCCGGGCAAACGCGTCTTCCGCCATCCAGAAAAAGCCGTGTCTGTCCGGCGCCATGTTCGGTGCTTCTGCGTGGGATTCGTCGCGATAAAACACCTGTGCGACGGTCTCGCCCTCATCGGGTGCAAGCGCTGCGATATAAACGAAGGACTTAACTCGCTCCTCGCGAATCGCTCCAATGACAGCTCCTCCGTACGCATGGCCTGCCAGGACGACGGGGCCACTCGTTCGTTCGAGCACACGAGCCAACGCAGAAACGTCGTCAGTCAAAGAAGTAAGAGGGATCGGAGCGCAAATGGCCCTCAGACCCAATCGTTCTAACGGGAGAACAATATCCTTCCAACAGGAGCCGTCGGCCCACGCTCCATGGACTAAAACTATGGTGGAGTTCTCAGGAAAGAAGTTCACCTCCGTTCCCCATCTTCTTCAGTCGGGCGGCGAATGCCGTTAGCTTCGAGGAAGTCCTTCACGGCGGAAGCAATTTCGACGAAGTGTGTCTCGGTCGCAAAGTGTCCAGTATCGAGGAACTGAACCTTCGCGCCGGGTACGTCGTTCCGGAAGGCCTCTGCTCCTGCGGGAAGAAAAAACGGATCGTTCTTGCCCCAGATCGCAAGCAAAGGCGGCTTGGATTTACGGAAATATTCCTGAAACTTCGGATAAAGCTTTACGTTCGAGGCGTAATCCAGAAACAAATCAAGTTGAATCTCTTTGTTCCCCGGGCGTTCGAGCAGAGCCGTATCCAATGTGTACGACTCGGGCGGAACGCTCTGCGGATTCGCCACGCCATGGGTGTACTGCCAGCGCGTTCCTCCCGCTGTCAAAATGCTTTTGCGGAGTATGTCCCGATTCTCTACCGTGGGTGCAGCCCAATACTTTCGGATCGGACCCCAAGCTTCACCAAGGCCTTCTTCGTATGCGTTCCCGTTTTGCGAAACAATCGCTGTGATCCGCTCAGGGTGGGCCATCGCCAAGCGGAAACCAGTGGGAGCCCCATAGTCGAACACGTAGATTGCGTAGCGGTCGATTTTGAGTGCCCGCGTGAAGGCCTCCATCGTGAAAGCCAATCGGTCAAACGTATAGGAATATCGGCGTTCCGCCGGCACCTCGGTGAATCCGAAACCGGGAAGGTCCGGCGCGATGACCCGGTAGTCGTCGCCCAAGCGTGGGATGAGTTCACGGAACATGAAAGATGAGGTTGGGAATCCGTGTAGCAAGAGAACTACGGGCGCATTTGCTTCGCCCGCCGCGCGGTAAAACACCTGTACGCCGTCGGCTTCGACCTTATGGACAGATGTGAGAGGCACATTGATTCTTGCAACGTCCTGGCGGTACGCTCCGCGTTTTGTAGCTGTTCGTGACACCGCATCACTCATAAGGTTCTCCCTCGCTTCTTTGGTCTCTAGCGCAGGTGGGATGCCAAAGAAACAAAGCTGACTCGAAGAGAGAACAATTCACGCAAATCATTCTAGCGTTTGAAGTTTTGTAAGGACGGATCCCGGCGAATCTCGAGTTTTAGCTGACAGGTCTGTGACGGATTTCCGCCACTGACGGGTTTCCGTCATTGTCCGCAGTCATGACGGCTTGTACATTCAGTCGCCGCCAGCCACACCGGCGTCGCGTTTTTGCGGCGTGGTATGCCGGGAAATACAGCGCCGGTCATTGGTGTGATGGAGTTTGGCGCAGTACGGGCCGATGCCGCCACGCGCGCAGATGGCCTGCGAGGCGACCGCAAACATTGCTTGCTCTCTCGGGTGCGCATTAAATGGCAAGCGGCATACCAAGAAAGAAAAACGGAAGGAAGGGGGCCAAGTTATTCTGGTAATTGACGATCCACAGGGAAGGACCATAACGGATTTTCATCGTCACTGACGGAATTGCGGTGAATGTCCGTCGATGACGGGTTTCCGTCGGATCCCTTTGTCACTGGCAGGTGGTTTTCCTTGCAGCGACTTGGACATTCAGCCGGCGCCAGGCGCGGCGCCCAGGCTGCGTTTCTGTGGGACCACCGCAGATCGACTTATACGAAGCTTCTTCATCCTGTAGACCAACGACGTTCGCTTCATCCCCAAGCGCTCGGCCGCGCCGTTCCGTCCCCCGATTACCCAATTGCTTGCTTCCAGTGCACGAAGGATATGATCACGCTCTACCTCCGCGAGACCATTCATGGAGGCTTTGGGTTCCTTGGGAATCTGGTACCGTTCCAGTTCGGAAGTTGGGGCGCGTAATATCGGCTGCGGGGAGAGAATCACCGCGCGTTCAACAAAGTTCTGCAATTCGCGGACGTTTCCTGGCCATTGGTATCGCACCAACGCACTCATCGTCTCCGGGGGAATTGCGTCAATTCGTTTGTTCACGCGTTGAGCGTAGAGCGCGGTGAAATGCCGTACCAATCGAGGAATATCCTCCGTCCGCTGCCGCAAAGCGGGGACATTGATTGGAAATACTTTCAGTCGATAATAAAGGTCTTCGCGAAACGTTCCTTGTTTCACCATCGCGGGCAAATCCCGGTGCGTGGCGGCGATCAGGCGGACGTCGACCTTGTGGGTACGGTTGCTGCCGAGCCTCTCGAATTCCTGCTCCTGCAAAACGCGCAGGAGTTTCGCCTGAAGTTCCAGAGGTATATCGCCAACCTCGTCAAGGAAAAGCGTGCCTTTGTCGGCGAGTTCGAAACGCCCCGTTTTATGGGCGATGGCACCCGTAAACGCTCCTTTTTCGTGGCCGAACAGCTCACTCTCCAGAAGCCCTAGAGGAATTGCGGCGCAATTCAGTTTCACAAAGGCCTTCTGGCTGCGGCCGCTCAGGTTATGTATTGCGCGGGCGATGAGTTCTTTGCCGGTTCCTGTCTCTCCCAAGATCAGCACGCTCGAATCCGTGGGCGCCACCACAGACACCAGGCTCAATGCGGTCTTCAACGCCGGGCTCTCTCCGACAATTTCGCCAACCTCGGCGCGAATTTCCTCCTCGAGATAGCGTCGTTGTTTTGTCTCCTTGTCTCTGTCCTTGATCGCTGTTTCATAGTCCAACGCATTCGCAATCGCAAGGGCCACCTGACGGGATACTTGTTCGAGAAATTCGATGTCCTCTTTCTCGAATGCCCTTTCCGACCGCTTCGAGGCGCTCAACACACCTAAAACCCCGCTTCGGCCGATCAGTGGGAGCTCACAACCCGACTGCAAGCCTTCCGCCATGATCCGTTCGTAGAAGAGTCGGCCCCCGTCAGTACTGAAACTTTCGGGATCATCGCGCACCTCTTCTAAACGGTTAAAGTGTTGACGCTTGCCGGTCCGAAAAGCTTTGCCACAGAGCGAACCATGGAGCGGTATGTTCGTTCCGTCGCAGATGAACCCTCGCGACGCCGGGTTGTAGAGGATCGCCAGGCGCAATTCCCCGCTCTCGCCATTCGGTAGAAGCAAGGCGCAAAAATCGCATCGCGTTACGCTCAGCAGATTCGTAGAGAGCACATCCACCAAGCGCCGAAGGTCCAGCCTGGATGTCATGCTATTCGTAATTTCAAGAAGCAAACGTAGCCTGTCGCGTTCACGCCGCAACGCCTCTTCCTTCATGTGCCGCTCAATTGCAATCCCCGTTATGTAGCTGGCATTCTCAATCAACTGGAGGTCGTTGGCACCGGGGCGTCAGATAGCCAGATGGTGCAGAGCATCCCTTCGGATCGCGATTCAACCAACTGAGCAATCTTGGTCAGAACTTCCGACAGGGGAGATCCGGCAAAAATCAATTTTTGCGAAACTGCCACACCCTAGAGGACAAGTGGGTGGTGGCACAAGGGCCACGGTCATTAGCCGGAATCACTTTCTTGCCCCGACTTCGTTTGCCTCCGCAAGCGACTTGACGGCCGCACTTCACCGCGCAGCGGTTGCTCACGGAGAACAGGAGAAGCGCACCGGTGGTCGCGATGAAAACTGGCCCGCTTGGTACGCTGAGTATATGGTTGCCGAGCAGGCTGGGGCGAAGTTGCCGACGTAAGCGCCACTGCGATCCCCTCGAAGAGGTTCAGAGACTGCATACTAGAGGAATCATGAGCACTGCAAATCCCTGCTCGTCCACCAATCAATCGGCAGTATCTTCAGTTCCGAGTCTCTCTCCCTATGAGAAAAAGCAAATGACAAGCTGTTCTCAGCCCATCCTCAGGCATGCATCGTTGCGGAAAGGGTGAAGCATTTACCCTTCCACATGCCGGGTCTCATTCCACAACTGAATGACTGGCCGAGACACTCCCTGATCGTAGCCCAGGGCGCTCAAGCTTGCCGTGCCCAAAAGGAAATATCGACTGTTGACCGTCGGTGCGATGCCCAACCAGCGTGAAGCCAGCACACGAATAAAATGCCCGCTTGAAAATACTAGGGCATTTCCGGAGACCTCCCGAAGTCGGCTCACCACGCGGTCAGCCCTCACCGCCACTTGAGCTGGAGACTCGCCTCCTGGGCAGCCGTCACGAAACAATTCCCAATCCGGACGCTCTGCGTGGATCTCCGCGCTGCGCCGCCCTTCATATTGCCCATAGTCCCATTCCACCAGGTCTGGATCGATTGCGGCCACGGCGCCGAAACCAGCGAGTTCGCAGGTCCGCCGAGCACGTCGCAGAGGACTGACATACACCTGCTTAAAATCCAAGTCTTTTAGCCGGTCCTTGAGCCGGCTGGCGTTGTGCTCGCCGCGTTCAGTGAGGGGCAGATCAGTAAGTCCAGTGTGCTGTCCAGTAATACTCCAGGCCGTCTCTCCATGCCGGGCGACGTAGATCGTTGGCAGTATTTCGCTCATGCGACTACTTCTCTCGAGACAGTCGAGTTGGTGCCCCTAAACGTCGACTTGGACCCGGCGGACTATATACGAAAATCTCTTGAGACAGAGACCAAACCGATGACATGCTCACATGAGAATGGGTAAAAGCGGGCGGCCAATTGAAATTGCTCCTTTGTATGTCATTTGTCAAGGTTCACAGCACACGAGTCATATGAGCAGCAAACTCGGGGCTGTTTCCTTTGATTATTCCAACAAAAACTGGATCACCGCCATGCAGGAACCAGGCGGAGTGGACGCGGTCTTCGATCCACTCGGCTTCGAAAGCTTTGACGAGAGATTCGTTTTCGACTGTATCGTACACCCGCCCATCGCCAAACGCCTTCAGACAATCCAGGCGCTTGGGACTGGGCTCTCGACCTTACCTTCGCCACAATACTCGAAGCACGGCAACCAAGGGCACTGAGAGGTAGATGCCCACGATGCCGCCGACCGCTCCGCCCACCATCACCGCAAAGATGGCCATCAGCGGATGGATTTCAAGTTCGTGGCCCATTACGCGGGGTGAAATCCAATAGTCCATCAGCATTCGCCAAAGACCGATGAGGGCGGCCATCCAAATCCAGTGCGCGTGCGTCAGCGCGCCGATGCTGATTATCGCTACGGCCGAAAGCATCCAGCCGGCGAGGGGGATAAACTCCAGCACACCAGCCAAGAGGCCGAGGGCGAGAAAATGGGGGAAACGCAGCAAGAGAGTAGCGAGGGAGAAGAAGACTAGCGAGAGTCCCGCCAGGGTCACCTTCGCTCGGATGTAGTGATGCAGCATGGAGTTCAATTCGCGGGCGAGAGACTGGAGCTCCTCGAGATTGTCTTTCGTGGCAATCATGCGAATGAGTGAATCGACCATATTTGCGCCATCGCTGAGGAAGAAGATGGCGAGTATGGGTATCACGACCAAGCCGGCGAGGGCGGAAAAAGCAGACCGCTCCCATCCTCTAGCGACACCCTCGATGTTCGCCTGGTGCTGAACGAGAAGCAACTTGAGGCGTTGCTGCTGAGGCTCGCTCCAGCCATATTTGCCGCCGATTTGCGTAGCGATTTCACCGCTCGAAATGCCGGCAGCGAATGCGGGTATTTGCTTCGCGAGCTTCGTCGTCTTCCCAAGCGAGCCGGGCGCCACGAGATGGATGACCAGGGGGATGAGGATCAGAAGGCAGAGGTAGGCCTCCGCCACGTGAGGGCCCCTAAGATTTCTGAAAATAAAGGAGTGGCGCTGCAGAAACCGGACGACGGGATCGATGAGATATGCGAAGAGAATCGAGAAAGTGAAGATCACGAGTACGCCGCGGGCGATATAGACGATCGCAAGCACGACGGTGAAAAGCAGAATGGTACAGAGTATGTTGACGGTGCGGCGATCAGGGAATGCCATGTGCCTCCCGAATGAAGCGACGGCCCCGAGACTACTGCGTTTGGCTCTCCAGTTTCTGCTTGATTGACGCCAGCGCCCGCTCGAGAGAGGAGCGGGTCTTATCGACGGCGACCTTGCGCACGATGCTTCCTTTCAATCCCGTGAGACCGGCCTGCTGCGAACCTTTGATCGTGATCAGATAGAAGCCATGCAGACCCGAATCGTCCGCGGCCCGGACGCAGACCGTGAGATCCAGTGCGGTTTCAAAATAATGGCTCGCGTAGAGCTGCTTGACGGCGACCGCGTAGGCAGGCTCCGTGGGACCCACGCCGTGAAAAACGATAGCTTGCACGATGCGAAGCGTGGGCTTCAGGCCAAAATTAATCTTTTCCCAATAAAACTGGGACTGAATTTGGCCCGAGGGCGCGGCAGGGTAATCGAGCAGGTAGCGATCCAGCTCCGGCAGATATACCGGGAGTGCCTTGGACCGGCTGAGCAAGGACGCGAACGTCTCGGCGACGGCCGTGGGATGTTTCTTATCGCGATAAGTGCCCAGGGCTTTGTTTCCGCCGTGGATGTATTGCTGAAGAGCTTCGAAAGCCATTTGCTGGCCGAGACGGTTTACCTGGTTCGCGGCATCTGCAGCGGACCAATTCACCTGTTTCTCAAATTCATCCATCGACTCGGCAGGAAGCTGGACCTCGCAGCTACCCGGCTTGCAGTTCTTCAATTGCTTGATGTCGTCGTCATCGAGTGTGAAGCCCTCAAGATCGGAGAGCCGCGGCGGATCGCTGAATTTGCGGATCGCGAGATAACCGGGTAGCTTGCGGAGCTGGTCGATATCCGCAGCAAACTTGAGGTAGCTCTCCGGAGTGGAGTCGATGTAGACGGACCCGAAGACGAAGACTTCGTCCGGGGTAGGCGAGTCAATTATTTTGGCGATGGCCTTGCCGCTGCGGAGCGAGGCGATCTGACCGTCGTTGAGCCCGACGTATTCGCGATAGAACTTGTCTGGCTCGGCGCTTTGGCCACTCGCAGGCTGTTGCCGGTCGGAGACCGAAAACAGCGGCAGCTGAAGCAAAAGAACGATCGCGGCGAGCGGAAGACCGATTCGTCCGCCACGGCGGCTCGCAGCATCCACCCTGCCGTTGCTGTCCGTCATGTTGCGGCCCTTTCTCCCTCGCTGAGCCTCATGCGCCGGCGCTCCTCGCCTTCGTAACCGAATCGATCAGGCGATTCAGGGATTCGACGTCGCGAAGGGTGACGTACTGGCCGAGGTCGCGCTCGAAGACGACGTTGAGCAGCCACGCTATGGCAACGGGCAGCTTCTTTTCCAATCGCGGCAACTTCATCAGGTAAATCGCCCGCCACAACACCCAGCCAACCAGGCCCGACACGTTGAACCCAAAGAGGTGAGCAACTCCGGCCCGGCGGCCGATGGACGCGAGCAATCCGAGAGTTGTATACACGAAAGCTTTCGTCGCCCTGCCTTCCAATCGCGACGCGATGTTTTTGCCGATGAGGCGCCTTCGCGGAGGGCGCGCTTTTTTGCAATGGAGCTATCCATTTCCGTACCTTTTGTTCCTTGTGAGACGCGCGACGGTTTGCCTCATGGTACACGTAATCACTACTCGGGTGTCCGGCCGATGGCGACGGCGAGTTCGTCCTGAGCCTGGACGTAGTCGAGGCGAGCTTGCAGCAGCGATGATTTGGCCGCGAGTTCATGGGCGGCAGCAGCGGCGACCTGGGAGGCGAGTGCGCTGCCCTGCTGCAACTGCTGGGAAGTGACGCGATGGGATTCGGCGCGAAGGGCGAGAAGCTGCTCGGAGACGCCAACCATCTGGCGGGTGCGCTCGAGCTTGTTGTAGGCGGATTCGACGCGGATTTCGATCTCGTCTTTGACGCGGGCGAGATTTTCGCGGGCTTCGGCAAGCTGCGTATTGTGCTCGGCGAGCGCAGCGCGCTTGCGGCCACCGTCGAAGATGTCGTAACTAAGGACGAAACCGAAAGTTCCGAAGTTGTGCGGGAGAAACGGGACGCCGTTCTGATAGCTCTGGCGCGCATAGACTTCGGTATCGGGGATAAAGTCGCGCTTGGCGAAGCGGACGGCGGCAGAGGCTTTTTCCACTTCCTGCTGGGCTTTCTCGACGTCGGGATGAGAGGCGACGGCGAGCTGCTTGCATGCTTCGAGAGCACAAGAATCGGCGCGGTCGCGAACGGCGGGATCGAGGGATAGCGCGGTATTGAGGGGGAGGCCCATCAGATCGTTCAATTGCATGGTGAGGTCAGTAAGCTGCAAATCGACGGTGATCAGGTCCTGCTTGGATTGAAGAGTTTGCGCGCGGCTTTCGATGGTCTCTTCGGTGAGGGCGCTGCCGAATTTCACCTGCTGGATGCGTTCCTTTTCGAGGGCCTCGGATGCTTGAATGCCGGCTTGAATGGCGGCGCGGCGGCTTTGGTTGAGCAAAACGCCGTAGTAGAGCTGGCGGGTGCGCAGCGCGACTTGGTTCTGAGTCTGGCGGGCGTCGGCACGGGTGGCACTTAATTCCGCGCCGACGATGTTGTTCTTTTCGCGGATTTTTAGGAGCGGCGTGAGGGGCTGGGTGAGCGAAGTGCCGCTGGTTTCGAGATTCAAGGCGCCCTGGCCGATGGCAACCGAATGAGCCGGTATCTCCGTGCCGGCGACAACACCAAAGGCGCCGGCGGGGACGACAATGTTCTCGAGTTCGGTGATATGCAGCACGGTGCTTTCATTTTTCAGCAGCGGATAGTAGGCGCTGCGAGCGATGTCCTTTTCGTGGTGTTTTTCCTGGACCTTTAGGGCGGCAAGGCGCACGACGTGATTGTTCTTAAGGGCGAGTTGCACGGCTTCGTCAACGGTGAGGGCGCGAGGCACGGACGGCACGCCTTCTTGTATGGCGCTTGCCGGAGGGGCAGGATTCTGTGCGCGAAGCAACGGCGTAGCGAGCGAGAGCGCGATAGAGATGAGGACGGCGAGGCGGGCAATCATGACTGTGCCTCCTTCTGCTTTTCGGGAACCGGTTGCAGCTGGATTATTTCGGCGTAGTTCAAGGGCGACCTGCGCAACATGGCAATGAGAAGCAGGGCGAGGACGCAAGCCCAGGCAATCAAATGGAAGGCGTCGATATAAGTGAGGGCGTAGGCCTCGAGGCGAAGCCGGCCGCCGATGACGCCAGCAGCGCGACCGGTGGCGGCGCCCAGGCCGGCGGACTTCGAGGCCAGCGCGGAAGTCAGCCCATGAAGATTCGCATCGGTGACCCAGGCGCCGCGTTGTACGTGCAAGCCGAGCAGGTTGGAGTGGAGCTTTTCGCGATCGGCGATGAAATGAGCCATCAGCACGGCGCCGATCTGGCCGCCGAAGAGGCGCACGGTATGGAAAAAGGCGGAGAAGGTGAGAATCCACGGGGGCCTGGCGAGCCCTCCGGTGAAGAGACCTTGCAGGATGAGAGTGGAGACCAAACCCAAGAAGGCAAAGGACTGGCCGACGGCCGTGAGCAGTTCGGTGCGAAAGTAATTCTGGGCGGACCAATCGGCGGTGTAGGCCGCGTTGAGGCAGCAGGCCAGGCCGGTGCAGGCAAATCCAAAGGCTAGGATCAGGCGCGTGTCCGCTCCACGTGAAAGTAGATAGGCGCCCAGGAAGGCCAGCACAAGTTCCGGCACAGCCGTCCACAGCACGGCCGGCGCATATTGGCTGGGCTCGAGCCCGCGAACGGCGAGGCTTCCGGGAATAACGATGATGGTCGCGAGCAGACTGAAGCGAAACAGGAACAAGAGAAAGGCGCACACCTGGGTATTCCACTTGCGCAAGTACGGCAGGGCTACAAGCGGATTGGCGCCGCGCAGGCGGCGGATGAGACTGAAAACAAGAAGTAACAAGCCGGCAAGGAAGACCGAAGTAAACACTCCCGAGCGCCACCAATCGAGGCGCTGACCCTGGTCGAGCGCGGCGTAGAGCAGCGCAAAACCAAGGCTCAGGTAGAAGACGCCGGCAAAGCTGGGCGGCGCGGTTCGCGATCCTGCCGGCCGCGGGGGCGCTGGGATGCCGTGATAGACGCACAGCATCATCACCGGCGTGATCACGGCGGCGGTCCAGAACATCCAGTGCCAGGAGAGATGATCGCGCTCAAAGCCGTAGAGAGAAGGAGCGAAATTGACGGCGGCCTCGACGCTGGTGGCATAGAGGGCAATGGTGTACGGAAGAAAGGGCAACGGGATATTGCGCAGGGCGAAGGTGAGGGTGAGCGGATAGAAGGTTCCGGAGCTGAGACCGGCTATGGCCAAGAGCACGATCATCAGGCTGTAGCTGTGCACGAAAGGAAGGTAGAGCGAGACCAAAGTAAAAATCCCAGCGGCGCCCAGGAGAACGCGCCGGGGCCCGAGGAGCGCACCCAAATACACAGTGAAGACGGCAATGAACATCAAGCCGACGTTGAAGGCGGTGTTGAGCCAGGCTCCGTCGTCGAAACTTATTCCGACGTTGCCTTTCAGGTCGGCGAGGCCCAGCGAAAGGAGGCGGCCAGCCAGCGTGACCACGCCGGCGCCGAGAACCACTCCCAGGATTCCGGAAATCGGCGCGTGCGAGAGATTTGCTGGCACGGCACTAGCTAGTCCCGCAACCATGGCGCGGGGAGGGACGGGCAAAGCGGCGGATACAGCGGATTGGCTCATCGCGGCACCGGCTTCTTTCTGGTGCGAACGGTGACGATGGCGGAGAGGCCAGGCCGAAGCTGCGCGGCGAAGGCCGAGTCGTCGAGCGAAATCTTGACGGGGACGCGCTGCACAACCTTGGTGTAATTGCCGGTGGCGTTGTCCGGCGGGAGCAAGGCGAACTGTGAGCCGCTGGCCGGGGCGATCTCGACGACTTTGCCGGAGAGGGATTTTCCGGGGTAGACGTCGAGGCGAATTTCGGCGCTGTCGCCGACCTTCATATTGGTGAGCTGGGTCTCCTTGTAGTTCGCCTGCACCCACTTGGTGTTGGCGACGAAGGTGATCGCCTGCGCGCCGGGTGAAACGAGCTGGCCCGGGCGCACCTGGCGCTCTCCCACGGTACCGTCGCCCGGGGCGTTTATGCTCGTGTAGCCGAGGTTTACCTGCGCGGCAACGAGTTGCGCTTCGCGGGCATGCAATTCAGCGGCGAGTTGCGCGTTCTGCGATACCAGCACAGCCAGGCCGCGCTGTTCGGCTTCGAGTCCAAGTTCGGCGCTATGCAGCGCGGCCTGGGCCTGCGCGAGGTCGGCGGCGCGGCTAGCAGACTGGGCGGCGAAGCGCTGCTGGTCGGCGACGGCAGCTTCAACTTTTTGCGGAGTCGCGGCGCTCGACTGGAGCAAATTCTCCTGGCGGGTACGTTCGGAGCGCGTGCGGGTGACGTCGGCTTGAATGGCCTCGATTCCGGCTTGCGCTGCGGTGATTTGGGCTTTGGCCTGGTCGATGCCAGCGGAGGCGCGCTGAATTTTGGCGTCCTGCAGGTCGCGCTGGCGGCGATTATTTTCGATGGCGGCTTTTGCGGCTTCCACAGCAGCGGCGGCCTGGGCGACCTGGGCCTTGTAGTCTTCGTCCTCAAGTTGCACCAGCACGTCGCCTTTGTGAACCTTCTGATAGTCGGCGACATTCACGTCACGAACGACTCCGGAGACTTTGGTGCTGAGCGGGGTGAGGTCACCGCGCACGAAGGCGTCGTCGGTTTGCTGTTCGATGCGGCCGCCTTGCCAGGCGTTCCAGTTGTGCATAAGGGTGAAGAGAACGACGGCGGCAAGGGCCAGAACCGTGATGGGCACGGCGAAATTGCGCCACTTTCGCGGCCCAGGAACGGTGGTCGCGGAAGGCGGATCGTGGCGTGGCTCGGTTGCCGGGGGAACCGGGGCTGCAGAGGCGGAGGCCATGACACACCTCTTTCGCTCGAGGGATGCTCCAGGCTGTGCAGCGCGGGCGAGCCCTTATTTTGCGGCCGCAAGGGACAGCACGACGCGCTTGACTGCAATGACGCCTGGGAAACAGGGATCGAATAATAGCACAGACCTGTTCCCCGCCAAAACGTCCTACACCTGCAAAATGAATGGCTTGCCGCAAGCTCGATTCGGACTTTTCCGAACCTGATTCCGGCTATAATCGCGTCGCTCCGACATTTCTCGGTTGGATGGTCAGCGTTTTCGCGCCCGCCAGGACCTCGTCCTCGAGAATCTGGCTCTCCACCCACAATTGCTGGCTCTGCACGCGCAACGACCTCACCATCGATCGACAGGGAAAGGGGGGCTGGCCTTGCCTTCGCATGGATGCTTCAAGACAATCCGGGATGGGATTTGGAGCCCGTGAACGCCACCATGGATGGCCATAAAGAAAACTTTCAAGTGAATCTTGTCACGCGCATCCCGGTTTTGATCGTGTACGGCACGGCCGCAGTGAACGAGGAAAACCAGATTCGCTTCTTTGACGACACTTACGGGTATGACCGAAAAGGCTCTCGCCGCCGGTTATCCAGACGCCTGGTGAGTGAAGTTAACCACTGTCCGGATTAGGGAGGGAGTGCCGGTTAAAGATTCGCACTCAAACTAGGGTAGGGAAGTTGACGATCATTTTGGTCGCCAACTCACGACACTGCTACGAGTAGCCGACTATTCGGCAAAGTAAGCGGGCGCGTTGGCTTCGGTAGACTCCCCAACGACAACAACAAATCAAAACGAAAAGGGACATTTCTAATGAGCTAAGGAAGGCCACATTTCTAAAGAGGCTTGACATTACTCACTACTCACTGTTCGGCTTGACAGTCGATTTGCTCAGAACTATCCTAACGCCCACAGCTAGTCACATCTGGTGGAGACTAAATAATGGGTGTGCATGAGCAAGCCCTCATTGGCAGGCTGAAGTGGTCCTCGGCATAGCCCATGGCGTTCACGGTTTGGCAGCCCGTCCCAATGTCCGCCTGCCGGGACTGGAGCGGGAAGTCGCCTAAAGCGCTGCCGGCTCGCTGGCAAAAGAAATCACAGTGCGTACAAAACTAGCAAGCAAACCCGACGAACAAGAACAGGCGCTCCCCGCGCCTCCTTTTCTCGCGGAGCAAGACGACATCGCACTAGTCACCGCTGCCGAGAGTGGCAGCAACGAAGCGTTTGAAACCCTGGTCCGGCGACATCAGTCAAGACTTCTGCGTGTAGCTTGGCGGTTCACTCGTAACCTTGAAGACGCGGAAGACATTACCCAACAAGCCTTTCAAAAGGCATTCGTACACTTGCGACAGTTTCAGGGGAATTCTTTTTTTTCTACATGGCTGACACGAATCGCAATGAACGAGGCCTTAATGTGGTTACGGAGAAACCGAGGTTTCGCCGATGTGCCGCTCGAGAAACAGGACGTGGCGAGCGAAACTCGGTTGCCGCTGGATCCACCAGACTCGGGCCTTAACCCTGAAGAAACTTGCTTACAGCTTGAGCGCAAGCGAATTGTGGTCGCCGCGATAAACAAGCTCACTCCTGCGCTGCGGACGGCAATGAAGCTACGGGAGCTTCACGATCTCTCAACGCAAGAGACCGCAGGAATTTTGGGTCTGCCGGTCGGGACGGTTAAAGCCAGGGTATTTCACGGGCGTGGGAAATTGCGCGCGATGCTGAACGTGCATGGTCAAAAATCTCAAACGCATTGAAGAGGCTTGGTTTCCGGTAGCTTGATTTCCTCGCTCAACTGCTTTATGAAACCTCAAAAGCATGTACAATCCGGGCTTATGTTCCAGGGGCATGTGGTTTGCTTGACGGTGTTCGCTCCGCGAAGAGGTATGGACGATAGGGATATATAGACTGGTCAACCGTGAACGGCGAAGCCGTCCGTCCCGACAGCCGCGTCACATTGTTTGCGCTCAAGGAGATTCTCATGTCCAATCTGCAACGGCCGCTTCCTACTGTTCCTTCTTATCCTTTCCGCCTCGATGTGCCGTTACATAAGTTGCTGCAGAAACCCCCAGAGGAACGTTCGCCGGTTCCTTCCAAAGAACACAAGATTTTACCTGCGCCAGTT
>Ga0126379_10001135_pt1 | contig 15812 bp, 17 predicted proteins | sample PanSoiMetPlot_24_FD_92640 | JGI IMG/M metagenome (GOLD analysis project Ga0126379, IMG submission 92640) | Tropical forest soil microbial communities from Panama - MetaG Plot_24 | ecosystem: Environmental > Terrestrial > Soil > Tropical forest > Bulk soil | place: Panama | collected 2016-02-17 | reverse complement strand
GGCACCATCGATCACGGCGGCATCGCTTGGGGCAGCTATGGCGGCAAGGTCGGCGTGTGGCGGATCATCGAGCTGATGAGCCGCAACAAGATGCGCGGGACGTTCTGCGTCAACGCGCGCTGTGCCGAGCTCTTCCCCGAGGCGGTCGCGCAGATCGTCAAATCCGGCCACGATGTCGCGGGCCACGGCTTCGTGCAGGATCAACTGCTCGCCTACATGACGCCCGAGCAGGAGCAGGCGACCATCCGCAAATGCCTCGACCTGCTCGAGCAGGTATCGGGCCAGCGTCCGCTCGGCTGGCTCAGCCCGGTGCTGGCCTATACGGAGCACACCCGGCGCTTCCTGGCCGAGGAGAAAATGTTGTGGCACGGCGACGGGCGCGACAGCGACCTGCCGAGCGTGTCGGAGACCGGCGGCGGCGCCATCGTCCATATCCCGGCGAGCGATTTCACCGACAACCGGGTGCTGCGCGCGAGCCCTATGGATCTATGGGATGTCTACAAGGAGACCTTCGACTATCTATATTGGCGCGAGCCACCCGCCCTGTTGGCGCTGTCCGTGCATTGTCACTTTGGTGGCCGGCCGCTGATCGCAGCAATTATGGAAAGGATACTTAAATACATGGCGCAGTATCCGGACGTGTGGTTTGCATCATATGGTGAGATCGCGCGTTGGGTGTTGGATACCCAGCGTGGCGCCGATACCCATCCGCGCCGGCTGATCGCGGCGCATGGTCCGGCGAAGCTGACCCCGGTCCGTCGCTGAGAATAGAGGAGCTGCCGCATGGCATCGGTGAGCGATTGGCAGGTGCCGCCCTCGGTCCGTCCGAAGCAGGAGGACTACGACTACGATCTTGACCGCGCGCTCCTCGCGGTGGTCGGCGTCCACACCAAGATCCCGGACGACGCTTTCACGGCCGAGACGCTCGGCACCGAACGCATGGGGCACGGCGTGCTCATCCGCGAGCGCGGCGTCGTGCTCACCATCGGCTATCTGGTGACCGAGGCGCAGGAGGTCTGGCTGAGCCCGGCCGAAGGTCCGCCGGTGCCCGGTCACGTGCTGGCGTACGACCAGGAGACCGGCTTCGGACTGGTTCAGGCGCTCGCTCGTCTCGAGTTGCCGGTGCTCCCGCTCGGGCGGTCGGCCGACACGCGGGTCGGCGATCCGGTGGTCGTCGGCGGCGCGGGCGGTCGCACCCGCTCGGTCGCGGCGCGCATCGCCGCCAAGCAGGAATTCGCCGGCTACTGGGAATACGTGCTCGACGAGGCGATCTTCACGTCGCCGGCGCACCCCAATTGGGGCGGCACGGCCTTGATCGGATCGGCCGGCGAGCTCCTGGGCGTCGGCTCGCTGCAGATGCAGCAGGCGGCCGAGCGCGGCCGCCCGGGTGGCGACCTCAACATGATCGTCCCGATCGACCTCCTGAAGCCGATCCTCGAGGACATGCTCAAGAGCGGGCGGGCGAATCGACCGGCACGGCCCTGGCTGGGGCTTTACGCGACGGAGATCGAGGACAAGATCGTGGTCGTCGGTCTCGCGCGCGGCGGCCCGGCGCAGAAGGCCGGGCTGAACACCGGCGACGTGGTGCTCTCGGTCGGTGGCGCCGACGTCAGCGATCTTGCCGGCCTCTACCGCCACATCTGGTCGCGCGGCGCCGCCGGAGTCGACGTTCCACTGACGATCTACCGCGACGGAAGAACGTTCGAGCAGACGATCGTTTCCTCCGATCGCAACCGCTACTTCAAGGCTCCGAGCCTGCATTGAATCATGCCGCGAGCCCGGCGGCGCGCTCGAATCGAACGGCGCGCGAGCGCATGATCCCGAAAAGTTGACAGACTTTTCGGACAAGATCATGCGCAAACAAACGACTCTGCAGCGCGCGGTCGCTCGATGCGCTACGTCGGTCCGTTGATCGTCTCGGCCGAGCCGCGCAAGTTGCGCAGCACCAGGCAGGCGGCACCGGCCGTGCGCAGCCGTGTGCACAGCTGCTCGGCCTGGGCGCGGGTCTCGGTGCCGGCGCGCACCTGATAGAATTCGCGCGTGCCGCGACTGCGCAGCTGGCCGTGCAGGATGACGCTGTCGGTGCCCGCGAGCGTCGTGCGGTACTTCGCCTCGATCGCCGCGTAGGTCCGCATCACCTGATCGCGCGAGAAGCCGGCAAAGAGCTGGACTCCCCAGGGCCTGGCGGCGCCGGCGGTGATCCGTCGCTCGAGCGTCGCGACGAAAGTGCTGGGTGCCTTCCTGAGGTTTGCGACCAGGTCAGGACATTTCACGGGCGCCGCGGCCTTGCCATCCTGCGCGCCCCTCCAGTCCTCGACCTCGCGGCCGGTGATCGCCCGCACATAGGCACGCGTCTGCGCCGGCATGCTGCCGGAGCCGTTAAGCCACTCGTGCACGCGTCGCGGCCCGGCATTGTAGGCCGCCGCCGCAAGGCCGAGATTGCCGAACTCGCGACGCAGGTCTTTCAGGAATTCGGCCGATTTCGGCAGCGCTGCGATCGGGTCGAGCGGATCGAGCAGGCCGCGCTCGGCCGCCGTCTCCGGCATGAACTGCGCGATGCCGTGCGCGCGCTTGCCGCTGCGGGTCACGGGGCCGACCGCATTGGGCTCGAACCGGCTCTCCCGCCAGATCAGCCGGATGAAGAACTCGAGCGGCAGGTCATTGGCGGCGGCGGCTGATTCCATCAGCAGGCAGATCGACTCGGACGCCGATCCTGCCGCAGCTTGCGGACGCGTGGCCGCGTCCTCCTGCGCGGCCGCCGACGCGGCGAGCAGCAGGACCGGCAGCACCACGAGCCTTGACCTGATCGAACCGTGCATGTCCTCTCGTCGGCAATCGGCGCCCGCCCGGGTAACGCGGCGACCCGCGCCGAGGTTTCGGTCGCCGGCGCGGTGTCGGCTGCGGCGGCCGGCACATGATCCGGAAAAGTTGACGGACTTTTTCGGAAGATCATGCGCAAACAAACGACCACTGCAAACCAACGACCAACGACAAAGAGTCCGATCGATTCAATCTGAATCGATCAGACTCTAGCGACAAGAATATGCGCCAAACAAACGAATCTGAGCACGTTCCGATTCCGTAGGAACGGAATCGTGGTCTAGCGCCCGACCCGGTCCTTGCTGCCGCAAGCGTTCCGGCGCGGCGCGGCGCACGCTTGAGCAGAGCCGGTTGAATGCGCGGTATTGCAAGACGCGGTCGGCAGTGGGACGCCGCCCCGCTGCTCCTTCACGCCACTGTACCGGATCAGGCGGCGGCGCTAACCTCTTGCGACGCGCGTTCGGCGCGCGCGTCAATTCGGGGAAGTGCGGTCCGCGCTAAAAATGCCGGCGGAGGCCGCGCACGGTCTCGGCAATGCGGACCCGGGAGGACAACCATGAAGCTGCTCATCTCGGCGGCCGCCATGCTGCTTGCGCTCGGCGGCCCGCTCTCGGCGCAGACGCTCGACGAGCTCAAGAACGACGGCAAGAACACTGACAACATTCTCACTTACGGCATGGGCTACAGCCAGCACCGCTTCAGCCCGCTCAAGCAGATCGACAAATCGAACGTCAAGCGCCTGGTTCCGGTGTGGAATCTGAGCCTCGACAACCAGTGGGGCGAGCAGGCGCAGCCGATCATCTACAACGGCGTCATGTACGTGACCAATGCCAAGGCGACGGTCGCGATCGACGTCGAGACCGGGCGGCAGATCTGGAAGACGCCGGTCGACTGGCTGCCCGAGACGCCGCGGGTCGTGTGCTGCGGGGTGTCGAACAAGGGTGCCGCGATCTACAACGGCAAGATCTTCCGCACCACGCTCGATGCGTTCGTGGTCGCGCTCGACGCCAAGACCGGCAAGGAGGTCTGGAAGCAGAAGGCAGCCGAATGGCGCGACGGCTATTCGATGACGGTTGCGCCGCTGGTGGCCAACGGCGTGCTGATCACCGGCATCTCCGGCGCCGAGTTCGGCATCCGCGGCTTCATCGACGGCTGGAACCCGGAGACCGGCGAGCACCTGTGGCGGCGCTACACCATTCCGGCGCGCGGCGAGCCAGGCAACGAGACCTGGCCGCAGGATACCAACGCGTGGGAGGTCGGCGGCGGGTCGGCCTGGATCACCGGCTCGTACGATCCCGAGCTCGATCTCACCTATTGGGGCATCGGCAATCCGGCGCCGTGGGCGTCCCAATCGCGGCCGGGCGACAATCTTTACACCTCGTCGGTGCTGGCGCTGCGGCCGAAGACCGGCGAGATCGTCTGGCACTACCAGTTCACGCCGAATGACGCCTACGACTACGATTCGTGCTGGGAGCTGATCCTCGCCGACATCACGGTCAACGGCGCCAAGCGCAAGGTCGCGATGCAGCTCAATCGCAACGGCTTCGTCTACGTGCTCGACCGCGAGAAGGGCGGGCTGATCTCGGCCAAGCCGTACGAGAAGGTGAACTGGGCGAGCCACATCGATCCCGAGACCGGCCGGCCGGTCGAGACCGAGACAGCCAAGAAGCTGCGCGCCGGCGGCGAGGCGGTCGAGCACTGGCCATCGACCCGCGGCGCGAAGAACTGGCCGCATGCCGCGTATAACCCGGAGACCGGGCTGCTCTACGCCAACACGCTGCACGAAGGGCGGATGTACAAGCACCTGCCGACCGAAGCCTTCGTCAAGGGCCAGCGCTACATGTTCATCGAGAACCTGCCGCTGACGCGCACGCCGGGCGAACCGATCGGGCATGTCGACGCGATCGATCCCATCACCGGCCAGCAGAAGTGGCGCGTCCCGCTCACCGACTTCCAGAACTGGTCGGCGATGCTCGCAACCGGCGCCGGGCTCCTGTTCACGGGCCGCGAGACTGGCGAGTTCGAGGCGCTCGACGCCGACAATGGCAAGCCGCTGTGGAAGTTCCAGACCGGTTCGGGCATCAACGCGATGCCGGTCACCTATACGCACAACGGCCGCCAGTACGTGACGGTGCTCTCGGGCATTGGCGGGCTTTACTGGAACATCGCCAAGGAGCAGCTCAAGAATGTGCCGCAGGGCGGGTCGGTGTGGACCTTCGCGCTGATGCAGGACTGAGCGTGCGCATGGAAGGTAGGGTGATGGCCGGGGAGGGCGCGCGCCTTCCCCGGTTGGTTGAAGGCGTCCGGCGAGGGACCGTCGCGCTGCTGCTCGCCGTCATCCCGGTGCTGTCCGCGTCTAGGGCGGTCGCGCAGGACGCAGGCTTCCCGCCCCAGCAGATCGCGGCCGGCGCAAAAATCTTCGCGCGCAACTGCTCGCCCTGCCACGGCCCGCGCATGCGCGATCCCGAAAGCGCCTTCGATCTGCGCAAGTTTCCTCACGACGCGCACGATCGCTTTGTCGCATCGGTGACGCGCGGCAAGAACCAGATGCCGCCGTGGGGCGACCTGCTCAAGCCGGACGAGATCGAGGCACTGTGGTCCTACGTGGTTGCGGGGGAGTCGCAATCACCGATGTAGGCGGCTCAGGACCCCCGCCTGAAAGTTCACATCTAGTGGACTGACTCTAACGTTTGCTTCCCACGTTTGACAGCCGCGAGGATGCGACTTGGACGAGCGGTCCACACGAAGGGCTTAGGATCAGTGTTTGCTTCGGCAATGAAGCGCTCGATTGCGGCTTTGAGTTCGGTGACCGATCGGAAGACGCCGCGGCTAAGGCGTCGGTTTGTGAGTTTGGCAAAGAAGCCCTCAACGGCATTGAGCCAGGATGCCGAGGTTGGCGTGAAGTGGAAGGTCCAGCGGGGATGGCGGGCGAGCCAGTCGCGGACTTTCGGGTGCTTGTGCGTGGCGTAGTTGTCGACGATCGCGTGGATTGCCTTTCGTTTGGGGACCTTCGCCTCGATGTCATTGAGGAAGCGGATGAACTCCTGATGGCGATGACGCTTCATATTGCGGCCAATGATGGTCCCGTCGAGGACGTTGAGCGCAGCGAACAGCGTGGTCGTGCCGTTGCGCTTGTAGTCATGCGTCATCGTTCCGGCGCGCCCCGGCTTCATCGGCAGGCCCGGCTGGGTGCGGTCGAGGGCCTGGATTTGGCTCTTTTCGTCGACCGACAGAACGACCGCATGTTCGGGAGGATCGACGTAGAGGCCGACCACGTCCCGGAGCTTCTCGGCAAACTTCGGATCATTCGACAGCTTGAAGGTGTGGATACGGTGGGGAGTGAGTTGGTGGGCTTCGAGAATGCGCTGCACCGAGCGCAAACTGATCCCGACCGCTTTGGCCAGCATCCGCCCCGTCCACTGCGTGGTCTCTCCGGGCGGCGGCCCACTCACCAGGTCGATCACTCGCTGCACCATTGCGGCCGGCAGCGGCGGCTTGCCGGGCTTGCGCGTCTTGTCACGCAGCAAGCCATCGACGCCCTCCAACATGAACCGCTCTTGCCATCGCCATACCACCGGTTTGGCCTTGCACGACCGACGCATGATCTCGGCGGTGCCGCAGCCGTCGGCGGTTGCCAGGATGATCTTGGCGCGCCAAACGTGCTTCTGGGGCGCGCTGCGATCCGAGATGATCGCCTCAAGTTGACGGCGCTCCGCTCCGGTGACCTTGACGATAATTCCTGCTCTCATACCGAGAGCTTGAACTGCTTCGCGCGATTTGGGAATCGCCCGAATGAATCAGACCACTAGCGGGCGTCCGCCGCGCTACTTCTTGCGGAAGAGCCCGCGCAGCGTGCCGGTATCCCAGGTGATGTCGGCGATGCGCCAGCTCTCGCCCACCTTGAGCAGTTCGACCACGATCTTCTCGGCCTTGCCGAAATTGTTGAAGCTCACGGTGGCCGTTCCCTTGCTGCCGATCTCCTTCACGTCGATCGACAGGTCGGCAATGTCCCAGTCCTGATGGCCCACGAAGGCGTCGCCGTCGAGTGTCGGCGGCTCGCCGCGCTGGTGAGCCGCGGCCTCGTCCTCGAGGATCAGCGATGCGAGGCCGGGCGTGAAGTAGCGCCGGACGCTCGATGCGTTTGCGAGGTCGATGCCGGTGGCGCCGTGCGTCGTGCTGCCGACATATTTGCTGTAAATGCCCTCGACAAAGCTCTTGGCGGTCGCGGCCGGCTCGGCGCGCGCGAGCAGCGGCGCCGGCGTCGCCAGGACGGCGGCGAGGCTCAACGCGAAGCCCCGGCGCGACATCATCAGACAGGTCATCGGAAATCCTCTCGAATCGATTCCATGCTTGGTCGGCCGCTGCGGCTCCGAGGTTCATAACGCGGCAATATGAAGGGAAGTTGCGGCCGCCCCGCGATCGACAACCGCCATGTGGCGCCAGAATTCGCGTGGATAAATCGCACACGACGGCGGGATATGCTATATGATGCAGCGAGCATCTGGGCGGAGGAATGTCATCGATGGGTCGCAAAATCCTGCTCGCCGCAGTCCTCGCGGTTCCGTTTCTCGCCACCGGCGCGCAAGCCGATGGCTGCGGCTGGGGTTGCAGCTGGGGAGGGGGCTGGGGCTGGGGCGGACACGCCAACGATACCGGCGGCATCATTCCGTGGACGCCGGAGACCGCCACCACGTATCGCGTAATGGCGGCTGAGCAATGCGCGCGCTGGAACAAGCTCGCTGTCATCACCAGCGTGCATCGGGTCTATGGCGATTATGTCGGCTACGCGTGCGTCTTTCCGCGGCACTACGATCCGCGCAAGGGCGATTTGTACGTTCTGCAAGTGCGCGATTGATCGAGCGGCCGATGACGCGTGGTGTGACCTTCGAACAGCAGGGCAGATGCCGCGGCGCATGCACGCGGTCCGGTGCCGCAAGAGTAGCCACCCTCATAGCCGTGCTCGCCCTCGGCCTCACGCTCTCGGCCTGCGACAAATGCGGCGATTTCATCTGGCAAAAAGAGCCGGGTGCGTGCAAGGGCGGGCCGCCTCCGGGCTAGTGTCCCGATTCCGAAGTTCGCAGGCATTCGCAGCGACCTCTGAGCGAACTTCGGAATCGAAAAGGACACTAGCAAGTCTATGATTCTAGTGCCGCTTTCAAACCCGAAGTTCGCAAACGTACTCGCCGAGAAATCGTGCGAACTTCGGGTTCGCGGCACTAGAGCATGACCCCGAAAATGTCCGCCCCGGACTTGATCCGGGGTTGCAGACTTTTCGGACAAGATCATGCTCCAGAATCAATGAGATGAAGGCACGATCTATCGCATGATCCCACAATCGTGCGCGCTCAGCGCGCCGGGACCGTGATCGGGTTGCAGTTGCGCCGACCCGACTCCAAACATTCCTCGGCGGTACGCGCGTCGATCAAAGCGTTGACCAGCCAGATGCCGCCGCCGATCAGGATCACGGCGCCGATCAACAGCATGATATTCGCGCGCCGGCGATTGGCCTCGGTCTCTTCGTCGTCGTTTCGTGGATCGGTCATGCGGGAGTCGGCGGCTCGAGTCATCATCGGCGCGCATCTTGATCGGCGAACGGACGGCGATGCGCCGGGATATCTCTAGGACGCCATCGTCTCCTTCACGGTCGCAATCAGCGTCTTGAGCGAGAACGGCTTGGCGAGGAACGCGTGCTGTCCCTCCGGCTTGTTGTTGGCGAAGGCTTCCTCCGCGTAGCCTGAGACGAAGATGATCTTGAGCTCCGGCCGGCGCCGGCGCAACTCCTTGAGCAGCGACGGTCCATCCATCTCCGGCATGACGACATCGGAGACGACGAGATCGATATTGCCATCGTGATGCTCGAGCACCTCGATCGCCTCGAGGCCGTTGCCGGCCTGCAACACCGTGTAGCCGCGCGACGTCAGTCCGCGCGCGTTGAGGATCCGCAGGTCCTTCTCGTCCTCGACCAGGAGGATCGTGCCCTGGCCGGTGTCGTCGGCGGCGGGCGCGAGCCGCGCCTCCTCGGCAACCGGCGCGCCGTTGATTGCCGCCGGCGCCGCCCCTGCCGCGTCCGCCACGCCGGCCACGAAGGGCGGCAGAAAGATCCGGAAGGTCGTTCCCCTGCCCACCTCCGATTCCGGATACACGAATCCGCCTGTCTGCTTGATGATGCCGTAGACGGTCGCGAGCCCCAATCCGGTGCCTTTGCCGACCTCCTTGGTGGAGAAGAACGGCAGGAAGATCTTGTCCATGATCTCCGGCGCGATGCCGGTGCCGGTGTCGCAGACCTCGACCAGGACGTAGTCAGCCGCCGGCATGCCCTTGTACTTGAAACGCCGCGATCGCTCGGTCGAGACGTTGGCGGTGCGGATCGTCAGCCTGCCGCCGTCCGGCATGGCGTGGCCGGCATTGACTGCGAGGTTGACGATCACCTGCTGGAAACTCGTGGTGTCGACCTTGACGGGCCACAGGTCGCGCGACCGCACGACCTCGAGCGACACCTTCTCGCCGATCATCCGACGCAGCATGATGGAGAACTCGGACAGCGCGTCGTCGAGATCGAGAACCTGCGGCCGCAGCGTCTGCTTGCGTGCGAAGGCGAGCAGCTGCTGTACGACGGCCGCCGCCCGGTTGGCGGTGTTCTTGATCTGCATGATATCCGGCACCGATGCATCGGTCGCCCGGTGCGTGGTGAGCAGGAAATCGGCGGCCAGGATGATGGCCGAGAGGAAATTGTTGAAGTCGTGCGCGAGCCCGCCGGCCAGCTCGCCGACCGATTCCATCTTCTGCGCCTGATTGTAGCGGTGCTCGAGGATGCGCTGCTCGGTCGTGTCGAGCGCGTAGACGATCGCGGCCTCGTGATCGCCCTGCGCATCGGCGATCGGCGTGACGTAGAAACGCGCCCAGCGCTCGCTTTCGACGACGATCGCATCGCGCGTGCCCTTGCCAACCTCACCGACGAGCACCGCGTCGAGCGGCGCGATGTCCCCCTGCCCGCTCGCCGCCTTGGCGATGGCCGCATCGATCGCGCTGCGCTCGCCCGGATTGACCACGTTGCGTATCGATCGGCCCTGCGCCTCGCCCTTGAGAATGCCCTGGAACATGCGCGCGGCGAGTGCATTGGTGCGCACGATGCGGCCGGTCCGGTCGACGGTCGCGATCGCGAGCGGCGTGTTGTGGAAGAAGCGGATGAACTGCACCTCGGCGGCGCGCTGCGGATCGGTGCCGTCGTCGCGCGCGCGGTTGAGCACCAGCGTGCGCGATGCGCCGGGCATGCCGTCGGCCGCAAACGCCACCTTGTGATAGAGGCGCACCGGCAGCGTCTTGCCGCCACGGGTCTTGAGGTCGAGATCGAGCGTCTCGGTCTTCACCGCGCCGGGCTCGGCCGAGAAGGTGGTCAGCAGCGCGGCACTGTCGCCCGGCACGATGTCGACGAGTCTCAGCCCGGCGGCGCCGATCTGCGCCAGGTCGTAATCGAGCCAGCCGGCGAGCGTCGCATTGAGGTAGCCGATGTGGCCCGACGCGTCGACCGAGAAGAACCCGGCCGGCGCATGATCAAGATAGTCGATGGCGTGCTGCAGGCCCTGGAAGGCGGTTTCGTTGCGGTCGCGGTCGCGGGTGACGTCGGCGACCGACCACACGGCGGTACGCGCATCCCGCCCGCTCTCGCCGAGCGGCCGAACGCGCATCCGCAGCCAGCGCGCCGGCTCGCCGCGCAAGCCGACGACGCGGACCTCCTCCTGCAAACGGCGGCCCTCGCGCGCCGCCTTGACGAGCCGATAGATCGCCTCCGACACCTCGGGATCGCCGATGAAGACGCGCTCGACTGGACGCACGTCGTCGGTCCCGACCGCGTCGGTGAGCGCACGATACGCCGCGTTGGCGTAGATCACGCGGCCGGACGGATCGGTGACGACGATGCCGTCGACTGCGCCGTCGGCCACCGCCGTCAGAACCGGATTGCCGTGGTCCTTGCCGGCCACCTGCAGAATGCCGGCCGCGGTCGCGAACAGCGAAAAGACGCCGACCATGCCGAGCACCGCGAGCAGCGCAAGGACGTAGGGCTCCGCCTGATCGCGGCCGATGAACATCAATCCGCCGGCCGCGCCGATCAGCACCACGGCAACGAGCAGCACCAGGGCTATGCTGCCGCGGCGCTCGCTCGTCCTGTTGCTCGGGTCCTCTCTCGCCATCCGAACCACATGATTCACATGATTCTTGCGATTCTTGCGGCCGAAACCGCGCATCCTTTCAGTGCCCCAGTCGGGCCGGTCTCCGCAAGGGGTCGCTGCCGCCGACACCACGGTTAATCACCGCCGCGCCGCCGCAGGTTTCGGCCGCTGCGCACCGCCGTGGACCCGCATCACGTAGGTGATGACCTCGGCCACCGCCTTGTCGTGCTCGGCGGGAACGTACAGGGTGCGCGCGAGCGGCGGATTCTCGACCACCGGCACCCGATGCCCCGCGGCGATCCCGCGGATCTTGAGCGCAATCACGTCCTGACCCCTGGCGACGCAGATCGGTGCGTTCATGCCGCGCTCCCATCGCAGCGCGACTGCGAAATGGGTCGGGTTGGTGATGACCACGGTCGCGGTCGGAACCGCCGCCATCATGCGCTTGCGGGCGCGCGCCGCGCGCAGCTGATCACACCATGCTGCCCCTGGGTCGGATGGACGATGTGACGAAGCCGACCTGCTGGGCCACCACCGAGCCGGTCACCTCCAGCGCCGCCATCGTGAGCCGTGCGGTCATGCCGAGCATGGCGCCGACCAGCATCTCCTCGCCGAATATGAAGAGCACGGGACCGAGCGCGTGCAGATCGATGTGATGGGCGTCGCGATGGAGGGGCAGCATGACGAAGGCGAGCACGAGCGCGGCGGTGAGATGCAGGCGCGCCGTGATCATCCGCTCGCCGAGACCCGGCAGCAAGCATGTGGGATTGCAGGACGTCGGCCATGATCGGCAGCGCGATCAGCATGGCGAGGAACATGGCGAGGAACATGGCGAGGATCCTGGGGACGAAGACCAGCGTCATTTCCTGGATCTGGGTCTCCTTGATCTGGGTCACGGTATGGTTAACGCGCGGTAAACGCTTCGGGCGCAGTCGATGCCCATCAATCCGCCGTCTCGTGAAAAAATCTCTCGGAAGGCTGCGATTTCCTGAAAAAATCCATCCCAAGGGCGGATTTTGCGCGGAAAAGGCGCATTCCGTGTTAATGATCCGTCACAGCTGACGCGCAGATTTTGCTGCGGCTGTTAACCAAGTGGTGCGGGCTTGGTCAGGCCTGCCGGCGGCGCGACCGCGGAGGGGGTCCATGTTGGACGCAGTGTTCGGTGAGTTGTCGATTTGGGTAAAATTCTTCCTCGCGTTCCTCGTCTGCCTCGGACTGATGGGCGGTCTCTACTATGCGGTGCGGCGATTCGGCTCCGGCGCGCTCAGCGTCGGGACCACGGCGCGCGGCCGCCAGCCTCGCCTGGCGCTCATCGACACCGCCATAGTCGACACTCGCCGCCGCCTCGTCCTCATCCGCCGTGACAATGTCGAGCATCTGATCATGATCGGCGGTCCGACCGACGTCGTGATCGAGCCCAACATCGTGCGGGCTGCCCGCGAGGCGCCGCACGCACGCGAGGCGCCGCCTGCACGCGAGGCAGCGCCGCACGCACGCGAGGCGCCGCCCGTACGCGAGGCAGCGCCGCACGCACGCGAGGCGCCGCCCTTACGCGAGGCGCAGCCCGCACGCGAGCCGCAGCCCGCACGCGAGGCGCAGCCCGCACGCGAGCCGCAGCCCGCACGCGAGGCGGCGCCTTCCGCCCGCGAAACGCCGCCAGGACGCACCGCCGCTGCGATCACCAACATTCATCCACGCGCGGTCCCGCTCAACGAAGGCGCGATGTGGCCGCTGCAGCCCGAGCCGATGGTACGGCCGCAGCGCCCGCCCGCCGACGAGGAAGAAGCTGCACCGGAGCGGCCTGCGCCGACTGAACTCCCGCAGCGTGCCGCCGCGGAGGCGCCGCCGCGGACGCCCAATCCCGATCGGCTCGCGGGTCTTGCGATGGATATTTCGCACAACTTCCATGAGGCCGATGCGCCGCCGCGTCGCAACCCGGAACCGCGACGACCGGCGCCGCAGCCGGTCCCGGCGATCACCGAGAGCGACGAGCAAAACCTTGCCGAGATGGCGCAACGGCTCGAATCGGCGCTGCAACGGCCGAAGGTCGTCAGCGAACCGGCCGCCGCCGCGCCGCCGCCGCCGGCACGCAGTGCCGCGCCGGTAGTCGTGCCGGCCGAACCCAGGCCCCTGCGGGCAGAGCCGAAGGCCGTGGCGCGACCCGAGCCCAAGCAGGTTCGACCCGAGCCGAAGCCGGTCCCCAAGGCCGCGTTTGACAGTCTCGAACAGGAGATGGCGAGCTTGCTCGGCCGTCCGTCAGGAAAGACGTGAAGCACACTCTGCCCGGCCGCCGTGTCCGTCTCGCGACGGTGGCGGTCGGAGTAGCGCTGGTCCTCGGACTTGCGGTCTCACGCACCCGGGTCGTGACGGCGCAACAACGCGGCCTTCGGCGCCTCCCCCGAAGGGGCGCGCTTTGCCAGCGGCCTCAATCGTCGCGATAGACTCTCTCGCGCCGCTCGTGCCGTTCCTGCGCCTCGATCGAGAGCGTCGCGATCGGGCGGGCCTCCAGTCGCTTGAGCGAGATCGGCTCGCCGGTCTCCTCGCAATAGCCGTAGGTGCCGTCCTCGATGCGCTGCAGCGCCGCGTCGATCTTGGCAATCAGCTTGCGCTGGCGATCGCGCGCCCGCAGCTCGATGGCGCGGTCGGTCTCCGACGAGGCACGGTCGGCGAGGTCGGGATGATTCTGATTCTCGTCCTGCAGGTGCTGAAGCGTTTCCTTGGCTTCCTTGAGGATGTCCTCCCGCCAGGCCAGCAGCCTGGTGCGGAAGTATTCCCGTTGACGGTCGTTCATGAACGGCTCTTTTTCGGTCGGCCGGTAGAGCTTGTCTTTATCCAAGCGCATGCACCCCACTCCGTGCACCAAAGTGCGAGCTTGGCTCGCGCGGCGCCTTATAGCGAGCACGCCCGCCCGCGACAACTGGGCAGGCGTGGAATTAATGGCGGATCGCGAAGGAATTGCGACGGCCGCGGCGGCGGGCGTCCGGGCCCTTACGGCACCGCCATCACGCACGCGTGGCGGACTCGACTTTGGCAAGTTCCACATCGACCCGAAGGTCGATTTCGGCCCGCACTTGGTCGATGAGCGCGTCGCCCGAGAGATCCTTGATCTCAGTGCCGCCGTCTTGAGCAATATGCCGGGATCGAACCCGCCGGACAGGATGGCGAGTTTCATCTGATCGAGCAGATCGAGCGCCCTGTGGCCGCTTTTGACCGCGCGCCGGCAGTCCCGGCCGGCACCGGGCTCGACTCGCTTTGCGGCAAGCTGAACGAGCCGCTCGCGGAGCGTCCTGCGTCAGCGCCGAGGCGGGTGCAGCCGGCCCGTTGGATCCCGAAACGCGCATGGTGGTGGCCCCATGTGCGGCCGCCGGGCCGCTCCGGCGGAACCTCACCTCGGTTGGTTAACGCTCGGTAAAGACCAGGCAAAAAACCGCCGCATCGGCAACGCATTGCCGCAAGGTCCGCCGCACGACTGTCGGAAGGCCGATTTTCATCTATTTATTTCAATAGGTTATGTCAGTTGGGCTGGCACGCGGCTCGCATGGCGGGGTGGCAGTGGCCGCGTGGGCACTGACAGATTCGGCCCAACCAGCGCAGGCGGCCTCGCGCATCAAGGACCTCGTCAACATCGAGGGGTGTGCGTCAGAATCAGCTGATCGGCTACGGGCTCGTCGTCGGCCTCAAAGGGACCGGCGACACGATCAACAATTCGCCGTTCACCCGCCAATTGCTCACCGCGATGCTGGACCGCCTCGGCGCGAACATCGGCGGTCAGACGTTTGCGCAGCGAGAACGTCGCCGCCGTCATGGTCACCGCCAACCTGCCGGCGTTTTCGACCCAGGGCACCCGCATCGACGTGACCGTCTCGGCGCCTGGGCGATGCCAAGATCAACCGCGAATCGGCGCCCCAGACCTACGGCCCTCCGGACGATGAGCGCAAACAATCCGCTGCCGAGCGAGATCCGTGAGAACGTCGCACGAGGAAGCTTCATGTCGTGACGAACAATGGCTTCTCATCGTGAGGCGTCAGAGTCTGGTTCTTCCAATTCCGAAGCTTGGGCATGATTGCAATTCGGATTCTAGTTTCCTACAGACCCGTACGGAGTGTAGTTGCTGATGCGCGCTGTCATTTGCCTGCTCGCCGTCCTCTTCCTTGCCGCCGCGAGTTCCGCCGTCGCGCAGGAAAAGCACTTGATTGACCCGATGCTGCCCGGCTCGCTCAATCCCAAGCCGCTGCCGCCGCTGAAAAATCCGGACGCGCCGTCAATACCGGCCAAGGAACTGTTCGCGCGCAAGTCGACACCGTTTACCGGCCCGCCGCGCTCGATCGGCGGCGACTTCAACGGCTGCCTCGCCGGCGCCGAGTCGCTCCCGATCACTGGTCCGACCTGGCAGGTCATGCGGCTGTCGCGCAACCGCAACTGGGGCAATCCGCAACTCATTCGCTTCATCGAACGGCTTGCCACGAACGCAAGAAAGGTTGGCTGGAACGGTCTTTTGGTTGGCGACATGTCTCAGCCGCGCGGCGGTCAGATGCTTTCCGAGCACACCAGCCATCAAATCGGCCTCGACGCGGATATTTGGTTTGCGCCGATGCCAGACCACACGCAAAGCCGCGAGGAGCGCGAGTTCGCCCCGGGCACCGATCTGGTCGCGCCCGATCTGCGCGATGTTGATCCGAAATTGTGGACCCCAAGACATACTGCGCTCATCCGAACGGCTGCGCAGGATCCGGTGGTCGTCCGCATCCTGGTCAATGCCGCGATCAAGAAGGCGCTGTGCCGCGAGGCCGGAGCTGATCACACCTGGCTCTACAAGGTGCGTCC
>Ga0126379_10001134_pt1 | contig 15818 bp, 9 predicted proteins | sample PanSoiMetPlot_24_FD_92640 | JGI IMG/M metagenome (GOLD analysis project Ga0126379, IMG submission 92640) | Tropical forest soil microbial communities from Panama - MetaG Plot_24 | ecosystem: Environmental > Terrestrial > Soil > Tropical forest > Bulk soil | place: Panama | collected 2016-02-17 | reverse complement strand
CACCGTTCGAAGATCCGCAGGACTACACCGACCGCTCTGCCATCACCTTTGTAAAAAACATTCACACTCCTGTTCTTTTCGTGCTCGGAGAGTCCGACTATCGAACTCCCGAAGACTCAGGCGGCGAGCAGCTATTCCGCGCGCTCAAGTACCTGAGGCGACCAACTGCCATGGTAAGCTTTCCTCGGGAGACGCACGAGCTCTCACGCTCGGGCGAACCTTGGCACCGCATCGAACGGCTCGAATACATCGTGGGCTGGTTCGACAAGTGGATGATGGGCGTACCGCATCCTGAGTACGACATTAATCCTGGGCAAGGAATGGTGAAAACTGAGCCCTAGCGCTTGGGCAGTTAGCGCCGATTGCATAGGGAGCCGGTATGTATGCGTCAATCTGACTCCCGAAGAGATATCTGCGCACACTCCCACAAAGGCGCGAAGCGAAAGTCAAGAGGTAAGATTTTAGTTTCCTTCCTGCCGCGCATTTCGTGATCGCTTTTGCGCCGCTGGTTCTTGGTTCTGACTTGCCCCATTCGTTGTGCCGATCCGACTGGAAGTTCTCTGTTGATTGACCTGCACTCCACTTTCTCTGTTGGCGAATGTCCGCCCAACCGGAGGACGGAGTGTGGGTGAGCGTTCCGCTTCTCTCCCGTCGGTTCTGGACCTCTTGCGCGCCCATCTGCCCATCAAGCAGCGCAAGCGCAATAGACCTGCTTCATGCCCTCCAGTCAACCATTCAAAGACTCCAGACGAAAGCTAGTGCTCGCGTCTCGTCCGATTGCTATAATCGCGCCGCGCTGATTCAGATGCGCTGTATGCGCTAATGGGGCGCAGGAGCTTAAATACGTGGACGATCAGAGCGAAGCAAAGCGTCTCGGCATGACTCAGCCAATCGCACGGCGTGACTTCTTAAATGGATTGGCAATTGCCCTCAGCGGAACCTACGGTTTCTTTTCCAGAGTTGAGCATCAGGACGGAACGCGCTCCAGCCAGTCCCCATCCCCACAGCAAGAAAATACCGACCCTTCGTCTCCTCCTTTGCGCGCCGGACTGCGTGGAAATTACCCCGCAGCGATTGTCGAGTTCGACGCGATCGTAAGAGGCGAATACAAGGACGTTTCTCCCGGCGTACGGGTCGCCGAGGACTATGACCTGGTTATCGTGGGGGCAGGCATTTCCGGCCTTGCGGCTGCGTACTTCTATCGTGCGGCTCTGGGACCGAAACAGAAAATTCTCCTCCTCGACAATCATGACGACTTTGGCGGACATGCGAAACGGAACGAGTTTCACTACCAGGGAAAGACATTCCTCGGTTTCGGCGGAACCTACGCCATCTCGACACCCTTCCCCTACAGTTACACAGCGAAGGCGTTGATCAGAGACCTTGGCATCGATGTGGAGCGCTTTTCCTACTTCGTCAACCATGATCTAGAAACAAAGTTTAACCTGCGATCCGCGATGTTCTTCGATAAGGAGCATTGTGGTGAAGACCGCCTAGTAACGGGCTATGGGCGCTTACCCTGGCCTGATTTCTTCGCGCAAACGCCATTATCGGAGGGTGCGCGGCGAGACCTTGTTCGCCTGCACGGAAAAAATCCCGATTACATGCCGGGCCTCTCCGCAGAGGAGAAGAAGACTCGTCTTGCGAAAATGAGTTATCAGGACTTCCTGCTTAAGGTAGCGAATATGTCGCCTGATGCGCTGATTTTCTTTCTCGGGAATGGGGCACGCAACAACAAACGGGTGGACACACTTCCTGCGCTTGAGGCTGCTGAACATGGTGCTAGGGGGTTCAATGGTATGGGATTAAATTTGCCACAGGAGTTCAATGAAGGCTCTTACTTTTTTCACTTCCCCGATGGAAACGCATCCATCGCTCGGCTGCTCGTGAGCAAGCTCATTCCAGAGGCCTTCCCAGCGTCTCAATCCATGGAGTCTATTGTTCATGCCGCGCTTGATTACTCGCGGCTCGATCAAGTTGAGGCTAAGATCAGGATCCGGCTAAGCAGCGCCGTCGTGCGGGTGCAGCATGATGAAGAACCGGAAGAGAGCAACTGGGTCAGAGTCTCATATCGTCAGAATGGAAACCTGCATTCGGTTCGAGGAAGGTACTGCATTCTCGCGTGTTACAACCGGCTGATCTCCTGCCTCATACCCGAATTACCTCCCCAACAGAAGGAGGCGCTGGAGTATCCCGTAAAAGTACCGATGATGTACACCAACGTCCTGATCCGGAGATGGACTGCATTTCAAAAGGTAGGGGTTTCACAGATCAGCTCACCGGGAATGTATTACACGCATGTGGCACTCGATCCGGGAACCAGGGTCGGAGGTTATTCCGGGGTGAGTTTTCCGACCGAGCCAATCCTCGTCCATATGGTCAGGCATCCCAACAGGCCGGGGCTTCCTCGCAAAGAGCAACACCGAATTGGGCAGCAAGAGTTGCTTACGATGACGTTTAAGCAGTTTGAACTGGAGACAAGGAAACAACTCGATCGTATGCTGGGACAAGGCGGATTCGATGCCAACGATGACATTGCCGGCATCACCGTGAATCGCTGGCCTTTCGGGTACGCGTACACGTACGACAGCCTGGCAGACCCCGATGTGCCTCCGGAACAGCGTCCGCACGTTTTGGGGCGCAGGCGCTTCGGTCGCGTGACCATTGCGAATTCTGACGCGGGTGCAGCTGCGTTTACGAACCAGGCTATTGATGAGGCAAACCGAGCAGTCCAGGAATTACTTGTCTTCCAGCACCTCACTTGAGGGGTGGACAATGTTAATTCGCACGAGGCGGAAATTCACCATTAGCGTTGCTCTGGCAGTCTTTTTTTTATCTTTCGGTATTACATCTTCGGCTGGGGGGCGGCCAGGTGACTCAGCCAAGGGAACCGGGGCATCTCAGCCAATCGCGTTCAATCATAAGTTGCACTCGGCGCAGAAACTGGAGTGTGCGTCCTGTCACGACAATCCCGATCCCGGGGAAAGCATGACTATTCCGAATGCGGAATTCTGCATGAACTGCCACCAGTCCATCGCTGCCGAAAGGCCGACGATTAAGAAACTGGCTCAATTCGCACGCGCGAAGCAAGCGGTTCCCTGGGAACGTATCTATTCGCTTCCTGCGTTTGTATTTTGGAGCCACCGAACCCACCTAGCTGCCGGGCAGCGATGTGCAGTTTGCCATGGCGATGTCGCCAGCATGGAGATCGTGCGCGCGACAAATGTTACGACGATGGACGCTTGTATCGATTGTCACGACAAAAAAGATGCCAACACCGGCTGTAGCACTTGTCACGAAGGGCGTAGCTCATAAGAAAGACCACTCGTGCTGCTAGAACGCAAACCGTAGTGCGAACTGTTGCACTCGGGGAGCAGTAAGGGTTCGGCTGTAGATCCCGAGATCGCCGGCGCTCGAAAGAGTGCCGAGGGAAGTGAGGGGATTTACGTCGAAACGAACTGAGTTGGTGACGTTGAACACCTCCCAGGAGAACTTCAGCGACATGTTTTCGTGGATTGTCCACAGCTTTGCCAATCCGGCATCTATACCAAAATAGCCTTGCCCTCGAAAGTTGTTGCGGTTGCCGGCATCTCCAGCGTACGGTGTGCGCCAAGGCATGTCGGTCGGTATGGCGGCGGCCAGTGCCTGCGGATTGGGGAATACCATAGGTGCCCCAGCGGAATTAAAGTACAGACCTGTCTGTATTGGACCTGTCTGCACCATGTTGCTGCGCCAGTTCCAATTGGTCGGCCAGCCACCGTTCAAGCCACTTAAGACACTGAAAGGAAATCCGCTGGTCCAGCGATTTAGTCCTGAAAACTGCCAGCCACCCACGATGGAGTCCAGGAGAGTGCCTGCGTTTCCTGCAACCAGCTTACCTTTCCCAAAAGGCAGGTCATACACCCAGCTGGCGGTGATGACATGCCGAGTGTCGAAGTCGGATGGGCCCCGGTTCTTCCAAGGGTTCCAGGCATCGAGAATCTGGCTGAACGTCGTCTTGTCTGAAATGCTTGAAGTCGTCGACGTAGTCCCGAACGTACTGGTGCGCTCTGCATCGGATTCCAAGTCGATGGACTTGCTGTAGGTGTAGCCGAAATCCATCTGCAAACCATGGCTCATCGCATGACGAATCATCAACTGGCCGGCGTTATAACTGCTGTTGCCGTTGCTGGACCATGCGTACAGGGAAGAATACTGATTTGACCAGAAAAGCCCACGCGGGCACGGAGGGCCTATGGGAGCTCCACTTGGGTATACGCAAATCACGTCGAGGTAGAAAGGGTTGGCGATATCGTTCCCGTGTTCAACCATAAAGAGGTTGTTGTAAATAGTCTGGGTCGCACTTAGCCCCCCTGCCGCAGCATACGGGAATACATTCTCCCAATACGGAATAGGGGCCACGGTGGTTGCGCCAGCATCGAACGCTCGATCGAGCATCTGCGAGGCGGTGTAGTAATCCATTCCTGATTTTGGGTCGCGGTAATCAGTCGGCTGTGCGAGATCCATCTGCTGTAGGAGATGACGGCCAAATCTGCCCACGTAAGCCAGTTCCAGAATGAAGCCACTCGGCAATTGTCGTTGGATCGATAAGTCCGTTGTGACCGAGTAGGGCGTTTTCAATCGATCGTCGACGCCGTAGGTGATCGCAAAACCCGAACCAAACACATTATCCGGAGGTGTCACGGGATATGGCTGATTGGCTGCAGGTGGGGTAATGCTGGTACTGCTGTAACTAGGGACGGTGTTCGGGCCGGTGTAGCGGGGAGCATTCTGAATTGAGTATGAGTTTTGCGGCATGCTCAACCCCGTAGTGAGTCCGAAAGACCCGAACTGGCTGAAGGAGTCGACGATGCCAGTACCATAATGATCGTAATACAGACCAGCTCCTGCGCGGATCGAAGTCTTGCCAGATCCGCCAAACAGCGTGTGCCAAAATCCCGTGTCAGCATTCGGTGAATAGGCAATCGCTAGCCGCGGCGCGAAGTTGGCTTTGTTCATGGGCCAGTAAGGCTTGGCTCCACGAGACTGGCCGGTGGGGACGAAACTGAACTCCGGCTGGTTCATCTGACCTTGGGACGCGGCGATCCCACGATTAAAGAACCAGTCGTGGACATTGATGTTAGGCGCCACCTGCTGGCCCTTGACTTCGTATGGTGTTTGTAAAAGAGTGTGCCGAACACCAGCGGTGATAGTCAGATTCGGTCTTAAACGCCAGGAGTCCTGCAGGTACCACTCGAACTCGTTATTCTTGAAATTTCGTGGGATGAACGAACCGGTAGGAAGCAGCGAGGCACTGCTTCCATTGCCGGCTACCTGGTAATTGAAATTGTCGGTAACGCCGCTAATGATGCCAGCCAGCGCCAAGACTTGGTTATCGTAGGAAGTCGCGAACGTGTCACTGACCTTGGGATAACCAAACCCCGAAGGGTCCAGGTTAATCGTGCGTGTGCTGTTACTCGTATTTGCAACGCTGGCAGGATTGAGTAGGCCGGCACCCATGCTCGCAGAGCTGAATGAAGTCGCATCCGAGAGTGTATTGTTGTGGATGAGGCGCCAGTTGCCTCCGAATTGAAGAGTGTGTTTGGACTTTACCCAGGTGAAATCATCAACAAAGTCATGCACTGGAACATTTAGGATGATGCTTTTGTTCTCCGCGACCAAGGGACTGATTTCGGCGAAATCGATGAACGACGCATTGCCCGATCCCAGGTTGGTTAACCCCTCCCGTATGTATCCGTAACGGAAGTTGTTGACTAGATTATTCCCGATTGTCCACACATGACCCGCAGCTATCCCCTTTGAATTGTTGACTTGGGTGGAACTCGACGCGCCACCAGGAAATTGTGGCGGCTGTGAAGTCCGGTCACCCAGCAGATTGCCGCGCACGAACAATCGTTGCGTATTCGACATCGCCAAATCGATCTTGGCAATGTAAGTGTTCAGAGTGATTGGGTTTGGCGCGGACCAGGTGAAAGATCCCGTATTCAACCCATCGCCAAGATTGGTTCCGTTTGGCAGAGGATACTTATTGAATTGGGCCAGACTGTTTGGGTCCACGCCGGGACCCCAAGGACATTTTGTGGGGAAGCAGCCTGGATCCATGGCAGCGAGCTGTGTCGGTGTCAATGTAACTATGTTGCCGTTGCCATCCACGTACTTCATCAACCCCTGCCGCAAAGAGGCGGTTGGCACCTCCCAGGTCTCCTGACGGTTCTCGGCTGTCCTTTGGCCTTCGTAGTTCACAAAGAAGAAAAGACGATCCTTCCGAATCGGTCCACCGAGCGTAGCTCCGTAGGTATTACGAATCAGCTGCCCGGGACGGTTCGGTAGCCCCGCCGCAAGTTCGGCTTGTTTGTTAAACCAGTCATTGGCGGCGGTTTTGGTGTTGCGGTTATATTCGTAAAGGCTGCCGTGAAGGTGGTTGGTTCCGCTCTTGGTCACCAAATTAACTTGTGCTCCAGATGAGCGCCCGCTCTCAGGATTGGAATTGGTGGTGGTGACCCGAAACTCCTCGACCGAATCCAGAGTTGACCTCAGTACACCGGTAAATGCATACCCTTGCCTCTGATCATTGTTGTCTACCCCGTCGAGGGTGACATTGCTTTGATCGGAACGCGCTCCAGAGACGGAACCACTGCGGCTGTCCAAGTCCTGATTGATTTGCCGCCCCAGATATACCACTCCTGGCTGCAGGCTCAACAGGTCAGGGACATTTCTGCCCTCCATCGGCAGTGCCTGAATAGTCGCGTTGTCGGCGGCATTGCCAATGGTAGCGTCAGTTATATTGATCGTGGGTGCTTCTGAGTTCACTTCAACTGTCGTTTCCGACTTCTGCACGGATAAAGAGAAATTGATCGTAGCCGGTTGGCTCACGAGCAGCTCGACTTCTTTGGGTTGCTCGGCAAATCCCGCCTTCCTTACCCTGATGATGTACCGACCGGGCGGAATCTGAAGGAAGCTATAGGCCCCGCTTGCGTCGGTCGTGTGACTGATCTCGAAACCGGTAGCCGAATCATTGAGGATGACCTCGGCGGCCGGAACCATTGCCCCCGAAGGATCGGTGATGGTGCCGCGCACCGACGTAACCGCTGTTTGAGCACAAACAAGAGCAGGGCAAGCGAGCAAAAGCAATACAACGGGGCGTGAGTATTTCATGAGCGGCCTCCTGCCTGGTCTCCGGAGAGAAGATGGCGATTTGCGTATTGCGTGTGACCGCGTTGAAACGCCTTATCTCTGAAAAATTATGTTAATGATGGGGGATGAAAACTTATTAACCAGAACCAGCGGTTCAAAACTGGGGCAACCGCTTAGCTTGGCTGAGGCAACGAACTTTAGATCCAGAGTACAGCCCTGTCAAGCGAAAACGAAAACAACGCCAGGCACTACCCTGCTGCGAATATTTATTGCGTGCGTCGGCGCCGTGTAGTAATTTCCCGTTCTTTAAAGCTAAGTTGGGTAGAGTTCGCAACCGTCAACCTCGGGGCAACCGCGATGCGTACGCGTTCCGCAACGATTCTGATCCTCCTGCTGTTGGTAGGCTTCTGGCTGCCATCGGTCCATCCACAAACACAGTCTCCATGGGCTGACATTCTGATGGTTGGCGGTCACGTGTACACATCGGACCCAACCCAGCCGTGGGTGGAAGCTGTGGCGACTCGCGGCGAACGCATTCTGGACGTCGGTAGTAGCAAAGAATTAGCGAAATACCGTGGGGAAAGCACCCATGTCATCAACCTCGGCGGCCGTATGGCAATGCCCGGCATGATCGACACACACACGCACTTTCTCTGGGGAAGCTACGGCTTGGCGGGAATCCAAATCTACGATGCCAGAGATGTGGGTCAGCTTGAGAAAGTGCTTCGCGAATACGCCAAGTCCCATCCCGATGACAAATGGATCTATGGTGCCGGTTGGCATTACGGTTCGTTCTGGCCCACCGGATTACCGACCAAGGACCTGTTGGACCAAGTGTTCTCCGATCGTCCGGTTTCAATCATGTCAGAAGACGGCCACAGTCTCTGGGTAAATTCGCGAGCTCTGGCTGCGGCGAAGATTACTCGCGACACCCCGAATCCGACCGGCGCTGCACGTGGAATTATCGTTCGCAGAAACGATGGTGAGGCAACCGGAGTTCTGGAAGAGGGCGCGAAGAGATTGGTGCTTGATGTTATGAACACCACCATCTCGCAGCAGGAAAAATTGCGCCGACTTCGCTTGGGAATGACTTCCGCAAACCAGCATGGCATCACCGGTGTTGTGAATGCGACCGGAGACATTCAGGAGCTGGAGCTATATCAGGCACTCCACAATCGCGGCGAACTGACTGTACGGACCGCAACGGCGTTCGCCGATGATGTGGGAGTGCGCCACACGCTATCGGGACAAGAGCTGGCGACGTTTGAAGATGCCAGGCGGCGGTTCCATGACGATTGGGTGCGTGCAGGGATCGTCAAGTTCTTTGCCGATGGCGTCATAGAAACTCACAGCGCAGCAATGCTTGCTCCTTATGCAAATACGCCCGGGGACGCGGGCCACACGCTCTACACCGAGGATGAATTCAAACGCGATTTTCTGGAACTTGATCGCCGGGGTTTTCAGGTTATGACGCATGCCATAGGCGACCGCGCGGTGCGAACGGTCTTGAACGCATACCAAGCGGTTGATGAGCAAAATGGCCGCCGAGATCGACGATGGCGAATTGAGCATATGGAAACGGTGGACATTGCAGACCGACCTAGGCTCGCTCACTTGGGAGTGCTCGCAGCAATCCAACCCTGGTGTTGCCCGCAAAAAGGTGACCCCTGGGCTGACAATGTTGGCCCTGAGCGGCTCAGTGAGGGGATTCCGTGGCAGGACCTCATCTCTCCGGGGGCCACTTTGATTATGGGAAGTGATTGGCCTGTCGAGTCGCTCGACCCGTTTCCGATCTTGCAGATGGGTCTGACCCGCAAGAGCACGTTTCAAAGAACAAATGAACCGTTCTTCCCGAAGCAACGCCTCAGCCTTGATCAGATGTTAGCGGGATACACTCGCAATGCGGCTTTCGGGGAATTCATGGAAGAGCGCCTCGGGACTTTGCATCCGGGCAGACTCGCAGACATTATTGTTCTATCGCAGGATCTGTACAAGATCCCCCCCGAACATATCGCGAGCACAAAAGTGATACTCACGATTGTGGGAGGAAAGATTGTGTGGCGAAGTGGCATCTGAATGCGTTTGTAAAATGAAGAATCGAGCAACTGCGCGGACTGTTCTGAAGATCACGGAGCTCGCATGCGCTGGAACCACCGCTTCCTAGCAATCTGCTTTTGCACGTTGCTTGCAACCGCCGACACTCTCGCGCACGCGCCGTTCCAGATTGAAGAGACGACGATCAGCCGTATCCAAAGTGCAATCAAAGCAAGGACCCTCACGTGCCATGATCTTGTCCAACTGTATTTGGATAGAATTGATGCTTACGATAAGCACGGCCCTGCGATAAATGCACTGATCACGATTAATGTCAGGGCACTCTCCCGCGCCGACGAACTCGATCGCGAGTTTGCTATACGCGGCCTCACTGGTCCGCTCCACTGCATTCCGTTTATTGTGAAAGACAACTTCAACACCGCAGGCTTGGAAACGACCGCAGGTTCGCTCGCTCTCGCTGGAATGGTCCCAACACGCGACGCTTTTCAGGTCAGGAGAATCCTCGAAGCGGGCGCCATTGTGCTTGCCAAGGCGAACTTGTCGGAATTTGCCTCCAGTGGGGTCGAAACGGTTTCCTCTCGCCTGCCGGGTTATACAAAAAATCCGTATGCACTGGACCGCGTGACCGCCGGTTCCAGTGGCGGCACGGCAGCAGCGGTCGCAGCGAATTTCGGCGCAGTGGGGCTTGGAAGCGATACTGAGGATTCGATCAGGGGACCGTCCTCGCATACAAGCCTTGTAGGAGTCCGCTCGACTATGGGTCTGACCAGCCGATCGGGAATCGTGCCGCTCGACCTTGATCGCGATATCGGTGGCCCAATGGCACGGACGGTTACAGATGCAGTCACGGTTTTTGATGTGATCGCCGGGCCAGATACGGAAGATCCGATCACCCTGGCTAGCCGCGGTCAGATGCCGGCGGGAGGTTATAGGCAGTTTCTCCGGCCAGACGGCTTGCGCGGTGCCCGTCTCGGTGTCCTACGTTACGTCATGGGTCCGACCGCCGACCCCGAAGTAGTGCGACTGTTCGATCGTGCGGTTGCGGTCTTCAAAGCGCAGGGTGCGAGCGTGATCGATCCGGTCTCGCTTCCCGAGCTAGAGAAAACACCGAACATTTACACGAAGGGCGAAGATCTGGTTTGGACGAGGTGTTCCCCATTCAAGTATCAGTTACACGACTACCTCGCGCAGGTTGGCCGCAGTGCGCCCGTTCACGATGTGGATGAAATCATTAAATCAGGCAAGTTTCATCCTTCTATCGAGTGGTTGTTGCGGGCAGCGCAGTTCTCCCCCAAACCGCCGCACGACGATACCGCCTGTGAGCCTGTCAGAACGGAGATGCGCGAGCTGCGCCGATTGCTCGCGCGAACGCTTGATGGTGGGAAACTCGATGCCTTGGTTTACCCGAGTTGGAGCAATCCGCCGCGGCTGATCGGAGATCTGAATACGCCAGACGGTGAGAATAGCGGCCGTTTTTCGCCGCCAACCGGTTTCCCTGCGATTACGATTCCGATGGGTTATGCTCGAGACTTTCTGCCGATGGGGCTGGAGTTCGTAGGAGCACCGTGGTCAGAGGCGACGCTGTTCAGACTCGCATACTCGTATGAGCATGCTACAAACCATCGGCGAGCACCCGCGCTCGGCACTGGTTCAGCGGCACTGGCAAAATAGCTTGGAAGGTCGAAATACTATCGTTTCCAGATCTGCGAAACAACGAGACACTAGTAACAGTCGGCGGGTTGTGTCAATTAAGGGCAGGAAGATCAATTGGAAACAGAGTTGGCAAAAGCAACAGCGGTCTAATCCTCTTCCTTCTTTGACGGTCCTGCGCGCTTCAAGATGATCTTCAAAATATCGGATGCTTGCCAGCGAATCTGCTTCATTCAAACCAACCGCGATCGGTATCATCTCGGCAGCCATCGCTCGTCAATTTCGCTCATCAGCATACCTGCCAATTGGGGGTCGCAACGGCTGGGGTGCCAACGGCTATCCCAAGCAACACTAGATCACTCAGTCAGACAACCAAGTTATGAAAATGACAAATTTACGGAAAGCAAACTAGCCGAGGATGGTCAGCGATATTAGTACCGATCACTAGTTACTAGGAATGGCTTACAGTGCCAAAAACATCGATTACTCTTGCGAGGTCAGTGTTGATCAAAAGAATCGTTCTAGCTCTCTCGTTTCTCTTCGTCGTTTCTGCCCTCAGCTTCGGCCTTGAGCGCCAGCTCAACTCGGTTTACCGCGCGCGGCGGGTTGCGCTATCGCAGATGAGCCAGGGCGGCGCAGTGCTGCTCTTTGCTCCTACCGAAGAGGGTGAGGCCCTCTATGGCTTTCGCCAGGACAGCAACTTCTACTATCTGACCGGCTGGACGGAACCGGGCGCGGTGCTGCTGCTGGTGCCCGCTGGGACCAAGGTCGCTTTGGATGCGAGGCCCACCGATTACACCGAGATTCTGTTCCTTCCCGGCCACAATCTGATTCGGGAGAAGTACACCGGCCCGAAGTTAGGAGCGGAGAATCCGGATGCGCCCAAGATCACCGGATTTGATCGTGTGGCCAGTCTGAACGACTTGCCTAACGAACTGGTCCGGCTACTGCCCGCGGGGGTGCTGCCAGCGCCTCCAGGCGCCGTCTATACGGATATCGGCGGAGAAGGGGCGAGCACACCCTCAACACGCGGGCTCGACTGGCTGCGCCGCGCCAATGCCTTCGGACGCACCCGGTTTGAAGACGTGGTCCCGCTTATCACGTCGCTGCGCATGGTGAAAGACGATGGCGAGATGGCGCTCATCCGCAAGGCCGTCGCCGCGTCGGCGGCATCGCATGTGGCAGCGGCTCACGCCATGAGGCCGGGCATCAATGAGCGCAACATCGCCGCGCTGATGCAGTTCGAATTCCAGAACCGTGGCTGCGAGCGTCCGGCCTACGCGCCGATTGTCGGCTCAGGCCCGAACTCCACCGTGTTGCACTACGGCGCCAACTCGAGGCAGATCGAGAACGGCGAGGTGATCGTGATGGACGTGGCCGGTGAGTACTCCATGTACACTGCCGACATTACACGAACGCTGCCCGCCAACGGTCACTTCAGCCCGCGGCAGCGCGAGATCTATGACATCGTGCTTGGCGCGCAGCGTGCGGCGCAGCAGGCGTTTCAAAGCGGAAAGTCAGTGATGACTGGCATGGGGACGGACTCGCTCTTCCGCGTCGCCTATGAATACATGAACCGCCACGGCAAAGACCAGCACGGGCAGCCCCTGGCCCAGTACTTTGTCCACGGATTAGGCCACGGCGTCGGCCTGGATGTCCACGATCCCACGCACTACAACCAGCCGCTCAAACCCGGGATGGTGATCACTCTTGAACCCGGTATCTACATTCCCGAAGAGAAGCTCGGCGTGCGCATTGAAGACATGTATTGGGTCGATCCTACCGGCAAGCTGGTGAAGCTCACCGCGGACTTGCCCAGCACGGCGGATGAGGTGGAGCGAGCAATGAAGGGCAGTAAAGTAGTGCCCTAGCCTGATGAATTCATGAGGTGTGCCTGGTCAAAACGACGTCCGGCTGTGAATCAACAATTTCCTCAACTCGCCAAGTCGGGAGCGGTGCTCGCGGCATCGGGGTAAGTAGAGATGGCCAATGACTGGAAGGTCAGACGCAAAAATCGACTTCTGAGCAATAAGCTATGCCTGCACTTCCTGCATATCAGAAGCACGGGGCATGACCGGCGCACGGTAAGCACACCTTCTCGCGTTCATCGTGACCCTGGTCTCGTCAGCCAAGAATTGTTGCACACTGTTAAACTGGTTTCGAGGTTGCTCTGCCATGAAGATCGGTTTTGCTCTGCCTAACATCGGCCCGGTCGGCTCAGCGGAAGCAGTAATCAAGGTCGCGCAGCGGGCCGAAGCTCTCGGCTACGGAAGCCTTTGGACTATTGAACGTCTTCTTTGGCCGGTTAAGCCTCAGACACCGTATCCCGCCACCCCGGATGGGTTGCTGCCCGAACCCTACAAGTACATTCTCGATCCGCTTGATAGCCTTGCGTTTGCCGCCGCCTGTACCAAGACGATTGCACTCGGCACAAGCGTGCTCGACATTCCCTACTACAACCCAGTCATGCTAGCGCGTCGGCTGACCACTCTCGACCTTCTCTCAGGTGGCCGTCTAAAGGTTGGATTGGGTCTGGGCTGGTCCAAGGACGAGATGGACGCGACGGAAGCCTCACTCGACGAACGCGGCCCGAGAGCCGATGAATTTCTGCAATTGCTCAAAACCATCTGGACCACGAACCCGGTAGAGTTTCACGGGAAGTTCTACCATTTGCCTAAGTCTTACCTTAATCACAAGCCAGTACAGAAACCGCATCCACCTATCTATATGGCGGCTTTCGCGCCACGGGCATTGAAGCGTCTGGCGAAGATGGCGGATGGATGGAATCCGGTCGCGATTCCGGTAGACGGAATGGCTCGGATGTTTAGCTCGATTCGGCAGATGGCAAAGGAAGCGGGCCGCGATCCCTCCTCTCTGCGAATGATAGTGCGAGCCAACGTAGAAATCACGGATAAGCCCATGGGCAGCGAACGCGTCATTTTCAGCGGCACCCTCGATCAAATCAAGGAAGACGCGATCGCCTGCAATCGCATGGGAGCACACGAACTCTTCTTTGATCCCACCTTCTATGCGGCGGCGCAGTCGCTCGAGGGTTGGCTCACCCTGATGGAGCGGTTGCGCAACCTGGTATAAATCAGCAGTCGGCAGTTGACCAGGCGCTCTAGCTAAAGCTTGCCCCAGGAAACGATCCGTTCCGGACGAATGCGGATAACCGTTGCCTCGTCCGCTAGCATGCTGGCTGCATACTGCGTGTACTTGGCGCGCAATTGGCGAATTGCCTCGGCATGCTCCCGGTTCATGACCCGGCGAATGAGACTGGCTCTGCCTCGCACCAGAATGTACCAGAGCCGTCTCCAATCCTCGGAATACTCGTCAAAGATCAACGCCACCTCAGGGCATCTTCTTATGTGTTTCACACGTGCCAGGTTTTCTGCAGACACTTGCTTCGGCTTTCGATCGATCGCCGTGTAGAAGGACCCACTGAAGTAAACAAAACATATAGGCACGACGTGCGGTCGGCATTTTTTATCTACTGTCGCTAAACGCGCGACTCTAGCCTTCTTAATTCTTGTTCGGGTTGCGAGCGGGATCTTTGGATGGCGCCGTGCCATGGGTGCAAGAATTTTGGTGTCAGTTCATATGCGGTTTAGGCAATCGTGAGCACTACGGGCTGATGTTCTAGCGCTTCTCGATCTGAGTTTATCCCAAGTAGCTAACGCATGGGCCAGATAATCTGCCGAGATTCGGTTATTGTGCCGGGTCGAGCGATCCTGAGATTTGAATTCAGCCAAAGTCTTTCGGGCGAAGAACATCACTTGAGGAAACCTGACCGCTGACGCTCTCGATTGTGGCGATCCACCTCAACCTCGTAAGCTTTTCCGCGCGAAGCGCCGAAGAAATGCCGTAATACGAAAAAAGTTCAGCCTGGCGGTTGCCGAAAACATCCCTCAGTACGGTAGACAGTGGGTCAGGAGCGACGTATCATACATCACGCAAGTCCATCAAAACATGGAATAATGGGCGCTTCCGGTCGGTTTGTTGGACCCTGCAATTGCAGAGCGAAATGGCGGGTTCCGCGTCGTCGCCGCGTCGACCACAGAATTCACACAAGTACGGGAGGGTCCCTTCGTGCTCATCGGGGCCTACGACAACGCATGGACGATGCGCCTCACCCCGGATTTGCCCTTCGGATTCGAGTATGACAACAATCATGTCCGCAGGCTCGTTGATCGCAAGAATGCCGAAAGGAAATCTTGGACGCTGCAGTGGGAGGTACCCCACTCCAAACTCGCGCAGGATTACGCAATAGTAGCCAGAATCCATGGCGATGTCACAGAGCAGCCCGTGATTGTCCTGGCGGGTATTTTGGGGCAAGGAACCGAGGCAGCCGGAGAGCTCGTCTCGAATCCCATTTACCTGAACGCGATACTCGAACCAGATGAATCTGGAAGCCGTGATCGAAACCCACGTCATCGAGGGCCACCCCGGCCCCAGGGACCGTCATTGCCATCGAGACCTGGTAAGGATCCTTTTTATCCCGGAACCGCTCATTACACGTCCCCTCAAGGGATGTTTCCGATCCTGCCTTATCTTCTTGCAAATCTTTAACTTGCCGTGCTTCGGATAGATGGATTTGTCTCTACGTGTGGACCGGCAAGTTCGAAAAACCTCGGATCGCGGGTGTAGTTGACAATCAAAGCGGACACAAAAGACGATCAGCATCCGGGCGCGTGTGATCGAAGGGAAACCGCTCGGCGGCGGCGTTCAAGCGCTCTTCTCAATCGGAGTCACGTACTTGCTGGCCTTTTACTCCACAAACGCGACGCTCATCATTCAGGATTCCCCAAAGACCTCAAGTGAGGTTTTTTTTGCCGCGGTTCTGGTTTATCTAATGAAGGGCCGATCGAGGCTTGTATGATACATGTCAAATTTGAGACCACTTGATCTTGCAATTTACTGATTTCTAGAGGCTTAGTGAATGTTTGCCCCGTTTATACACGTTGGAACTTCTTCAGATT
>Ga0126379_10001132_pt1 | contig 15838 bp, 18 predicted proteins | sample PanSoiMetPlot_24_FD_92640 | JGI IMG/M metagenome (GOLD analysis project Ga0126379, IMG submission 92640) | Tropical forest soil microbial communities from Panama - MetaG Plot_24 | ecosystem: Environmental > Terrestrial > Soil > Tropical forest > Bulk soil | place: Panama | collected 2016-02-17 | reverse complement strand
TCCAGCTTCGGTCGCGCCGGCGGCCGGCTCCGCCGGTACCCGGGCGGCACCGAAAACGCCAGCATCTTGGCCACCGTCCGCGGGTCAATCCCAAAACGCCGCGCCGCCTCCCGCTGGCTCACCCCTTCAATCTGAACCGCAAAACGAACACGAGCGTAAAGCTCCACGCCCTTCATCCCCCGGCCCCTGTCCCTTTCCGACAAAGGCCTTCTGCTGCCGGATTTTTACTCCGGCGCTACCGGTCCACCCGGTCGCTTCACTGAGGGATTTTTGCTCCGGCGACTACACGCGCGCTCTCGCCGAGGCGGCGGTGGCAGCCTATTTTGCGCCTAGCGCGACGAACGGAGCGCATTGTTCAATATGAAGGTCAGCCGCACGCCGACCTTGCTCAGCTGAAGCGCCACGTCCTGGATCGCCATCGAGAGATAGTCGTCGGCCAGAACGTAGACGCGGTGCGCATTCGACTGTGGGAGCCGCCCATAGGCGTCGTCCCGCGCGATTTGGAACGACTCCTGGGCCCAGTCGGCGGGTAAACCTTGTGACCAATCCTGCTGCTGGGCTTTCGACATATGGCCGATCAAGTTCGCGGCGATGCTGCGTGCGTCGGCGCCAGGCTGATCGACGGACTCGGTATCCCAGAAATGGTGCAGATTGCCGGCTCCGAGGCCGGGGGCCGAGACCCGATTGTCGTTGCCGCCGCGGTCGTTGTCGTCCGACGCATGGAGCGGCTGATGAAGGTCGCCGACGAAGTGGAGGAGGAACCTCAGCGCGACGATGGGTTCTTCGGGGTCGGTCGCCGGGCTGGCGAGCTCGGCTGTGAACTGCTCGATCTTGTCGACGACGCAATCTTGAGCCGGTCCGTTCGAGGCGACGGTGCCGGTCGGGATCGGCCGATGACCAAAGCAGGCTCCGTTAAGATCGGGATGGCTGATCTCGACATTGACGAAATGCCACTGACGGCTCTTCTCCCGCGACCCGTTGCGATTTGCTTCGCGGAGCTTGTCGGCCCAAGTTGCCCCCCTGGCGATGTCGTGTTGGGTCAACGAGTCGGTACCGGTCGCAAGCAGCCCGGTCACTCTCGAGCCTATGTCGGGGTCAAGAAAGGCTTGCGCCACCAGTGGACGACTTCGTGGCCCTCGTCGCCCCACACCAACGCCGGCGTGGGTGTTAAGGCGCCCAACGCCATTGCAAGCGCAGCAGCCGCTATGGGTGATATCCGCATGGAAGTTCCATGCTCATTGCTCCGCGCAGCTCTATCGCCATTGTAATACCGGACTGAGCGTTTGAGCTCTACGCTACAGCCAGCGCCGCGCGCGCGATAACCGCGGTAGACGTCACCGAACTTGCGCTCGAGATAGGCTTCCTCTCGAGCTACGACGCCATAGCGGATGACGAGGGCGAAGGGCACCAGCATCACCAGCAGCCATAAATTGTCGAACGCGAGGGCCAAACCGAGCAGGCCCAAGAACATGCCGAAATAGATGGGGTTGCGCGTGAGGCGGTAAGGTCCGCTCTCAACGATAGTGGTGGCCGGCCGGTTGGTGGGGACGTTCGAACCGGTCCTGGTGATAGTAACGATTGCCCAGGCGAACAGCGCCAGCGCGAGCACAAACACCATCGCGCCGAGCCAGCCTGCAGGCAGATCGGCCGGCACTAGCGGCAAGGGCAGGAGCCAGTTGAGCGCAAGCCCGGCAATGACGGCAATCCCCCATGCAAGCGGCGGCCGAATGATGACTTGAGCGTATCTGCCGTGTCATCCCATGGCGGGGCTGTAAACCCAAGGTCCATGTCTATGTTTACCTTGCAGACTACTGCGATTTCGGCCGATCGGACGGCTTTGGTCTAATGTGGGACGACACCCACGATCGACGCACCCTGCGTACCGCCGCCGACTGTTGCGCTAGCCCTCGCCCGAACTTTGGGCCGTCCGCATCCAGCGGTGCATCTCGGCGGCGCTATCACTTTCGAGTGATGCGCCCTACTTCTCTTGGCATTGACTGCCGAATCGTTTGTGGTTGCCATCTGTTGCGAACTGTAACAACGCTGTTACTCAAGCCCGGAACGGATTAAGAATCCAGCGCTTTCAAGACCGCAGGATGCGGGACCATGACAGGGGGTCCGCCGGTCGAGCCGCCAGGCAGCGATGAGCGTCTTTCCGAAGACCTGCGGCTCGCGTTCGGCAAGAATTTCCGCGAAGCCCGATTGAGGGCTGGCTTAACCCAAGCTCAAGTGGCGGAACGAACCGGCTTGACGCAGCAGCACGTCTCGGAGATCGAAGCCGGCCGAGTAAACCTCACCCTCGCGACGATGGTTGCGCTCGCGCGAGTGGTCGGCCAGGAAGTCGTCACTCTCCTTCAGCGAAGCCGAAGCGGTACCGCGACGAGCTAGTCCGACGGTCTTTTTGCCACCGCGAGGAGTAGCCTATATCTGGTATAGCTCGCGCCCGCCCACCACTGCGGGTGGGGTAAAATCCATCATTTGCACCTATCGAAAAGCCGTTGCGGCCATCTGCCTACATGTTATAACGTGTACAGAATAAATCGTCTGAGCATATCCACCGCACGCTAAAGGCCCAGGATGGGCGATCGGCGAACGATCTCCACGCGCGACGAACAAGCCCGCCGCATTGCAGAAAGCATGAGGCGGCAGCTCGGCTCGTTGTGCGAGCTGTTCAACGAATCGGATGTCGTCGAGCTGATGCTGAATGCCGACGGTACGGTCTGGGTCGACCGCCTCGGCCAGCCCATGCAGCCGGCCGGCGCGATGCTGCCCGCAACGGCGGAATCCTTCATTGCGACGGTCGCCAGCACGCTGCGCAGCACGGTCACGCGCGAGAACCCGATTCTCGAATGCGAGCTGCCGCTCGACGGCTCGCGATTCGAGGGGCTGATCCCGCCGGTCGTATCGGCGCCGGTGTTCACGATTCGCCGCAAGGCGTCCGCGGTGTTCTCGCTGCCGGAGTACGAAAAGCAGGGAATCATGACAGGCCGTCAGCGTCGCGCGATCGAGACCGCGGTCGCACTGCGGCACAACATTCTGGTCGTCGGCGGCACCGGCACCGGCAAGACAACGCTTGCCAACGGCATCATCGACCGCATCGTCCGCGCCTCGCCGGGACACCGCCTGGTCATCATCGAGGATATTGCCGAGATCCAGTGCAGCGCAAAGAATGCGGTGGTGATGCGGGCGACCGACACCGTCGACATGCAGCGGCTGTTGAAGGCGACGATGCGCCTGCGGCCCGACCGCATCATTGTCGGCGAGGTCCGCGGCGGCGAAGCGCTGTCTCTGCTGAAGGCCTGGAACACCGGACACCCTGGCGGGGTCTGTACGGTTCACGCGAACCACGCACGCGCCGGGCTGCAGCGCATCGAGCAACTGATCGCAGAGGTCAGCCAAACCCCGATGCGGGCGCTGATTGCCGAAGCGGTGAACTTGATCGTGTCAATCGTCAAGACCGATTCGGCTCCCGGCAGGCGCATTGAGGAGGTCGTAACCGTCACGGGTTTGGCCGACGGCAACTACTGTTTTTCCGAGCCTGAGTGAGTGGAATGCAAAGCTACATCGATGTCCTGCGGCGCCAGAACTGGCCCTTTTTACTTTTCCTCGCGCTGATCCTGCTGGCGGCAATCCACCCGCACGCCGCGCAGGCTGCTGCGGCCGGCGGCGGCAGCCTGCCTTGGGATACGCCCCTCACGACCTTGAAGAACGACATCACCGGTCCGGTGGCGTTCACGATCTCCCTCCTCGCGATGGTCGCCTGCGGCGCGGCACTGGTGTTCGGCGGTGAGATACACGAGTTCGTCCGCCGCATCATCATGCTAGTGCTGGTCGCGTCGTTCATTGTCGGGGTGACAAACCTCGCGAGCGGGCTGGGGATCACCGGGGCGGTGGTATGAGCCTGCGCCGCCTTCCGTTCCATCGCGTGCTGCATCGCCCTGCCCTCTTCCTCGGCGGGGAGCGCGAACTGGCGTTGATGACGCTGATCATCGCCGGCGGTCTCGCTGCGTCCGGTATGAACCTCGTGTCGTTCGCCGTCGGCGGCTGCCTGTGGTTCTGCTCGATCCCGGTATTCCGCTGGATGGCGAAGGCGGATCCGCACATGACCAAGGTCTACGTCCGCCAGCTCAAATATCGCGGCTATTACGCGGCGCGCTCGCGCCCGTACCCCACGGAATAAGCGCTCGTGCTCGCGCTCAAGACATTCCGCGGTCGAGCCGCCGGTCTGCCTGATCTCCTGAACTGGGCGGCGCTGATCGACGACGGCATCGTGCAGGGCAAGGACGGCAGCCTGCTGGCGGGGTGGTTCTACCGCGGCCCGGACATTGCCAGCAGCACGGATGACGAGCGCAACTGGCTGACCGGCCGCATCAATGCGGCGCTGGCCCGGCTTGGCAGCGGCTGGGCGAGCTGGGTCGAGGCGGCGCGCCTGCCCGCTTCCGGCTATCCGCCGGCCGAGCTCTCGCATTTCCCCGATCCTGTTTCGCGTCTGGTCGACGAGGAACGTCGGCGGCAGTTCATGCACGAGCGGCTGCATTACGAGAGCGAATACGCGCTCCTCTTCCAATACACGCCGCCGCTGCGCCGCAAGAGCAAGGTGGCCGACATCATCTATGACGACGATCCGGGCGAGCGTGCGAGCCCGGCACAGCGCATCCTCGAGCACTTCGACAAAACCCTTGCCGACATCGAGGACGCAATCGGCGAGGCGGTGAGCCTCCGGCGCATGCGCAGCTTCATCGTGACCGACGGATATGGCCGGCAGCATCTGCGCGACGAGCTGGTGAACTGCACTTCGCGCTGACCGGCGAAACCCTGTCGCTCAACATCCCGCCTGCGGGCGCCTATCTCGATGCGGTGCTCGGCGGCCGGGAATTGTGGCCGGGCGACACGCCGCGCCTCGGCGAGCAGTTCATCTGCTCCATTGCGATCGAGGGTTTCCCGGCCGAGAGCTTCCCGGGAATTCTCGACTGCCTCGATCACCTGGCGATCGGCTACCGATGGTCGACGCGGATGATCTATCTCGACCAGCACGAGGCCCTCGGCGAGCTGCGGAAATTCCGCCGCAAGTGGAAGCAGCAGGTCCGTGGGTTCTGGACGCAGGTGTTCAAGACGCAGGGCGGTTCTGTCAACGAGGACGCGCTGCTGATGTCGAGCCAGGCGGACGCAGCGATCGCCGATGCAAGTTCGGCGCTGGTAGCTTTCGGATACTACACACCGGTCATTGTCCTGATGGACCCCGACCGGACGACGCTGGCCGAGAATGCGCGGCTGATCGTTCGAGAAATCCAGCGCGAGGGCTTCAGCGCCCGAATCGAGACGGTGAACACAATGGAAGCGTGGCTCGGCTCCTTGCCGGGGCACCCGGTGCCGAATGTGCGCCGGCCGCTGATCCATACCGGCAACCTCGCCGACATGCTGCCTCTGGCCGGTGTCTGGACCGGGCGCGAAGAGAACCCCTGCCCGTTCTACCCGCAGCCCGCGCCGCCCCTCCTCTATGCCGCGACGGCCGGCGCCACGCCGTTTAGGGTGAATCTGCATATCGGCGATGTCGGCCATACGCTGGTGTTCGGGCCGACCGGCGCCGGCAAATCTACCCTCCTCTGCACCGTAGCGCTGCAGGCCTTGCGCTACCGGGGAGCCACGATCTGCGCTTTTGACAAGGGTCGGAGCATGTGGGCCGTGAAGCACGCCTGCGGCGGCCGACACTATGATATCGCGTCGGAGGGCGATGGCCCTGCCTTCTGCCCGCTCTCGGTTCTGGAGAACGAGGCCGATCTGGCTTGGGCCGAGGATTGGATCGCCGGCTGCTTCGAATTGCAGGCCGGGCGGCCGCCCGTGCCGCCCGAGCGGGAGGCCATTCATCGTGCGATGCTGCTGCTGCGCTCCGCAAACGACCGCACATTGACGCATTTCGTGGCGCAGGTTCAGGACGAGACGATCCGCTCGGCGCTCCGCTATTACACGTTGGAAGGCGTGCTCGGCCAGCTGCTCGACGCCGAGGAAGACGGGCTCGCCGAGGCGCATCTCGTCGTCTTCGAGATCGAGGAATTGATGGCCTTGAAGGAGCAGGCGGCGATCCCGGTTCTGCTCTACCTGTTCCGGCGCTTCGAGCGCTCGCTCAAAGGCCAGCCCGCCTACCTGCTGCTCGACGAGGCCTGGGTGATGCTCGGGCACCCGGTGTTTCGGGCGAAGATCCGGGAATGGCTCAAGGAGCTGCGCAAGGCCAATTGCGCGGTGGTGCTGGCGACGCAGAGCCTGTCGGATGCGGCCCGCTCCGGCATCCTCGACGTACTGCTCGAATCGTGTCCGACCAAGATCTTCCTGCCCAATGAGGAGGCGGCCACGGGCGGTACCCCGCAGCATCCGGGCCCGCGCGATCTCTACGAGGCGATGGGCCTCAATGCTACCCAGATCGAGATCATCCGCAGCGCCACGAAAAAGCGGCACTACTACCTGGTATCACCCGAACGGCGGCGGCTTTTCGACCTCGGCCTCGGTCCGGTCGCGCTGTCATTTGCCGGCATCAGCTCGAAGGAACAGATCGGCCATCTGGCCAGCCTGGCGCAGCGCGAAGGCGACCGGTGGCCCTTTGCGTGGCTCGAGGAACAAGGGGTAGACTATGAAGCCTTGCAGTAAGCGCCCAGCGTCCATGGGGCGACGTCTCGCCTTCGTCGCCATAGTCACGCTGGCGGCGCTTTCAGGTGCCGGCCATTGGCGCCCTGCGCAGGCGCAGCGGGCCGTGCATTGCGAGAATTGCTCCACGGTGTGGAACCAGCTTCTCGAGTACGGGAAGCAGGTCCAACAGCTCGCCACCCAGCTGCAGTCTTACGAGACGCAGCTCCAGCAATACGCCAACATGGTGACCAACACTATGGCGCTGCCACAGCAGCTGTGGGGCCAGGTCCAAAGCGACATTATGCAGGTCAGGAACCTCTCGAATGCCGCCTCGCTGCTCTCCGGCAACGCAGGTTCCATCGTGGCCCGCCTGCAGTCGGCCTCCGCTTACACCGACCAGGTGGCGAGCCTCGGAAACATTGCCGGGCAATTGACGATTTGGCAGCAGACGATCGGCAATAGCGTCAGCACGCTCGGCAAAACGCTCGGACTGCAACAGGATCAGCAAGCCAGCGACGCGGATCTGCTTGCCGCCCTAGAACAGCACTCGCAGAGCGCTGCGGGTCAGATGCAGGCGCTCCAAGCCGGCAACGAGCTCGCCCATGCGACTGTGGCGCAGCTCCAGCAGATCCAGGCGACGCTCAACGTCACCGCCCAGACGCGGGCGACCGAGATGGCGGTCGATGCCGACCGGCGAGCGTTGCAGGACGCCGCGATGCTGCATTTCTCTACGCCTACGCCAATCCAGACGTCTGGCTATCAACAATATTGAGCCTCGTTATGCTGACTCTAAAAGCAAGCATCGCAGCGGCGATTCTCGCTGGCACCGCGGTTGCCAGCGCTGGGATTACCTACGTCGCCACTAAGGCGAGTGTAACTGCTTCCATTAGCTGCCCAGCTCCTGCGGTTTCAGCTCCACCAGCAACGCGGCCTGATCTTCCGCTCGGCCAATTACCGCCGGTGCGACAGGGACAGAAGTTCTAATGCGCCGCGTCCCCGTCCTCGCTGGCGCCGGCATGGCCCTGGCGTTTGCTGATTGCAAACCCAGCTCACGCGCAATCTGTCAACGTGCTCGACCAAATCGTGATCGAGTTCAGGTCTCGCTCCGCCGGCTGGGAAGGGACGTTACGGTCCTTCGCGACTGGGACATTCGGTATCCTCGCGACGATAGAGCTCGCCTGGGCTGCTTTCCGGCTCGCCTTCCGCCGTGCGGACGTGAGTGAGTGGCTGGGGGAGATCGTCAATCAGATCCTGTTTCTCGGTTTCTTCCTGGCCCTGCTTGAAAACTCGGTCACATGGGGTCAAACGATCGTCAACAGCTTTCGCCAGGCAGCGAGCGCGGCGGGAGGCGGCGGTGTCGCACCGAGCGATGTGTTCGCGTCGGGCGTACAACTCGCGGCCAAAGTGATGGCGCAGATGTCGATTTGGTCGCCGGCAGCGAGCGTCGGGCTGATTATCGCCGGCCTGGTGATTGAGATCTGTTTCGCCCTGATCGCCGCATGCATGGTCCTGGCGCTCGTCGAAAGCTACCTGGTTATCTCAATTGGCGTTCTGTTTTATGGCGTTCGGGGGCACTCGCTGGACCAAAGACCTCGCTATCAGCACTGTGCGCTATACGCTGTCTGTAGGAGCAAAGCTGTTCGTACTTCAGCTCCTGGTCAGCATCGGCGATAGTCTTATCCAGAGCTGGGTGGCGACCTTCAACGACATCACCGCTTCATCGCTCTGCATTCTTGTCGGCTGCTCGATCGTCATGTTGGCGCTTGTGAAGGTGCTGCCTGAGACAATGCAGCGCATCGTCAATGGTGCCAGCATGGCGAGCGGCTCCGCGCTCGTCGGCGCAGCCGCTGCTGTAGGGGGTGCGACTGCTGTCTTCGGAGCCGCTCTCGCCGGCAGCGGCGCTATGGCGGGAAACGCCCTTCGTCTGGCCGCCACCCAATTAGACGCTAAGGACGACGCCGGCGCCGCACCGGTATCTCGAATCGGACGTGCTGCGGCCCTCACAGGCTACACGGCAAAGAATATGCTCGCCGCACCGCTCGCCGACGTCGGACGGCGCCTAAGCGGCCAGCCCGGCGCACGGCATGGCATAACTACATGGCGAATGAGCGCGGATCTGGGGAACCGACGCCGTCTCCTCGAGGAGGATCGCAATAAGCCTAAGCCGCCCAACACCGACAGCAACAACACCATAAGCTGAGCAAACCCGGTCCCTTATGAAGCGCCCTGCAAACACTCCCACTCTAGATCCGGACAGCCCACACTCCGCTGTCTACATTGCCGCGAAGGCGGAGTGGAACGAGCGATACGGCAGCTATGTCGCGCAGGCTCACGCGTGGCGCCTGACGGCCTTCGCCTCGCTCGGCGTGGCGTTTCTTGCGGTCGCCGGTGTCGTCTGGATCGGAGCGCAGAACCGCGTCGTGCCCTGCGTGGTGCAGACAGACAAGCTCGGCGACGCGCTCGCCATCAGCCGGGCCGATGTAGCACCACCGGCCGATCCCCGATTGATCCGCGCACAGCTCGCCCGGTGGATCGCCGACGTGCGGTCCGTATACGTCGACGTCGGAGCCGAACGCACCCTGATCAAAGACGCCTATGCCACGGTCGATCGCAACGGGGCGGCTATCCGGACCCTCAATGACTGGTTCTCGAACAATGATCCGTTCAAGCGGGCGGCGACGGATACGGTGAGTGTGCAGGTGGCGTCCGTCCTTCCGCTGTCCGCCACGACCTGGCGCGTCGAATGGCGGGAGGACAAGCGCAGCCGTGACGGGACGCTCGAATCGCAAGAGAACTGGCAGGCGTCAGTGACTGTCAGCATAAACCCGCCGGCAGACGACGCGACCATCCTTGTGAACCCGACCGGCCTCTACGTCGAGGCCTTCGACTGGACGCAGCGGCAGTGATCCCGGGGGACAATAATATGAAGGCAATCGGGACCGTTCTGCTTGCCGGCCTGCCGGCACTGGCGCACGCTCAGACGCAGCCCCAGGTACCGGCCATCATTCAGGGAAGTGCGGCGGCAGCAGTGTCCGTGGCCGGAACGCCGCCACCCGAAGGCCAGCCTGCCCCGCTCAAAGGTCCGACTCCCGCCAAGGCAGGAGCTGAAGGAGCAAGCGGGGCCGGCGCAATACCGGCGGCCTCCAGCGCTGTGCCCGCGAAGATGCCGCCGCCGGTTCAGCTGGTGTCGCCTTCCGCGCCGCTGGACGCCAAGGAACGGCGGGCCGCGACGCTGGCGCGCCAATGGCGCAACCGGCGGGAGATGCCCCAGCAGGGCGAAGACGGCGTCGTGCGGTTCCTGTTCGGCGCCACGCTCCCGACGATCGTCTGCGCGCCGCTCCAGATATGTAACCTGGCATTGCAGCCTGGCGAGGTCGTTCACGACGTCCAGGTCGGCGACAGCGTGCGCTGGAAGGTCTCGCCTTCGGTCAGCGGCAGCGGTAGCGATCAGACCACACATCTTATCATCAAGCCGGTGGACGCGGGTCTCGTCTCGAGCCTCGATGTGGCGACAAACCGGCGCACCTATGCAATCAAGCTGGTGTCCACGCAGCGGGACTGGATGCCGCTCGTAGCATTCAACTACCCGGACGACATGCAGCGGCAATGGTCCGCCTACCGGCAGACCGTTGCCTTTGGCGCCGCAGCGAACACGCTGCCGACTGGTGAAAATACTGCGAATCTGGATTTCGGTTTTCAGCTGAGCGGTGACGATCCGAGCTGGAAACCGGTTCGGGTCTACACCGACGGGGCGAAGACCTACATCGAGTTTCCTCGCACGATAAGCTTCACCGGAGCTCCGAGTCTGGTCGCTCTGGACAATACCGGCTGGTTCTCGAGCGGCAGCACCCAGATGGTGAACTATCGCATGCTGGGTAATCGCTACGTCGTCGATCGCGTGCTTGATCGGGCCGAGCTGATCTCCGGCGTGGGCAGCGGCCAAACGCGTGTCGTTATCACGCGGGAGGCTGCCCGATGAGCCGTTCGACGCGCACAGCACTCTCCTTGGTGGCAGCGGCATCTCTCGTCTCGTGCGCGATCGGCCCGGACAGTTCGTATGTCGGTGAGCTCGCGGCCCCGGGTGACGCGCAGATCTTGGCGGCGGGCATGGTCGAGTTCGTGGCCACACAGCTGCCTGCAGGCTCGAGCACAATCGCGCTGGATCCGACACCGGCCGATCAGGCAAGCAATGTCCTGACGCCGGCCCTTACCGCAGCTTTGCGTCGCCGCGGGTTTGCGGTAGCGGATGACAGGCAGGCTTTGGCGCCGGCTGCGCATCACGTGCGCTACTGGGTGACGCCGTTGGACAACGGCGACCTCGTGCGGCTGTCGATCGACGAGCGCACCGAGGCGTCCCGATTCTTTGTCCGGAACAGTCGGAGCGGCTTGCAGGCCGGCGGGCCCTTCATGGTGCGGCAGAATGCGGAGGCAAGCCGGTGATCGGCTCGCGGACCCCGTCGCCCGACGGCCCCGAGCGCTCGCCGGTGATGCTGGCCCCGCCGCCGCGGCGAGCAGCTGGTGTCCGGCGGCTCAACCGAATGCCGCTGGTCATCGGCTTCGGCGCGGCGTGCGCCGTCGCGGCGGCGATCGGCTATACCTACCATGAGCGCGCAATGCAGGCTGCCGCAAACGCGCGGCGTGACGCCGACCGCAAAGCGGAACCGGCCAACGGCGCGTCCATCCTGAGTGCCGCTCCTCCGGGTGGCGAGGTCCGGTCCGCAATTCCTCGGCCGTCGCCGTCGCCGCCCACTCCGCTGCAACGCGAACCGATTGCTGCGACGCCGCCCTCGGACCGTACCGATAGGAGCCCGGGGCAGGACGACGATGATGCGACGAAGGCGCGGCGGGAAGCTTGGCGGAACTACTACGCGCAACTCGCCCAGCTTCAGAAGGATCGGCTGACGGCGGCTCAATCGGCGATGACAGCCGATACCGCAAGCGGCAATCGCGGTCAGTTCCGCTTCCACTGCCGGTGCCGCGGCGCCGACAACGGCAATGGGCGAGCCCGTGCAGAGATCCTCTGGTGCTGTGCCGGCCTCCTTCGGAGCGGCTGGCGTTCCCGGTGTCTATGGGACGGGGGTTGCCGGATACCCGATCTATCCGCCGGCCCAGATCGACACTGCGGGGCAGCGCGAGAAACAAGCCTTCCTGGCGCAGCCGGGGGCAACCGGCGATGCGGATTATCTTCAGGCCACCCGTCGCGATCCGGTTTCGCCCTACGAGGTGAAGGCCGGCACGGTGATCCCCACCGTCATGATCGGTGGTGTCAACAGCGACTTGCCCGGCACGATTGTCGGCCAAGTGGCCGAAAATGTCTACGACACCGCAACCGGCCGCTACCTCCTAATCCCCCAGGGCGCGAAGCTCGTCGGAACCTATGACAACAGCGTCTCGCAAGGCCAAAGTCGCGTCGTGGTGATCTGGAACCGCATCATCTACCCGGACGCCAGCTCGATCGATCTGGACTCGATGCCGGGTGCGGATGAGGGCGGCTATGCCGGCTTCCATAATCAGGTCAACACGCACCTCTGGGCCAAGCTCGGAAACGCGCTGCTGATCAGCATTGCCGCCGCCGGCGTGCAGTTGAGCCAGCCGCAAGCGGTAAACGGGCAGAACTACAACAGCCAGCAGATCGCGGCCGCCGCCCTCGGGCAGCAGTTCGGCGAGCTCGGCCAGGAATACGCGCGTGCCGGCCTGGCGATCCCGAACACGCTCGAGATCAGGCCCGGCTACCGGTTCGTGGTCATGGTCAACAAGGACATTGTTCTGAAGCCTTGGTCCGGCAGTCAAACCGGCGTGATGATGAACGCCTTTGCCGGACAGTGATTGTGACGTCGCCTTGGTTCATGCAGTCACGATATCGGCTTCCTTTTATTAGACGGACGGGCTGACGCCTTTGGAAAATAAGACCGCGCCCCTGGTCGCATCACAGTCGGCGATCGTGTCGACCACGGCGGGATCGACCGGCTTGACCAGCCAAAACCGGTTGAGATGCGCGCCATGGACCTTCCGGACACAGCTGGTTCGTTTTGATACATGCGGAACCGCGACTTCGCCGTCGATGCCGACGCCATGACCGGCAATATCTGGTCTGCGGGGCCGCCACGTTGGGCGCTCTCTGGAGTTCGAGAGCGCGAGCACGCTTTGCACGGATGGCGAATTGTCGATTGCCGGTCCGGAGCCCGTACAAGGAGACAGGATTACATGAGCCGGCCATCGGCATCATCATGAGCGAAGTCCTCAAAAGCGTCGCGCACAATGAGCTCGAGCGAGGCGACTTCGTCATCCCGCAGTCTCCTAAACTCCTCGGTTCGCCGTTTCTTGGGTAGGGTCCCTCTGTTCTGGCGGATGAACATCACCAGATCTTCGGCAAGCCGGTCGGGCATCTCGACGGTATCCATGATGCGGCGTATCGCTTCGTCGTGCCGACGCAGATAGTCAATTTCGTGCGGCAGATCGTGCTGGACCGTGCGGGCCACGCAGCCATAGAGAAATTCGGCAGCCTCCGTGCAGTCGAAATAACGGTAGAGATCGGCCGTGTCGTTAAGGACCTCGACATTGCGTTGGGGGGTGGGCCGCCACTCGATGAATGGCATGAGCGGGCCAGAGTGGGCCTGAAGGGTTGTGCGGTAATCGTCGATGCGGTCGAGCATGACGGACGAGACCGGGAATACCATGCCCGGCGGGGTGAACTTCCGCTCGGCCAGGACGTCATGGATCAGGCAGCGGTGTAAGCGGCCGTTGCCGTCCTGAAAGGGATGAACATAGACGAAGCCAAACGCAGTGGCCGCCGCCTGCAGCACCGGGTCGAGCTCCTCCTCGCGCATACGGTCGTTCGCCTCAATCAGACTGGTCATCAGATCTTCGAGGTCTGTGGGACGCGCGCCGATGAACTCCGGCAGGGGGTCGCCGAGGTGATCCCATTCACCAAGAAACACTCCATCGGGTCGCAACCCGGCGCGCACAAAGCGCGTGTCCTCGATAAGGACGGTGTGGAGGCGGATGATTTCGTCGAGAGTGAGACGGTTCCTTCCGGCCTGCATTACGGCGCGGCCCCATCGCTCGAGCCGGTTGCGCGGCGGCCGTTCGCCCTCGATCTCGAAGCTGGCGCGGCTGTCGGCCAACAGCATGAAACTGGCGGCGCGCGCTACGAGATGGGCGCCGGCGCGGCCGACGGTTTCCCGCGCTCTGGCGGCGAGGTTTTGCTCGATGAAGCTCGTCAGGGTGCTGGTGCGGTGGATGACCGGGCAGAATCGGCCGTTGCCGAGCAAGTTGTCGCGCACCCGGTGTCGTCTGGATAGGCGCGGCTTCCCTGTGAAATACTTTTCGGGGTCGAAAACATCGACCGCCTGGGCCTGGGGCGCATCGTCAACGGCGAGAGTACGGCCAGTCAGTGTTTCGTACAGATACCAGGCGCGCCGCCCCGGATTCCCGGTGGGCGCGGCTCGGACGAAGGCCTCGATTTCTGCCTGCGGAGCCGCGTCGAAGACCCGCTTCAGGATCAGGAGATCTAGATTTTCGTGACGAAGGGCGAACGTGAGGTGATCGGCAAAAGTATCGCCGGGCCAGTACCGTTTGTCGAAAACAGCCACGGCCCTGCCTCGCCGACGACTCCCGCCGATATGCTGTACGGAGACGCAGCTCGGCCTCCGCACCGGCACGGCGATGGCAAGGGCATGCACAAGTGCCGCCCAACCGGCCAGCCTGCAGCCGGCGGGGATTGTGTTATCCTGGAAGACCGGAACGGGAGCCGATTCAAGGCGCATAGGTCGAAAACTCGTCAGCCGCGACGAAGAACATTCCTTTCTAGGGTGGTAAGTCGAAATTCATTGTTACGGTGTCCAGTGTCGAAATCCATTGTTTAGAGTCGAAAATCTTCCCTAAGCCAATCTTCTAGTCGAAAATCAGCATGCCAGTTGTCAAACCATGAGTCGTGGCACAAAGCAGGAAAATCCCGGCTTCGCGCCGAACGCGCACTGGATGCGAAACGGATCGCCGACGCCAGCTATGACCCCGCCACCGAGCAGCTTCATGTGGTTTTTCGCGATGGCACGACAGCCGAAGTGAGTACTCGACGATGACGCAGCACAAGATCACCGACGCCGAATACGCCGCGGCGCTTGTCGCAGGCCAAGCGGCAGCGGATACAGAAGTGCGGGCACAGGCGGTTCGCTACGTGTCCGACCGCGATGCCATCGAGATCGTCACGACCCGGAATGCCGGGTTTCTGATCCCGCGCTCATGGATTGGCGCGCTGCAGGACGTGCCCACGGAGGATCTAGCGAGAATCGAGATCTGGCCGGACGGATCGGCGATCGAGCTCGAAGACCGCGACATCCACATCAGCGTGCATGGCTTGATAACTGCGATTCTACCCCCGATGCTGCCGCCGCGTGCCGTGGCAGCGATCTCGCAAGCCGAGGCGGCAAAGCGACGTCGGATGCAAAGCGAACCAGCGCCCAAGTGAACGCCGGAAAGGCGGCCGACCGCGAAAGGCCGCAAAGATCGAGGCATCCTGAGCACCGCCGAGATCGCAGGCGTCGGCCGGGACGTCGTACTCAACCAAAGCCTTGACCGGCCTCCCGGGCACGTAGGAGGGCGATTACGCGCGCCTACAGTTCGCCCCCTTTCAACAGCCCCTCCCGCGGGGTTAGGCCGTCGAGCACTGTATCGCCAGTCAGGATAAACTCGAGCGTCACCCAGGGCCGGACGCGCCGAGACCTCCTGACAATCTCGGGCAGGCCTGGGATCACTTCGTGCTCATGAAACTGCGCCCGCGGGTAGAGCCAGTCGCCGGCTTGAAGGATGGCGAGCAAGGTTTTGTTGCGACGGCGCTTGTCGACGGCTTGACGCCCGATGCGCAGGAGCTGACCGGCCTCGTCAGCCGACAGCATACCGCGGGCACGCTGCACCAACTCCTCCCGGCGCGCTATCTCGCGGGCGAGATCGAGCGCCTCCAGATCGAGTTCCATCACCGCCGTCCCGATGACTCCGACATCCGTGAGAACTCGCGCCCGCGTGCCGAAATCGGTTGGCGCCGCCATTGCTTCGACGAGTATGGTTCGTCGGCCAGCTCGGCGAGCCGCTCGATGATGTGCGTCGAGCGCCGTATGAACGCGTTCCGAATTGGGGAATGCCGATCGGGACCGAGCACGGTCTCTACAGAAGGCTGAACCTTAGCCATGGTCGCATGCAACTCAAGTCGCCACCGTGGTTCGGC
>Ga0126379_10001131_pt1 | contig 15841 bp, 13 predicted proteins | sample PanSoiMetPlot_24_FD_92640 | JGI IMG/M metagenome (GOLD analysis project Ga0126379, IMG submission 92640) | Tropical forest soil microbial communities from Panama - MetaG Plot_24 | ecosystem: Environmental > Terrestrial > Soil > Tropical forest > Bulk soil | place: Panama | collected 2016-02-17 | reverse complement strand
GACGGCACCGGCTCAGGGCGCATCGCCCAAATATCCCAACTTCCCCAGCGAAACGCCGGACAACCTTAAGCCAGCCACCGCCACTTTTGATTACGACCGGCGTGAAGTGATGATTCCCATGCGGGACGGCATTAAGCTGCACACAGTCGTGCTGGTGCCGCGCAGCGCCACCAAAGCACGGCCGGCGCCTATTCTCCTCACGCGAACTCCTTACAATGCCGACGATCTCACCACGCATATTCCGAGCGCTCATCTTGGGCCCTCATTGTGGGGTTATGACAACGCCACGGAAGTGATTGTGGAAGGCGACTATATCCGCGTGGTGCAGGACGTGCGTGGCAAATACAATTCCGAGGGCGACTACGTGATGAACCGCCCACTGCATGGTCCGCAGAACCCTACTCCCGTAGACCACTCTACGGATACCTATGACACGATCGACTGGCTGGTGAAGAACGTCCCGGAGTCGAACGGCAAGGTGGGCATTCTTGGGATTTCGTATGACGGCTTTCTGCCGCTGATGGCGCTGGTGAATCCCCACCCCGCTCTCAAGGTCGCCGTGCCCATGAATCCCATGGTGGATGGCTGGCGCGGCGATGACTGGTTCCACAACGGCGCCTTCCGCCAACAGAACATGCCTTATATCTATGAGCAGGAGGCTACGAAGAAGAATGACGCCAAGTGGTGGAGCGACCATTTTGACGACTACGACCTTTACATGCAGTCGGTCTCCGCGGGTGAACTGGGAAAACTGCACGGACTCGAGCAAGTAGGATTTTGGCGCAAAGTTCTCGAACATCCCAGCTATGACGCGTTCTGGCGTGACCAGGCCGTGGACCAGATCCTGGCTGCGCAGCCGCTCAAAGTTCCGGTCATGCTGGTAGCCAGTCTTTGGGACCAGGAAGATATTTACGGCGCCATCGCTGTATACAAAGCCATCAAGCCCAAGGACGCAGACAATAATAAGGTTTTCCTGGTGCTGGGCCCGTGGCACCACGGTCAGGAGATTGGCGACGGCAGTTCGCTGGGGCCGTTGAGATTCAACAGTGATACGGGGCTCTACTTCCGCCAACAAATCTTGCGTCCATTCCTTGATCACTATTTGAAAGATGACGCCGCGGGCAAGAAGCTCGAAGTCACGCCGGTTTCTGCGTTTGAGACCGGCACCAATACCTGGCGGCAGTTGAACGCTTGGCCTTCTGGCTGCGACAGCGGATGCGCGATCAAGCCAACGCCGTTTTATCTGCGCCAAGGTTTCAAGCTCAGCGTGAATGCTCCGACGGAAAAAGACTCATCCTCATCCGACTCGTACGTTTCCGATCCCGCCAAGCCGGTTCCGTTCCGTAAGCGCCCCATTCGCCCGGTGGGCTATGACATCGACAAAGGTCTGACTTGGCCGCTGTGGCTCGTGGACGACCAGCGCGAAGCTTCCGGACGCTCCGACGTACTCTCCTACAGCACAGACGTGCTCACCGAGCCACTCAAGATCAGCGGACAGCCGCTGGTAAACCTGGTGGCCGCAACCACCGGTACCGATGCCGACTGGGTGGTGAAGGTAATAGACGTTTATCCCGATGAAGTGGCGGGGCAGCCTGAGATGGGCGGCTACCAACTCGCGGTCTCGATGGACATTTTTCGTGGACGCTATCGCGAAAGCCTGGAAAAACCGAAGGCAATTACGGCGGATCGGCGAGAGACTTACCGCTTTGAGCTCCCGACCGTAAACCACGTCTTTCTGCCCGGCCACCGCATGATGGTGCAGGTGCAGTCCAGTTGGTTCCCGCTGTACGACCGCAATCCCCAGACTTTCGTGCCGAGCATTTTCTGGGCCAAGCCCGGGGATTACAAGAAGGCCACACAAACCATCTGGCATTCGCCCGGAATGGCCAGCTTTGTTGAGTTGCCGGTGGTGAGTGGGAAGTAAGTTCGCTTGGATGCAGTGGGCTGCGAATCAACTCTTAGATTCTGAGTTATCGTCATCCCGAGGGCCGTTTGGCGAGCGCGCGCTTTCTTCAGCGCGCGAGTAGGCCCGAGGGACCTTGTGTTCGCTCTCATCGAACCGTACCTGCTTCCCCTCGAACAAGAGAGTTTCAGGGAACCAATCGGCTGCCAAGTCCTTCCATCCTGGATTCATCGATTCGACCAGCTTGTTTTTCTTTTCCCTGCGCCAGCCTTTAATCTCTTTCTCACGAGCGATCGCGTCCTTGATGTTGGCGAACTGTTCGAAATAGACCAAGCGGTGGCATTTGCATTTCGAAGAGAAGCCTTCTATGAGGTTGTTCTTGTGTTCGAACACACGCTTGCGAAATTGTGCAGTTACGCCAGTGTACAGTGCGCGACGCGAGGCGCTCCCCATCATGTACACGTAAGACTGCTTCTCCATATCAGGAAACTCAAGGTCCCTCAGGGCTACTCGCCCGCTGATGAAAACGCGGGCTCCTTACGCCCTTCGGGATGACGTTTCTTTAGGAACGTTTCAATCATTGATTCCCATGGCAGCAGCAATGAGCCCCATAATTCGTCTCGGCAGGGCCAAGGGCGACAAATTCCGGTCGTTAGTAAGCGTGTAGCTTTCTTGCTTCTCGCACCACATCTTCCACTTTCGGAAGGAAGAAATGCTCGAGGGGCGGAGAGAACGGGACGGGCGTGTCGAGCGCGGTGATGCGCACAATGGGGCCGTCAAGATCGTCAAAAGCCTCTTCATTGATGATGGCTGCGATCTCGCCTGCCAACCCGCCGGTGCGTGTGTCTTCGTGCAGCAAGATCACTTTGTTGGTCTTCCTGACCGTGGTGGTGATGGCCTGGCGATCGAGCGGCGAGAGCGTGCGCAGGTCGAGAATCTCAACCTCGATTCCTTCTTTGGCCAGGATGTCCGCAGCTTCCTGCGCGGTGTGGACCATAGCGGCATACGTAACGATGCTCAGGTCGTGCCCCTGGCGATGCAACCGCGCTTTGCCGATGGGGACGGTATAGTCCTTGTCCGGCACTTCCTCTTTGATACGGCGGTAAAGAAACTTGTGCTCGAGAAAGAGGACGGGATTGTTGTCGCGGATCGCCGACTTGATCAGCCCTTTGGCGTCCGCAGGCGTGGCCGGCGCGACAACTTTCATTCCCGGCGTGTGGACGAAGTGCATCTCCGGGTTCTGCGAGTGAAATGGCCCGCCGTGGACGCCGCCGCCGGCCGGTCCGCGGAGAACCAGCGGCGCCGGGGCACCCCAGCGATAGTGCGACTTGGCCACCATGTTCACGATCTGGTTGAACGCGCAGCCGATGAAGTCCATGAACTGGAATTCAGCCACCGGGCGCATACCGGTCAGCGACGCGCCGTAAGCCGCGCCCACGATGGCGGACTCAGCGATCGGCGTATCAATTACTCGTGCAGGGCCAAAGTGATGAATGAAGCCGTCGGTGACTTTGAACGCTCCGCCGTAGATGCCGATGTCTTCGCCGATGCAGAAGACCGTGGGATCGGACTCCATTTCTTCCCAGAGTCCCTGGCGGATCGCTTCGAGATAGGTTGCTTGGGGCATAAAGAGCAGTTAGCAATTAGCAGCTAGCAATTAGCAAAACCCGAAAACCTTACCACGGATCTGCGCGGATGAGCGCAGATGTCATTAATTACTCGAAGTGCGCTTCGTTTCAGTGGTGTGCCGCCCCTGAAGGGGCTCAGGTCTCTTCCCACGCTTACCCGGGCCTTACGGCCTGGGCTACCCTTATTCCGCGCCTCCGGCGCTCAATCCTCGAAGCTGCCAGCATGATGATCGGACTTGATCCTCTCAATTATCCACTTGCCGCTGTTCTTGTAAATCCGCGCCCATCCGCGTAAATCCGCGGTAAGGTTTTCGGTCTTGGCTAATTCCTAATTGCCAATTGCCAATTGCCAATTGCTACTTAAAATGTATCGCCGCCTCCGTCTCCTTCAGCTTCGCCTCGCTACGTCTCGCTTTCTTGGGCATGCCGTACTTCGGTTTGACCTTATGACAACCGTCTTCGCAGTACACGCCTTCAGCGGCGGTGTGCGGCTCGGGCATCGGTGAGCTCTCGGCAAATTCACGTTCGCCGTCAATCTCTTTTTCCACGCCGGCAATCAACTCCACATCTTGCGCGGGAGTCAGCCACTTCTTTTCCAATAGATATTTCTGGAAACGGTCAATGCAGTCGCGTTTGCGCCAGAACTCATGCATCTCCTTGGGGACGTAGGCCGCGGCGTCGTGGATAGCGTGGCCCTTCATGCGCATCAGCTTGGCCTCGATCAGTGTCGGCCCTTCGCCACGGTGGGCGCGCCGCACAGCCTCATACGTCGCGTCGTAAACCTGGCAGGCGTCGGTGCCGTCAATGATCACGCCTGGTATTCCGTACCCGATAGCGCGGTTGGCGATATCCTTTACCGCGACCTGGTATTCAGTCGGCGTAGAGTAGGCCCAGAGATTGCTTTCGATGATCAGCACTAGTCCCAGCTTGCGCACCGCGGCAAAGTTGATGCCTTCGTAGCTGACGCCGGTGGACTGGCCTCCGTCACCGATCCAGGTCAAGCAAGCCAGTTCTTTGCTCTGCAACCGCGCGCCGAGCGAAACGCCGGCCATCACCGGCAGCAAGTCACCCAGCATGGAAATGGGAGAGACCATGTGCCGCTTCTCGATGTCGCCGTAGTGCGAGGTGCCATCTTTGCCGTGGGTGGGTGACCCGGCTTTGGCCATGTACTGCATCATGATGTCGCGCGCGTGGAAGCCGCGCACCAGTTGCGCGCCCTGGTTGCGGATCATGGGCGCGAACCAGTCGTCGGGCCCGAGCGCGTAGGCCGACGCGCAGGAGCAAGCCTCTTGCCCCAAACCGAAGTAGACGCCGCCCACAACTTTGCTCTGCTTGTAGAGATTTTCGAGCGCGATCTCCATGCGGCGGTTCATCAGCATCCAGCGGTAAAGTTCGAGGTGCTGGTCTTTGCTCAGGTACTTCGATTCACGGAGGGGCGGGACCGGCCTATTCAGGTTGCCGCGGATTTCGTAGTGGACATCGGGGCCTTTCGAAACTTCGATGACTTCGAATTCCGGCTGTTCCAGCCGCCAGTCGGGAATGCCGTATGAGTTCACGCGGACGGCTTTGGAACTGGGGCGGCCGTTGGGAGATGCCGAGACTTTGGAGTCTTTCTTGCCCGCAGGTTTTTTGGCAGATTTGGGTTTGGTGGCCATCGCGACCTAACAGTTTATACCTTGGACTCAGATGCGGAGAGACGGCACCGCCAGAGAGCCCCGCTAGGGGCGTCTGACAATAGCCCGGCAGGAACTGCCGGGTACCAGTCGGGCGATGATTACAGTCCCGCTAGGGACGGCTGAATTTCCATGTGACGGTTCCGATTATTGACGCCAGCACATCCAGAAAGGACTCAGAATGCTTCCTACGAGGACCTGATCAAACTCGATCTCTCAAGTTTTGGGTTTTGCTGAGTAGGCGAACTTCAGCCGTCCCTAGCGGGACTCTCGACGCTTGTCTTTACTAACCCGGCAGTTCCTGCCGGGCTATTCTCATGCGCCCCTGACGGGGCTTGGGCTAATGGGGTTGCTTTCAGCGGGTCCTCCGGGCTATGCCAAGTGAATATCCTCTTCGCCTGCCATTTTGCGGATAGGCTCCGGCGCGCGTGCTGGGGTATCTTGCGGCTGGGGAGCCGCAGCTGATACAAGCAGGGAATCGAGCGATTCCAACCTGAGAGTTTGAGCTTCGAACACCCGGCCAAAGTTGCGCGAGGCGGCATCAGCTACCTCTTCGAGGTCAGGGATTTGCCGTGGCGGGGTCTCGCGGCTTAGTTCGATCGCCAGGGAAGTCACCGGCTTGTCGGTCAGGCCGCAAGGGACAATCAGCTTGAAATAATCCAGGTCGGTGCTGACGTTGAGGGCAAAGCCGTGGGAGGTCACGCCGCGAGATATGTGTACGCCGATGGCCGCGATCTTGGCGGGAGGAGAATCTTGTGTCCAGACCCCGGTCAGCCCCGCCTCGCGGCCGGTGACCACGCCCAGGTCGCCGCAGGTGCGGATGAGGGCCTCTTCGATCTTGCGCACGAATTCCACCGCGCCGACGCGAGGTTCGAACGCCCTGAGATTAAAGATGGGATAGCCGACCAACTGGCCGGGCCCGTGGAAAGTCACATCGCCGCCGCGGTCGGTCTCAAAAAACTCGACGCCGCGGGCGGCCAGCAACTCGCGCGGCACAACGACGTTGCCTTCGCTGGCGTTCCGCCCCAGGGTAATCACCGGCGGATGCTCAAGCAGCAGCAGGGTGTGTCCGGCGCGGCCTTCCTTCACCAGTTGCACCATGGTCTGTTGCAACTGGAGTGCGGTGGAATAATCCACGCGGCCCAGATAGAGCACGTTGATCACGCGCAAATCCATGTGTCAATTCTATGCGACGGGAGGCGCTATGTCAGCGAGCGCAAGGATCGATGCGTTAAAGAAGCCATTAGCCCTTGGCCATTAGCTCTTAGCCAAAACCGGCTTTACCACGCAGTTCTGGCTAAAGGCTAAGGGCCAATGGCTAAGAGTTTAGTATGCTTCGGCGGATTCGCCGTCGAGGTAGTTTTCAGCAAGCCAAGCTGAGAAGTCTTCGTCGGAAGCCCGCGGCAGGGCAACGCTCCACAGTCCGTTTTCGGCGACACGCAATCCCACTTGTCCTTCGCGCGGGCTGCCTTTCTCGCCTACCCAAACCACCATGAACCGGGCCCTCATGTTCCCGCACTGCAAGCCGACGATATACCCGCGTTCCAGATCGGCGGTCACTCCAAAAATGCGCGCACCGCTGGTGGCAATATTGAGAGTCTTAGCGTTCTGCGAGAACACCTTGCCCTGGCGGTCGAGTCCCCAGAGCCGTACAGTAATCGGCACAGTAAGGCGTCTCTCGCGGCGCTTGACCATGCCCAAATCATAAGGCGAAAGATGCAGCGAAGTCCCCGAATTTCCGGAACAGGACAGTCACTTTGGTAACGGCTCTTTTATGGGACTGGTAAGGGATTGGGGCGCATCAACTTGCGACTTGCTCCTCATCGCTCATCCCGTGCATGTACTTGTCCGGGTCTTTCTCAAACTCCCGCAGGCATTCAAGAGAGCAGAAATACACGGGCATGGAGTGATAGTCGTAGCTGGCCGCGGCTTCGGACATGGCGATGCGCATTTTGCAGACGGGATCGATGGGCATGGGAGCCTCCCTCCACGATGGATTCAGGTAACCCATGGGAAGTTCTCTGCCTATCGGAAAATCGCCGTCATCGCCGTGATCGCACGACATCGCCGTCATCGGAACCGCTGGTTTCCACTGCTGCTTGGGATCTAAATTCCGATTTACTTCCGCTGCTGTTTCAGACCGCGTTTCCTTGGTCTTTCGATGTCGCGCGATGACGGGCGATCCCGGGCGATGACGGCGATCAGAAGTTTATGGCTTTTCCTTCGACAGCGCTGAAGGCGTCGAGCATGCCTTCGGAGACGGTGGGATGTGCATGGACGGTGAACATCAGGTCATCCACAGTGCCTTCCAGTTGCATCACCGCCACGGCTTCAGCGATGAGTTCTGTAGCCAGCGGCCCGATGATGTGGACGCCCAAGATCTCGCCGTACTTGGCGTCAGAGACCACTTTGATGAAGCCTTCGTGATTGTTGATGATCGTGGCCTTGGAGTTCGCCGTGAACGGGAACTTACCGATCTTGACTTGATGGCCGGCTTCTTTCGCTTTGGCCTCAGTCAGGCCCACGCTGCCGATCTGCGGCTCGCAGTAGGTGCAGCCGGGGATGTGGTTCTTGTTCATCGGTTGCGCGAATTTCCCGGCGACCCGCGTTACGGCTACAATCCCGCCCATCGATCCGGAGTGCGCGAGCTGGGGAAGCCCGGCCACGATATCGCCGATGGCGTAGATGCCTGTCTCTCCGGTTTCCATCCATTCGTTCACGTGGACGAAGCCGCGCTCCACTTTAATGTTGGGTGTTTTCTCCAGGCCGATCTTTTCGGTGTTCGGCCCGCGGCCAACCGCGATAAGAACCTTTTCCGCTTCGAGTTTCTGTTGCTTCTCGCCTTCAGGTGTGAAAGTCACGGCCACACCGTCTTTGGTCCTCTCGACTTTATCGACCTTGGTGCTGAGGAAACAATTGATGCCTTTCTTCTTGAAGTTGCGCAGCAGCTCCTTGGAGATTTCTTCATCCTCTACCGGAACCAAACGCGGCAGCACCTCCATCAGGGTGACGTCGGTACCGAAGGAGCGGTAGATTGAGGCAAACTCCACGCCCACCGCGCCGCAGCCGATGATGATCATGGACTTGGGAACTGCGCTGAGACTCAGGACTTCAATGTTGGTCAGGATTCGGTCGTCAGCCTTGAGCCCGGGGAGCAGGCGCGCGAACGATCCCGTGGCCAGGATGACGTTCTTGGCCTTGATCTCCGATTTCTTGCCGCCTTCTGCTTCGACCTCGACTGTGTGCACGCCGCTCTTCGCTGGGCCGGTGAGACGGCCGTAGCCGAGTACGCGGTCTACCTTGTTCTTGCGCACCAGGAAGTCGAGACCCTTGGTGTGCTTGGCTACGATCTTGTCCTTGCGATCCTGCACCGTCTTCCAGTTCAGCTTGCCTGTCCCCAAGCCCTCGATGCCGTATTCTGCGGCGGCTTTCAAATGGTCGCTGACCTCTGCGTTGAACAGCAGGGCTTTCGTGGGAATGCACCCCACGTGCAGGCACGTCCCGCCGAGTTTGGAATCTTTCTCAATGAGGCAGGTCTTCAATCCCAATTGTCCGGCGCGGAAGGCGGCCGTGTATCCGCCCGGGCCGGCGCCGATGATGACGACGTCATAAATTGTTTCTGGCAAGCTGTCGCTCCCTGTCGAGTGAATCACCTGAAACGCAAACATTTGATTGTAAATGAGTTGCCCAGGGCGCAAAAAAAATCTGGCTGCGCGAGTTTGAGGTACTCGGGAATTTCCTTCGGCGATAGCAAAACCTTTGCGCTGCCGCAGCAGCTCTAACTTAGTAAGGACTACTAAATCCTTGTTTCCCGGGCTGAAGGAGGAGCATATGTTGTCTCTTGTGTGGTGGATCATCGTCGGGCTAATCGCTGGCTGGGCTACCGGCAAGATCATGCGCGGCGGCGGTTATGGCGTTTTCACTGACATTCTGCTGGGCATCGCGGGCGCCCTGGTGGGCGGCTGGATCATGCGCGCGATCGGCTTCGCCGGCCGCGGCGGCCTCATTTACACAATCCTCGTTGCCATTGGAGGAGCCATCCTGCTGACCTGGATATTCCGCTTAATCACCCGGGGCAGAGCCGGGACTGGTACAGGCGGTATTCGCAAGGCTGCGTGATGCGGCAAAAGTCTCACCACTGATTAACACTGAACACACTGATCTTTTCCGGTTAGTTCATCAGTGTGATCAGTGTGATCAGTGGTAGGGTTTTTTGGCTAGGCAAGCAACTTCGCTGCATCCTTCGCGAAATACGTCAGAATAGTCTGCGCCCCAGCGCGGCGAATCGATGTCAACGATTCCAGGATCACGCGGTCTCGATCCAGCCAGCCCTTGCCGATCGCGGCCTGGAGCATGGAGTACTCCCCAGAAACCTGGTACGCGGCGACAGGCACATCAAAGCGGCGGCGGGCTTCGCTGATCACGTCCAGATAGGGCATAGCCGGTTTGACCATGATCATGTCGGCGCCTTCCTTGATATCAAGACCAATCTCGCGCATCGCTTCGCGCAGGTTGGCTCCGTCCATCTGATACGAGCGGCGGTCCCCGAACTGCGGCGCCGAGTCTGCAGCTTCGCGGAATGGGCCGTAGAAGCCTGAAGCAAACTTCGCTGCATAGGAAAGGATAGGCGTGTTGTTGAACCCGGCCGAGTCCAGCGCTTTGCGGATTGCGGCCACGCGGCCGTCCATCATGTCGGACGGGGCGATGACGTCGATGCCCGCGCGCGTCAGAGAGACGGCGGTCTTGGCCAGGACCTCGAGGGTGACGTCGTTCAGGATCTCGTAATCGGCCTGAGGAGCTGCCTTTGTCGCCGCACCACCTTTGCCTGACGCGGAAGATCCGCCCGCGGGCTTTTGTTTGACGATCCCGCAATGCCCGTGCGACATGTACTCGCACAAGCAGACGTCACCGATCACCACCAGCCCGGGAACGTCTTTTTTGATCGCCCGCGCGGCCCGCTGCACGATCCCGTCTTCGGCCCAAGCGCCGGTCGCGACTTCGTCTTTCTTCTCCGGTAGGCCGAAAAGAATGATGCCCCCCAGACCCATTGACTTTGCTTCCCCCGCCTCTTTCACCGCTTCGTCCACCGACAGGTTGAACACCCCGGGCATGGAACCAATCTCTTTGCGCACGCCTGTTCCAGGACAAACAAAGAGTGGGTAGATGAAGTTCACCGGCGTCAAGCGGGTTTCGCGCACCAGCGAGCGCAACGACTCTGACTGGCGCATGCGACGAAGACGGGTGATGGGAAAGGACATTACGGAAAAGTGTAGCAGAAGTACTTTTTGGGCGGCTGTGGTTAAGGTTGAGGCGAGATCCTCCCGTAGGCCTCGAGGGTCGTCGTCGCAAGAGCTTCCAGAAGTTTCGTAGCCAGCAGTTCCTCCTCAGCACGGCGCTCAATTTCCTCGAATCTCTCCGCGGGCCACGTCTTCAAGTCTTTGCGAAGAAGCTGCGTCCGTCGGGGGGCCATCAACTGCAGCCTTGACGTGAGGTCCGCCGTGTTTCGGAGAGCCTCGGTTTGCAGAGCCTGGAATGCGTACTGGCCATCATAAATGTCAGTGTAATGCTGCAATTCGTCGTAACCCATGTATGCAACCGCACCGCTGGTGTTAGCCGCGTGCCAGGCTGCGGAATCAAAAGTATGGAAGGTAACGTGCATATCCAGATTCGCCGGCACATCTTTTTTCTGTTGAAGTTCCCGCATGGTAGAGGCCACCATCCTCAGCTCCTTCTCATGATTGAGAATGTCCTGCAAGTAAGTTTCCATGGTCTTTCTGTTGGTACTGATCTCGATGGCCAGGTTCGTCCGGGCTTCGCGCACCAGCGCGCGATGATGGTTCCAGGTGATCAAGCCTTCCAAGCTGAGCGCGATGAGAATGCCCACAGTGATCGTGAGCAGATGGATAAAAAAATCCTTTTTGGTATGAATCGCGCCGAGGGGATGAATCTCCATGGTCGGCTCCTTTCCCGGAGGTGTGTCCTCTGAGGCTGCCGCATCAGCTGCTTCAGGTTTGTCGTGGTCAGGTTGGTCGCCGGTTTCCATTGCGTGCTGCCCGGTATGGGAAAAATGGATTCCAGCCCAGTGCTGATGGATGTATGCCGAGCGTTTCCTATAACATTTTCAGAGAATGGTTCCCTCACCGCTCCAACATTCGTCTTCGCGCGTCCTGGAATTCGACCACTTTCGCGACTTCCTGGCCGTTTACGTCAGCTCGCCGCTGGGCAAGGCGCGCGTGGCCGCTCTGGCGCCGTCGTCAGACCGCGCGTGGATCGCTCATCAGCAGCAGCTTGCCGCCGAAACGCGCCGGTATTTCGCCACGGGTGGGAGGTTCGAATTCTCCGGCATGTTCGACGCCGGCCAGCTCGTCGCCAAAGCCCGCATCGCCGGCGCGCAGCTGGAGACCACGGAGTTACGTGACATTCTTCTTGTGATTGACAAAGCGGCGGAGTGGCGGGAGATTGCCGTACATCCGCCCGAGGCTGTCAAGCACGAGTGGAGCGGAATGGCGCAACTGGCCGAACACATCGCCGACTTCACGCCGCTGCTGCGCTACTTCCGCAACAAGATCCTGCCGGATGGCACGCTCGACGACCGCGCTTCGCCCGAGCTCGGGCGCATCCGGCGCGAAGTGGAAAAACAAAAACGGCTGATTCAGGAATCCCTGCGTGGTTATCTGCGCCGGCTGGCCGAAGGCGGCGCGGTGCAAGACGAGCTGGTAACCATCCGCGGCGAGCGCTTTGTGATTCCGGTGAAGACCGAGCAGCGCAAGCGCGTGAACGGCGTGGTCCATGGCGCCAGTTCCAGCGGCCAGACCGTGTTCATCGAACCCCTGGAGACCATCGAGCAAAACAACGACCTGGTGCGGTTGCTCGAAGAAGAACAGGCCGAGGTGCGGCGCATTTTGCAGGATATGACCGCGAAGATCGGCGAGCAAGCGGATGCCATTGCCGCCGCCACGGAAACCATGGCTGAGGTCGAGCTGCAGTTCGGGAAAGCTCGCTTCGCTCTGGACTACGACTGCGTGTCCTCGGAGCTGACAGACGGCTTTCTGGAACTTCGTCATGCTCGCCATCCCCTGCTGGAGCGCAATCTGCGTCCCAAAGGCGGCAATGTCGTCCCGCTGACCGCGGAGATGGACTCCGCGCACCGCCAGCTGATCATCAGCGGCCCCAATACCGGCGGCAAGACCGTGGCGTTAAAAACCATCGGATTGCTGGCGCTGATGTCGCAAGCGGGAGTTCCCGTGGCGGCGACCACCGCGCGCTTGCCGGTGTTTGACGCGGTGCTGGCGGACATCGGCGACTACCAGTCGATCGAGCAGAACCTGTCGACGTTTTCCGCCCATGTAACCAACATTGATTTCCTTTCACGCGCCGCCACGCCGCACTCGCTGGTCCTGCTTGACGAGCTGGGCTCGGCCACCGATCCCGAAGAAGGCGCGGCGTTGGCGGTGGCCATCGCCGAACATTTTCGCCGCACGGGGGCGCTCACCGTGGTCTCCACGCACCACACCTCGCTGAAAGTTTACGCGGCCAACACAGAAGGCGTGCTCAACGCGGCCGTGGGCTTTGACGAGAAGACTTTGCAGCCGACCTACGAGCTGCAAGTCGGTGTGCCGGGAGCATCCGCGGGGATCAACATCGCGCAACGCCTGGGCCTGAACTCGCAGATCATCGACGCGGCGCGCGCCCGCCTGGGGACGCAGACGCAAGACGTCGCGAAATTTCTCGACAAGCTGCACTCCGAGCTGCGCGATCTGGAGCGCGACCGCAAAGCCGCGCAAGCCCGCGAGCAGGAGATGACCAAAGAGCTCAAGCGGCTGGAGGCAGAAGGCGCGCTGGAGCAGCGCCAGAAGACGCGCGATTTCGAGCGCAAGATGGAATCGCTGCTGCGCGATTTTGAGTACCGGGCGCGGGAGGCCGTCCACTTGGTCGAAGAGCGCGCGGCGGCGCAAAAGCTGTCAAAGCAGGCGGAGCAGCGCATGGCCAAACTGCGTCGCGAGTTCAAAGAGCAGTTTGACGCAGGCGTAGTCGCGCACAAGACGGGGGCCGACCGCGGCGATCCCCACGCCCGCCCGCACGAGGTCCGGCACGTCTCCGAAGGCGACACAGTCAAGCTGAAATCTCTGGGCCAGACGGCAGTCATTAAGCGCAAAGTGGATGAGAACACCTTTGAGGTCGAAGTCGGCGCCATGAAGATGAAGATGAAAGTGCCGCGGCATGACATCGCCGAGGTCTTCCATACGCCCGTGCGCAGCGGCGAGTCGCCTGTGGCCGCCGCCCGGGCGAAGGGTATCTCAGTGTCGCTCAAAGAGGACTCATCCATACCCACGGAGATCAACGTCATCGGCCAGACTGTGGACCAGGCCACCAGCGAAGTGGAAAAATTCGTAGACCGCGCCTTTCTCGCAGGTCTGTCCCGGGTGCGGATTGTTCACGGCAGCGGCATGGGCATTCTGCGCAAAGCCCTCCGCCAGTTTCTAAAAGATCATCCCCATGTGGCTACGGTCGCCGAGCCGCCGCAGAACGAAGGCGGCGCCGGCGCGACCGTGGTGGAGCTGCGCGTGTAATTGATGCGCGCGATTCGCTCAGAGGCTGTGATTTTTCCGGTTTTCTACTGATCAATCAAGGATGCTGATCGTAACCAGTACTTATACGACCTGTCATCCTGAGCGGAGCGCCACGACGAACCCAGTCTGCAGACGATGATGGGCGCGAAATCGAAGGATCCCGAGTGTGCGTCCTGACCCATGCCGATCTAGGGAATTCTCCCAGTGCTTTGTCCTCCACAACCGCAGGCAGTTGCCATTGCCTGTGCCCACGAGTCGAAGCTGCCATAAGCAGAGTTTGTCGAGTCCCAAGCGTGTGGGGATGACGTTCGGGTGAGAATTCCCTGAGGTGGCATCGCAAAGGATGCACCGTCGGGATCCTTCGACTCCGCGCTCCACACCTCGCAAGTTGGAGGCGCAATCGTGGCGCTGCGCTCAGGATGACAGGCCGTTTAGAAGCTCGTTACGATCGAGATCCTCCCCTCGCTCAGCGTAAAATCAAGAAGAAGATCAAAGAGTCTTAACAAAGGACCTTTCGGTATGCCCCCCAAACCCAGTGACGCCGCCATCGAGCGCATGCGCAAGTTTGTCCAGAAGTATTGCGACAAGTCCGGCACCACCACGCATCCCGACCATGAAGTGACAGAAGCCGTAATCCTGGGGCTGGCCAGCAACCATGAGACGCTGGGCAAGCCTCTATGTCCCTGCCGCTTCTATCCTGACAAGGCCGAGGAGATCAAACATCGCACCTGGATCTGCGCCTGTGATGATATGCAAATTTACAAGTACTGCCACTGTCTGTTGTTCGTGAATGCCCAGGGGCTGCCCATCACCGAGTACCTGCCCGAAGATCATGAAGGCCGCAAGACCTACGGCCTGGTGCAAGACCCGACTCCCGACAAGGGCCGTGCCCTGCGCAACCAGGCCGAAGCCCGCGAAAAAGAGCGTAAAGAGCGGCCTTCGTAGCGGGCAAGAATTCTCACCACAGATGCCACGGATAGCGCTGATAAACGTCGATGAGAACCAAGTTAATCCATCTGTGACATCAGTGTGATCAGTGGTAGGGTTTCCGTCCGTTTGCTTAGTCAAACAGCGCATCAAACTCCGCTAGCAGCGTGATCAAATCGCCGGCTTCGGGACTGCCGTCGAACTCCCTCACTGCCTGGGTGCCGACGTTGCTGCCTGACGGGAACTGGTTGGCCGCGGCGGCCTCCCGGACTCGAGGCAGAAAGACGAACTGCAGCCATTGCGCGTAGGTCATGGTGTCCATTGCGAAGGCCTGGGTGAACTCCATCTGCTCGGGCCGCAGCGGCTCGTTTTGCCAGAAGCCGATGCGCCGCATCTCGGCTTCAATGCGATCGGCGTAGCGATTCACTTTTGGCTGCAGACTGGAGGGCATCGCGTTCGAATCTGTATCATATCGCGCGTGTCGTTGCTCAGCCTGTCGATTGCCACAATTGCCAAAGCCCCCGCAGCTTTTTCCGATCACGCGCGATCACCCGATTGTCGACGCGACGGAATATCGTGGCTCCAATTCTGATAACTATGGCAATATTGGCAATCGAAACCTGCCACTTCCCAGACCGCTGTCATTGGAGGCAAGCTCGTGGACATCAGAGATTTGGGACCGTTGGGGCAGTTGCTTTCCGGGGTAGGGACGATGGTGCTGGCTGCCTTGGGACTCTGGGCCAGACGGAACTACCGCCGCCAGGTAAACCTGGAGCAGATGAGATGGCTCCAGCAGCTGTACGACAGTTTTTATACCAGCGATCGCTACAAGGAAGTCCGCCAGCTCATCGATTTCGACGAGCTGGCTCAGACCATGGAGCTCTTGCGGCGTGGCGACTCCAATCCTCACCAGTTGACCCTGCCCGACCGCGCCCGGGTCGACCAATTCACGGACTATCTGAACTTTTTCGAATGGCTCGCCTTTCTTCATGGAGAAAAACAGCTCACGTTTGGACAACTGGACACCATGTTCGGCTACTATCTGACTCGTCTTCTCGAGGTGGACAAGAGTCGTCAGCTCCGCACATACATGCAAGAAAAAGGATACGAGCAGTTGCATCGGCTGCTCGAACGGTATTC
>Ga0126379_10001130_pt1 | contig 15846 bp, 10 predicted proteins | sample PanSoiMetPlot_24_FD_92640 | JGI IMG/M metagenome (GOLD analysis project Ga0126379, IMG submission 92640) | Tropical forest soil microbial communities from Panama - MetaG Plot_24 | ecosystem: Environmental > Terrestrial > Soil > Tropical forest > Bulk soil | place: Panama | collected 2016-02-17 | reverse complement strand
TTTGCCTCATGGTTGGACACCGGAAGGCGGGTTCCTACAGTATCGCTGGGGCGACTACAGCGAGATGATGATGATGTACCTTCTCGGACTCGGGTCCTCGAAGTATCCGTTACCTCCGGAGGCCTGGGACGCTTGGAAAAGAATCCTATTTGAATACGATGGAATTCGATATATAGGATCTTTTGCTCCTCTTTTTGTCCATCAATATTCCCAGGCGTGGTTTGATTTCCGGGGAAAGCGCGACCGTTACGCGAACTATTTTCATAATTCGATGCTTGCAACCGAGGTCCACCGACGGTTCTGTCTGGACCTATCAAAACAGTTTCCCGACTACAGCGATGATCTTTGGGGCATCACCGCTTCAGATTCAAAGAACGGCTATGTAGTTTGGGGCGGCCCGCCCGAGATGGGATCCATCGACGGAACGGTTGTTCCATGCGCAACGGGTGGGTCTCTGCCTTTCCTGCCGGAAGCCACGATGCGCGTGCAGCGAAACATCAAGGATCGTTACGGGGAAAAAGTTTGGACCCAGTACGGGTTCGTGGACGCATTCAACCCACTGACCGAATGGTACGATGCCGACGTCGTGGGGATCGACGTAGGAATCACGATGGTGATGACAGAAAACGCTCGCACATCTTTCATTTGGAATACGTTCATGAAGAACCCGGAAGCCCGGCGCGGTATGGCCCGCGCCGGATTCAAGCCTGATATTGCGACAATCAAGCCCGAAACCGGACAGCCACGTGGGTAGGCCTGTAGAGTTCATGGGAAGCAGCTTTTGCCGTGTCGAGTTCGTCGGGGGGGATCACTGGAACTTCCGCCTCGCGTCTTGCCAACTCCAATTCCAATGCTGGGGTTCGGGGAATCTTTTCCTGGAGAACTCTTTCGGTGGCGGCCACCCTGGGCTCCGCGTGAAATCTTCTCTGCATGGACATATCACTGAGAACCGTCGCCGCGGCAACCAGACTCATGCCTTGGTGATGAGCCATCCAGCAACGCACGGGCTCGCTTGATTTGCCGCTGGTCATTCGAGTAGCCGTGAAGTCGCACGCATCGTAGAAACCGTACGTTCCAGTCCATCCCCTTCGCTTCATTTCAGAAATATTCCTTTCGGCAGCCGGTTCGTCGATCAACAAGGAGAGGAAACTGGAATACGGGGAAATCACTAGATCATCGCCATCGGCGCCGCTTAAAGCTAGGCTGCGCAGTCCGAAGGCATGATAACGGTAGTGACTGTCCTGATTCCGTTCGCAGCAGGAAGCCTCGGAGATCCCCCAGGGAATCGAATTCGCCCTGGCAAAGTCCTGTTGCACCCGGACGGCAGTCTCGGAGCTCTCATGCAGCAGCGTATTCGGATAGCTGTTCATCCAAAGCGAGGGTAGTAGATACTCAAACATCGTCCCGCTCCAGGAAAGCAGCACACCGGCCCTCCTATGGGTCCGCCGAGGTCTTCCGAGATAAAACCAGCTCACCTCGGGAAGGTCCCCCTTAGCGATGGCCACGAATACCGCAGCCCGGGCTTCCGAAGCCAGGAGGTCGTAATGGCTCTCATGAAGGGATTCCCGTCCGGTATCGTAGCCGATGGAAAGCTGTTTCTTGGTTGGGTCGTAGAGAAATGCAAAATCGATTTCGTTCGCAAGGGCGTCGACCGTGGCCGCGAGATCCCGCAGCTTAGCCGCCGTGGTCTGCGCCGCCGTGGTAGACCTGGAAAGCGAAGCAAGCAAGAGTGTCAGGGCAGAGCGCGTCTCTCGGTCGATGTCCGCGTGCGCAAGAGTTTCCCGGACCTGCCTGTCAATCGAGTTGCTAATGCGTGGCAACGATTCCAAAGTAAGGCTTTCGGCACTGAACTTCTTTTGCGCGGCAATCTGACGGCAATGCGGCGCAAATGCGGGAGATAGCCAGGGAGCAAAGTCGTACAACATTTTCTCCAGGGCGGCAATTCTTGTAGACATTTCGCGCGCCCACCAAGCGATTTCGCCGCCAAGCTCCGTTCGCGAGAGAAAGGTTTCAAGCTTCACGACATCAGTTGCAATATTCGGAAGTTGCCGTGGCCAGTTAGCTGAACCAATGTTCGCTTTGATTCTGAATTTCAACCTCTCGATCACCCAAATCACGTCATGATACTCAACCTCCCGGGGCACCAAGTTCTGGATCATCTCCAGATGGTCGGCGACACCGTGCAAAAGGGCTTTGTGAAACAGTGGCGTGCCGGTCGCTTCCAGGCAAGATTGTTTCAAGGTCCACAGGCAACAAACCAGATTGCCGTTATCCACTGTGGACAGGAAAAACGGGGGGAGAGGTTCGAGAGTTTGTGTATCGTACCAATTATAGAATGTTCCTTTGAATTTGGGCATGCGCTCGATCGTGTCGCAGGTCCTCTCGATGTCGGTGGCAAATTCGGTCAAAGTAGACCAACCGAGGTCCAAGGCAGCAAGCCGGGAGTTCAACAACAAACCAAGATTGGTGGGGGATATGCGATGTGCCACCAACTCTTCGTTTTCGTGGACGACGTCGGGAATCAACCAGTTCTCTCCCGCGTTGCTAAACTGGCGAAAAAAGCGCCATGTTTGCAGCGTGACGCCGCGCAGCATGGTGCGGCTTTTTTCATTCAGTTTGTGGCGGCTTACAGAAGAGGGCAGGTTTAACCAGTCACAAAGCGTTTTCGAGGAGCTCCATAGCGCCAGAAATGGGAGGGCCACAAAGAACGAAGAAGGGCGAAGGACGACCACCAAAAGATCAATCACGAAACAAAGCCAGGGAGTTAACGCCAGATAGGTTTCGACAGGTGTCTTCTTAGTGGTAGCTGAATCCGCTTCCGCCGAAGTCTCCCACTGCAGGAGCCGTCTGCGTGTCGCAGTCATCCGCACCACCGCGCGGACAATTGCATCCACCGTCACTAGGCTTTGGTGGAAGAGGAGCGCAAGCCGGAATACCAGTGCGGCCTGGGCCTTTGAGAATTCCGAGGAAAGGTTCCTGCAAGAGGCGACGAAGTTGGGGAAACGCACCGCCCTCACGAGGGAAATGGCAAACTGGACATAGACAGGCAAAGAAATTGCGAGCAAAGCCGCCAATGTGTAATAAAGTGCGTTGCCGGGCAACACAATCCAGCCGCAGGTAAGCAGCAAAAAGAAGCCAAAATCGGTCAAGCTGCGACGAAGGTTGTCCACAATCTTCCAGCGCGAGACGCAGCTGAGCGGATTATGGACAAGATTGTGCGTGTAGTCCGGGACTCTAGGAAGCAGCCAACGGATGATTTGCCAATCGCCCCGAACCCAGCGGTGTTTGCGCCGACTGTAAGCGCTTACGTGGGAAGGATAGTCATCGATGACTTCGACCTCCGAGACCAGTCCCGCTCGTGCATAGACGCCTTCGAGAAGATCATGGCTCAGAACCGTATCGCAAGGGAATCGATGGTTCAAGACCCTTTGAAAGGTCTCCACTTCGTAGATGCCCTTACCCGTAAAAATCCCCTCGCCAAAGAGATCCTGATAGACGTCGGAGATTGCCCGCGTGTAGGTGTCCAAACCAGCGTCACCTGAGAAGATTCCGGCTAAGCGCGAGCGATTCTTCGACTTGACGCTGATCTCTACCCGGGGCTGCAAAATCCCATATCCCTCAACCACGGTATTCGTGGTCGGATCGACTACGGCGCGGTTCAGCGGATGGGCCAGGGCTCCTATCAGCTTACGCGCTGCATCCCTCGGCAATTGTGTATCGAGATCCAGGGTGATGACATAGCGGACTTGCGAGAGAATGGAAAGATTTCCCAGGGCAATGGCAAACTCATTGCCTTGCCCTAGAAGCAGACTATTCAAATTTAGCAACTTACCGCGCTTGCGTTCCCAACCCATCCAGGTTTGCTCGGAAGGGTTATAGGAGCGTTCCCGGTGGAAGTGATAAAAAGATCCTTTGCCCTCGGCGGCATACCGTTCGTTGAGATCGTCGATGAGGCTCGAGCACAATCCAGCTAGGGAATCTTTTTCATCGAAGCGCTGCATCGCATCGGGCGGGTCGGTAAGAAGCGCGAAATGGAGGTGCGCGTCGCGGTTTCCGAGGTACCGGATTTCAAGATCCCGCGACGCCTGCCTGACTTGATCCTCGCTCCCCAAAAGCATGGGAACGACCACCATCGTTGTGTATTCTTTGGGTATGGTTTCCGAAAAATCGAGTTTCGGGAGCTTCCGGGGCGGCACCAGCATGGTTGCAAAGAGATTCACCAGGGCCACGGCACACTCGGATGCGGGCAAGAGAAAGAGCGCCACTTCATACCAGCGCAGAGCTCTCACGCCCGGAATCGTCTCGAACAAAACCATAACGGCAACAGCGAAAAGCGCGATTCCTGACAGATAGAAAAAGCTCGGCCACCGCAGGATGATTTCCCGTATCCCTTCCACAATCGGAGTGTGATACCCGATGGCTCGCTTGAGAGCGGATTTACCCTGTCCCAAAAGGTAATAGCCGACGTGCGAACGTCGCTCCTGAGCACGCCCGGAAGCGGCATGCGGCTCACGAGCCAGCTTGAGCGCAGCGCGCGCGATATCTGGCTCCCGAAGCGGCGAATGCGCGGCCAATTGCTCCACCGTTTGCCGGTACGCATCGCGAGTCTCCGGATCCATCCGTTGGTAGACGCCCAGCGGGTCGCGGCGCAAGATTGTTTCGGTCACGCTTACTTCTTCAAACACGGCTTGCCAATCGATTTCGCTGAGCTGCCGGAGATGTGGGATCAAGGTAGAAGTGTCCAGTTCCTGCGACTGCGTCACAGGGAGGGACTCGTCACCCTCAAGGTTCAGGCCCGATTCGCAGGCGTCCAGGACCCAAGCGATGCGTTCGAGCAATGCGAGTTCCATGAATGCCTTCAGGCTCCAGAGTTCAGCCATTCGGAAAGGGAAATTTTCTTGAACCCGCTTTAAAAAGGCCACCAGCAGATCAAGAGAAATTTCACATTTCGCCGCTCGAAGAAAAGCTTCTCCGGCGGCATACACACGAGGGACACGCTGTGCGCCGTGGATTTCCACTTGGGGGAATTTCCGAGCTTTCGGAAGCGAATCTTGGGTTTCCTTGAGAGCCGCTTCAAGCAACATCACCACATCGGATGACAATTCGAGATTGCCAAATTTCTTGCGCGGGAGATTGGATAATTGTCCGCAGGCGGTGCGAATAGAACGCTCTGCTTGTTCCCATTTGTTCTCCAGCACCAGAAGGCGATCGTCTATTGCTCGCACTTTCCACGAACGAATCTCCGACCAGGCGCCTGATAACAATCGCTCGTAGTGCGCGCTGGCGGGCGGGTTGGGTGCAGGCGCCTTGAACCGCGGGGCGTGACCGTCGGGCTTCGGCAATCTCAGGAAATTGCGTATCTGACTCAGATCAGCGGCGTAATGATTTGGCGTGGCCACAGCAATTTGCTCCTCGCGATTCATCGGTAATTTGCTGCTTGCAACTCAAACATTTCCGCATACCGCCCGGCGCTCCTCATGAGTTCAAGGTGAGAACCTTGCTCGGCAATCTTGCCGCTCTCCAACACCAGGATGCGATCTGCCATTCGGACAGTCGAAAATCGATGAGAGATCAAAAGGGACATCTTGTTGGCGGTCAGCTCTGCAAAGCGTTGGAATACTTCGTGCTCAGAACGCGCATCGAGAGAAGCTGTGGGTTCGTCGAGAATCAATAATTGCGCGTCTCTTATATACGCCCGCCCCAGCGCAATCTTTTGCCACTGCCCGCCGGATAGCTCGATGCTTCCCTCGAAGCGGGAGCCCAGGACTTGGTCATAGCGCCTGGGCAGTTGGTGAATGACGTGGTCCGCAAGACTTTTGCGGGCTGCGGAGCGGATACGAAACTCGTTGTTCACTTCTTCAATTCTTCCGATGGCGATATTTTCCGCGGCGGTCATTTCATAGCGCATGAAATCCTGGAAAATGATTCCAATTTCCCGCCACAAATCTTCAATTTCATACTCGCGGAGATCCACTCCATCCAGGAGAATCTGACCACTACTCACGTCATATAGCCTTGCCAACAACTTTACGATGGTTGTCTTCCCCTGCCCGTTTTCGCCCACCAGGGCAATGCGTTCGGAAGGTTCCAGTCGGAAGTTGAGGTCACTCAGCACCGGCCTGGGATTCCCTGGATAGCAAAACGAAACACCCTTGAATTCGAACCCTTTGCAAATCGGACGCGGAACGGGTAGCGCATCGGGTTTGACGATAATCTTCGGTTTTACTGAGAAGAACTCCAGCAGGTCCGTAAGGAACAGAGCTTGGTCGGCAATGCTGGAGAACGTTGTGAAGACGGCCTGGATGTTCGTGCTGGCGCCGGCGATCGCCCCGGCCAGAAAAGTCAAGGTGCCGAGGGTAAGCACGCCGATTACGGTTTCGTAGACTACGTACGTGTAGGTCCCGTAATATCCGACGGTCCCCAAGACGGCGAGAAGTGTGCCCAGTAACAGCTTGCGTTTTTGCAGGGCCACCATTTGGCGGTGAAGTTCATCGGAAAGATCCGTGTAGCGGCCCACCAGATACTTACTTAACCCAAATAGTTTCAGTTCTTTGGCGCTTTCTTTGCTTCCGCCCAGAACTCGCAGATATTCCATCTGCCGGCGGGCTGTCGTTTGATTGAAGCTAAGGGAATAGCCAAGAAAAGCGAAGTGCGTCTCGCCCAGAAACGCCGGCACTATGCAAACGATGAGGGCGAAAAGGATCCAGGGCGAAAAAAACAGAATACTGGCCGCCAGGCTGGCGGTCATGATGACTTCTTGGACCAATCGACCACTGGCCTGAATCATTCCTATGCGGTCGGTGCCCTGCACGCGAGCACGATCCAACTTGTCGTGAAAGTTGTAATCCTCATAGGTGGCGAGATCCAAGCTGGCCGCGTGCGTCATAATCTGGGTGCTGATGTAGCGCGTATACTTGTCGGCCAGAACGTTCTCGCAGAAATCGATGAGGCGCACCAATACTGTCCCCAGACTGGCCAACCCAAACTGCAGTACTACCAACCACCAGAAGTTTCCTGGGAGCGGTCTGTGTTGGGAGGTCAAGCCATAAATCGCATCAATGATCACCTTGGTGACCGCCAGCATGGCCACCGGAAGCAACGCGATAATCACGCGGAAGGCGAGGCCCGCGGTAACTACGCGTGGCGCGGCTTTCCAAACGATGCGGAACAGAGGTGGAATGTTCTGCAATGCCCTCAGTCGGTCACGCCATCTCGATGGTGGCCCTTGAACCCGTTCTCTCGCCGTTGTGTTCATCTATGCTGAACTCCAATCGAAATCGTTCCAGGGGTACACCCGCAAACAGTGCCCACGACTGTCACCATGATTTCCTTGGGGAGTTGCGGTTATGATCTCAGGCGACTGGGTGCGAGTGGGATGCGCCATGGGTCGCAGAACTGAATGAACCCTCGTCACTAGCCTACCTATGTCAACCCCCTGTAAAGCCAGCACTTAGAATTCCAAACCGAAATCGGTGTAAGTTGTTGCCGCTGTGAAGGTTACTCCGTGAGCCTCGGAATCGCGTACTGTAAATTCTTGTTGGGGGTGCAAGTTCTACTAGGCCGGCTAGAGGAAACCGAAGACCGGACTGGGGTCGCACGCCAGAGCGCGCCCGATTAGCAGAATCAGCTGGCACCAGACCTGACGCCGGGGTTTCCCATACAGACCATTCGCCGCCTGCCCCTCTGCCACACCCCTCCCCCGATATCACCTTGACGCGAGCTAGGGTTTACCTGCGGAGTTCGCCTCAATACCTTTCTCTCTGCTCTATTCTGTGCCCTACCTAGTTCAAAGACGGCCGCAACCGGTAGCAGTACGGGGAAGTGCGGATCGCTGCTACTCGCGCGGAGAATCACAGTGACAGCAAGACGACGGGATCGCGATTGCCCAGGGATATCGCAAGCGCGAATGGAGGGAGAACGGACGCTCGGGCTAACGGTGCGTCATGGCGTAAACGCCATCCCCTGTGGCGGGCGGCGCTTCGAACAGATAATCTTTTGCAGCCTTTCAAATACCTGCGGGGAGGCTAGCGGTTTCGAGACGGGAAGCGGCCGTTGCATCGCGTTTTTTTCCTGTGCCGAGATCGCCAAGTGGGCATGGGATGTGCGAGCTACTCTCGAATAATGAAGTTAAGGCGAACGCCACAAACTTCGATCAGGTCGCCATCGTTCAGGCGAACGGTTCCGGAAATCGGTGTGCCGTTGACCGTAGGAACGCGATCGCCGGTGCCCAAATAATAGCCGTCGTCGCGCTGATTGATTTGTGCCGCCATTTTTGGCTTGAACCATCCGCGCAGACGCACCGTGGCCATGGGCGATTTGCCAATGACCGTCAGCTTGTTGGTGAGAAGAAACTCTTTCTGATTCACCCTGCCGGAAACAACCACCAGAGTCGGCATCTTCATGCGTCCCGGTGAAAACTGGGAGCGTTCGCCCATGGCCGCGGCTTGTTGCAGCATGTCGCGGCGCACCTTGGTATCGAGCACCATGGTTTCGTTGATTTTCGGTGCAGCGGCTTTGCGCCCGGTATCCCAGGGAATCGCCGCATCGGCGGACGTGTCGACCTTGATGCTGTGTTTGCCGATCCAGATCGAGTCGCCATCGTGAAGCGTAGCGCGCTCGATGCGAAGATCGTTGACGAACGTGCCATTCAGGCTGTCCAGGTCTTCCACCACCAACCGTCCGCCTTCGTAATACACGCGCGCGTGATAGGTAGACACGGCGAGGTTATCCACGGGAATGTCGTTGTCCGGCGAACGCCCAATGCTGACCGGGCGGTTGCCAATGGGGACTTCTTTCACCAGTTTGTTCTCGAACATGAGGCTGAGTTTCGCCATATTTTAATCTCCCTGCGGAGGTCTAATCCGTTTTCGCTGAGCCGCGACGCAGCCACGTGAACCAACCTTTGGGTTCATCCTGGAAGCGAGCGACGACGGCGGTAATGTTGTCGAGGCCGCCGTTGTCGTTGGCCAAATCGATCAATCTCTGAGCAGCGGCGGAAGGATTCGTTTCCGCCTGTAACGTGCCGGCGATTTCGGGTTCCGTGACCATGCGGGTAAGCCCATCGGAGCACAGCAGAAGAACGTCACCGGAATAGATGGCGGTTTCGTCGACGTCCACTTCGACGTCGGTGTGAGCGCCCAATGCGCGCAAAAGAACGCTTTGCATTTCGCTCTCTTCCGCCTGTTGCCGACTGATGATGCCGCGGCGAACCTGCTCAGCAACCAGCGAATGATCGTCGGTAAGCTGTTGCAGACTGCCACTGCGAAGAAGGTAAGCACGAGAGTCGCCGACGTGCGCGATGCTCAGCTTGCCCTCGTTCAGCCATGCGGCGGTTACGGTTGCGCCCATGCCACGCTGTTCGGCGTGCTTCTGCGCGGATTCAAAAATGCTGAGGTTTGCGGCGCGGACAGCGTTCTGCAGCTGCTTGGTCTTCTCGGACCAGTTGTCTTGGGATTCGGCGACCAGGGTGACGCCGGAATCATCTTGGGCTTGGCTGCAATACTTCACGATTGTTTCCACCGCCAGGGAGCTAGCAACTTCGCCGTGGGCTTCTCCGCCCATGCCATCGGATAAGACAAACAATTGCAGGGCATTGACGATTCGAAAGGAATCCTCATTGTTGCTGCGCACGCGCCCCATGTCCGTCACGCCACCGCTAACGATCTGCACGAGCACTCCTTCCAAGCTTTCCATGAGCACGCGTGGCTCCCCCGGTACACACCCCGGCTCGGTCCGTTTCATCCACGCTATCAGACCCTTGGAGGGCCGGAAAGCCTCTGCGCCCTAGTGATTACTCGCTGATTAGCCACACTGTCCCAAGGGCCAGTGTGGAAGAATACCCGAAATCGCCAGGGGATTGGAAAGCCGCTGAGGAGATCAGTTTGTCAGCATTCGCGTCGACACAGTAGGGGTGGACAGGCTTTGGTGTACGGCGAAAGTCCACTACAATCCGGATGTGCAGACTTTGAGGGATTTCTTTAGAAAAACAGGATTGCTGGCGAGCTTTTTTATCGCCGCGGGAATTGCCGCCTGGGCGCAGCAGGCGACACAAGCGCCGCAAGCTCCTCCAGCGCCGGCAGCTTCGGGAGCGCGAATGCTGTTGCTGCCACGCAAAATTGTTACCGGCGAGCGCGCGACGCTGGCGGTCCTGGACATGAACGGACGTTTGACGCCGGGTGTGACCGTAGTGTTTTCCAACGGCGACAAGTTCACGACCAATGCAACCGGGCGAGCGATGTTTGTGGCGCCCCTGAATATAGGAACCATTTCCGGCTGGATCCAGGGACGCAGCGGGCGGGTTTCCAGCACGATTCTGAGTCTAAGCGAGTTGCCAGCGAATGTGATGGAAGTAGGTGCGGCGCCGCGCGCGGCGTCTATGAGCGACCGGTTCGAGTTGGTGGGCCACGGTTTCTGCGGAGATGCGGATGGGAATCGCGTGACAATCGCAGGAGTTTCCGCGCTGGTGTTGGCGTCCTCGCCGGCGTATTTGGTAGTGTTGCCGCCGATCGATATGGATCCGGGGCCAAAGCAAGTGCAGGTAAGTTGCGGACAGAAGACCTCCGTGCTGTTCACGGTGGTGTTTGTGAACCTGGTACTGGAAGCGAACAGCGCGCCGCTGGCTCCTGGAGAACACCGAACACTAACGGTGCATGTTCATGGGAGCACTGCGAAGATCAACCTAGAAGCGCGCAACCTGGCAGAAGATGTCGCGGAGTTGCAGGGCGGAGCGACAGTGCGAGCGACGTCGACGGGCGGCGCGGAGAATGTGGCAAAGTTTGAGTTGGTCGGAAAAAAGCGCGGAAGTTTTCTGATTTCTATCCGCTTGCTGGCGCCGCTGGGCGCGCCGCGAATCTGAAATTAAATTCAAATCATGCGGATTTTTTCGCGGCCGCTGGCGGCGAAAGGGGGAGCGAGCCCTGCGCTTCATCGATCAGAGACGGCACGGATTCGCTATTGCTAAGGATGTTGTCCAGAGTATTGGAAGCCTTGTCAAAACGCTTATCGGCTTCGCTGTAGCACTGCTGAGCGTTCTTGAGGTGCGTGCCGACTTTCTCAAAGTACTGGCTGAAAGTGTCGAGTTGCCTGCGCATGCCAGAAAGGTTGTCGGAGAGGCGCTTGGCATTTTCCTCGATTTGCATGCCACGCAGACCCATGGCGATGACGGATAGATGAGCGTAGAGAGTATTGGGCGAGACGGCGAGAATGTTACGGCTGCGGCAGTAAGCGTCGAGAGCCAGGCCCTTGCCGTCGGTGCTCTTGAGTAGCTCGTAGTAGACTGACTCGCTGGGAACAAACATCAACGCGACATCAAGAGTATCTTCGTCGGGAACGATATATTTCCTGGCAATGGAATCGGCGTGCCCTTTCACGGCAGTGACGAAGGACCGGCGGGCTTCTTCGCCTTCCTGAGTCAGGCGGAGATAGGCGTCGAGCGGAAACTTGGAATCGATGGCCATGATCTTCTTGTCGCGAAGGTGAATGACAGCGTCGGCGGCTTCTCCGCTCCGGAAGCGATACTGCTGGGAGTATTGCGAGGAGGGAAGGGAATCCTCGAGCATGCGTTCGAGCGTGGTTTCCCCGAAATTGCCGCGAGACTTGCTGCCGCCGAGAATGTTTTCCAGCGACTGCGCGGCTTTGTGCATCTGCTCGCCGGCCTGTTGGACTTCACCAAGCTGCTTTTGAATCTGGCCGATCTGCTCGCGGGTATTTTTCAATTCAGTGGACATTGCGGTTTGCGCTTCGGAGGTGATTTTGGAGGTGACCTCGGCGGAGTCTTTCACGCCGTCTTTTAGCGCGGAGGTCATGGCCTCCAGGCGGGTGGCGACTGTCCCAGCGATGGTTTCCATTTTGGTGGAGCTTTGGGTTTGCGCGGTGGAGAGGCCGAGGAGGTCGCGACGCAACTCGTTCATCTGCGATTCGAGGGCCTCGTTCTTCTTCTGGTCCTGAGTGTTCTGGACCAGGACCCAGACAAGGAGACCAGTCAGCAGCAGGGCAAAAATGGCGGCGGCAATGTAAATAGGGTTCATGCGTTCTCCGGAAAGTTTACGGGAAACGGTAATTCCAATGTACGCGGAAAGGAGAAGGGGAGCAAACCGGGGGTTGAGAAAACAGAAAATTCAAAATAGAAATTGGGAAACGCAACGACGGGAATGTCCGGCGGCCCGACAGAGCGTGGTCCGTGATTCCTGCGGATGTATAGCAAAGGAAAGGAGATATATAGGTGCGAGAGGCAGGAAGGGCGTGAAAAGCAGCCGGGCGTAGAAGGAATGAATCCGAATGCTCACAGTCGATGATTGCAAGCAGTTTATCAACTGTAAAACTTCCGAGCTTGCAGGACCACACGCAATGCGCTCAAAATAAGTGCAGGCCGATGACTAAGTCGTTCAAGCGCGGTGATCTGGTCGAATGGAACTCCGAAGCAGGGAGAGTTCGCGGGGTAATCGTTAAGAAAATTGTTTCCGACGTGCGCTTCAAAGGCTGCGTGCACCATTCGAAAGGCGAACCTCAGTACATCATAAAGAGCGAGAAGACCGACCACATCGCGATTCACAAGGGACGAGCACTGAAACGTGGCAAAGCGCGAATTCAAAGAACTCGGGTGAAACGGACGAAGGGCCCTTGAGCCTTACCGTCTAATCGGGTCTAGATAGCTTCCCCAATGGGGCGATTGTGATCTTTTAGCCGATCCGCCGACAGGATCTGTTTGGACTTGATCCACTCGGGGGCGAACTGGCGCTCTTCATCTGGGCGATTCATAACGAAGGCAGCAATCAAGCAATCTCGTTTTAACCACCAGATACTGAAACTCGAACTGCTCAGGTCCCCGCGAGCAATTGTTTGAGTCGCGCCTGCAGAGTCACCCCACAGTTCGTAGGACAAATCGAATACATCAGAGAAGAAATATGGGACGTGCAGGAAAGGCCGTCGCTCCCCGAAAATGATACTTGCCCAATGCTGCCCCTGAGAGACGGCGTTGTCCCAGTGTTCCACCCTTCGGCGCTTGTCAAACACTTTATCGACGTAGTTCGCGACGTCGCCCGCGGCAGAAATGCGCGGTTGGTTCGTTTCCAGATACTCGTTGACCGCTATGCCGTTCTCAATGGCAAGGCCACTTTTTGCGAACAGGTCGGTCACCGGAGCAGCACCCACGCCAGCAACCACCATGTCGCACGAAATCTTGCGTCCACTTAAGAGCGATACGTCTATCCGATCACCGCCTTGCAAAGAAGCCACGCTTGCATTCTTGAGCAGCTTTACACCGCGCGAGAGATAGTAGCGTTCAAAGAATTCTGACATCGCTCGAGTGAAAACGCGGCTCCATACCCGATCCTCCCGAATGATCAGCGAGGTGTCGATGTTCTTCTGCGAAAGAACGGAGGCTACTTCCATGCCGATGAACCCACCGCCGATTACGACGGCTTGCTTGAAGTTTGCGGCTTTCTCGCGGATCTTCCGGGAGTCCGCCAGCGATCGAAGGTAGAACACGTTGGGCAAGTCGTTTCCAGGACAAACAAGCTTCGCGGCACTCGAGCCCGTCGCGATCAGCAAAGCCGCGAACTCAAAAACCTCTCCGGAATCGGCGTATAGTCGTTTCTCCTTCAGGTCAATTTTGTCGATGGTCGTCCGTAATTTAAGGTCGATACCTTGTTTCTCGTACCATTCAAGCTTGTTGATCAATATTGCGTCTTCGGTATCCTTTCCAGAGAGGAAGCCCTTGGAAAGTGGGGGGCGCTCGTAGGGCAATGTGTCTTCGGCAGAGATAATCGTCAATTCGCCCGACCGCAATCCGCGGCTGGCTGATTCCTTTGCCGCGTAACCTGCGACCATCCCGCCTCCCAGGATGATGTATTTGCTCGACACCATACGCTGACGCTCTCAGGCAGATTGCTTTAGAGTGCTTTTATAGTCAGAGACAAATTGTTGAATTCCCTTTGTAGTGAGTTCATGGCGAATGTCAAAAGACTCCCACGGCAAGTTCAAATCCACTGACTTATAGGGAATCGCCCTCAGCTGGTTGCCGAGCTTGTCTACCCCTTTGTACACAAAATCCTTTTCTGGCAATGGGAAAGACGCGGCCGCCCATTCCTGCCACACCATAGCTGGGGCCGTCGCAAGTTCAGCTTGCAGGGCAAACGCGCCAAACAAATGGTTGAGAGTACGAACGCTCGCCGCCAAAACGTGCACGTGGCCATCTCCGGCTTCGTACATTTTCTTGATATTTCTCACCAGGTCCATACCGTTCTCACCGCGATCATCCAGTCTGCCCAGAAAGGGGGACACGTATACCGGCTCCTTCGATCCTTTTGTCGCCGCGAATACGGCGGCAGCTTGCTCTTGCGAAAAACACAGGGTCATGTTGACGCGGATCCCCTCGCGTACTGACAGCTGAGCGGCCCGCAGCCCCTCATGGGTGCACGGATACTTGACATACGCATTCGGAATCCAAGAAAACATATCGCGGCCTTGGGCGAGCATCTGCTCGCCGGTCGTATCGAAATCGGCGAAGACCTCAATGGAGACACCGGCATCACCAACCAGTGGAGAAATCGCCTGCACAATCTTCTTGTACTCATCCAACTCTTCTTTTGTGCTGAATTTGTGTCCAGACGAAATCAACTGTCTGACTTCTGGATTCCTCGCAACTAGAGTCGGGTTCGTTGTCTGGCCATCGACAAAGCCGATAAGGCCCCTAACTCGAACGGTTTCCTGCGGGTCACCACCATCCACCAATACCTTCGTTTTCGATCTTCGGATTGACATGTTGACCTCCCTCATGTGGTCTTAGCTTTCCTTAACTTCCTGCCGGCTCTTATTTTCCGCTTGTGCCCCGTTCACTCAGGTCATCGGCCAATCGTTCCATGCGAAGGGCCCAAATGATAAGCAAAAAACGAAATAATCCCTGGCGGTTCAGACGAACACGCCGGTCAGTTTAGGAACTTCGGCTTTCATAAGCGAAGAGTAGTCCCGTGAGCTGCAAGCGTCAACAAGAGGTGTGTGGCAAGTCGTTAGGGGACACGCCGTCGTACCAGATGGAGCAAGGTTTCGATTACGCAGATTTCGTGATGTCGCGTGCCGTCCAGTCACCGATCGAATAGATCTCGATTCCAATCATGAAGCGGTTCGCGGAATAGGGTTGACAATGGGCAACGCGGCCAAGGCATTTGAGACTTCCACGAATCGATCGGATCGACAGCTGTTCATTGGGCTGCCAACTCCTCGCAGTGACAATTCGGGCACCATGACAGCTAATGTCGACAGTGGGAGCGATTTCGAAGGAAGGATTGTCTGAAGTACTAAGGTTGACAAACATCTTCAAAGGCACACGAATTTCCTTCCGGCGCAGGAGCTGCGTGTCTGCCATAGGTATTCCTTAGGGCCGGGAGGTCCCAACGGCGCAATCGTACCATCGGGAGTCAGGAGGGCAATGGTACTCGGGCGGCCACAGCTTATGAATGCGGGCGGCGGTGCAGAAATGGTCTAGACTTGCGCTCTCGAAGAAACGCTGGCGTAGCGGGTGCCGCGCCTACGACGCTCGATGGATTTTCTCACCGCGCACGGAGTGCTCGCCCGTCGGCTAAGTTGCTTCGCGCCCCTGGCACTGCGGAAGAAGGACCGGCTATGGACTAGGTGATCGAGCGAGCCCCGGGGTGCTGCGCATGGACTGTTGTCGAGTGAGAAGAAACGGGTAACCCCGAGGCCCACCCTTGCATTAGACGAAAACGCAAGGGTGGGACATCCAGAGTCGGGATGGCGTTGTGCTAACAGGTCAGCGGGGCAGGAGTGTGGATCTTTGCGCGGAGGTTTTCCGTTTCCATGCGGCTAAGGTTGCTAGCCCACAGGCGAGCA
>Ga0126379_10001129_pt1 | contig 15852 bp, 10 predicted proteins | sample PanSoiMetPlot_24_FD_92640 | JGI IMG/M metagenome (GOLD analysis project Ga0126379, IMG submission 92640) | Tropical forest soil microbial communities from Panama - MetaG Plot_24 | ecosystem: Environmental > Terrestrial > Soil > Tropical forest > Bulk soil | place: Panama | collected 2016-02-17 | reverse complement strand
CTCGATCCCGAGCTCGCCGTCTCCTATGCGCTCGACCTCGGCAAGGACAACCCAGAGTACATGCGCAGCGTCCTCACCAACACCGAAGGAAAGGATTACTGGAGGCTCGCCCAAGCCTTCGAGCCGACTTGCGAGCAACGGTACGGCATCACCCGCCCGGTCGAGATCTGCAAGGTCGACAAGCTGGCTGACCGCTCCACCGCGATTGCAGAGATGATCGCCGATGAAATTCACGCTACGCCCGCCTCGGTCAAACCGGCACCCATGGTGCTTTTGGCCGACGAGCGGCAGGCGCAAATGCGCGCGACGAGGCTGGCCTGGCTCTTCACCCCGACGCTGCTCAACATGTACGGCCGCCGGCAATGGAACGAGATCACTCGCTTCGAGAATTCCTCGCCGGGAGCGCACCTCATCTCCGCCCTCGTGCTGGCGAGCGCCCGCACCGGCGAGATGGTCAGCGCACAGGAGGCGGCCGCGCTCGAGAAATTCCATGGCGACCACCGCAAATGGCTCACCAGCTACATGTTCGAAAACACTTGCGACGCTGAATGCAAGGCGGACCTGGTGGACTTCATGCTGACCGCCTACGAGGAATCAGAGGGCGACTACGACTTACCCATGCGCACGCTGATCGAGCAGCCGCGGTCGAAGGTGGGCGCCGCCCTGTCGCGCCTGCACACGCGTCTGCTCTGGTGCCAGGTCGACGGTCAGGACCTGGAGCCATTCCGGGATCGAGTTCTCGTTCCCGCCACGATTGAGACTTTCAGGGGCAACAAGATCAGCCCGGAGACCGCGGACGATCTGGTCGGTCTGCTGGCGGTGACGAAGCGGCCAAAGGAAGGCCCGCCCATGGAGGCGTGGAACACGGCCGTGGCCCTGATCCAAAAAAAGCCGAGCTACGCCAAGACTCTGGAGAGCCGCCACGCCACTGCAACGAAGGAGCGTGAGGCACCGCCACCGGCGATGAAGAAATCCAATTTCTGCCTGCCCAGTGCCGCCGAGGACACCAGCCCAGCGCCCACCAGCAGCTCGCCGCAGCCGCCGGGCCCCAAAGCCACATCTAAGTAGCGTCGCGCCAAGGGGCTCATTCGGCCGACGGCTCGGGCTGGACGGTACCACCGGGCACGGCGGCGCCGACGATCGGCAGGCGTGCCATCAGCGCCGCCGCGACAAGCCCAAGGACGAAGCAAAGACCCCACAGCGTGGTGCTGCCGAATCGCTGCAACACCGCGGTCCCGCTGGCAGGCCCGATCGCGAACCCGAGCCCGAAGAACATGCTGAAGTAGCCCAAGTACTCGCCCCGCCGGCTGGGCGGTGCCATCTCGGTCACGTAGGCCGAGGCGGCCGGGAAAATAATCATCTCCGCCACCGTCCAGATGACCACGCCGGCGATCAGCGGCCCCAAGCTCCTCGCCAGAGCGAACGAGCCGAATCCAGCGCCGCAGAGAAACGAGCCCACCGCCAGCGATCGCCGGTGCGGCCAATGAGCGGTTGCCCCGTTCAGCCGAACCTCGAGCAGGACAATCAGCACCGTGTTGATGGTGAACATCGAGCCGTAGACGGCCTCGCTGAACCCAAGCTCCCGGACCATGAACAGCGGCATCGTCCCTTCGTGCTGGAAGAAGACCAGCACCACCGGCAGCAGCGCGAAAAGGAAGTAGATCAGCCGCGCATGGGAACCCACCTCCGCACCCCAGTAGACGGCCGGCGCTGCGTGGCCGCGCGGGTGCGGGCCACCCGCCTGGATCGGCCACCCGGTCAGCACGGCGCCCGCGAGCATCGCCGTCGCGCCGTTCACCCAGAAGAGGCTTCGAAAGGAGCTCATCGCCAGCACGCCGCCCAGGGCAGGGCCCACGCTCATCCCCAGATTGATCGCCAGCCGGTTGAGCGCGAATCCCTGCTTGCGGCGCTCTTGCCCGGCAAGCTCTCCCACCAGCGCCATGCTGGCGGGGCGAAACGCCTCGGCTGCGATGCCCAAGAGAAAGACTGCCAGGCTCACCGCACCCCAGCCTCTCGCCATCGGAAATATCCACATCAAAATCCCGGTGGCGAAAAGCGAGACCTTGAGCATCCGCGCGGGGCCGATCCGGTCGCTCAATCTCCCCGCCACCGGCGCCGTAACCAGCGCGGCGACGCCGTAGCCGCTCAAGGTCAGACCGGCGCGCGCGGGCTCGATCCCTAGATTCTTGGTCAGGTGCAGCATCAAGAAGGGCAGCACCATTGTGCCCGCCCGGTTGATCACCGTGACGATGGCGAGCGTCCAGGAATCTCGCGGAAGACCGCGCAGGTCGCGCCAGGGCTTGAGGGTGCGAAGCATCGACGAGCGCTGCTGCTAGGCCAATTCGCGCAAGAGTCTCGCCCACGCCTCGCGCTCTCGCCGCGGCCGAAAGCGAGGCGCCAGCTTCGCGCAATCGCGCCGAAGCGTGCGCAGAAATGGCGGCTCCTTTTCGCTTCGCAGCAGAAGCTTGGTCAGCCCCGCGGTGTCCTCCGGCTCGAAATATCCCGGGTAGGTGGCGCCGAGCAGCCCAATCGATCCAGGGATGCGCGAGGCGAGGACGGGCACGCCCCAGGTCACCGCTTCGGAGATCACGTTGGCGCCTCCCTCCATCCGGGAGGTCAGGGCGAGCAGGCGGCAGCGGCCCATCACGCGCAAGGCCTTCGCCCGGGGAAGCTCTCCGAGCCATCGGTAGCGCGGGTTGACTCGCTGCTCTCTTATCGCGCGCGCCTTCATCGTCGGGCTCAAGGCGCCGCCCACCTGCAGGACTCGGATCCGCGAGCTGCTCGGTAGTTTCCGGACAGCCTGCGCAGCGCGGAATGAGTCCTTGACCGGTCTAAGGTGTCCGAGCACGCAGACCTCGAACGCATCCGATCTTTGGCGCGGCTTTGCCGAGGGCGCCTCCGCCGACTGGAGGATGACGCGGGCCTTCGAGCGAGCGGCGGCCGGCAGCTCCGCCACCCCGAGAGGTTGCAAGACGATGAGCCGCGACGCCTTCGACAGCGCCTTCTGGGCCCTGCGCGAGCTGTGAATGTCGTTGTACAGATCGGTACCGGTCAGCGCGAGGACGATTGGCTTGTCGGGGTAGCGCCGGGCAAAATGCTGGACCGAGGGGAAGCTGCGCCGCGCATGCAGCGCCACCAGGACGTCGAACGCCCCGCCGCGGTACTGCTCCTCGATCCGCACCCGGTGGCCCAGGCTGCGAAGCAGCCGCGACCAGCGCAGCGCGGTGACGCGATTGCCCTTGCGCGATCGCCAGCTCGTCGTGCTGACGATGCAAATGCTCAGCGGGCGCACGTTCGGAAGCCGGCCAGAATGTCGCGCCGCTCCGGCGTATAAAAGTTGCGCCAGGTGTTGCGGATCAGCCGCCCGCGCGTGACCCAGCACCCGCCGCGCAGGACCTTGTGTGTTCCAAACCACGGTTCTGAATAGTCCTTGTAGGGATCTGCCGAAAAGCCCGGATAGGCATCGAACGTCGTCGCGGTCCACTCCCAAACGTTGCCAATCATCTGGCGAAGGCCAAAGGCGCTATCGCCGTCCTCCAGCGCGCCAACGTCGGTGCAGCCGAGCCATCCGCCGTCCAGGTTCGCGCGGTTTGCAGATGGGGCCTCGTCTCCCCAGGGGAATCGGCGCTTGCCTCTCGACAGCGCGCCGCCCCCAGCCGGACTGCCGGCGGCGGCCACTTCCCACTCTGCCTCGCTCGGCAACCGGCGCCCGGCAAAGCGGCAAAACGCCTCCGCCTCGTACCAGTTGACGTGGATGACTGGCCGATGCGGCTCGAGGGGCAGCCAGCGGTCGAACTCCCGGCGCTCCCAGCCTCGCTCTCCTCTTCGCCAGTACACCGGGTGCTCGGCCCCGGTCGATTCGCGCCAACGCCAGCCCTCGTCGCTCCACCAGGCGCGCCGGCGGTAACCCCCCGCCGAGAGGAAGTCGGCGAACTGGCTTTGCGTCACTGGCGCTCTGGCCATCGCAAAGCTGCGCACCTCGATCGGGTGAGCCCACTTCTCGTTGTCGTGGATGAACGGCTCCGCACCGGCGAAGGCGCCGAGCATGAACGGTCCCCCGGTCACCCGGGCATCCCCCTCGAGCGGGCCGCCATCCGGCGGAGCCCCGGCCGTCCCCAAAGGCTCCGGCCGCGGAAAGCCGAGCGTCTGCCGGGTGATGACGAACGCTTCGTCGTGCATGTCCTCGTGGGCGATGGACAGCCGCAGGAAGTAATCGGCGGCGCGGGATTCCTCCGGGTTGGCAATCACCGAAAGCACCAGCTCGCGCACCCGGCCGAGATAGTCGACCGTTTCAGCGCGCGACGGCAGCGGCAAATCCCAGCGCGTGTCGTGCGGCACCGTCGAGGAGTCGTACAGCGCGTCGCCGTTTTCCCGCAGCGGCTGCCGGCCCAGGGCATGGCGGAGCACCCATCGCTCCTGAAACCAGCCGACGTGTCCGATCTCCCAGAGCAGCGGATTCACCGTGGCAAGCTTGGGGCCGAAAAGCTGATCGCCGTTCAAGTCAGCCACCAGCGCGACCGTCCGCTGGCGCGCGTCCTTCACCATCGCCCCTAGCTGGCCAGTGGCGCTCATCAGTCCTTGAGCAACCCCGCGCTCTTTGCCGCCTGCTCGATCGACGCGTAGTTCGCCGGCGAGGTCGGGATGAACCGCTTGGTGCGCTGCAGGTCGAGAATGGTTTTGTGTGCCGGATTCGAGTAGTCCAGCTCAAGAAATGCGCTTTTCACTTTGGCCACCAGCTTGGGATCCAGATCTCCGCGAACTGTCCAGTTGTAATCGAAGTAGGCCGGCGTGGTCCAAAGCACCCGCACCTTGGACTTGTCGAGCTTCTTCTCCTCGAAGAGTTTTTCCAGCACCGACTCATTGAGAACACCGGCCTGCACCTTGCCGGACTCGACCCACTTGGCGGTGACATCGTGCGCACCCGAGTACGCCACCTTGGCGAAGTCCTTGTCCGGATCGATCCCGTTTTGCAACAGGAAGTAGCGCGGCATCAGGTGGCCGGAGGTGGAGCTGACCGAGCCGAAGGCGAAGGTGGATCCCTTCAGGTCGGCGAGCGTCTTCGCCTTGGAGTTGGCAGGCACGATGAACTTGCTGTGAAACTGCGCGTCCTCCTCACGCTGCACCAACGGTATCGCCGTTCCGGTGCGCCTTCGCGCTTGGACGAAGGTGAAGCCACCGTACCAGACCAGGTCCAGCTTCTTGGCCGCGAGTCCCTCGACGGTGGCGGCGTAATCACTCACCGGAACGAAGGACACCTTCGCCCCGGTCGCTTTTTCCAGGTAAGCGCCGAGCGGCGTGAATTTGCGCTGCAGCTCGGTGGGAGACTCGTCCGGGATGGCTGAGACGCGCAGGGTGTCTTCCGCCGCAGCGGCCAGCGGGACAGACAAGAGGATCGGCACGAGAAACAATCGCTTCGTCATCGACGTGCTCGTTGGGCAGGTTTAAAGGGGGCGAATGACTTAACGCGGAGGCATCGCTTTCACCACGCCGTCGCCGACGCGGCGGGAGGCGCGTTCCAGCGTCTGGCAGATTCTTCTCCCCGGCTTGCCGGCTTGTGAATGCGGCTGCGCAGCCAGCCGCTCAGCAGATCGACCGCGGCCACCAGCGCGATCACCACCGCGATCAGCGTCAAAGAGCGATGATGCTGAAACAACGAAAGCGAGATGAGCAGCGCTTTCCCCAGCCCGCCGGCGCCCACTACCCCCATGACCGCGGAGGCGCGGATATTCACCTCCCAGCGATAGAGGGTATAGGCGATGAGCTGCGGAAGCGCCTGCGGCAGAGTCGCAAACCAGGCGGTGGCTGAGCCAGTGGCGCCCGACGCCCGGAGGGCCAATGACGGGCCTTCGGGAACTTCTTCCAAAACCTCCGCGTACAAGCGCCCCAGGACGCCGGCGGTGTGTAGACCAAGGGCGAGCGCTCCGGCAAAAGGTCCCAGCCCCACCACGAAGATGAACATCAGGGCCCAAAGGAGCTCCGGCAACGTACGGGCGAGGTTTAGCGCGCCGCGGGCAAGCCACGAAGCCGCGATCATCAGCCGGCGCTCGAGGCCTGCGGAGGGTGCCACGGCGGCGCCCTCGCGTTGGCTCGGATAGGCGACGAAATAGGCAAGGCAAATCCCCAGCACCGCGGCGATCGCCGTGCCCAGGATGCTGATCGAAATCGTCTCGAGCACTGCAGGACCGAGCCCCGCCAAGAACCCCCGGCTCAGGTCGGGAGGAAACATCGCCGACGCGAACCCCCAGATGCTCCTTGCCGCCTCGCGCGAAAAAAGCTCGCCCAAAGGGAAGCGCAAGAAGGCGCCTGACGCGCCGCAGGCAGCGATCCAGATTGCCGCCGCGATCAAGCGATTGGGCAGCGATTGACGCAACAGCCCTCTGCTGTGCTGAAGGCGGCGGCGGATCAGCCGCGACGCTTGGTCGACCGAGGCCACGAGGAGAAACAGCGCGATCACTTGCGCCGCCACTTCGTGGTAGTCGAACATCTTGAGCGACAGCTCGAGCTGCAAGCCCAGTCCGCCCGCTCCCACCAGCCCGAGCACCGCGGATGCGCGCAGCGCACAATCGAAGCGATAGAGCGCATACGAGCCGAGGATCGGCATCGCACCCGGCAGGACGCCGAAGACGAACACTTTGAGAGGCGAAGCGCCGGCTGCGGCGAGGCCTTCGGCGGTTTGCCGCGGGAGGGATTCGAAGACCTCGGCGAACACCTTGCCCAAAACACCGGCGTACCCGATTCCGATTGCCAGCACTCCAGCGGCCGGCCCGATCCCCACGGCGCGAACGAAAAGTAGCGCCCAGATCAGCTCCGGAATGGAGCGCATCAAGTTGAGCACCAGTCGAGCCGCCGCCTGAGCGAGCCGAGCCGGGGTCGACGGACGATCGGCCAACGGGCTCCAGGTCACCGGAGAGGTCGCCAACAGCGAGAGCGGCAGCGCCAAAAGCATGGCGAGGGTAATGCCAAGCACAGCGATCGCCACGGTCTCGAAAAGCGGACGGACCATCTGCGAGAGGAATGCGGCGTCGTGCGCCGGCGGCCAAAAGCCTCGCAGGAAATCAGCCAGTGTTTTGCGCGCCTCGAGGGAAAAGAGCGCCGAGACGTTTCCTTCGGAGCCCACGTAGGCCAGGGCCACCACCACGGCGACGACCAGCCCCGGCCAGCGCAAGAGCCACGGCCGCGGGGGCCAGGTGGTTGCGAGCGCCGCCTGCGGCACCGATGAGCGGGCCGTAAAGCGAGCTGGCCGAAGGGGTGGCATCACGATCGATCCTCGATCGGCGCGCGCCAAGTCTTGTGCGCGACCTCGAGGAAGCTCTTCGCCTGCGGCGTCAGCTCCGAATCGCTCCTCCACACGGCGAAGATCTGACGGCGGATTCGCATCGACTGGACCGGCACCTGCCGAAGCAGCCCTGATTCCAGCTCGGACGCCACCGCCAGTCTCGACGCGAATGCGACGCCGATGCCGGAGATCACTGCCGCTTTGAGGCCCACCAGGCTACCGACCTCGAGCGCGACCGCAGCGGGGCTCAAAGGAACGCCCAGGTTGGCGAAGTACTCCTCGACAACGGCGCGGGTCCCGGAGCCCGACTCTCGCTCCACCCGCAGAACCTCGGCTGCCTCCGCCGCGGTGAGCGAGCCTGGCGGCAGCCCGGGAAAGGACGCCGCGGCCACCAGGATTATCTCGTCGTCGCCAAAGTCCTCGAAGCGCAGGCGCGCATTGGGCTCTCGCGCGCCGACGAACGCCAGCTCCAGCCGGCCTTCGAGCAGATCCCGGATCGTCTCGGCGCTGTCCTTGAGGGTCAAGCTCACCCGGACGCCGGGGTGCTCGTTGACGAACGCGGGGACGATCTTCGGCAGCATGAATTCGCCCGGCGTGTTCGAAGCCCCCACGTAGACCACGCCAGCCGCGCTCGTCGCCGCCGGGGAAAGCGGTCGGGGCCCCCTCGGAGGCGCCCTGCCCTTGTCCGAGGCGTACAATCGGGAGAGATCATCGATGGTCAAATCGGCGCTGGACTTGTCGAAGAGAAGGTGGCCCGCCCGGAGGCCGATCACCCGGGTGATCCACGGCATCGTCGACTCCAAGCGATGGGTCGACACCAGCAGCGTTCGACCTTTTCCGGCCTCCGCTAAGAGGTCCATGATCTCCGCCGATTGAGCGGGATCGACGGAGGAGACCGGCTCATCGGCGATGAGAACGTCGGGCTCTTGATACAAGGCGCGGGCAATCGCCACGCGCTGCTGCTCTCCTCCCGAGAGGCGATCGACGCGCTCGAAGATTTTGGAGGCGATTCCCACGCGGTCGAGGACTTCGCGCACTCGGGCCGTTTCGGCGCGAGACAAAAGGGCGAGCGCCGACTTCCACAGGGGCGTTCGGCCCAGGCGTCCGGCAACCACGTTTTGCAGCACGCTGACTTGGGGAACGAGCAAGAGCTGCTGGTAGATGGTGCCGATCCTGCCGCGCAGCGCGCGGAGCTCTTTGCGGCCGAGCGAGAGCGGATCCCATCCGAGCACCCGAAGGCTCCCAGCAGATGGAAACAACGACGTATTCAGCAGGCGTAAAAGAGTCGTCTTGCCGGCACCGCTCGGCCCCACGATCGCCACCCGTTCGCCGGGCCCGATCGTCAAGCTGATCGGCTGAAGCGCCTCAAACCAGCCAAATTGCTTGGCAACCCCGTTCAGCACGAAGGGGTCGGGCGCTGCGTGGGCGCCCAAGGCTCGCTCGCCCAGCGCACCGTCAAGCGGGCGCGACGGTCGGGCGGCAGCGCCGGGCCGGGCGCCCAAGGCAATCCGTTCTAGGTCGGCCCCTACGTCCTTGGCCATGGCCAGACCATCTAATGCGGGGTGCCGCCCAAGACAATGCATTGCTCAAGGCGTCGGCTTCACGACCGCAGGCCGCGTTTCGCGCGCCGCCAATGCTGAATGGGAGGCCGGAGCCGGCGCGGCGTTTTGCTAGCCGGTGTCAGTTTAGACACCGTGCGTCAGGGGCAGTTGCGCGCCTAGTTGAATACATGTATCAGCCTGTCGCGTCGAAGCGATGTTCCGACGCTCGCGGAACTGGAGTCTCACCATGCGGTTTTTCATCCTTGCAGTTCTTTCGATCGCTCCCGCGGCCCTGTCCCAACCCATTTATCGCTGGATAGATGAAAACGGCGTAACGAATTACACCAACGATCAAGCGAAGGTTCCCGAAGGCGTGAAGGCGGAAACGACGGTCGGCGATGAGATTACGGTGGTTGCCTCAAGCCGGGCTGTTCCCCCGCAGGGCGCAGCGACTGCTCCCGTTTCGCTTTCCACGGATATCTCGACGCCAGAGGAGGAGCGAGAGGTTGCGGACTATATGTATTGGCGTTCGGCTTTTCGCGATCTCCACTCCCGCATCGCCCTGCTCGAGACGGTGGTGGGGATGGACAAGCAGAGGCTTGAGGCCGAGGGAACGCCGTTCAGGTCCCACCGCGGGCGCGAATACCGAGCCTCGTTCGACACCGGAAATCTCGAGCTACAACAGCGTCTCGAGTGGAACCTGGCGGAGCTGCAGCGCACCAGGGCCGAGTTGGACGAGCTGGAGCGAATCGCGTCGCGCGTGGCGGTTCCGCGAGAGTGGCGCCAGCCGTAAGTGCCTGAGTCGGCGGTCTTTGAGGCGGCTTGGGCACTCTTCGAAGTGGGTGAAATCATTCATTGAGGGCGTGCTCACCTTGCTCGACTCCTGGCCACCATCGCGCGGTGCGGTGAAGCGCACCGAGGAGGGCTGGCCACTTTTCCTTTTGCGCGAGCAGAAAAGCGTCCGCTCCTTCTTGACCTGCAAGAAGATTCTCCGCACCGGAGAGCGAAATCCTTCCAGCCCGATTGCGAAACCTCACCAGCAGCGGCCAGTCAACCAGGGCGAAGTCTTTGAGATCGTCCGCTGAAAACTGTGCCGCCAGCACTGAGCGCCCCGCGGTCGCGCGCAAAAGAGATTGGCCATCGGAATAGGTGGCCGGATTCAGATCGATTCCCGCTGCGTCCAAGAGTGTCGGCATCACATCCATGTGCGAGGTGACAAACTCAATCCGGCGGGGCGCTTTGCCTGGAAGGCGAATGATCAGAGGAACCTGTAGCTGGGCCTGAGAGAGCAGCGAGGTGTGGGCGAAGCGGCCGTCATCCCAAAACGACTCACCGTGATCTCCGGTCACGGCGATAATTGTTTCTTCGCCAAGTCCCTGTCTGTCGATTGCCTCGAGGATTTGCCCAAGCAGCGCGTCCTCGCAGTGGAGGGCGTTGCGATAGCGGTTGATGATCTCATCGCGATGCTCCCTTAGCTTCGGATCGGTGAAGTCGAAGCGGCTCGCCGCCGGCGTGAAAACATCTTCACCTGGGGGGACATAGTAGGGAAAGTGCGAGCCGTTGAAGAAGAGAAGCGCGAAAAATGGGCCATTTCGCTTCCGGCGAATAAAGCGGACCAAATCCTCAGTGGCCTTCTCGTCTGGATCCGCTAAACCGTCGTACTTCCCCAGCGAGAGGTCCCGTCGCATCGCCTGCCGGTCCAGGCCAAACCAGCGAGGACTCGACGAGCTGGTGACGCTCAACTCAAATCCGCTGCGGCGCAGCAACTCATAGACAAAAGGCGGCCGGGATAGCTCGGTGATTGACGCCCAGAGCGTCGGCGAAAGCCCGTAAATTAAAGAAAAAAGCCCCAGATGGGTCGAATTGGAGGCGGAAAAATGTGCACGCGCCGACCAAGACTTCTGCTCCAGGGCGTATAGATTCGGCATCGTCGCTGGCTCAACCGCGTCCGCCCGCAGGCTCTCCAGGGCAAGGACGAGGATGTTGGGGTGCTGGTGGGCTGGCGCGCGCCATGCGAGGGCCTTGGGAAATGGGTACTGGAGGTGGCTGGGGTGACGTAGCTTGACTTGGTGGTCGAATTTCTCATGGCGGCTGAATAAGCCCTTCAGCCCAAATACCGCGGCGACCGTGTCCTCAGGAAGCTCCACTGCCAACCAGTCCGCGAAGGGGAGAACCACGCTTGGGTCCGAACGCTCCGTCATCATTCCGGGAGCGACCACCGCGTAGACCGAGCGATCGCAGACAAAGAGCGCCAGCGCAGCAATGCCGAGGCGAGCGGAAAGGTGGCGGAGGCGCTGCTGCAAGGAGGATCGCCCAAGCCGCACCGCTAGCCAGCAGAGGCCCACACTACAAGAAAGGCTACCCACGGCAAGCGCCACTGCCTGAGTCACTGATGAGCGGGGCAGCCCGATCACTTCCAAAGCGTCTGGCTGGCTTAACACGGAGAGGATTCGCCAATCGAAATGCATTCGCGTGACGAGGTAGAGCTGTCGGTCAACCGAGAGAATCCACAGCTCGAGCGCATTGAGGAGACTCACCAGCGCTAGAGCTGCCTTCCACCGCCTGGCTCCCCCAATTTTGAGTGCGGCGGTGCCGAGGACAACGCTGATGAAGCCCAGAAAAATGGCCACCGACACCGGCGCGACTCGAGCTTCCGCCGCCGCAATCGGCGGCGCGTCGCTCAGATCAAAAAAACGGAGGTAACCGAGTAAAAGGATGAGGCAGACGACGCTGTGAAGCAGACCGGCGAGCAGGAGCGCCGTCATCTCTTCGGTGGTCTGCGGCGCGTTCCCTTCAGCTCGAGGCAAAGTCAGATTAGGAAATCCGATCCGCTAAGGGCTCGCAAGGACCGGCTACACCGGCCTCTAAATCACCGCCCAAGCCCTACAATCGCAAAGTGTTTCCTACATATTTCCATCCCATCGTTCGAGTAAAATTCGCCGGGCAATCGTGAGCTCGATCGATCTTCAACTGGGCACTTCAGAAAAACTTTCTTTGATTCGTTGGATACGACTGATTTTCTTTTTCTCGGGATTTTCGGCCCTCCTTTACCAAGTGGTATGGCAGCGAGCCCTGTTCACTATTTACGGGACTAACGTCCAGTCGGTGGCAATGGTGGTGACCGCGTTTCTCCTCGGGCTAGGCTTAGGCAGTCTGGCAGGTGGGGAGCTGTCGCGAATTCATCGCTGGCCAGTCCTTCTTCTGTTTGCCATCATCGAAAGCGCCATTGGAATCTTTGGGCTCCTTTCCCTCTCCCTTTTTCGCCTAGTGGGTAGTCTCACTCTCTCCATGTCCGCCCTAGCAGCTGGGGTCACGACTCTGTTCCTGGTTCTGATTCCCACGCTTCTCATGGGCGCCACGTTACCTCTCCTGGTGGAACACGAGGTACGTAGCATTGGCAATGTGGGCCAATCGGTTGCCACGCTCTATTTCATTAATACTTTGGGATCTTCCGCCGCCGCCTTCATAGCATCGTTTGCAATGCTGAGAATCCTCGGACAGCAGAAAACCATCTGGCTTGCCAGCGGTGTGAATCTATCCGTGGGTTTGACTGGTTTTGTTTTCGTTCTCGCCATGAGGAAGCGGGCGTGCGCCTCTGGTTAGCGATCATCCTCTCCGCTCTCTGCGGCTACCTGGCCCTGTCCTATGAGCTGCTCTGGTTTCGCGTCTATTTGATTGCCAAAGGGGCACTTGGCTCCTGCTTCGCGCTCCTGTTAGGCACCTATCTGCTGGCTCTGGCAGCCGGCGCTTGGCTGAGCCGGCGCTTTTGCTGGGAGCGAGTGAGCGCCGACGCCCCTAAGTACTTCCGCTTGATCGCCAACTTCCTGTTCGTCGCCTACGTCCTAGCCTTTCTCTCCATCCCGCTCTACAGCTGGTATTGCGTGGCGAGCTACCGCGAATCACGAATTCCCTGGATGGCGCTTGCCGCAGGATTCATCGGAGTCGCCTTTCCGCTGATCGCGCATGCTTCGATCTCGGTGGACAGCAATGCCGGCCCTCGCCTGTCCTATCTCTATTTGGCCAACATTGTTGGCTCGGCCGCCGGGAGCCTCCTCACCGGCTTTTGCTTGATGGATCTCTGGCCGCTGCAGCATCTTTCTCTCTTCCTACTTCTACTTGGTTTGGCGATCGTTTCCGCGTTGCTTGCTCGCGGCGGTTTCACCCGTCGACAACTCGCCATAAGGCTGAGCCTACTGACCGCTATCGGAGCCGGTGCATCTCTGATTACTCCCCGCTTGTTCAATGGTTTTTACGAGCGGCTTCAGCTCGGACCTGAGTACACTTCCAACTATCACTTTGCCCACGTCCTTGAAAATCGAAATAGCGTCATCACCATCACCCCCGATAAAGTGGTTCACGGCGGTGGAACGTACGATGGGGCGGTGAACATTGACCCCAAGCGCCCCGACATCAACCAGATTTTTCGCGCCTACGCGGTTTCCGCACTTCATGCCGAGCCACGCCAAGTCTTGATGATTGGCTTGAGCCTCGGTTCTTGGGCTCAGGTGATCGCCCATCATCCAGCGGTGGAGAAGCTGACGGTGGTTGAGCTCAATCCGGGCTACCTAGATCTGATCCGCAAATACCCAGAGGTCGCCAGCCTCCTCCAGAACCCCAAAATAGAGATTGTGATCGATGATGGTCGGCGCTGGCTCAATCGCCATCCGGATCGCAAATTCGACCTGATTGTCTTCAACACAATGGCACATTGGATCGCTTCGTCTGCTCACGTATTGTCTCGAGAGTTCTTCGAGCTGGTGCGCGCGCATCTGGCACCCGGGGGCGTGTACTACTACAATTCAACTTCCTCGAGTCGATCGCTGAAGACCGCGGCGACAGTGTTCACGGACGTCCGCTTGATCGCTAGCTTTGTTGCAGCCAGCGATCGGCGGATTAGTTTTGATCTGGATCGCTTTCGCGAGATCCTAACCAACTATCGAATTGACGGCCGGCGGTTGTTCGACCCAAGCAACACAGAGCACCGCGCTGAGCTCGATCGCATTGTCCGGGCGCTTACCTACCAGGATGTTCCACGAGAGAAGATTCTCTCCCGCACGCCCGCTCTTGCGTTGATCACTGACGACAACATGGGCTACGAGTGGGATGATGCTCTCTAAGCGGTACGGCTACGGATCTGCGCAAGTGCGGCCGCCACCGCGCCCGCATCGGGGAACCGCTGCTCGGGCTTCTTGGCCAAGAGCCTGAGGACCAATCGCTCGAGCGGTTCGGGAATTGAGGGCACCTTCGATCGCAGCGGCGGCGGCTCGTTGTTGATGTGCATCATCAGAAGCGGCACCAGCTCATTGCTTCTAAACGGAAGCTGGCCGGTGAACATTTCGTAGGCCACCACCCCCAGCGAATACAAATCCGAAACAGGTGTCACCGCGGCGAAATTGTCGATCTGTTCGGGTGAGATGTATTCAGGCGTGCCCGCCACCATTCCCGCCATTGTCACGCCCTTGGTCAACTGGCGCTTGGCGATCCCAAAGTCCATCACCTTGACGACGTCGTTGCGGATGACGAAGAGGTTTTCCGGTTTGATATCGCGGTGGACGATGCCGTGATCGTGCGCCGCCTTCAGTCCCGAGCAGGCCTGGGTGAGCAGATGAATGCCGCGGACGACCTCCATCGGTCCAGTGAGCAGACGCTTCAAATCGCAGCCGAGCAAGAGCTCCATGCTGATGAATCGGCAACCGCGGTAGACCCCGAATTCAAACAGCCGCGCGATGTTTGGGTGAACGAGCTGCCGGGAGAGCTGGAGCTCCTGGCGAAAGCGCGCCAGAGCCTGCTCGTCCTCGCTCGCAAGCTTGAAAATCTTCAGCGCGATCTCTTCCGAAAGCTCGAGGTCGGTGGCGCGAAACACCACCCCGCTGCCACCCTGGCCGATCTGCTGCTCCAACCGGTAGCGATCGGCAAGGATGGTTCCCGGCGTCAGCGCTTGCGGCTCGAGATTGCCCATCTCCGGCTTGACGCCCACCGCGAACAGCGTGTTCCCGGTCGCCTGGGCGCCGCGGGGGCTCGGGTTCAGCTCGCGAGCGATTCGCTCCACATCCTCGCTCACGTCGCGCGCGAGTACGTTCGGCTGCGGGGTCGCCGACACGTCAGGTGCGGACGGGCGCACTGGCGTAGTGCTGAGAGCGGATGGCGCCGCGTGGACCGGTTGAATTTCGCGCGGCTTTGGCAGGGGCGGGAGGTCTGGAAGCGGCGGGGGTTCGGAGGAAGGACGCCGCGTCGTCTCGTCCTCCTTGAGGAGCCGCTCGTATTGGGACGAGGTGACGCGAGTCTTTTCCTCGAGCCGCTTGAGCCATTCGGTGGTGTCGCGGTAGCCGGGACGCGCGGCGGCGATCTTTCGCAGCACCTCCTTGGCGTTCTCGAGCAGATCATGCCTCTCGAACACCTGCCCGAGCTGGTAGAAGCTCTCCAGCTCTTTGGCCTCCTTCGGGCCCTCGGCAATGAAGCGGGCGAGGAAGTTGTCCATTCTCACGTCGAGGTGGCTCAATTGCGCGGCCAGCCGCGCCACCTCGTTGGCCGCCGCGCGATACCGCTTGTCCTCCACCGGCACCCGCACGAAGTTCTCCAGCGCCTTGCCCGAATCGCCGGCCGCGACGTAAGCGGCGCCGGCGTCGTAGACCATTCCTGCCTCGGCGTAAAAGCTGCCCGCGTCCCCGAAGCGCTCGATCTCCATTGCCACCCGAGCGGCTTCCCCGTAGCGCTTGAGTTGCACGTACGTCTGGATCGCCAGCTCCGGTTTGCCCTGCGCCTCGAGCTTTCGCGCGGCGTCGGCGGTGACCGCCGCCCCGCCAACGCCCTGGGGTAGATGACCCGGAGCGTGCCTTTCCCTGGCCGAAGCCAAAACCCGCGCCGCGCCGACCGCGTCGCCCGCCTTTTCAAGAATCTGGGCCGCGCGCTGATACTCCTTGAGCGCAACGAAGAGGTTCACCGCCTCCGAGCTCTGCCCGGCTCGGGCGAAACACACCGCCGCCATCAGGGCCAGTTTCTTCCCCTCCGCGCCGAGCTTGGGCACCTGCTCGATCG
>Ga0126379_10001126_pt1 | contig 15863 bp, 12 predicted proteins | sample PanSoiMetPlot_24_FD_92640 | JGI IMG/M metagenome (GOLD analysis project Ga0126379, IMG submission 92640) | Tropical forest soil microbial communities from Panama - MetaG Plot_24 | ecosystem: Environmental > Terrestrial > Soil > Tropical forest > Bulk soil | place: Panama | collected 2016-02-17 | reverse complement strand
TCCGCAGCAACCAGCCCGTCAGGCAGCGGACACGCTCATGGATGCGTTCGATCCCGACGGCCTCGAGATACTGCAGGCCGATCTCAACGGCTGGCAACGCGAGGTAATCGAGGGTGCCATCCTCGAACGCCGTCGCCCCGTCCGCCAGATAGTACTTATCGCCCTGAACGGACGCGACCGTGATCGTCCCGCCTGAAAACCAGGGTCGCCGCAGTTTCGTCAGCGCGGCTTTCCGGGCGAGCAGGCAGCCGACACCCGTCGGATACCCAAACAGCTTGTAGAACGACTGCACGACGAAGTCGGGACTCCAGCGGCTCAGGTCGAGCCGGTTCGTCGCCGTAAAAGCCGCGGCGTCCAGAAGCACGTCCCACCTCTTCTCGTGCGCCCGCTCGATCCAGTCGAGAGGGTGCTGAACGCCCGAGAAATTCGACTGCGCGGGATATGCGAACAGATTGTGGCCGCCAGACCGACCGATCCTGAGGCCTGCGGCCAGGTCGTGTTCGTCGACCCGCATCTCCGGCAGGACGACGGGCACGTACGTCGCGGTCGCTCCGGCGGCACGCGCAAACTCGCGGATCCCGTTGACCGAATTGTGGTTGTCGAACGTGAGCAGGAAGTGGCCGTCGCGGGCGAATGGATAGGATTCGCCGATGAGCTTGAGCGCCTGGCTGGCGTTGGCCGTGAACACGACCTCCCACTCGTCCGGCGACGCTTTGAAAAAAGCGAGCACGGCTCGCCGGGCTCGCTCCACGAACTGAGCGGATCTGGACGAAGCGGGGTTGGTCGAATGCGGGTTGCCGAACAGGTGCTCGCAAAGAAGGGCGCGATGCCGATCCAGCTGGGACTGCGCGTACACGTTGGCGGCCGTGTAGTCGAGGTAGACGTGGGCGTTCAGCGCCGGATATTCGGCCGCACGCAGTTCATCGAGCGCCCGCGTAGTCTCATACGACGGGTACAGGTCCAAAAACGCCGACGATGAACGTTCAACGATTGGCACGGGCACCTGGGAGATCAACCTAACATATCTGCGCCCGCCCAACCCCTTGACATATTGCCAGTTCGGCTCTAAGAAATGACACGCAAAGTGAGGGTTTGAAGTCTGAGGGCTGCTTTATGAAGAACAACGTGCTGTGCGCGTCGGTGCTCGCGGCGGGTCTGGCTCTGATGTCGGTGCCACTTATCGCTCATCACGGCGATGCGGGCCGTTACGACGAGTCTCCATTCGTGATCACTGGAACCATAGTTGAGATCAGGTTGACCAACCCGCATTCGATCATGGTGTTCGACGTGACGGATGCCAACGGCAAGACCGTCAGATGGCAGGGCGAGATGACCGGCGGCCAGCAGATCGTCCGTCAATTCGGCTGGACCAAGGACAGCCCGAAGGTCGGCGACAAGATCACGCTGACCGGACGGCGCGTGAAGACGGGCGCGCCGTACATGAACCTCGCCAAACGCGCCAACATCGTGCTGGCGGACACGGGCAAAGAGATTTACGTTGGGCAGACGCCGCCCGGATCGCCGATTACCCCGGAATAGCGACCCGTGTCCGCCTAAAAGCGGACCATTCAGGCCGGCGGAAGCCGGCCATGACGAATGCGAGAGGCTATGACAGCACGAGCGCGTTCCGCCGCCGTCGCGGCAGTCCTGTCGGCTGCGGTCCTTGGCGGTGTCCTGTCGGCGCAGTCGCAGTCTCGAGCGGACTCGCCGGGCCAGCTGCGGCAGGTCGCCTACCTCAAGGCGTCGAACCCCGTTGAAGATGCGCACTTCGGCTGCGGCGGAACGCTCACGGGACACGCGGGCAACGCTTCGGCCATTAGCGCCGATGGGAGCACGCTGGCAGTCGGCGCACCGCACGAGAACAGCGGCGCGAAGGGCATCAACGGCAATCAGAACGATCATTCTGTGTACAGCGCGGGCGCCGTGTACGTGTTCACGCGCAAGGGCAACGCGATCGCGCAGCAGGCCTACATCAAGGCCGCAAGCCCCGGTGAAACCGCCAACTTCGGATCGAGCGTCGCGTTGAGCCGCGATGGCAACACGCTGGCCGTGGCGGCGTACTACGAGTCGAGTGCCGCGAAAGGGATTAACGGCAACCAGGACGATCGCTCGATTCCGGAAGCAGGTGCGGTCTACATCTTCGTCCGCAACGGGACGACCTGGTCGCAGCAGGCCTACATCAAGGCGTCGAACACGGGGAACGCGGCCGTCGGCGATGCGTACGCCGAAGGCGATCAGTTCGGCTACTCGATCGCTTTGAGCGCGGATGGGAACACGCTCGCCGTGGGCGCCATCGGCGAGGACAGCAACGCGACCAGTGTAAACGGCAACCAGGACGACAATTCCGCGAATCAAGCCGGGGCTGCGTATGTCTTCACAAGAACGGGTAGCACCTGGTCGCAGCAGGCGTACATCAAGTCGACGATGACCCGGCCGAACGTGCTGTTCGGCTACTCGATCGGGATCAGCAGCAACGGCGACACGCTGGCGGTCGGGGAATACGACGCGGACCGCGGCAAGGGGGCGCTCTATGTGCTCACGCGCAGCGGCGGCACGTGGACACACCAGGCACGCATTCAGGCGGAGAACGGAGAAGTTCAGGACTCCCTCGGCTATTCATTGGCCCTGAGCGAAGACGGCAACACGCTCGCGTCCGGAGCCGCCGACGAAGACTGCCTGAAGCCGGGCATCAACCCGCCGGGTTGCGAACACGATCAGGAGACAAACACGTCCGCCGGCGCCGCGTACGTGTTCGTGCGCAACGGCACGACATGGACGCAGCAGGTGTTTCTCAAGGCGTCGAATCCTGGTAAGGAAGACTGGTTCGGCGTGCGGATCGCGATCAGCGGCGACGGCAACACCGTCGCGGTCGGCGCGCAGAACGAAGACAGCGCGGCCAAGGGGATCAACGGCAAGCAGGACGACGACTCGGCGTCGGAAGCCGGCGCCGTCTACCTGTTTACCCGCACCGGGACAACATGGACCCAGCATTCCTACGTCAAGGCGTCGAACACACGCGCCGGCGACGAATTTGGCAGCTCGATTGCGCTCACCCGCGATGGCCGGACGCTCCTTATCGGCGCGCGCGGGGAAGACAGCGGCGCGAAAGGCGTCAACGGCAATCAGGCCGATGACTCGGTACGCGACGCGGGCGCAGCGTATCTGTTCGTTCGGTGAAGGATAGGAGCCAATGTAGTGCAGACCTTTAGGTCTGCCCAACGCAGGTCTCGAGGCCCGCACTACGAATGATCTCTATGAAGACAGTCGCTGCACTAGCCATCGGAGTACTCGCCGTTGTCGCGCTTCACGCGCAGCAGCCATCCGCCCCACCACGTGAGCCCCAGTGGGCGTTTCCCGCGATCAACGGACAGCTGCCGCCAGAGGAGCCGGGACCAAAGAGCCTGTCTGGAAGCAGCAAGACCTACACGCCGCAGCAGATCGACGACCTCTCGAATCCGCCCGACTGGTTTCCCGACGAACACCCGGTCCCGCCGCCGCTCGTTCAGAAAGGCCACGGCGCAGCGCTCGCGTGCGGCGCGTGTCATCTGATGTCTGGCGAGGGCCATCCGGAATCGGCCGGTCTCACGGGTTACACGGCCGCGTACCTCGTTCAGCAGATGGCCGACTTCAAAAGCGGCGCGCGAAAAGACGCCGCCCGCATGAACGCGATCGCGAAGGACGTTTCCGACGAGGAGTCGCGACAGGTCGCGGAGTGGTTTGCCGCGCTCAAGCCGCGCGCGTGGACGAGGGTCACCGAAGCGGCGATGGTGCCGAAGAGCTTCGTGGGCCAGGGGCGGATGCGCTTCGTCGATCCGAACGGCGGCATGGAGCCAATTGCCAACCGAATCATCACCGTGCCACAGGATCAGCCGAAAGCGCGCAGCCGCGATCCTCACACGGGGTTCATCGCCTACGTACCGCCCGGCAGCATCGCCAAAGGCAAAGCGCTGGTCGAAACGGGCGGCAACGGCCGGACGGTCGCGTGTTCGATCTGTCATGGCGACGCGCTGCAGGGACTCGGCAACGTGCCCCGGCTCGCCGGCGTTCACCCGATTTACCTCGCGCGCCAGCTCTATCTGTTCAAGGAGAACACCAGAAACGGCGTCGACGCGCAGCTGATGAAGAAGCCGGTCGCGCGGCTGACCGACGACGACATCCTGAACGTGTCGGCATATCTCGCGTCGTTAGGCCGGTAGCGTCCGGCTTCAGCCGGACCTCCAGCTAAAGCTGGACGCTACAGACGGGAGCGTCCACCTTTAGCCGAACGTTCACAAGGGAGACAACATGCGTCGACTCGCCTGGATTCTCGCTATTGGCAGTTTCATTGTCGTCGTGCGAGTCGCGCCGACGCTCATCGGTCAGAGCCGGCAGGAAGCGCGACTCGCCGCCGTTCCGGCCGAGAAGGGCGGCCAGGACCTGTTCGGTGCGTACGACGTCGTGCCGAACTGGCCGAAGCCTATTAGCAGCCTGCCCGGCCACGAGAAGTGGACGTGGGGTGCGGGGCAGAGCGTCTTCGCCGAGAGCCCGAACCGCGTGTTCATCCTGCAGCGCGGCGAGCTACCGAATATCCAGCGGCCGCAGACGATCAAGCTGCCGCAGCTCGGGCCGAACATCGAGTTCCCGAACTTCCGCCTGCCGTGGCGCGACGCGACGGTGGCGAGTCCGCCGGGGCGGCTTGAGAAGTCCCCGGGCGTCCCAGGCGACGACCTCGACGTCGGCCAGCCCGGCGTCGACTACCGCTGGGAACACTGCATCGTCGTCGTCAACGCGAACGGCGAGATTGTCGAAGACTGGACGCAGTGGGACAAGATGCTGCGTCGCCCGCATGCCGTTTACATCAGTCCGTACGATCCCGAGAAACGCGTCTGGATTGTGGACGACTACCGTCATGCGATTTTCATCTTCAGCCACGATGGCAAGAAGCTGTTGCAGACGATCGGCGAGCCGAACGTCCACGCGGCGGACGACAAGCACTTTTATCGTCCGACGTTCATGGCGTGGCTGCCCGACGGCACCTTCTTCGTCGCCGACGGCTATGCGAACACGCGCGTCGTGAAATTCGACAAGAACGGCAAGTATCTGATGACGTGGGGCCAGGCGGGCACGTCAGGCCGCGGCGCGCCGCCCGAGAAGCGCCCGGGCTACATGAACAACGTGCACGGCATCGCGGTCGATCCGCAGACACGTCAGGTGTTCGTCAACGATCGGCAGAACCATCGCGTGCAGGTCTTTGACGAGAACGGGAAATATCTTCGGGAGTGGAGCTTTGGTCCGCCGCCGTCCGACATTCACCTGCTCATCATCAGCGCTGATCGGTATTTGTGGGCGGCCGATCGCGGATCGTCGAAGATGCTGAAATACGATCTCGACGGCAACTTTCTGTACTCGTGGGGCACGTGGGGCGATTTCCCCGGCGGTATGTGGGGTGTGCACGGCCTGAGCGTCGATCAGGAAGGAAACTTCTATACCGCCGAAGTAGACAGTGGCCGCGCCCAGAAATATCGGCCGCGCCCGGGCGCGAACCCGGCGTTCCTTGTCGGGAAGCCGGTTTATAGCGCGTGGAAATAATCCGAAACGCCTGATAACCACGAAGACACGAAGATCACGAAGACGCACGAAATCTAATTTCTCCAAGATTGTCTTCGTGCGTTCTTCGTGTCCGTCGTGGCTTCGTGGTTGGATTTCGTGCGCTCCATTCATAACCTTCCCCAGAACGCAAACAGCACCGCAGCGAACAGGCAGGCGAACGACGCCAAGTAGTTCCATCGGATGGGTTCGCCCAGATAGGCATACGCAAACACCGAGAAGACAACCAGGGTGATCGCCTCCTGGATGATTTTGAGCTGGTAGCCGGTGAACTGGCCGTACCCGATCCGGTTTGCGGGTACCTGAAAGCAATACTCGCCGAGCGCGATAAGCCAGCTCACGAGGACCGCCGCTACGATCGGCGTCGAGCGGTACCTCAGATGGCCGTACCACGCAAACGTCATAAATGTGTTCGATACGAGAAGAAGCCCTACGGTAATCACGTGGACGTCACCCCTCCTTTAACTCCCTGTCCGGAATCGGTGCCTAGAGCAGTTTTGACTTCTGTGTAGTGGCTTGGTCCAACCGGCGGAACTCTCTCCACCACTCTTTTCCTCCGTGGTGGCGAGTTTGCTTCTGGTCCTCCATTGCCCACATATCCAGCCGTACTACACGGAAATCGAAAACGTTGTAAAGCGTAGTCGGAACGACACACGTCTGGCCATCGAATCGGATCGATTCTGGGCGGCGAGCGTGATCCTCGCGCGAGTATCCGCCGACGCTCGTGAGCACAACTCTTGCCTGACGCGACATGGTCGCGGGCGCGTAGACCGGATCAGTCGCCAAACTCGCACTTCCTGCACAGGCTGGGGCGCCGATCGTGTCAACGCCCTGTGGTGCGATCACAACCTATCGAGATGATCCACGACTCAAGAGGAGGACACCATGACCCCACCCGTTGCTGCGCAACAAAGCAGTGAGCAGTCAGCTGACAAGAGCGCGACCCGTCCGTTTCAAGTGGACGTGCCGGAAGCGGAGCTGACCGAACTACGCAGGCGCATCAAAGCGACGAAGTGGCCCGAACGGGAAACCGTCGCGGATACGTCGCAAGGCGTGCCGCTCGCGACCAGTCAGGAGCTCGCGCGGTACTGGGCGACTGAATACGACTGGCGCAAGTGCGAGGCGACCCTGAACACGTTACCCCAGTTCCTGACTGAGATCGACGGACTGGACATTCATTTCATACACGTGCGCTCGAAACATCAAAATGCGCTGCCACTCATCGTCACGCACGGATGGCCCGGCTCGATCATCGAGCAACTGAAGATCATCGATCCGCTGACCAACCCCACCGCACATGGCGCGAGTGCATCGGATGCGTTCGATCTGGTGATTCCGTCGATGCCGGGTTACGGGTTTTCGGGCAAGCCTGCTGCGACGGGCTGGGATCCGGCCCGTATCGCGCGTGCGTGGGTCGTGCTGATGAAGCGTCTCGGATACACGCGCTTTGTGGCGCAGGGCGGCGATTGGGGCGCGATCATCTGCGACGTGATGGCCATGCAGGCGGCTCCCGAACTTCTTGGCATTCACACCAACATGCCGTCGACGGTTCCATCCGACGTCGGAAGGGCGCTCCAGCTTGGCGAGCCGGCGCCGTCAGGTCTCTCGGCAGACGAAAGACGTGCGTACGAGCAGCTGACCTACTTCTTCGCGCACGTCAGTTATGCCGTCGAGATGGCGACGCGTCCGCAAACCCTGACGGCGTTGGCGGATTCGCCCATCGGCCTCGCCGCGTGGATGCTCGACCACGACGGAAAGAGCTGCGAGCGAATGTCAGGCCTCTTTGCCGGACAGCCGTACGGCGCCATCACGCGAGACGACGTCCTCGACAACATCACGCTCTACTGGCTGACGAACACCGCGATTTCCTCGTCGCGTCTCTACTGGCAGACACATGGCCGCTTCTTTGATGCGGTTGACGTCGCGATCCCGGCTGCCGTGAGCGTCTTTCCCGAAGAGCTCTATCAGGCCCCGCGGAGTTGGGCGCAGCGCGCGTATCCGAAACTGATCCACTACAACGAGCTCGATAAAGGCGGGCACTTTGCGGCCTGGGAACAGCCACAACTCTTGTCAGAAGAGGTTCGCGCGGGTTTGAGACCGCTGCGCAAGTAGCCGACCTCCATGTCGACGAGGCGAGCGCAGTACGGCCGGCCCGCCGTCGCCCCGGATCGGAGGGCTCGAAGCGGTCGTTGAGGTGCTCATGTTTCCTCCTGTTCTGCAAACAGCTGGACCTGGGTTTTCCCGTACGGGAAGAAATTCGTCTTGTCGTCCTTCGCCCAGGCTGTCCGTTGCTCCGCGCTGCTGATATCCCAATCGGGGCGGCAGCGCTGCAGCACCGCGCGCAGGTCGAGGCGCAGTTCCTCGACCGTCGGCCGTCCGAAGAACCAGTAGCCGTTGTAGATCTTGTAGACACGCAGGCCAGGCTCCAGCACCAGCGTGTGAGGGATCATCGGGTTGTGCTCCGGGTCGGTATATTCCGGGATGTCGAGATCTTTTTGTACTTTGCGACCCGGGTCCGAGAGAAACGTCCAATGGGCGCCGACGCCTGAGCGAAACTCGTTCGTCTGGAGCAGGTTGTCGGTCGAGATGGTTACGAGACGGCAGTACCCCACCTGCATCTCGCGGTGCAGTTGCAGGAGCCCTTCGTGTTGTCTCCTCTCTTTTGGACAGAAGCCTCCGCGGGAGAGCACCAACACCAGCGGGTCGTTGCCCTGCAGCTCGGAGAGCGTGCGACGCTCGCCGCGGTGATCGGAAAGCTCGTAGTCGGGAAAAACGGCACCCGGCACGATGTCGGTTCTCATCGCCTCGCACCTTCCACCTTGAGCGCCGCATCTTTGGCTGCATCGTCAGGAGTTCTTCCGCGCTCGCGCGCCACCATGTAGGCGGCGTACCAGACCGACCAGTGATGCTTCGGCGCAGTCGGTTCATATTTGCCGTGGCGATCCTCGGTCTCCCGGAGCAGCTCCGGGAGCGCTGTGCCGTCGATGCTGAGTCCCCGTCCGGGAAGCCGCGTCTTGATCTCCTGGAGCAGCCAGCTGTTGCCGTCTGGATCGCTGAACGTGGCGAATGAGCCGTAGCTGGCGTGATTCGGCGCGGGCCCGCTGACTCGAGCGCTCTTGCCATCGGACTGAAACTGAGCACCCGGCGTCCCGGCGTGGAATACCTCACTGATTCCGACACCGCGTGCGATGAGCTCCTGGCGAGCAGCCTCGATGTCGTCGACGACCAGGTACAGGCTCTGGGCCGAGCCCGGCGCGGCCGACGTGATCTTCGTGCCGAATTGGATGGAGCACGCCGAGCCGGGTGGCGTGAACTGGACGACGCGGAAGCCGGTATCAAAGGGAAAATCGGCGTCCAGCCGCCACCCGAGGCTCCCGTAAAAGCGCTTAGCGCGATCGACGTCGGACACTGGGATCACGACGACTTCGAGCTTCAAATCCACTGGCTCGGCACTTGAACCGCGGGTTGTCTGTTCGCTGCTGATCTGTGTGCTGCTCATGGTGTCCTCTGTAATGCTACCTTCGCTGCGAGCTCGTTGAGACTTTTCCCAAGCACGCGGTTGAAGGCTGGGAAAGGGTGGATGACATCGGCGAGTGTCTCCAGCGGAGTGCCCAGCTTGATCGCCAGCACAAGCTCGCCGACGATCTCGCCTGCGCGTGGAGTGACCAGGGTTGCACCGATCAACACGCCGCGTTTACGGTCGCCAACCAGCTTGAGCGCGCCGTGGTGAAAGTCGTAGATGGAGCCGCGCGCAGCCTCCGCCGGATCGGTGCTGGCAACGACGACGTCCATCCCTCTTGCGCGGGCTGCAGCCTCCGAGAGGCCAACCGATGCGATTTCGGGATCGGTGTATGTGACGCGAGGGACCGCCGTGTGATCGGCCCTGGCGTCGATGCCGCGCAGTCGTCGTGCGATCACTTGCCCGTGATAGTAAGCGAGGTGGGTGAAGCCGCCGATTCCCGTGATGTCGCCGGCTCCGAACACCCCGGGCTGCGCTTCGAGCGTTGTGGGGTCCACCTTCAACCAGCCGCGCGCGCTCTGAGCAAGCCCGGTGGCGCTCCATGCCTCTGTGTTGGGGCGGCGCCCCGTGGCAACCAGCAGCCGGTCCGCCGAGACGACCGCGCCGGACTTCAAATGGAGGAGCACGGCCGAGCGCACGGACGCCTGTCCCGCAGGCGGCTTTTCGAGGGCAACGCAGGGGTCCCCGATCATCAGTGTTATGCCATCCGCCTCCAGATGTGGCCGGAGCGCTGCTCCCGCCTCCGGGTCCTCAAAACCGAGGAACGTCGTGGAGGCTTCGATCATGGTGACCTTGGATCCGAGGCGCGCGAATGCCTGCCCCAACTCCACGCCGATGGCACCAGCGCCGAGGATCGCCAGCGACGCGGGCAGCTCCTTCGGAATCGCCGCCTGCCGGTTGGTCCAATACTCGACGGTGTCGAGGCCGGGGATTGAGGGGATCGCCGCTGTGCCGCCGTTTGCGATCACCACGGCACGGCGCGCGACGAGTTGCTCGCTTTTGACTGCGACCGTGCGCAGGTCCGTCAGCCTTCCTTCGCCCCGAAACAGCCTGGCCCCGGTCGCCTCCATTGCGGCGGCCGGCCGGCTGTCGTCGAGGTCGCGCGCCATCCACAATACGCGTTCGGAGACCTTGGGGAAGTCGACGGTCCAGTCTACGCGTGCGGCAGCGAGAAGGCGGGCGCGATCGGCCTCGGCCAGTGTCTCGCCCGAGCGAAGCAGGGTCTTGGAGGGGATGCAGCCCCAGTACGGGCACTCGCCCCCGACCAGCTCCCGTTCGACGACAGCGAGTGTCAGCCCGCTGTCACGCAGGCCTACGGCAATCGCTTCTCCCGCGACGCCCCCGCCGAGACAGACAACGTCAAACTCCTGCGGCACAATCCACTCGTCCGGGAGGCGGCTAGCGAACCCCGTGCCAGCTCTATTAACGGTGCTGTAGAGCTATCGGCCGTGTTGGGTGTCTCGAGGTCACTCGGATTCTTCTCGTCGGCCCGAGCTCCATTCAGAATGCGGACCGACCTTGACGACCGGCGGCAACGCCCATAGACTCGCGCACCTATTGCCATGGCGTTGACCGCCGCGCCTGCCGCACCACAGGTCGGGACGAAGCCGAAGACGAAGCTCAACGCGAACCAGATCAAAGGATTCTGGGCCGCGTGGGGTGGCTGGACGCTGGACGGCATGGACGCGTTCATCTACGCGCTCGTCCTCGTGCCGGCGCTCACCGAGTTGCTGCCGCGTTCGGGCATCGCTGTCAACCAGGGCAACGTCGGCTACTACGGAAGCGTGTTGCAGGCGTTGTTCCTCCTCGGGTGGGGATTGTCGATGGCGTGGGGGCCGATCGCCGATCGCTTCGGCCGCGTCCGCGCGTTGATGCTCACAATTCTCTTCTATTCCATCTTCACGTTCCTCTGCGGTGTCGTCACGGGTATCTGGCAGCTGGCCGTGCTGCGCGTACTATGCGGCATCGGCCTCGGCGGCGAGCAGCCGATGGGCGGGACGTTCGTGGCGGAGGAGTGGCCGGAGGATCGCCGCAAGATGGGCGCCGGCTACATGCATACGGGTTACTACTTTGGGTTCTTCCTCGCCGCGCTGGCCAACTACTACATCGGCGCGAACTACGGGTGGCGGTGGATGTTCGTCCTGGGCGGCGCGCCGGCCCTGCTGGTCGGATGGATTCAGAGCGGCGTCCGCGAGCCCGCCACCTGGGGAAAAGCCACGGTCAGGGAACGGCCGAGCATGTGGAGCGCATTTGCAGCGCTCTTCACGCCCGAATATAGGCGACGCACGATCGTAAACTCGCTGCTCTTCACCGTCTCGATTGTCGGGTTATGGGCAGGATCGATCTACGTGCCCGCTGCGACGACCCAGATCGCCGTGCGGGAGGGATACGCGAACGCCGACGCCGCGCGTATCGCCTCGTACGGTTCGATGATGCTGTCGGTCGGAACGATTATCGGCTGTCTGATGGCGCCGTATGTAGCCGAGCGGCTCGGACGCCGCGGTGCCATGGCGTCATATTTCGTCGCGCTCGGGGTGGCCGTCGCCATTGCGTTTGGATTCGTGTTCTACCAGCCGGCCGCGCTGACGCTCTTCTTCGTCCTGATCTTCTTCCTCGGAATCGGCGGCGCGAACTTCGCGCTCTACACGCTCTGGCTGCCCGAGCAGTACTCGACAAGCTGCCGGGCAAGCGCGATCGCATTCGTCAGCTCGGTCGGCCGGTTCGTTGGCGTCGCGATGGTGTTTCTCGTCGGCGCCGCGATTCAGTCCTACGGCAGCCTCGGCCTGCCTGTCGCCGTCACGGCGAGCGTGTTCGTGATTGGCCTCATCCTGCTGCCGTTTGCAGAAGAGACGCGCGGCAAGGCCCTGCCCACTTAACGCAGTACCGAGCAACTCCTCACGTTTGTCAATCAGCACCTGCGCGATGACCGCTAGAGTGGAACCCGTTCTCGAACTTCACAACGCAACCGTCATCAAAGCCGATCGTCCCGTCCTCGACAACCTGTCGCTCACGATCGGCGTCGGCGAACATACGGCTATCGTCGGACCCAACGGGGCCGGAAAGTCTGTGCTCGTCCGCCTGTTGACGCACGAAGATCGGGCTGTGGCGTCGGCCGACGGCTCATCGCCGGTCCGCGTGTTCGGCGACGACCGCTGGAATGTTTTCGAGCTCCGGTCGCAGCTCGGCATCGTGTCGGCCGACCTCCACCACCGGTTCGTCGCCGGGAATAGCGAGGGCCGCATCAGGGGAGAAGCGGCCGTCCTCTCCGGGTTCCTCGCCTCCGACGGGATCTTGCGCTACGGCACCGTGACCGACGAGATGCGCAAACGCGCAGGCGACGCCCTCGAGCGGATGGGGGCTGGCCATCTAGCGACACGATGGCTCGACGAGCTGTCGAGTGGCGAAGCGCGCCGGGTGCTGCTCGCCCGGGCGCTGGTGACGTCGCCGCGCGCGCTCGTCCTCGACGAACCGACGACGGGCCTCGACCTCGTCGCGCGGCACGAGTTCATGGAGCTCGTGCGCCGGATCGCGAAAGGCGGGACGACGCTGATCCTGATCACGCACCACATCGACGAGATCGTGCCGGAAATCGAGCGCGTCGTGCTGATCAGGGATGGAAAGATCGTGGCGGACGGCGCGAAACAGTCGGTCCTGACGGCCCGAGAACTCAGCAAGCTGTTCGAGGCGCACGTGGCGATCGAAGCGGCGGCGGGATATTTCTACGCGCATCTGGAAAGCGAGGAGCTCCAGACTGCGCCCATTCCGGGGACTAGCGTGGAGCGTCAGTAGATCTTCGCCAGGAATTCGCAATGATCCGGGGGCCGGCGCCTGGTTCTTGCGTAGGCGTCTGCAAAGTCCTGCGTTTCCTTGTATACAGCAGGGGAGACAAGCTTCAGTTCACCGTGATCTCGGATCGTGCGAAGAAGCTCAGCGATATTGATCTTCTGATCGTCGCGAAGCCTGGAGGACTTTGCGGGCGATGCGAGAACGGCTTCGGCGGTCTCGAACCGCTGAAGTTCGATCAATACATGGGCCATCGCAATTTGATCGTCGATTCCTGTGAATTGCATGGAAGCGAGATACTCGAGCGATGCTTCCTTCGCGCCCGCTCGATACGCAAGCTCTGACGCTAACCGAGCTACAGTCGATGACGATCCCCAGGACGCCCTGAACAGGCTTGCCTTGTCTTTCGTTGCCGCATACAGCTGCAAGAGCTGCAAGTACTGTGTCAGAACCGAGTCTGGGGGCAGCGTCGCCCGCGCTACCGCATATTCCGCGACGGATTTTTTTATCGCGTCATCGTTGAGACATCTCGGATAGTACAGATACCGTTGAGTCTCCGGAAATCGTCCTCTGCCTCGGACGAATAGCGCGCCGTCGCTGTCGACGTACTCCAAGCCAAATACTCCTGACTCGATGGCCGGCTGACTGACGATGAGCTGGTCGGGTCTTGAGACGATGTAGTTGAACTCGTATTTCTCAGCGGCTCTCTTCATTTCTTCGGGAACGGTGGCAATTCGCAGCCACTCCAGAAACAAATCGATGTCATAGAGGATGTTGGTCCGCTGATCGATGAATACTTTGATGTCCTGGTCGAAGTTGAAAAACAGATAGGCGCCCCAGTCGTAGTGGTTGAAGATGCGACCACGTACGCCTGAGTTCTTCATGTATTTGACGAGACCGACCGGAAAGAAACGGTCGTCATTGGCCATATTGAGCGGCTGACTGGGATTACCGTAGATCCAGTAGACATCGAACAGAATCACCACGCCGGCCGCCACGGAGACCCCTCCCGCGAAGAGCCTTTTGGCGCGTGCGTTCCCTTTCGTTTGAATGCCATTCCAATAATGCTGAAGGCTGACCGCCACGAACGGTATCGTCAGCACGAGCATGTGGGACGTAAACTTGTACATCCGAAGGTCCTGATACCCCGCCACAAGCACCAGCAAGATACCTGACCAGTACCGGCGAGCAAAGAGCGCCGGCAGCGACAACGCCATGAATACGAAATACATTCGGAGCGGCAGTTCGTAGTCGGCGAAATCACGCACCTCGTATTCCTGAATAACGCCGGTCCATCGCGAATCGAAACGCAGGAGGTGAAAAACAGGACTCGAGAGATCGTGGTGCAAATAGCTCGCGAAGTAGAACATCGCCGCGTAGCAGGCAGGGATGACTGCGCGGCTGTAGCGGCCCTTCAGTAGTTCGTCGAGGCCCGCTTCGGCGAAGAACGCGAAGGCGATTACGACGCCGATCACGCCTGTCCCGTGAATGTTGATCCACACGACGAGCAATACGAGAGGCAGAACGAGATGTCGAAAGGACCTCTTATGGCGCCACTCCAGGAACAAACCGACGAACAGCGCTTCAAATGGCAGGCTCGCCAGTTCCGGTCGTGGTTCGGAGTGAAGGATGAACCCCACGAGACAACTAGCGAGAGCAAAAAGGCGCACGCGGCCGGCCACACCCAATCTGGCCATAATGCGATCGAGCAGGAACAAGGTCAGCGAAAACGCGACAAAGCGATAGATGCCGACACCAGCGAGTCCGAACGCTGCGTACAGCAACGAAATAATGACTTGAAAGCCCCAGGCCACGTAGACGATGGGCTTTCCTGGCATGGTGTAGCTGTAGTGGTCGACAAATGGGGACAGGCCTTTGAAGATCCAGTCTGAGCCCATCTTGATGTGCCAGTAGAGATCAGGAGAACGAACTTGAAATATCGACACGCCGAAAACCAGCGCGGCGAAGAGGATAATGAAGACGCCGGTCCGTGTGTTCGCCCAAAGAGACGTCAGTCCTCTCCGTCGGGCTGCCTGAGTGTCCAGAGGGTCGTCCGCGCTCGTCGCCACGCGATCGGCGGGATTGAGCGTCATCGTGGGTATTGTGGCCTTGTCCAAACTCCCTCGCTGGGTTCGCGGAGGATATCGGCAGCAACCGGTCGTGCCAACACCCGCCGCTGGCACCTGCCTCGCTTTCGAGTTACTTTACGCTCTGCGTTGTGAGCGGTGCGCGTTGTGATGAACCATTCTGTGGGCGTGGTCGGTCTGGGGATCATGGGCTCGGCGATGGCCGGGAGCCTGATGAAGGCGGGATATCGAGTTGTCGGCTTCGATCTGCTCGAGAAGCGCCGGCGGGAGCATCGCCGCTGCGGCGGCGTTCAAGTACGCTGTTGCCGGGACGTCGGCCTGGAGGCGGGCGTCATCATCACGTCGCTGCCGTCCGCCGATGCGCTGTTGACGACGGCTGACGAGCTCGTCAGAACTGCGCCTCCGCACATCGTGATCGAGACGAGCACATTGCCCATCGAGGTGAAGGAAGCTGCGCGCAAAATGCTGGCGTCGACCGGCACGAAGCTCCTCGATTGCCCGCTCAGCGGAACGGGCTCGCAGGCGCGCGCTCGCGACCTCGTTGTTTACGCCAGCGGCGACCGGCGCGCGTACAGACGCGTGTCGCCGGTGCTCGACGCGATCGCACGCGCTCACTATTACGTCGGGGCATTCGGCAACGGGTCGAAAACAAAGTTCGTGGCCAACCTGCTTGTCGCCATTCACAACGTCGCCGCGGCTGAGGCGCTGGTACTGGCAAAGAGGGCCGGTCTCGACCCGAAAACGACGTTGAGAGTCGTTGCCGACGGCGCCGGCAGCTCGCGGATGCTCGAGGTGCGCGGGCCGCTGATGGTGAGGGGCGGGTATTCCAAAGCACTGATGAAGCTCGGGATCTGGCGGAAAGACATGGCCATCATCGCCGACTTCGC